>Ga0196958_10000590_pt1 | contig 11901 bp, 10 predicted proteins | sample S1v_10metaG_FD_148654 | JGI IMG/M metagenome (GOLD analysis project Ga0196958, IMG submission 148654) | Soil microbial communities from Anza Borrego desert, Southern California, United States - S1+v_10 | ecosystem: Environmental > Terrestrial > Soil > Desert | place: USA: California | collected...
CGTCCTGTCCGACGAGCTGCTGGCGAAGCGTACGACGCTCAGGCGCGTGCTCGAGGACTGGAAGCGCGCCGACCTCTCGCGCGCGCAATCGCGAGCGCTCGCGTATCTGCCGTCCGGCGCGAAGATCGACGCAAAGATCTATCCGTCGATCAAGCCGGCCACGAACAGCTTCGTCCACGATCTCGACAACGACCCGGCCATCTTCAAATACATGGACGACGAGCCGCGTGACCGCTTCGAGACCGTGATCGCGCACGAGATGCATCACGTCGGTTATCGCGCCGCGTGCCGCGCGGGCGAGGTGGACGCGGTGACGCAATGGCTCGGCGCGTTCGGCGAAGGCTTTGCCGTGCTGGCCGCGGCGGGTGGTCCGGATCGCGACGCGCAGGCGCACGCCGCGGCGGACGTGCAGGCGGAGTGGAAGCAGCAGCTCGCGGACTACGAGAAGCACTTCCGCGAAGTGGAAGCATTCCTCGCCGACGTCGCGAACGGCTTGCCGGACGACGAGCAGCGCCGCCGCGCGTCGGCGTTCTACGGCCTGCAGGGGCCGTGGTATTCGGTGGGGTGGAAGATGGCCGTCGTCATCGAGAAATCGCTCGGGCGGGACGTCCTGATCGCGGCGATGTGCGACCGCTCGAAACTGATGGCGACCTACAACACCGCGTCGGACGTCTGGTTCGAGCGCACCGGCGAGCGGCTGCCGAAATGGCCCGCGTCGCTGACGAGCAAGCCGCCGCGATAGAGCATCCACAGCGCGACGAGCTGGATGACGTGATAGAGGTCGTTGAAGTTGAAGTGCCGATGCAGCGAGAAGCGCGACATCTGCACGAGCGCGCCGAGGATCGACAGCACGATGCTGCCGAGGATCCAGCGCGTGGCGGGGCCGCGCCGTACGAGTTGCATCGCCCCGACGAGCAGCAGCGTGAGGCCGTAATCCGCGATCACCCACACGAAGTCGTCGTGGAAGATCATCCAGCTCATGTACGCCACGAGCTTGATCATGGCGATGCGCGGAAAGTACGCCGCCAGCAGGAAGAAGCTGGCCAGGCCGATCGACATCACCGTCGGCTTCCACAGAAACGCGCTCTGCCACAAACCGTGGTACGTGCCGCCGAAGAACGAGCCGAACGCGGTGAAGAGAAACGCGAGCGCCCAGAGCCGGTTCACGCGCCACAGTCGCCAGGCGAAGATCGCCGCGGCGATCGTGAGCAGGTAGTCGGTGGCGAGCGTCATCGGCTCGTGAATGGTCATGTGGCGAACATCTTCTCGTAATGCCGGTACCACTCGCTCGTGAATCGCGCGCGCGGATCGAGGCGGCGCTTCGCGCGCAGGAACTCCGCGAATTGCGGATACGCCTGTTCGACCTGCTCGCGCCGCGCCCAGCGGTGATAGGTGAGGAAGTAGCTGCCATCGCGCGCGAGGGCGAGATCGATCAGCGCGCGGAACGAGTCCGCCGCTTTCGCTTTGCCCGCGTCGCTGTGCTCGACGTGGAGGTTGAAGATCACGCACGCGTACGACTGCTTCGCCCACGGCAGGAAGCTCTCGTCGTCGCGCTGGATGAGGCGCACCGTGCCGTAGACCACGCTCTCGTTGCGGCGCCGCAACTCCTCCCGCGCGGCCATCATGAACTCCGCAAGGCGGGGACGCGGGACGTACAGCTCCGTGATCATCTCCGTCGCGCGCGCGCTCTTGAGCAGCGGATCGAGCACGCGGTGATAGTCGTCGGGATAGAAGCTCAGTTGATGTTCGTCGGACCAGTACACCTGGCCGTTCGTGGACAGGTAGTAGCCGACGTACTGCTCGTACACCTGCTTCTTGTCGGCATGCGCGAGGTACAGCAGCTTCATCCAGTCTTCCGGTTTGAGCTCCGCCTGCGTCGCCGGCATCGGCGTGTCGTCGGGCACGGGCTTGTAGCAGGAGAAGACGCCTTTCTTCAGAAAGTCGTCCGAGCGCTCGTCGATCGAGAACTGAAAGTCGCCGTACGTGAAGCCGTTCGCGACGCGATCCTCCACCGCGCTCATCACCGTCTCGACGTCCTGCACTTCGACGACGCGCTGCACTTTCTGCCGCGGCGATAGACGCAGCTTCACCGAGGCCACGACGCCGAACAAGCCGTAGCCGCCGATGACGAGCCCGAAGAGCTCGCGATTCCGCGTGCGGCTGCATTCGACGAGATCGCCGTCCGCGGTGAGGAGCGTGAACGATTCGACGTCGCCGATGAACGGCTTCATCGTCAATCCGCGTCCGTGCACGTTGGCCGCGAGCCCACCGCCGATGGAGAGACGATCGGCGCCGGTCTGTTTCTGGCGGATGCCCCACTTCGTCTGCCGCAATCCGGCGATGAGCGCCGGCCATTGAACGCCGGCCTCGACGTCGACGATGCCGTCTTCAACGGAACGGATGCGAGTCAATCCATTCATGTCGACGAGCGTCGTGTCTTTCGCGAACTGCTGTCCGCCCATCGCATGACGCCCGCCGGCGATGCACACGGGGCCGCTGCCGCGCAGCGCAGTCCGCAACTCGTCGATGGACGCGGGCTTCACGATGCGCGCGACCCATGTTTCGTTGAGCTGTGAATGGATGTCGTTGACGAGCGCGCCGGTTTCCGGAACGCGCGGCGTCACACACGCCGCGGGCAGGAGCGCGGCGAGCTTGAGGAACTCGCGTCGTTGCAGCATGGACATGATTCTCGCATGCTGCCTCGGGCGTGATCGAAACCGCCGCTCCGCTCATCCCGCCGCGACCGACGCTCAACAAGCTCCGCAACGTCGCCGCCGAGTGCACGGCGTGCGATTTGTGGAAGACCGGCACGCAGACCGTGTTCGGCGAAGGAAAACCGTCCGCGCTGATCATGTTCGTCGGCGAGCAGCCGGGCGACAAGGAAGACCTCTCCGGCCGCCCCTTCGTCGGACCCGCCGGCGCGCTGCTCGACAAAGCGCTGGAGGAAGCAGGCATCGACCGCACGAAGGTCTACGTCACGAACGTCGTGAAGCACTTCAAATGGGAGCCGCGCGGCAAGCGTCGCATCCACAAGAAGCCCAATGCCGCGGAGATCACGGCATGCCGTCCGTGGCTCGAATCGGAGATCGGCGTCGTGAAGCCCAAAGCCATCATCTGCCTCGGATCGACCGCCGCGCAGGCCGTCATCAGTCCGAAGTTCCGCGTGTCCGTGCAGCGCGCCCAGTTCGTGCCATCGCCGCTGGCGGAGTACGTGACGGCGACGGTGCATCCGTCGTCGATCCTGCGCGCACCGAGCGACGAAGCGCGGCGGGTGGAACGCGAGCGCTTCGTCGAGGATCTGAAGAAGATCAAAGCCGCGATCTCGTCAGCATGAGCGTGCAAGAAATTAAAAATCCGAGAACCGTGGCCTGTGGCTGCGGCCGCGCATTCAGTTCGTGGCGTGGTCCTTCACCATCCGCCACTGCCAGTACGCGGTCTGGTCCTTCGAGCCGATGTGTCCGTACGGATAGCCGCTGAACGTCTTCTCGCCGTTCTGCGCCGGGATGCGGCACGTCGACTGGCCGTACACCATCGTCCCGTAGCCGATCACTTCATCCGCGCTCGACCAGATCGTGTAGACGTACGTGCCTTCGTAATGGCTCGTGGCCGCGAGGTCGACGAGGAACGACGACACGCCGTACGGGCCGAATCCGCCGACGAGGTATCCGGGATAAAAGCCGTTCGTCGAGCCGCACGTGGGCGTCGTCGGTCCGCTGACGTAGCACATCGTCAGACCGCGATTCGCGCCGGCGATGCCGACGAACGTATCGACGGAGCTCGTCAGCGAAGCGCCGAGGTTGTACGCGCCGCCGGCGAGCGAGTCGTTGCCGCTTCCGCCTTTGATGGCCTTGCGCGCGAGCGTCACACCCATCGAGTGCGTGACGATGTCGACCTTCGTCGCACCGGTGTACGCCTTCACCGCCTGGATGAAGGCGCGGATCCGCGTGAGGTACTCCTTCGAGTGGTACTGCTGCGAAGAGAACGCGCTGTTCGCCGGCCCCCAGGTCGTCGCGTACAGCTCGGCGGAGGTGTAGCCCTGCGCCTTGAAGTACTCGATGCTCGCGCGCCATCCGGTGGCGAGCGAAGAGCCGGTGCCGAGGGCGGAGTCGGAGTTGCCGTGGATGAAGATCACGGGATGGTTCACGACCGCCTGTCCGGCGGAAACGCGTCCGCCGTAGCTGCCGCCCGGCACGTCGGTGCGTTGAAAGGCGTATGACGAATAGCCGTTCGCGCTCAGCCACGTACGAAAGTGCGAGCTGAGCCCGTACGCGGGATCGGACTCGAGCTGCGCGTGAGCGCTGGCGGCGACGAGGAGCAGCACGGACAGCAGTAGCGGACGAATGCGCATGAGGTTCTCCTGGATGGCGGTTTTGGGTTAACGGTTTCTGCGCTCGGGCACGACCGGTGCCGGCTCCGCGCGCGAGTAGGCTTCGAGATCGTCCCACGCTTCCGCGGCGCGGGGATCGTTGGCGAGCGCGTAACAGTTCGCGCGCACCGTGAGCATGTTCCCGTCCCAGAACGGATGCGGCTCGACGGCGTGCAGCGCGGCGATCGTTTTCGCACCGCAGCGATCGAAGAACGGCGCGATGGCGATCAGCGCGTACTGCCGCCGCGTGTTCATGAGTTTCGTGACGAGCTCCTGCGCGAGCGCGTCGTGCAGGACGCGGGCACGCCGCGGATCGGTGCGCGCGACGACGAGCGCCGCGTCGAGCGCATTCGTCAGCGCCTTCGTGTCGGCCCACGGGTCGGTGCGCGTCGCGACGAACGCGCGGTGCAGCAGACTCGTGGCCTCGTCCCAGCGCTGCTGCTTCGCGCGCAACGTGGCCATGAGCAGGAGGGCGTCGACCGGTGCGCGCCGCGCCAGCTCGCGGATTTGCGGCTCGGTCTCGACGCGTCCTTCCCCCACGGCCGCGACGAGGTCACGGGAGCGCAACGCGCCGAACTCGTTCGAGCGCGCGCGCACGGCGTCGACGGCATTCCAGTCGAGCGCTCCGCGGACGCGCAGCGGGCGGTGCGTCTTCGAGCGCTCCGCATCGGCCATGAGCGTGCGGTACAGCGTCGCGTCGTCGCCGACGCTGCGCGCGAAGCCGAACTCGATGATGGTGCGGTCGTCGGTGTTCATCGCGGGCGCGTCTTCCGCGGCCGCGGCCGCGAACTGCTCGTTGGCGACGAAGCGCGCGACGAAGTGCTCGACGTTGGTCGCATCCCAGGTGTTGTACAGCGTCGTCGCGTACGGCTCGGAGGCGATGCGCCGGCGCAGCGTCGGAATGTCGAGCGTGATCGGCTCCATGGAAGCGACCATCACGAGATCGCCCGCGGATGGTCGCCACGTCTGCACGTAAGGAAAGGTGCTGCGCAGCGTCGCGTAGATCGTCTGCATCGTCGACGCTTCGATGCCGTAGCCCTGCATCCATTGCGCGAAGATGCCGTGCGGGCGCAGGCGGTCGTGTACCGCCGCGTAGAACTCGCGCGTCAGCAGGCTGGCGATTCCGGCGCGATACGGATTGGACGGCTCGGAGACGATGACGTCGTACGTGCGGTCGGTCGCGAGGAGCACTTCGCGCGCGTCGGTGACGATCACGTGCGCCTTCGGGTTCGTCATGACGCCGTAGTTGACGGGCGTGCAGATGCGCGCGACCTCGAGCACGTTCGGCTCGAGCTCGACGACGTCGACGCGCTGCATCGACGGCAACGCGCCGAGAAAGCCCGCGGTCTGCCCGGTGCCGAGGCCGATGACGAGCGAGGTCTGCGGATTGCGATGCAGGATCGCCGGAATGAGACCGATCCCGATCTGCGTCGGTGCGTCTCCGCGCGTCGAGCCGTCGGTCTTGCCGTTGACGATGAACGTGAGGTGTTCGAGCGCACTGAGCGCGACGCTCGATTCGCGCCCGTCGCGCTCCCAGATGATCATGCGCCGCGCGTGATTCATCCACGAGCGCAGCGTGTTCTGCGAGCCGTGATGCGGCATGCGGCCGACGCCGACGCCGGAATGCCGCCACACGGCCGTGGGGCCGGTAGCGGTGATGGAGAGGATCGCGGCGACGCCGACGACGGCGGCGATGGCCGCGTACGCGAGCTGGCGTCTGGCCAACGCGGCGGCAGCGAGAGCGAGGACCGTCAACAGCACCGCCACCGCCCGCCACACACCCGGCGTCGTCAGCAGTTGCATGAGGCCGAAGCCTCCGGCGAGCGAGCCCGCGATCGCTCCGGCCGTGTTCCACGCGTACGCGGCGCCGATCTGGCGGCCGACGTGTTCGCGTCCCTTGCCGAGGAGCGCGATCAGCAGCGGGAACTGCACGCCGGAGACGAACGCGGCGGGGAAGACCACGATGAACGTGACCAGCGCCCACATCGTGACGTGGCCGCTGAAGCCGTACACGATGCCGAGCTGGCGCATCGTGCCGGCGAAGATGGCGATGCGATCGCCGAGGGCGAACGGAATCGCCACGGCCAGCGCCTCGAATCCGCACGTCAGCGCGAAGCCGCCGGGCGTCGCCGCGCGACTGCCACGCAGCACCGCGTAGGCGGTACCGCCCGCGCCGATGCCGAGGAGCGCCACCGCGAGGACGAGGCCGAACATGTACGTCGTCCCGCCGAGGACCGGCGAGAGCATGCGGTACCAGACCAGCTCCATCAGGAGGAAGGCGAAGCCGACGGTCGCCGCGGCGGCGAAGACGAGTCGCGGATTCGCGGCTCGCTCGCGGACTTCCGGCTCCACCGGCGCCTGTGGCGCCACCGTCATGCTGCGCGCCATGATCCGCGCACGCACCGCCACGAGCACGTTCATCAGCACGGCGATGAAGAGCGTCATGCGATTGCCGAACGTCTCCACGAGCACGAACGTCGACAGCAGCGCTCCCGCGACCGCGCCGAGCGTATTGATGCCGTACAGCAACGCGACCGCGCGGCGGCCGTCGTCCGCATTCGTTTCGGCCGCGCGCGCCGCGGCGGGCAGCGTGCCGCCCATGAGCAGCGTGGCCGGTCCGAGCACGAGCGTGGCCAGAATCAGGCGCACGATGGTCGCGCCCGTCATGCCGAGCGCGGGCGAGCCGCCGCTCGCAAAGTAGAGCTTCGCGCAGAGCATCAGCACGAACGGCGACACCGCGGCCGCCGCGGCGATGTAGAGCTCGAGGCGCGCGTAGTAGCCGAGCGGGTTCTCGTGCGTGTCCGCGCGCTTGCCGAGGAGCGCGCTCCCGGCGCCGAGTCCGGCCATGAAGATCGCCAGCACCGCCGCCGTCGCGGGCGTCGACGCGCCGAAGATCAGCCGGAACTCGCGCATCCAGACGGTCTGGTACACGAGCGCGCACAAACCGGAGAAAAAAAGGAGCCCGGCAACGCTCCACTGCTGGCGCGTCATCTCAGCGGCACCGCTCCTGATAGCGCACGCGCAGGCTGCCGTCCGGGCCCGTCAGAGCAGCCGCGATGGCCGCGAGGTCCTGCGGCATCGGATCGGGATCGTCGACCCAGCGCGTCACGCGTTTCGCGCCGTCCTGATCGAGGGTGAGGTCGTATTGAAACCGGTCGCAGCAAGGATTCTCCGGGATGTAGGACTCTTTCCAATCCGCCGGCTTTGCGTTCGCCACCAGCGTCTCGAACTTCGCCAGCTCGTCCGCGGCCGCGTCGAACGTGCAGACCTTGCCGCCCATCGAGGTGATGGTGATCTTGCCGTCCGAGGAGATGGCGTAATTGCCGTTGCCCTTGCCGGCGAAGCCGCCGCTCGTGACGAGGTCGATCCGCCACGGCGTTTTCGGCTTCGTGTGCGAGGCCGCGCACGCGGTGAGAATCATCATCGTCAAGAAGGAAAGCTTCATCGCATTCTCCGGGTTGTAGATTTCGCGATTCAAAATACGCTGTTTCGGGCGATTTCTTGCGCCCACCATACTGCTGCCGTACACTCGCTGCACCACACGAATGTCCCGTCGAGCGACCTTTTTTTGCGGCGCCTCTCCTCGGCGACCCACTCCCTGAAACCATTGAAGGAGCAGGCTGATGGCAACTATCCCTACTGACAAATTGAAGGCCGCGGAAACGGCACTGTCGCAGATCGAGCGGCAGTTCGGCAAAGGCTCGATCATGCGCCTGGGCGCGAAGGAGTTCTCCGCGATCAGCGCGATCTCCACCGGCTCGATCGGCGTCGACGCGGCATTGGGCGTCGGCGGCGTTCCGCGCGGCCGCATCGTGGAGATCTTCGGACCGGAATCGTCCGGTAAAACGACGCTCTCCCTCCACGTGATCGCCGAGGCGCAGCGCCAGGGCGGGCTGGCCGCGTTCATCGACGCCGAGCACGCGCTCGACGCCGAGTACGCCAAGAAGCTCGGCGTGGACGTCGACAACCTCCTCGTCTCGCAGCCCGACTCGGGCGAGCAGGCGCTCGAGATCGCCGAGGTGCTGGTGCGCTCGGGCGCGATCGACGTCATCGTCATCGACTCGGTCGCGGCGCTCGTGCCGCGCGCGGAGCTCGAGGGCGAGATGGGTGATTCTCATGTAGGTTTACAGGCACGATTGATGTCGCAGGCGATGCGCAAATTAACAGCCATCCTTTCAAAATCAAAAACGTGCATGATTTTCATCAACCAGATCCGCGAGAAGATCGGCGTCATGTTCGGCAACCCCGAGACCACCACGGGCGGCCGCGCGCTGAAGTTCTACTCGTCGGTCCGCATCGACATCCGCCGCACCAACCAGATCAAGGAAGGTGAGGAAGTGGTCGGCTCGCGCGTGAAGGTGAAGGTCGTCAAGAACAAGGTGGCCGCACCTTTCCGGCAGGCGGAGTTCGACGTCGGCTACGGCGAAGGCATCTCGAAGACCGGCGAGCTCCTCGACATCGGTCTCGAGAACAAGCTGATCGAAAAGTCCGGCTCCTGGTTCTCCTACGGCGACGTCCGCCTCGGCCAGGGCCGCGAGAACGCGAAGCTGTTCATCCGCGAGAACCCCGACCTCTCCACCGAGATCGAGCGCAAGGTCCGCACCGCCCTCGGCATCGGCGGTCCGGAGTTGACGGTGATCGAGGGCGGCGACCCCTCGCCCGCGAAACCGGAACGGATGGTGCGTAAGTAACACCTCGTGCGTCTCGACCAGGCCATCGCGGCCCGTCATCCTGAGCTCTCGCGCCGCAAGGCGCGGGAGCTCATTTCACTTCAGCGCGTCCTCGTGAACGACCGTCCCGTGCGCGTGGCGTCGCGGGAGGTGAGCGACTCCGATCGCATCACGATCGTCGAGGCGCTGCCCGAGCTCGACGTCATCCGCGAGACGCCGAAGTTCGTCGCCCTCAACAAGCCGGCCGGCATGCCTACGCAGCCGGTGCGCGAACGCGACCGCCGCTCGCTCGAGGAGCTGCTGCGGATCCGCTACCGCGAGATTTTCCTCGTGCACCGCATCGACACGCACACGAGCGGTGTCGTCGTCTTCGCGAAGACGCGTCGCGCAGCGGCGGAGTTGTCCGCGCTGTTCGCTTCCCGCGAGATCCGCAAGACCTACCTCGCCGTCGCGGAAGGTGCCATCGACCAGGAGACGACGATCGAGTCGCCGATCGGTGGCAAGGACGCGCACACGATCGTGCGTCCGCTGCGCAGGCTGGAAGGCATGACGCTGGTCGAAGCGCAGATCCTCACCGGGCGCACGCACCAGATCCGCATCCACCTGCAGTCGATCGAGCGCCCGGTCGTCGGCGACCGCCGCTACGGCTCGACGATGACCGCGCCGCGGATGCTGCTGCACGCGTGGAAGCTCGAGCATCAGTACTTTCACGGCGAGCTCGTCGCGCGCGTTCCGAACGACTTTCCGACACCCTGAGCCGCGGAAGGACTCCGGCACGATCCGCGTAGTTTGAGATCCTTCACTTTGTTCGGGATGACGAGGGCGATACGATCCGCCGCGTATGGAAGACACGGTCATTCGCGCGACGACCGTCGTCTGCATCCGCCGCGACGGCCAGGTGGCCATGGCGGGCGACGGGCAGGTGACGGTCGGCAACACGGTCATGAAACACGGCGCGGCGAAGGTGCGGCGCCTCTACCACGACAAGATCCTGGCCGGCTTCGCCGGCTCCGCCGCGGACGCGTTCGCGCTGTTCTCGCGCTTCGAGGCGAAGCTCGAGGAGTTCCGCGGCAACATGGAGCGCTCGGTCGTCGAGCTGGCAAAGGACTGGCGGATGGACAAATACCTGCGCCAGCTCCAGGCGATGCTCATCGTGGCGAACAACGAGCGCGCGTATCTCATCTCCGGCACCGGCGATCTCATCCAGCCCGATGACGGCATCCTGGCCATCGGCTCCGGCGGCGCGTTCGCGCTCGCCGCGGCGCGCGCTCTCGTGAAACACACCACCCTCTCCGCCCCCGAAATCGCGGCCGAATCGCTGCGCGTGGCGGCGGAGATCTGCATCTACACGAACGACAACATCACGGTCGAGACTCTCTGATGGTCATCCAGCTTCCCGCCCCCGCGGACGAAACCCTGAACGCCGAGCGCCTGACGCCGAAAGAAATCGTGCGCGAGCTCGACAAGTACATCGTCGGCCAGCACGCCGCGAAGCGCGCGGTCGCGATCGCGCTGCGCAATCGCTGGCGCCGGCAGCAGCTCCCCGCCGACATGCGCGACGAGATCGCGCCGAAGAACATCATCATGATCGGGCCGACGGGCGTCGGTAAAACCGAGATCGCCCGGCGCCTGGCGAGACTCACACGCTCTCCTTTCATGAAGATCGAAGCGTCGAAATTCACGGAGGTCGGCTACGTCGGACGCGACGTGGAGTCGATCGTCCGCGACCTCACCGAGATCGGCGTCAAACTGATCAAAGACGAGAAGGCGAAGCTGGTGCGCGAGACCGCCGAGCGCAACGCGCGCGAGCGGATCCTCGACATTCTGCTCCCCGATTCGCGCCCACCGCGCGCTCGCCCCGCCTTCGTGGCCGGGCCGCCCGAACCGGAAGACTCGTCGGTCGAGACGCGAGAGAAGCTCGGCCGCTGGCTCGACGAGGGGAAGCTCGACGAGCGCGAGATCGAGATCGACGTGAAGGAGCAAGGCTTCCCGTCGTTCGAGATCTTCACGCCGCAGGGCGTCGAAGAGATGGGCGTGAACGTGAAGGACATGCTCCCCGGCATCTTCGGCGGGAAATCGAAACGCAAGAAGATGCGCCTCGCCGACGCGCGCCCGCTGCTCGTCGACGAGGAAGCGGAGAAGCTGATCGACCAGCAGAACGTGGCCCGCGAGGCCATCGAGCGCGTCGAACAGAGCGGCATCGTTTTCCTCGACGAGATCGACAAGATCGCCGGCCGTCAGAATGCCTCCCACGGCCCCGACATCTCGCGCGAAGGCGTGCAGCGCGACCTCCTTCCGATCGTCGAGGGCACGACGGTCAACACCAAGTACGGCATGGTCAAGACCGACCACATCCTCTTCATCGCCGCCGGCGCGTTTCACGTCTCCAAGCCTTCGGATCTCATCCCCGAGCTCCAGGGCCGCTTCCCCATCCGCGTCGAGCTCGAGTCGCTGAGCGAAGGTGATTTCGAGAAGATCCTCCGCGAGCCCAAAAACGCTCTGACCACCCAATACGTCGCCCTCCTCGGCACGGAAGGCGTGACCCTGCGCTTCAACGACGACGCCGTCCGCGAAATCGCAAGATTCGCCGCGGTAGTCAACGACAAGACCGAAAACATCGGCGCGCGAAGACTGCACACGATTCTCGAAAGGCTGCTCGACGAGCTGTCGTTCGAAGCGAGCGACATGCGCGGGGTCGAGGTGGTGATCGACGCGGCGTATGTGGGGCGGGTGCTGGAGGGGGTGGTGAAGGATGAGGATTTGTCGAGGTATGTGTTGTGACGGGGAGCGGAGCTGTTGAGCGTAAAGCGATAGAGCATAGAGCTATAGGGCTGTAAAGCTATATAGGGGTAGAATCAGGGTTCC
>Ga0196958_10000591_pt1 | contig 11890 bp, 7 predicted proteins | sample S1v_10metaG_FD_148654 | JGI IMG/M metagenome (GOLD analysis project Ga0196958, IMG submission 148654) | Soil microbial communities from Anza Borrego desert, Southern California, United States - S1+v_10 | ecosystem: Environmental > Terrestrial > Soil > Desert | place: USA: California | collected...
CGGGGCGCTAGGAGCAGACCTTCCCCGCGGGCGGCAGCTCCAGGTCGATCAGGTACTCGTCGGTGGCCGGGTCGACGCACTCGTTGCCCTGCAGGTACACGGTGTGCTGGTTGCCCTCGTAGGTCAGCAGCCCGCCGCCCAGCGACTTCGCCAGGTTCACCCCCGCCTGGTACGGCGTGGCCGGGTCGCCGGTGGTGGAGATGACCAGCACCGGGGGCAGGCCCGTGACGGCCTTCGCCTCCTGCGCCGTCGGCGGCACGGGCCAGAACGCGCACGAGTCCAGCGCGCCCACCGCCGGGTTGCCGTCGTCCAGGAACGGGGCCGCCGCCTTGTACCGCCGGGCCAGGTCGTCCAGCACCGCGCGGTCGGTCACGCGGGGCTCGTCGACGCACTTCACGGCCGTGAAGGCGTCGGTGATGGTGGAGTACTTCCCGTCCTGGTCGCGGTCGAAGTAGCTGTCGGCCAGCGTCAGCAGGACCTCGCCCCGGTCGTTCTTCAGCTCCGCCAGCCCCGCGTTCAGCGGCGCCCACAGCTCCTCGGTGTACATCGCCTGGATGGCCCCGGTGATCGCGTCGTTGTAGGACAGCTTGCGCGGGCCCACGTCCACCGGCCGCTGCACCAGCGGCAGCGTCAGGTCCCGGAACGCCTTGTTCGCCCCCGCCGGGTCGGCGCCCAGCGCGCAGTCCTGGCGCCGGGCGCACCACGCGGCGAACGCGTCGAACGCCTTCTGGAACCCGGCGGCCTGTGCGACCAGCGACTCGGTCTGGCCCTGCGTCGGGTCGACCGCGCCGTCGAGCACCAGCGCCCGCACGTTGCCGGGGAACGCCGCCGCGTACCCGGCGCCGATGTGCGTCCCGTACGAGTACCCCAGGTAGGTCAGCTTCTCGTCGCCCAGCGCCGACCGCATGACGTCGAGGTCGCGCACGACGTCCCGCGTGCCCACGTGGGCCAGGAACTCCACCCCGCTGGCCGCGGCGCACTTCTCGGCGAACGCCTTGTTCTCCGCCTCGGTCTGCGCCACCCCGGCGGGCGAGGTGTCGACGTCCACGTCGAGGCGGTCCGCGTCGCGCTCCTGGTCGCTCAGGCACCGCACCTGCGGCTGGCTGGCCCCGACGCCGCGCGGGTCGAAGCCCACCAGGTCGAACCGCCTGCCCAGCTCGGTCCTGCCCACCTGCGCGCCCAGGCTCGCCGCCGCCGACATGCCCGAACCGCCCGGCCCGCCGGGGTTGAGCAGCAGCGACCCGATCCGCTCACCGGTCGCCTTCTGCCGCAGCAGGCCGAGCCGGACCGTCCGGCCGCCGGGCTCGGCGTAGTCCAGCGGCACCTCCAGCCGGGCGCACTCGATCGACTTCCTGTTCCGGAACTGGGCGCGGGTGGTGCCGGTGGTGGCGTACTCGGCGCAGTCCTCCCAGCCCAGCTGCTGCCCGTAGAACCGCTCCAGCCCGGCGGGCACGGCCCCGGCGGGCCCGCGCTGTTCGAGCACCGTCCCGGGGGTCGGCGAGCCGGTGACGACGGACGTGCACGACGCCAGCACGGGCAGGACGAGGAGCAGCAGGAGACAACGGCGCACACCCCGATCGTAGGTGTGACTCGTCGGCCACAACGCGCGCCGAGGCCCCCGCCGGTGAGCGAGAATGCCCCCATGCCACAGCTCCGACTCGCCCTCGCCCAGGTCAACGCGTGTGTCGGCGACCTGGCCGGCAACACCGAACTCGTCCTGGAGTGGACGCGCAAGGCCGTGGAGGCGGGCGCGCACCTGGCGGTCTTCCCCGAGATGGTGCTCACCGGCTACCCGGTGGAGGACCTGGCGCTGCGCGTGTCGTTCGCCGAGGCGTCCAAGCGGGCGCTGACCGACCTCGCCCGGCGGCTCGCGGAGGCGGGCTGCGGCGGGCTGCCGGTGTTCGTCGGCTACCTGGACCGCGACGAGCGCGGGATGCGCAACGCGGCGGCCGTGCTGCACGGCGGCGAGGTCGTGGCGCGGCAGTACAAGCACCACCTGCCCAACTACGGCGTGTTCGACGAGCGCCGCTACTTCACGCCCGGTGACGAGCTGGACGTCGTGCGGCTGCACGGCGTCGAGATCGGCATGGTCGTCTGCGAGGACCTGTGGCAGGACGGCGGCCCGATCGCCGCCCTCGGCGCGGCCGGCGTGGACCTGGTGGTCTCGCCGAACGCCTCGCCGTACGAGCGGAAGAAGGACGACGCCCGCCTGCCGCTGGTGGCGCGCCGCGCGGCCGAGGCGAAGGCGCCGCTGGCCTACGTCAACCTCGTCGGTGGCCAGGACGAGCTGGTGTTCGACGGCGATTCGATGGTCGTCACCGGGACGGGTGACCTGCTGACCCGCGCCCCGCAGTTCGTGGAGCACCTGGTCGTGCTCGACCTGGACCTGCCCGGCGGCGCTGCGCGCACCGAGGGACCGGTCGACGGCTTCACCGTGCGCCGCAGGACGCTGTCGGACGACCCGCTGCCCGCCTACCCGCCGCTGCCCGCGCCCGCGCCGGCCGAGCCGCTGTCCGACGAGGCGGAGGTGTGGCACGCGCTGGTCACCGGCCTGCGCGACTACGTGCGCAAGAACGGCTTCCGCTCGGTCGTGCTGGGCCTGTCCGGCGGCATCGACTCGGCGGTGGTCGCCGCGCTGGCGGTGGACGCCCTCGGCGGGGACGCCGTGCACTGCGTCTCGATGCCGTCGGTCTACTCGTCGGAGCACTCGAAGTCCGACGCCCGGGAGCTGGCGCGGCGCACCGGCGCGCACTACGAGGTGCAGCCCATCGCCGACATGGTCCGCGTGTTCGTCGACCAGCTCGGCCTGACCGGGCTGGCCGAGGAGAACGTGCAGGCCCGCTGCCGCGGCGTGACCCTGATGGGCCTGTCCAACCAGCACGGCCACCTGGTCCTGGCCCCGGGCAACAAGTCCGAGCTGGCGGTCGGCTACTCGACCATCTACGGCGACGCGGTCGGCGGGTTCGCGCCGATCAAGGACGTGCTCAAGACCCTGGTGTGGGACCTGGCCAGGTGGCGCAACGCGCAGGCCGAGAAGCTGGGCGAGCTGCCGCCGATCCCGGAGAACTCGATCGCCAAGCCGCCGTCGGCCGAGCTGCGGCCGGGCCAGGTGGACACCGACTCGCTGCCGGACTACGAGCTGCTCGACGCGGTGCTGGACGACTACGTCGAGGGCGACAAGGGCTACCGCGACCTGATCGCGGCGGGCTTCGCGCCCGAGCTGGTGGACCGGGTCCTGCGCATGGTCGACCGGGCCGAGTACAAGCGCCGCCAGTACCCGCCGGGCACGAAGATCACGTTCAAGGCGTTCGGCCGCGACCGCCGCCTGCCCGTCACCAGCGGCTGGCGCGAGGGGTAGCGGGTCGGTCCCGGGCGCCCGCCGCCGGTGGGCGCCCGCGCGCTCAGGCGGTGGCGGCGCGCCCGGCCGCGCCCGTGCCGGAGGACGCCGCGGCCGGCGCGCGGCCCTCGGTCACCGCCGCCACGACGCTGAGCACGCCCAGCACCAGCAGCGCGATGCCCAGCAGCCACGCCAGCGCGACCAGGCCGGACAGCGGCATCACCAGCACGACGACCCCGGCGACCAGCGTCACGACCCCGGAGAGCACCGCCCACCCGCTGGTGCCGAACCCGTGGAAGACCTCCGCGACCCCGCCCACCACCCAGGTGGCGCCGAGCAGCAGCGCCAGCACCGCGACGGTCTGGAACGGGGAGCGCAGGCTGAGGATGCCCGCCACCAGCGCCAGCAGCCCGGCGACCGCGAGCAGCACCCGGTGCCCGCCGGAGGAGCCGCCCTGGGTGAACGAGCTGACCAGCCAGAACACGCCGGTGATCAGCAGCTGGACCCCGAACAGCACCGCCGCGGTGAGGATCGTGATGCCCGGCCAGACCAGCACCAGCAGCCCGATCGCGACCGTGACGACGCCGAACGTGATCCGCAGCGCCTTGGACCGGCCGAGCAGCCGCGTCGGGCCGGCCGGACCATTCGCGTCAGCCTCGTGGTGCGCCATGGCGACCAGGGTGCGCCCCCGCGCCGGCCACCGCAGGGCCGAGCCGGTGTATCACCCGTTCCGGTGGACGCGCGCCGCGGTCGGCAGGAACAGCGCCGCCACCGCGCCGACCCCGCAGATCACGGCGGTGATCAGGAAGATCTCGTGGTACTCGGTCAGCAGCGCGTCGGACAGCGCCCGCTGGTAGACCTCGGCCCGCCGGCGGAACTCCTCGGGCGGCACGCCGAACGGCAGCGGGGTGTCCAGGTCGGCGGTCAGCTCCCGGAACCGGTGCAGGCCCCACGCCGACAGCGCCGCCACCCCCACCAGCATCCCGGTCATCCGCGCCACGACCACCGCCGCCGACGCCACCCCGTGCTGGGCGTCCGGCACCACCCGCAGCGCCGCCGCCGACACCGGGGCGATCACCAGCCCGAGCCCGAACCCGGCCACCACCAGGTCGCGGTCCAGCACCGCGGGCGACACGTCCGCCGGCCACCGGGCGATCAGCGCGTACGCCACCGCCGCCACGGCCATCCCGGCCACCGACACCCACCGGTCGCCCGCGCGCCCCGCCAGCCACCCGCCGACCAGCGCGCCGACCGGCAGCGCGACCAGGAACCGGGCCAGCAGCGCCACCGCCTGCGCCGAGTCCAGCCGCAGCACCGTCTGCGCGAACAGCTCGACGTCCACCAGGGTCACCATCAGCGCCGCGCCGGCCGCCAGCGACACGGCCAGCGCCGCCAGGAACGGCCGCACCGCCACGCCGGTCGGGTCCAGCAGCCGCACCGCCGACCGCTTCTCCCACCACGCGAACGCCACCAGCGCCACCAGCGCCCCGCCCAGCGCCGGCAGGCCCCACGGCGGCAGCACGGCGTGCTCGGGGTCGGGGTTGTAGAGCCCGACCACCAGCAGCGACAGCGACAGCGCCAGCAGCGCGCCGCCCACCACGTCGACGCCCACCGGCCGGCCCGCCCCGCCCGGCACGGTCCGCTGCACGACCGCCATCGCGACCAGCGCCAGCGGCAGGTTCACCCAGAACACCCACCGCCAGCTCTGCGGCTCCAGCGACTCGAACACCGACCACGCGTTGAACAGCGAGGCCACCCCGACGCCGTAGAGGGTGCCCAGCACGCTGCCCAGCTCCTGCGCCGCGCCGACCACGCCCAGCGCGCCGGCCCGCCGCCGCGCGTCCCACAGGTCGCCCACCAGGGCCATCGTCACCGGCAGCAGCGCGCCGCCGGCCAGCCCCTGCACCACCCGCCCGGCCACCAGCAGCGGCAGCTCGCCCGCCAGCGCCGTGACGACCGACCCGACCGCGAACCCGACCAGGCACAGCTGGAGCACCGGCCGCCGCCCGAACCGGTCCGACAGCTGCCCGAGCAGCGGCATCCCGGCCACGTACCCGAGCAGGTACCCGGTCACCACGGGCGTCGCGCGCTCCAGGTGGTTCACCGGGATGCCCAGGTCGCGCACCATGTCCACCAGGACGCCGACCACCACGTACGCGTCGAGCGCGCCGAGCAGGACGGCCAGCGCCCCCGCGCCCATCGCCAGCCGACGGGACCTCACGTCGGCGGCGCGACGGTGAACGACTTGCCGAAGTCGGACAGCGAGATCAGGACCTTCGCGCCGGCGGGCAGCTCGAAGGCCGCCTCGGTCAGCTTGTCGCCGGTCAGCGAGAACCGGCCCTTGACGTCGGAGTCGATCCCCGGCACGAGCCCCGCCACGACGTCCCGCGGGACGGTCGCCTCCACCACGTCCACGCCGCCGCCGGAGCTGACGGTCCGGGCGTCCCGCGCGTCGCCCAGGACCCTGGCGACGCCCCGGTCCGGGTCCAGGATCGCCGTCGGGTCGTAGAGCTGACCGGCCAGCGCGGCGGGCACCTCGGTGAACCCGCCGGTCGGGCCCTTGACGTAGAGGTCCTTGCCGACCAGGACGTACTCCACCTCGACCAGCTGGCCGAACTGCTCGACCCGGGCGCGGCCCCGGGACTCGCCGGCGGAGTTGAGGTCGCCCTCGGCGTCCTTCACCGGGACGTTCGGCAGCTCGCCGTCGACCTTGATGGTGAAGTGGGTGCTGTTCACCGAGCGCATGGCGGCGGCCGACCGGTCGACCAGCTCCGGACCCGCGGGCAGGTCGCCGGAGGAGGAGGTGCAGCCGGCCAGCAGGAGAGCGAGCGCGCCTACCAGGGCGCGGCGACGGGACATACCGGGGATCGTAGATCCACCCGGCCGGGAGCACGGCCGGATCCCACCCCGCCGCCGGGCGCGACCCGCGGCCGGTGAGGCGCCGAGCCGGAGCGCCGGCCGGCTGACCTGCGGGTCGACCGGCCGGCCGGCGCGGGGCGCGGGCTTCGCGCGAGTCGGCGGCGCGCGGCGGACCGGCTTTACCTAGGCTGCGTCCCATGAACCGCCAGCAGGAGTTCGTGCTCCGCACCCTTGAGGAACGGGACATCCGGTTCGTCCGGCTCTGGTTCACCGACGTGCTGGGCTTCCTGAAGTCCGTCGCGGTGGCGCCCGCCGAGCTGGAGGGCGCCTTCAGCGAGGGCATCGGCTTCGACGGCTCGGCGATCGAGGGTTTCGCGCGCGTCTACGAATCGGACATGGTGGCCAAGCCCGACCCGTCCACCTTCCAGGTCCTGCCCTGGCAGACACCGGACAAGAGCAACTACTCGGCCCGCATGTTCTGCGACATCGCGATGCCCGACGGCTCGCCGTCGTGGGCCGACCCGCGCCACGTCCTGCGCCGCGTGCTCGCCAGGGCCAGCGAGGCCGGGTTCACCTGCTACGTGCACCCGGAGATGGAGTTCTTCCTGCTCAAGAACCTCCCCGACGACGGCAGCGAACCCGCGCCGGCGGACAACGGCGGCTTCTTCGACCAGACCAGCCACGAGACCGCGACCCACTTCCGCCGCCACGCCATCGAGGCGCTGGAGGCCATGGGCATCTCCGTGGAGTTCAGCCACCACGAGGGCGCGCCCGGCCAGCAGGAGATCGACCTGCGCTACGCCGACGCCCTGACCATGGCGGACAACGTGATGACCTTCCGCTACGTGGTGAAGGAGGTCGCGATCACCCAGGGGGTGCGCGCGAGCTTCATGCCCAAGCCGTTCACCGACCAGCCCGGCTCGGGGATGCACACCCACGTCAGCCTGTTCGAGGGCGACCGCAACGCGTTCTACGACGCAGAGGACCCCTACCAGCTCTCCGACACCGGCAAGGCGTTCGTCGCGGGCCTGCTCCGGCACGCGCGCGAGATCTCCGGGGTCACCAACCAGTGGGTCAACTCCTACAAGCGGCTCATCGTCGGCGGCGAGGCGCCCACGGCCGTGTGCTGGGGCCACGCCAACCGCTCCGCGCTCGTGCGCGTGCCGATGTACTCGCCGGGCAAGTCCTCGTCGCGCCGGGTCGAGATCCGGAGCCTGGACTCGGCGTGCAACCCGTACCTGGCGTACGCGGTGATCATCGCCGCCGGCCTCAGGGGCGTGGAGAAGGGCTACGAGCTGCCACCGCCCGCCGAGGACGACGTGTGGTCGCTGACCGACCGCGAGCGCCGGGCCGCCGGCTACGACAACCTGCCGCAGAACCTCGGCGAGGCGCTGGTCGAGATGGAGAACTCGGAGCTGCTGCCCGAAGCGCTGGGCGAACACGTGTACGACTTCTTCCTGCGCAACAAGCGCACGGAGTGGGACGCGTACCGGCGCAGCGTCACGCCGTACGAGCTCCGGACCCTGCTGCCGGTCCTGTGAAGGGACGAACCGTGCGGGTGATCCACACCGGGCACTCGGAGAAGCTAGGTTTGCAGACCGTGACCGAGGTGCCCGCGGGTTCCGAAGCCCGTCCCACCCTGATCGCGTGCACGGTGGCCACCGCCGCCGAACTGCCCGCGGTGAAGGTGCTGTCGAACTCGTTCCTGGCCAACCACCCCGAGGCGCGGTTCGCCGCCCTGGTGGTCGACGCCCCTCCGGAGAACTCCGGGCCGGGCCTGGTGACACCCGCCGACCTGGGCATCGGCCCGGAGGAGCTGGCCCGCCTCGCCACCGGCTGCACGGCCCGCCAGCTGTGCGGCCTGCTGCGGCCCCGGCTGCTGGAGCAGCTGCTCGGCCAGCGCATCCCGGTGCTGTACCTGGACCCGTGGGTGCAGGTGCTCGCCCCGCTGTCGGACCGGGTGCTCGACGCCGTGGACCGCGGCCCGCTGGTGCTGCTGCCCAGGGCGCTGCGACCGCTGCCGGACGACGGCCTGCGCCCGTCACCGGCGGAACTGCTGCAGACCGGCGTCTTCGACCCGGGCTTCCTGGCCGTCGCACCCGGCGCGGAGCCGTTCCTGCGGTCGCTGGAGGAGCAGCTGCGCCGCACGCCGGACGCGGCGAAGGCCGTGCTGGACACCGCTCCCGCGCTGGTCAGCCTGGACGTGCTGCGGGACGCGACGATCAACCTGTCGGTCTGGAACGCGGGCCAGCGCGACCTGCACCGGCTGGACGACGGCACGCTGACCGTCCTGGGCGAACCGCTGCGCTCGGTGCACTTCGAGGGCTTCGACCCCGGCCGGCCGTGGCTGCTGTCGGCGGCGTTCGCCGACCGGCCGCGCGTGCTGCTGTCCGAGCACCCGCACCTGGCCGAGCTGTGCACGGCCTACCGCGCCGAGCTGGTCCGGCGCGGCCACACGCCCGTGCCCGTCCGCTACGGCTACGGGCAGCTCGCCGACGGCACGCCCATCCCCGACGAGCTGCGCGCCGACTACCGCGAGGCCGCCCGCGCCCACCCGGGCTCGGTGTTCGACCCGGCCGGCCGGCGAGCCGGCGCGGAGGGGCAGGTCAACAGCACGCCCGCCGGCGGCTCCACCCCGCCGCCCGCGTTCGGGCCGGACGGTGGCGCGGGCTTCGTCGAGTGGGCCTGCGAACCCGTGCCCGGCCTGCCCGGCAGCACCCGCTGGGCCGCCGCCCTGTGGCGCGGCGACCCGGCCCTGCGCGCGCAGTTCCCCGACCCGTTCGGCGCGGACGGCACGGCGTTCCGCGACTGGTGCGCGGGCTCGGGCGTCGCCACCGGCCGCCTGCCGGTCCCGGCCGTGCCCTACCCGCACGCCGACGCCCCGGTGCTGCACGACCAGCTCGGCGTCTCCGTCGTCGGCGACGGCCCGGCCGCCGCGCTCCTGCAAGCCGCCGCCCGCGCGTCCGGCCTGCCCACGGCCACGACCGCCGGCTACCCGGTCGTCGTGCGCGTCGACTCCGACACCCCGGTGCCGGGTGGCCGGTTCGTCGTCGACTACCGGCTCGACGAGGGCGCCGCACCGGACGCCGACGAGCTGTGGGTGCCCTCCGAGGCGACCCGGGCCGCCGTCGAGCGCCCCGGCGGCCCCGCGGTCCGCGTCCTGCCGCTGCCGGTCCCGGAGCGGGACGCGCACGAACCCGACGACCACGAAGGGGTGATCTTCGGGGCGCTCGCCGACCACGCCATCGACCGCGACGGCAACGTCCTGGGCGCGGTGTCGGCGTTCCTCGGCGCGTTCACCGAGCGCGCGGACGTGGCGCTGCGGATCGCCGTGACCGGCGCGGCCGACCACCCCGAGGCCGCCGAGCGGCTCCGCCTGGCCACCGCCGCCGACCCGCGCGTCGAGCTGGTCGCCGACCTCGGGCCGGTGGACTGCCTGATCTCCCTGCACCGCGGCCGGGGCGACCGGGTCGCCGCCGCCCTGGCCGAGCACGCGGCCCGCGGAGTGCCCGTGCTCACCTCCGACCAGGGCCCGGTCGCCGAGCTGTTCGACAAGCAGTCGGTGATCTTCGTGCCGTGCCGCACCGGCGTCGAACCGGACGTGCAGGCGGCCGTGAAGCTGCTGCGCGCGCTGGCCGACGACCTGCCCGCGGCGCGCGCCATCGGCGCGAAGGGCCGCGAACGGCTCGCCACCCGCGGCGCCGCCGCGATCGGCGACCTGATGCGGGAGCGCGTCGAGCACGCCTACCGCGCGTGGCGCGCGCGTCGCGCGGCGGCGAACCCGAGCCCCGCCGTCGACCCGCTCAAGGCGCTGCACTCGGCCAAGCACGCGCTGCTGAGGCAACCCGACGTGGGCACCGCCAGCCGCACGCCGATGGCGCCGCAGCTGCGCAAGGTGGTCCTGCGCGTGCTCGACCACTACGACAACCACATGCGCGACGTCCTCGGCTCCCTCGTGGACGGGGTCGAGCGCACGGTGTCCGACCTGGTGCGCCGGCAGGACGAGCTGACCACCGGCATCGGCCTCGGCGAGCTGGAGGTGCTGCGCTCGGCGGTCGAGCACCACCTCGAGCGCCAGGACCAGCTCGCCGACCAGGTCCTGGGCCTGGACGACGGCGTGGTCCGGGTCCGCGCCGACATGGCGGGCCAGGGCAGGCGGCTGCGCGAGATCGAGGACGCCGTCGTCGCCGAGGCCGCCAAGCGGTCCAAGCAGCGCGACGCGCTCGCGCAGCGGATCGACAAGCTCGCCGTCGCGCTGGAGCGCACGCTCGACCGGATCGACACGCTGGAGTCCAAGGTCGTGGAGGTGCTGCGGGAGCGCGACACCAAGCTCGACGCCGGGACGCGCGCGGCCAACCAGGCGCAGCAGACCGCCGACGCGCTGCGCCGGGTCGTGGTGCGCGAGCACGAGCGGCGCAACGGCGCCGTCCCGGGCGTGCGCAGCTCGCTCGTGCTGACCGACGTCGGCCTGCTGCGGCTGCCCTCGGACGACCCGCTGATGCTGCCCATCCTGTCCAGCAACGGGGTGTGGGAGCCGGAGCTGTCCGAGCTGATCGACTCCGTGGTCGAGCCGGACGGGATCTTCCTCGACGTCGGCGCGTACGTGGGCTACCAGGCGGTGCGGGTGCTGAGCCGGTTCGGCACGGGCGGCGCGGTGGTCGCGGTGGAGCCGTGCCCGTCGGCGCGCGAGCTGCTGCGCCACAACGTCGAGGTCAACCTGCCGGAACGGGTCGCCGAGCGGCTGGTGCTGGTCGACGCCGCCGCGTGGGAGAGCGTCGGCGAGCTGGCGGCGCAGCCCGCGCTGACCGGCGGCGTGTCGGTCGCGCCGCTGCCCGCGGACGCCGGCGAGGGCGTCACCTCGGTGCGCGCGGCGCGGTTGGACAAGGAGCTGGAGGCGGTGCCCGCGCTGCAGGGCAAGCGGTTGTCGGTCGTCCGGGTGGACGCGCCGGGCCGGGGCCACCGCGCGCTGGCCGGGCTGGTGCGCCTGCTGCGCCGGGACCGCCCGCACGTGTTCCTGGAGTTCTCGGCGTCGGCCACGGCGGGGTTCGGCGACGATCCGGTCACGGTCCTCAAGGAGTTCCGGATCTGGGGCTACGACCTGGTGCCGGTGCCGACCCGCGAGCCGGCGTCGCCGGAGCAGATCGTGACCGCGATGGAGGGGATGCGGTCGATCTCGCTGTGGCTGCGACCGCGCCCGGTCCAGGCCCCGGCGCCCGGCCCGCAGGTGGCCGTACCCCTCCGGCAGCCCGCTGACCAGGCGATTTGACTTGTCGGCGGCTCGTGAGTAGCTTTTGCCGAGTCGCCAGCAAGACCCCGGAACGAGCGGTTGACACCGCGAATCGGGCCGGGTAGAGTTGTGCGGCGTCAAGCTCCCAGAAGCGAACAAGCGGTCTACGTGACTGCCTCGGGTCTGGAAGAAACAAGAGAACTGAATGCGAAGCGAGTTTGTCGCGGAGCCGAGAAGCCGAAACCGGCCGATTTGACACCGCGAAAACGAACGAGCTAAGCTTCCAGCAACAAAGTGAAAGACACAGCCCCGGAATGAACCGCGGTAAAGCGCGGGGCAAGATGGTGAGCGCGTGTTCCTTGAGAACTCAACAGCGTGCCGAATAGCCAGTAAATTGTATGAACCTCGTCAAGAGGTTTTCCTTTGAGATTGACTGGACAGCTGGCGATGTCACGGACCATGTTCCG
>Ga0196958_10000592_pt1 | contig 11887 bp, 11 predicted proteins | sample S1v_10metaG_FD_148654 | JGI IMG/M metagenome (GOLD analysis project Ga0196958, IMG submission 148654) | Soil microbial communities from Anza Borrego desert, Southern California, United States - S1+v_10 | ecosystem: Environmental > Terrestrial > Soil > Desert | place: USA: California | collected...
GATGCCTGCGTGAGGACAATGTAGGACGATTCCTGTCGGCGCGCAGTTCAGTTTTAGACATATTGCCGTTATTCCTGCGCGACGAAGTCGCGCATGCGCTGCCGGTGCACGCTGATCGCGCGTCCCGTCGTTTCGATGAGACCGAGCTTGCGGAAGCGCTGCATGAACGCCGTCACGCGCGGTCGCGTGGTGCCCACGATCTGCGACAGCTCCTCGTGCGAGATGCGCTGGTCGAGCCGCAGGTACGGCCCGTCGATCGTGGCGAGCTTTTCCGCGAATCCGAGGAGCACTTTCGCGAGGCGGCGCTCGGACTCCATCGTCACCGCGTCGAAAACCGCGTTCTGCCGCTCCTCGAGCCGCGAGGCGAGATGACGCAGCAGCGCGTCCGACGTTCCGGTGCGCTCCACCTCGGCCATGAAGTCGCGGCGCGACACGCGTCGCAGGACGCTCGTCTGCATCGCCGTCGCGTTTTCGAAGCGGCGTCCCGCGGGTGCGAAGCACGACTCGCCGAACATCTCGCCCGCGGTGTAGATCGCGAGCAGGCAATCCTTCCCTTCGGCCGAAGACATCGACAGCTTCACCTGTCCCGATTCGATGAGGTACAGCGAGTCGTCCACGTCACCGGTGGCGTAGATCGCTTCCTGCGCATCGGCGCGAACGTCGTTGGACGTCGTGCGACCGAACACGTCGCGAAGGGAGGGATCGAGCGCGTTTGCGCGGACGTCGATGGGAGACATTGGCCGAAGGCGCAGCGATCGTAGGCAGCGTTGATCCCTGCGTCTGTTCAGAATTGAACATGCATTCGCACGCGATGCGGCGAGTTGCTACTGCACGCAGAAATCCGCGCACTTTGATGCGCAGTCACGCTGCGCAATCGAAGGAACGCGCACCGGCACGCGAGCGCGGAAACGTGATTCATGGTGCACCGCACGCGTACGCGGCATCGCAATCGCGGATCTATCCTGCGCATGCACGACGTGTCGATCGCGAAGGGCGGATCTACGGATGGTGGGATGTCTTTTTTTTCGGATCAGACGACCATCAGCACGTCGGCGAACCATCCGCGCGCATCGGTCCACTGGCGCTCGATGCGAAAGCCCGCCGCGGCCGCGAGCGCAGCGAGCGTCGCAGCATCGTGTTTATACGAGCTTTCCGTATGAATCGTCTCTCCCTCGGCGAACTCGATCTCGCTCTCGATCGCGTCGATGCGCACGCGTTGCGCGCGCGTGCTGACGAGATGCATCTCCATGCGGCCCTGCGCTTCGTCATAGAAGGCGTGGTGGCGGAATGCGTCGAGCGCGAATGCGCCCCCGAGCTCGCGATTGATGCGCGCGAGGAGATTGAGATTGAACGCCGCGGTGACGCCGAGTGCATCCGCATACGCGGGCTCGAGGATCGTGCGGCTCTTGCGCAGATCGGCGCCGAGGAGCAATGCGTCGCCGGGTGCGAGCGACGCGCGCAATTCACTGAGCATTGCAATGGCCGCATCGGGATCGAAATTACCGATCGTCGAACCGAGGAAAAGGACAACGGTGCGTCCCCTTCGCGGCCCGAGGGTCCGTAAAGGAATCGCGGGGCTGGTGAAATCGGCACAGACCGCGGTGACGTGCAATCGCGCGTAATCGGCGAGCAGTGTGCGCGCGCTGCGCTCGAGCATCGCCGCGTCGACGTCGACGGGCGCGTATTCGAGCGTGACATTGGACGCCGTCAGCGCGTCGAGGAGGATGCGCGTCTTGCGTGCAGCCCCGCTTCCCAGCTCGACGAGGCGGACCTGCGGGCCCCCCGGCGGATGGCCCTGCGGACTGATGGAAGCCGCGATCTCCCCCCGGAAGGAGGTGAGGACCTCCGTCTCCGCGCGCATGACGTAGTACTCCGGAAGAAAGCAGATGGCGTCGAAGAGGGAGGAGCCGAGGTCGTCGTAGAACCAGCGCGGCGGCAGCCACTTGCGGCCGGCGGTGAGCCCGGTGCGTACGTCGTGTGCGAAATCGGCCGCGTTCACGCCGGCCTGGAGGAGTCGGAAACGCGCGTCGGAGGACAGAGGAACGAGCGCGGCTGTCATCGTTTGTTTTTCGATTGTAGCCGGTCCTTGCGAACCTTCCGCCCGTACAATCGTCTGACAACCGGGACAACCAAATATGAAACGCATCGTCGTTAGTGCTGTGCTCGCGGCAGTGGCCGCAGCCGGCTGTTTCTCCGGCCACGCGGAGAGCGCCTCGTCCGGCGAGCTGCGCGTGCGCCGCGGCACGTTCACCAGTGAGATGGTCCTGTCGGGCGAGCTCGAAGCGGCGCGCGGCGACTTCCTCAACGTCCCCGCGCTGCCGTCGTGGCAGACCGCCATCAAGTGGATCGCCGAAGAAGGCGCCGCGGTGAAGGCGGGCGAGCCGGTCGTCGAGCTCGATAACACCGCGCTCACGTCCGACCTCGACTCGAAACGCCAGACGCTCATGCAGAACGAGCAGGAGCTGCGGCAGCGCGAAGGGGAGTGGGCCGCGGACCTCGAGCAGAAAGTGCTCGACGTCGAGAAGAAGAAAGCGGAGCTCGACAAGGCAAAACTCGAAGCGGCGGTGCCGAAGGACCTCCTCTCCGAGCGCTCGTTCGAAGAGAAGCAGGGCGCGCTGCGCCGCACGACGGTCGATCACGAGAAGTCGCTCGACCTGCTGCGATCGCGGCGGACCGCCGTCGACGCCGAACGCCGCAACCTGCAGCTCAAGATCGAAAAGGCGCGCCGCGAGATCCTCATCGCCGAAGAAGCGATCAGCGCGCTCGTGCTGCGCGCGCCGCGCGACGGCATCGTCGTCGTGCGCGATCATCCGTGGGAAGGGCGCAAGCTGCAGACGGGCGATCCGGTGTGGGTGGGCTTCCCCATCGCCATGCTGCCGGACCTCTCGTCGTTGCGCGTGAAAGCCGTCCTCGCGGACGTCGACGACGGCAAGATCGCCTCGGGGATGCCGGCCACGATCACGCTCGATGGATTCCCCGGGATGCCGTTCACCGGACGCATCGCCGCGATCTCCGCGGTCGCGCAGGAAAGCCGCCGCGCTTCGCTGCGACGCCAGTTCGACGTGCTCGTGGCCCTCGACAAGCTCGACGCGGAACGGATGCGGCCGGGGCTCTCGGCGCGCATCGTCGTGCGCCGCGACGCGAGGGCGACGACGCTGCTCGCGCCGCGCGCGGCCATCGATTTTTCGGGCAAAGCGCCGCGCGCGCGGATGGCCGGCGGCGAGTTGAAAGAAGTGAAGGTCGGCGCGTGCAACGCGCAGGACTGCGTCGTCGTGAGCGGACTCGAAGAAGGTGCGCGACTGGAGCCTGTGACGACGCGGAATGCTGGCGTCTCTGCGGCTGACCCGGCGTTGGGCGGCGGCGCGGACGCCGGCGCTCCGGAGATGCGGCATGCGTAAACGGCTTCGCGTGATCATTCCCGTCGCCGCGGTCGGGCTCTTTCTCTTCGTCGGCTGGGCGTTCCGCAACAAGCTCGCGGCCGACCGGCAGGGCGAGTGGGTGCGCGTCACGCGCGGCGATCTCGTCACCGGCTTCGAAGTCACCGGCACGCTCGCCTCGATGAGCTCCGACAGCCTCGGGCCTCCGCCGCTGCCCGACGTATGGGACTTCAAGATCGCGATGCTCGCCCCCGAAGGCGCTGAAGTGCGTCAGGGGCAGCCGATCCTCGGATTCGACGCCAGCGATCTGCAGCGCAAGCTCGAAGAGAAATCGGCCGAGGCGGACGAGGCGCGCAAACAGATCGAGAAGGAGCGCAACGATCTCGCGCTGCAGAGCAAGGATGAACGCCTGCAGCTCGCCGAAGCCGAGGCGCGGCTGCGCAAGAGCGCGTTGAAGATGGAGGCGCCGCCGGACATCCAGGGCGTCAACGAGCGCAAGACCGTCGAGATCGAGAACGCCATCGCCAAGCGCGAAGCGGCCGCGATCCGGCAGCGGCTGCAACTCCTCGAGAGCGCCGCGCAGGCGCGCATCAATCTGCTGCTCAGCAAACAGCAGGAAGCCGAAGGCGTCGTCGCGCGCACGCAGTTCGCGATCGACCAGATGATGGTGAAGTCGCCGCGCGCCGGCACGGTCGTGTACGTGACGAACTGGCGCGGCGAGAAGAAGAAGATCGGCGACAGCGTGTGGAAAGCGGAACGCGTCATCGAGCTGCCCGATCTCGCGAAGATGAAAGCGGAAGGGGAAGTCGACGAAGTCGACGCCGGCCGCGTCTCCGTCGGGCAGCGCGTGACGCTGCGGCTCGACGCGCATCCCGACGACGAGCTGCACGGCACGATCACGACGGCCGCGCGTACGGTGCAGCGCAAGAAGAACACGCAGGATCCGCTGAAGGTGCTGCGCGTCGACATCAAGCTCGATAAAACCGATCCCGCGAAGATGCGTCCGGGGATGCGTTTCCAGGGGCTGATCGAGCTCGGTCGCGTAAAGAGCGCCGTGCTCGTGCCTCGCGAAGCCGTTTCCCTCGGCGCGAGCGGCCCGTTCGTGTGGCGCCGCGGCGCGCTCGACGTCGAGCAGGTGAACGTGAAGCTCGGACGCGAGAACGACAAGTTCGTGGAAGTGCTCGAAGGCGTCAGCGCGGGAGATCGCGTGCTCGTCGCGAAACAGGGTGAAGAGGAGCAGCAATCGTGAAGCGATTCGCAGCCGTGATGCTGCTGTTGGTCGCCGCGTGCGGCGGCGATAAAAACGAGATCGCCACGTTCAAAGTCGAGCCGATGACGTTCGTCCGCCGCGTGCCGGCCGACGGGACGTTGAAAGCGGTGAAGGCCACGCCCGTGACGGCGCCGCAGAACGCGCCGCGTCCGATGAAAGTCGCGTGGCTCGCCGAAGACGGCGCGCTGCTGCGCCAGGGCGACGTCATCGTGCGGTTCGACGCGACCGATTTCGAGAACCTGATGCTCACCGGCCGCGAGGATCGCACCACGGCCACGAACAAGCTGGAGAAGACGAACGCGGAATCCTCCGCCACGCGCACGAACCTCGGCCGCGACGCACGTCTCGCGCAGAGCGAACTCGAAGCGGCGAAGCGTTTCAAGTTCGACGACGCGGAGATCTTCTCGCGCTACATGCGTATCGAGTCCGAGGTCGATCAGGATCTCGCCGGAAGCCGCAAACGCCACGCGGAGGAAGTCCTCGGCGTGCGCGAAAAGCTGACGCAGGTCGAGCGCGATCTGCTCGCCATCGAAGACCGCAAAGCGGGCATCAAGATCAAACAGGCCGAGGAGGGATTGCAGGCGCTGCAGGTCGTGGCGCCGCATGACGGCATCCTCGTGCTCACGCGGAACTGGCGCGGCGACGTCGCGCGCGTCGGCGACACGATGTGGCGCGGCCAGCCGATCGGCGAGATTCCGGAGCTGACGTCGATGCAGGCCGAGGTGTTCGTGCTCGAAGCCGATGCGGCGGGACTGGCGGCCGATCAGAAGGCGATGCTGTTCCTCGAAGCGGACGCGAACACGCAGTTCACCGGGAAGGTGAAGACGGTGGACAAGGTTGCGCGGCCGCGCATCCCGCGTCAGCCGGTGCAGTACTTCGGCGTGACGGTGGAGCTGCAGAAAACCGATCCGCGGCTCATGAAGCCCGGCGCGCGCGTCCGTGCGACGCTCGAAGTCGAGAATCAGGCGAACGCGTTCGCGATCCCGCGTCAGGCGCTCTTCGACAAGGACGGGAAGAGAATCGTGTACCGCAAAAAGGGCGATGCGTTCGCGCCGGTGGAAGTGACGATCGGCTCGTCGACGGCGGGCCGCGTGGTGGTGACGAAGGGTCTGGCGAAAGGCGACGAGATCGCGCTCGAGGATCCCACGAAGAGAGATGAGAGCGGAGAGATGAGCGATGAACAGAACTGAAGGCGCAGGGTCATCGCTCATCGCTCCTCGTTCGTCGAGGATCGATCCGGAGACGTTCAACACCGCGTTGGCGAACCTCGGCCGCCATAAGCTTCGTACCTCGCTGACCATGCTCGGCATGGTGTTCGGCGTCGGCGCGGTGATCGCGATGCTGTCGATCGGCGCGGGCGCCGAGCAGAAGGCGCTCGAGGCGATCGGCCGTCTCGGCCTGCGCAACGTGATCGTCAAGGCGAAGGAAGTGAAGCCGGAGGATCGGCAGGAGCTGCGCAAGAAATCGCTCGGCGTTTCGCTGCGCGACGGCGAGGCGATCAGCGAAGCGGTGCCGAACGTCGAGCTCGTGCTGCCGCGCGTCGAGGTGAAGCCGTACAAGATCATGGCGCCGGGCGCGAAGACGAAGGCGAAGGTGTTCGGCGCGCCGTGGCGATACAGCTCGGTCGCGAACGTCGGTCTCGCGGAAGGACGCTTCTTCGACGCGCGCGACGAATACGATCACGCGCAGGTCTGCGTCATCGGGCAGGAAGTGCGCCGCGATCTGTTCGGCTACGGCGCCGTCCTTGGCAAGCAGCTCAAGGTCAACGACGTGTGGCTCGAAGTGATCGGCATCCTCGCGACGGACACGGAAGGCTCCGCGCCGAAAGCAGGGGAGTCGGGAAGCAGCTCGACGCATTCGACGGCGAAGGAGATCTGGATCCCCGTCAGTACCGCGATGCGCAAATTCGACCGCGATCCGCTCGACGCGCCGGTCGACGAGTTGCTCGTCACGGTGAAGGAAGGCGTCTCGACGCGGCGCACGGCGCAGATCATCGAGCCGCTGCTGCAGCGACTGCACGGCGGTGCGGATGACTATGAGGTCGTGATCCCGGAGGCGCTGCTCGAGCAGAGCCGGCAGACGCAGCGGATCTTCAACATCGTCATGGGCTCGATCGCCGGTATCTCGCTGCTCGTCGGCGGCATCGGCATCATGAACATCATGCTGGCCAGCGTGCTCGAACGCACGCGCGAGATCGGCGTGCGCCGTGCGATCGGTGCGACGCGCAAGGACATCAAGTCGCAGTTCGTCGTCGAGTCGTTCGCGATCTCGTTCCTCGGCGGCGTCGCCGGGATCATCATCGGCATCGTGCTCGCGAAAGTCGTCGCCGCGTACGCGGGATGGCCGACGGTGATCACGTTCTCGTCGCTGATCCTGTCGACGGGCGTGTCGATCAGCGTGGGGCTCGTGTCGGGGATCTATCCGGCGGCGCGGGCGGCGGAGCTGAATCCGGTGGAAGCGTTGCGCTACGAGTAACCCCTCTCCCCGGTTACGCGGGGAGAGGCGGGAGCGTGCGGAGATGCTCGGCGAACACTTCGTTGAACAAGGCGCCGGGTCTCCGTTCGCGTAACCGTTTCACGACGTCCTCGCCGCTCATCCCGAGGCGGTGGAGGATGCGGCCGGCGACGAGGGCGGAGCGATTGAAGCCCATGCCGCAGTGCGAGAGCACCTTGTGTCCGTTGGCCACGAGATGCGCGCCGAGGGACGCGACGGCTTCGAGCTTCTGCAGGTCGGGCAGATCCTCGTCGTAGATCGGAAAGTAAACGTAGAGGCAGCCGTTCGGATGCGTGGGAATGCATTCATCGAGGCCCCCTTCCATGTCCAGGACGGTGTCGACGCCGTACGACGTGACGATGTTCCAGTCCGTGATCACGGGCGAGATGAACAGGTGCCCGTCGTCATCGACGGGGTAGAGCTTGGAGAGGTCGAGCGGCATGCGGGAATGGTAGCGCGATCGTGACGCATGGGCGTCCCCGCGCGCACGTATCATGCGCCTCATGCGATTGGCTCGAATCCTTCTTCCATTGCTGATCTTTGCGTCAGCAGCGACGGCGGCGACGACGATCCCGCCGGTCCAGTACAAACATCGCGTCCTGCCGAACGGACTGGCGGTTTATTCGGTGCAGGACCGCACCACGCCGACGGTCGCGATTCACGTGTGGTATCGCGTCGGCTCGAAACACGACCCCGAGGGGCGAAGCGGGTTCGCGCATCTCTTCGAGCACATCATGTTCAAGCGGACGAAGAACATGCCGTCCGAGATGCTCGATCGTTTGACCGAGGACGTCGGCGGGTTCAATAACGCGACGACGTTCGACGATGCGACGGCGTACTACGAAGTCGTGCCGTCGAACTACCTCGAGACGCTGCTGTGGGCCGAAGCGGAGCGCCTCGGCGCGCTGGCGGTGGACGATCCCGCGTTCCAGTCCGAGCGTGACGTCGTGAAGGAAGAGTACCGTTTCCGCATCCTCTCGCCGCCGTACGGACGCCTGTTCTACGCGATCGAGAAGAACTCGTTCGTGAAGCATCCGTATCGCCGTCCCGGCATCGGCAGCATCGAGGATCTCGACGCCGCGACCATCGACGACGTGCAGCGCTTTCACGCGACGTACTACCGTCCCGACAACGCGGTGCTGATCGTGGTCGGCGACTTCGAACAGCAGCAGCTCGACGGCTGGATCGACAAGTACTTCACGCCCATTCCGAAGCCGGAGCTCGCGCTGCCGAAGCTCGATCCGAGCGAGCCCGCGCGCACGGAAGAGAAGCGCCTGACCGAGTACGCGCCGAACGTGCCGCTGCCGGCGATCGCGTTCACGTGGCTCACGCCGAATGCGGCGCACGCGGACGCGATTCCGCTGTTCGTCGCGTCCACGCTCCTCAGCGAAGGAGAGTCGTCGCGTTTGCAGGAGCGGCTCGTGCGCGGCGAGATCTCGCAGGAAGTCTTTGCCGACGCCGACCTCCGTGAAGACCTCAGCCTGTTCGGCATCGTCTCGATCATGGGCGGCGGCAAGCAGCCGGCCGAGGCGGAGAAGGTGATTCGCGCGGAACTGGCGGCGCTCGCGGAAAAGGGTGTTCCCGCGGCGGAACTGGAGAAGGCGAAGAACCTCATCGTTACCAGCGCGCTGCGCGAGCGCGAGACGAACAACGGCAAAGGCTTCACGCTCGGTGAGGCGCTGATCCGCCAGCACGACGCGAGCGTCGTCAACACCGGCCTCGCGCAGGTGCAGGCGGTGACGTCCGCGGACGTGCAGCGCGTGGTGAAAAAATATCTGATCGACGGGAAGGCGCTCGTGCTGACCTATCTCGACGAAGCGCAGAAGAACGAGGCACAGAAGAAATGAAACGGCTCCTGATTGCAGTCCTCGTTGCACTGCCCCTTTTCGCGCAGCAGGTCACGCCGCCCGCACCGGCGGCGCCGCGCGATCCGAAGCTCCCCGTGCCGGTCGAGAAGACGCTCGACAACGGCCTGCGCGTGATCGTCGTGCCGAAACACGACATCCCGCTGGTCGCCGCGCGTCTCACGATCAAGACCGGCGGCGCTGCCGATCCGCGCGGCAAGGCGGGACTCGCCGAATTGACGGCCACCGTGCTGACGCAAGGCACGAAGACGAAATCCGCCGAGCAGATCGCCCGCGGTGTCGAAGCCCTCGGCGCGACGCTCGTGGCGGGCGCGGCGTGGGATGCGACGGATGTCGATCTCAGCGTGATGTCGTCGAACCTGCCGAAGGCGATGGAGTACGTCGCCGACGTCGTGCGCAACGCGACGTTCGCGAAGGACGAGTTCGAGCGCGAGCAGGCGCAGACGATCGACGCGTTGCAGGTCGAGCTGCGGCAGCCGCGTGCGATTGCGGGCGCGGTGACGTCGCGACTGATTTACGGTGAAGGCTCGTACGGCGCCACGCTGTCCGGCACGCCGGCGACGATCGGGAAGATCAAACGCGAGGATCTGACCGCGTTTCACAGCCGCTGGTACGTGCCGCAGAACGCGGTGCTCGTGATCGCGGGCGATATCAAAGCGGATGCGGCGTTCACGCTCGCGCAGAACGTGTTCGGTACGTGGAAGCGCGGCACGGGCGAGTACGCGCGGAGCGCGGCGACGCCGAAGCCGGGAGCGCCGCGCGTGATCGTGGTCGACATGCCGGATGCGGGACAGTCCGCGGTGGTCGTCGGACGCCAGGGCATCCGCCGCACCGATCCCGCCTACATGCACGCGCTCGTGCTCAACTCGATCCTCGGCGGCGGGTACTCGTCACGCCTCAATCAGGAGATCCGCATCAAGCGCGGCCTGTCGTACGGCGCGGGAAGCTCGTTCGACCCGCGCGTCGACGTGGGGCCGTTCACCGCGCGCACGGAGACGAAGCACGAGTCGGCGGCGGAAGTGGTGGGGATCATGACGGGGGAGATGAGCCGGCTGTCCGCGTCGGACGTGCCGGAGACCGAGCTCACGCCGCGCAAGGCGGCGCTCATCGGCGGCTTCGCGCAATCGCTCGAAACGACGAGCGGCCTCGTGAACCGCATCTCCGCGCTCGCGCTGTACGGACTGCCGCTGTCCGAGATCAATCGCTACATCAGCGGCGTGCAGGCCGTGACCGCGGAGCAGGTGCGCAAGTTCGCGTCGACGAACGTGGCGAACGATCTCAACGTGGTCGTCGTCGGCGACGCGAAGAAGTTCCTCGAGCCGCTGCGCAAGCAGTACGGCGCGGTGGAAGTGATCAGGTTCGAGGAGCTGGATCTGAACTCGCCGACCTTGCGGGTGCGGAAGGCGAAGCAGTAGCCGGATCAGCAGTCGCCATCCCTCTCCTCGTCACCAGGTACGTCGCAAAACTGCCGAGCCAATGCCCGCCCTCGTAGTGCGCGCCGGTGACGGACTTCAGTCCGGCATCGGCGTGCGCGCGGGCGGCCGCGGTCAGCATCGCGATGCGCTTGTCGCCTTTCGGCAGGCCTGAGGCGATTCCTTCGAGCATCCATGCGCGGCTGAGATTGAGGCCGTCGAGATGGGCCAGCTTCGGATCGCTCGGGTCGGTGACGACTTCCGGCGCGAGCGTCATCTTCGGCATGAACTTCGTCAGCCAGGAGGCGAACTCGTTCGGCGCGAGCACGCGGCGCATGACGTCCGCTTCGGCCAGGCACGGCGAGAGAAAGTCCTCGCCGGATGGTTCGTACGCGAGCGGGCAGTCGCGGTCCATCCGATAGAACGCACGCGCGCGCGTGCGGACGAGCGTCGCGAGCTCTTCGCCGCCGGCGCCGGAATCGAGGATCAATCCGAGGGCGAACGCGGTCTGGCTGTGCTCACCGGAGCGGACGGGGTGGGAGAGCTTCGGCAGCCACGTCTTCAGGCGCGCGACCGCGGCGTCTTCGAGAGGTTTGATCGTCGCGTAAAGCGGATCGTTCGCCTCGCGCAGCTCGCCGGTGAGCTGGAGCAGCCACGCCAGTCCGTACGGACGCTCGAAGCTCGCGCGTCCGGGGCCGTTGACGTACGCAACCTCCGCGGCGATCGTCTCCGGAGTGATGCTCTTCCGCAGCGCCGCACGTGCGTCGTTCGCGAACGGCGCATCGGGGGAAAGACGCACGAGACGCGCGAGCAGCCAGTGACCATGGACCGAGGAGTGCCAGTCGTAGCAGCCGTAGAACGCGGGGGTGAGCGCGCGCGGCGCCGCGACGTCCTCATCGGACTGCAGGACGTGCGCGATCTTGTTCGGATACTCCTTGTGCACGCACGCGAGGGCGAGGTTCGCGAACCGCTGCGCGGCGGCGGGGTCGAGGGTGAGCGAGGCGGCGAGGACGAGTGGCGTGAGCATCGCGGGAGATGGTATCGGTTGTCGGTTGCCCGTTGTCTGCGATTCGACGAGGGATCACAGACCAGCGATCACTGCGAACCGGCAACACGCGCGCCGCGGCGCGCTATCGCATCTGCATCACGACCCAGGCGATCAGCGCGATGGCCACGATGGCGATGATCACGTACGTCACGACGGTCGTTTTCGTCGAGCTGGAGCTCACCGTCTCGTAGACGACGCGGCGCTCCATGTGGTGCTCGGCTGGCTCTTCAGGTTCCGGCATGTTCGGTGGTGTCAGCAACGGCAGTGCCACGGATCAGTTGACGTGAGGTGGTGACGAAGACCGGGATGGCCAGGCAGGAGATGCCCGCGGCGATCAGAAAGGCGGTTTTGAAATCGAAGCGCTGGCTGACCGCGCCGATGAAGAGCGAGCCGAGGCCGATGCCGGTGTCGAACGCCCAGAT
>Ga0196958_10000593_pt1 | contig 11871 bp, 7 predicted proteins | sample S1v_10metaG_FD_148654 | JGI IMG/M metagenome (GOLD analysis project Ga0196958, IMG submission 148654) | Soil microbial communities from Anza Borrego desert, Southern California, United States - S1+v_10 | ecosystem: Environmental > Terrestrial > Soil > Desert | place: USA: California | collected...
GACCTGCTCCTTCTTGTCGGTGAGCGACAGCTTGCGCACTTCGGCCCATCGTGTCCGTTGTGGACTGTTGCCGGTGTGGCGCCAGGGGTATGCGGGGCGTCGGTACGGGGTTTGAATGGCGATTCGTGTTCTATCGAGGAGGAAGGCAAACGTGTCCGGACGCCGAAGCCTTGAATGGCGTGATCGCCACAGGGATCCGGCGCGCCCACGACCGTCCACAAGTGACTTCGGAACGGGCCTCAGCGCCCGATGTGAGCACTTTACGCAACCTCGCACAGGGCGTGAGTGGTGAAGACGGTCAGGGCAAGAGTGTCTTGGATACCTACTGCATTCCGGCTTGGGCTGATCGCAGGCCTTCATGTACCTTAGGAGAGAGAACCACGGCGGCGGCCTAGCGGGCACAGGGGTCGTGATGTCTCTTGTGGACTGTCGAAACCGCGCCGGGCCTCTTCAGCGATTTCGCGCCTGCCTCCGACTTCAGCCGCCAAGTTCGCCTTACCCCTCAATAATTCTATTTGCCACTCACGACCCGGCCGCCAGGCCGAGGTCGTTCTCGTGCAGCCGCGCCAAAAGCTCAGGCCGGACGCAGCGCACGTGCACCCGCTCCTGGATCGTGAGCCTCGCGGTGTTCCCGCACGCGGCACAGCGCACGAGGAGCCAGACGGCGACCCGGAATTTGCCGTTCGCCCGGAAACGCCCGGACGGGCAGGCGTGACAACGGCGGACGACGAGAGGCAGGCGGGTGGATACGACCACCCGGTTTTCGAGCACAGGAGTACATCCGTTCCAGTGAGAAATCCGCAGCAAAAGGAGGTCTCCGGGCACGACGAAGGCCCCCTCGCCGGAGAAAGCGCGAAGCTAGGAGCGCGCGTCCTCCTTGACCATGTCCGCGCACTTCTCACCGATCGCCATCGTCGTGATGCACGGGTTGACCGCGACCAGGAACGGCATGGCCGAACCGTCCGCGACCCGCAGGCCTTCGACGCCTCGTACCCGCAGCCGCGCGTCCAGTACGGCCAGCGGATCCCCGTCGCCGCCCATTTTCGCGGTGCACGAAGGGTGGTAGACCGTGTTGTGCGTCTTGCGCAGGTAGTCGGCGATCTCGTCGTCGGTCTTGACGTCCTTGCCGGGCGCCAGTTCCGTGCCCGCCCACTCGTCCAGCGCGGGCTGTTCGGCGATCTTGCGGGCCAGTTTGATGCCGTAGGTCATCACGCGCAGGTCGTGCTCGTCGGTGAAGTAGCGCGGGTCCACTTTCGGCTTGTCCCGGTAGTCCCGGCTGCGCAGCCGCACGGTGCCGGTCGACCGTGCGCGGGTGACGTTCGGGGTCAGGCAGAAGCCGTTCTCCGTGGTCGGGTATCCCTGCCGGAGGGTGTTCATGTCGAACGGCACCGAGCCGTAGTGGAACATCAGGTCCGGCCGGTCGAGCCCTTCCTCCGTGGTCGTGAAGATGCCGATTTCCCACCATTGCGTGGACTCGGTGGTCATCGGTTGCAGGGCGTCCCACTGGATGACGCCCTCCGGGTGATCCTGCAGGTTCCCGCCGACGCCGGGGGAGTCCACCAGAACCTCCACCCCGACTTCGCGCAGATGTTCGGCGGGGCCGATTCCCGACAGCATGAGGAGTTTCGGGGTGTCGATCGCGCCCGAAGACAGAATGACCTCGCGCCGCGCCCGCAGCGGGACACCGTGGATCAGGTCGTCGGCCAGGTACTCCGCGCCGGTGCAGCGTTTGCCGTCGAACAGCAGCCGCCGGACGCGGGCGCCGGTGATGATCTCCAGGTTCGACCGCTCGCCGATGATCGGGTGCAGGTACGACACGGAGGCGGACGAGCGCGTGCCGTCTTCGCGCGCGTTGATCTGGAACCAGTTCGCTCCGTGCGTCACGGTCCTGCCCGAATTGAACTCGGTCCTCGGGATACCCGCCTGCTCGCAGGCCCGCAGCAGCGCGACGCCGGTGGGGTCGTTCGGCGGCACCGAGCGGATGGTCACCGGACCGGAGCGGCCGTGGTGGTCGCCGGGGCCGTCGTTGGTCTCGAGACGTTGATACAGCGGGAAGATGTCCTTCGACGCCCAGCCGGGCAGGCCGAGTGACGACCATTCGTCGAGGTCTTCCGCCGGCGCCCAGAAGGCGATGCACGAGTTGTGCGACGAGCAGCCCCCGAGCACGCGCGCGCGGGCGTGGCGCAGGAAGGAGTTGCCGGACTCCTGCGGTTCGACCAGGTAGTCCCAGTCGTAGCCGGATTCCAGCAGGGCCATCCATTTCGTCAGTTCGAGCACCGCTGGATCGTCCACATCGGACGGTCCGGCCTCCAGGAGTGCCACGGTGACGTCCGGGTCTTCCGAGAGTCTCGCCGCGACCACCGAGCCCGCCGTCCCGCCGCCGACGACGATGTAGTCGAACTCTCCGGTCACTGTGCTGCCTCCTCGGGAAGTACTTCCGCGGCGTGATCGGCCAGGACGCCGCTCTTGTGCCGCAGGACGAACCAGTAGTACGCGAACCCGGCGACGGCCACCGCGCCGACGAACAGCACGGCCCCCCATTCGAGGTACCAGTGATACGGCTCGGTCGCGTTGTAGACCGCGCGCCGCGGCCAGGCCAGGTTCACCACGATCGCCCCGCCCCACAGCACGCCGAGGATGTTGACCGGCAGGCCCAGTTTGCCGAGCGAGAAGTACTTGGTGCCTTTCCCTTTCCGCGGAGGCCACTGCCCACGCAGGCGGTTGACCAGCATCGGCACGGTGACCAGCAGGTACGCCAGGTAGATCATGATGATGCCGATACTGGTGATCACCGTGAAGATCTGCGGCTGGCCGACGTTGACCACCAGGATCAGCACCGCGATCACCCCGGAGACGATCGCGGGGATCACGGGCGTCTTCGTCTTCGGCGACACGCGCGCCAGATGCTTCCCGGCGGGCAGGTTGTTGTCGCGGCCCATCGCGAACATCATCCGGATCGCCGCCGACTGCACGGCCAGGTTGCACACGGTGATCGCGATGACGACCGCCAGCAGGAAGATCGTGCCGATCGTGCTGCCGAGGACGTCGAGCACGATGAACTGGAGCCCGCCGGTCGCGATCCGCGGGTCGTCGATGTCGCCGACGGCCATCAGCGCGAGGACGAGGATCAGTCCGCCGATGACGAACGACGCGATGAGCGCGCGCAGGATGGCCTTGGGCGCGTTCTTGCGCGGGTCGTGGGATTCCTCGCCGAGCGAGCTGGCGGTGTCGAAGCCGTACATGACGTAGGTCGACGCGAGCGAGGCGACCAGGAACGCCCCGAAGTATCCCCACGGCTGGTCGGCGCCGGTGCCGTTGGTCTGCATGACGACCTCGGGGCCCCGCGTGATGTTCACCGCGAGCGCGACGATCAGCAGGACCGCGGCGATCAGTTCGATGAACACCCCGGCGCTGTTGATCCGCGCCATCAGTTCGACACCCCAGGCGTTCACCAGCGTGGTGAACAGGATCAGGACGGTACCGAGGATGATCGCGTTCACCGCGCTGTCGCCGGAGAAGGAGAAGAACGACGAGATCTGCGGGAGAGTGGTCTGATACGCCAGCGCGACCGCGGCGATGCTGACGATGGAAGCGGTCAGCATCATCCACCCGGCCAGCCAGGCGACGTGCGGGCTGCCGAGCCGTTTCGACCAGTTGTAGATCGAACCGGCGACCGGATAGTGCGCGGCCAGTTCGGCGAACGACAACGCCACCATCAGCTGGCCGACGAACACCATCGGCCAAGACCACCAGTACGCCGGGCCGCCGAAGCCGAAGCCGAAGTAGAAGAGCTGGAAGGTCCCCGTCAAGATCGAGATGTAGCTGATCCCGGCGGCGAAGGTGTGGAAATTGCCGAGTGTTCTTTCGAGTTCCTGTTTGTAGCCGAAACCGGCGAGGCCGTCATCGGTAGGACTGCTCATCGGCGATTTCCCCTCTTCAATCGGACGCGGGCTCCCCGGAGAACCAGCGCTGTGGGGCGGGCCGGAGATTCTGGTAAATGTGCTTCGCCTCCGTGTACTCGGCGAGTCCGGTGGGGCCGAGCTCACGCCCGAAGCCGGACTGCTTGTAGCCGCCCCATTCCGCCTGCGGCAGGTACGGGTGGAAGTCGTTGATCCAGATCGTGCCGTGCCGCAGCCGGTTCGCCACCCGCTGCGCGCGGGAGGCGTCCGAGGTGAACACCGCGCCCGCGAGGCCGTAGTGCGTGTCGTTGGCGATGCGGACGGCGTCGTCCTCGTCGGTGAAGGTCTCGACGGTGAGCACCGGGCCGAACGATTCGTCGACGACGGCGCTGCTGCCCTGCTTGACGTTGTCGAGGATGGTCGGCAGGTAGTAGTGCCCCTTCGCGAGCTCGCGATCGTCCGGGCGTTTGCCGCCGGTCCGCAGGACGGCGCCCTCTTCCAGCGCCGCGGCGACGTAACGTTCGATCTTTTCCAGATGGGCGGCCGAGATCAGCGGACCGGTTTCAGCCTTCGGGTCGAAAGGTCCACCCAGTCGGATCAGTTCGGCGCGGCGGACGAGTTCGTCGACGAACTCCTCGTGCCACTCCTCCTGGACGATCAGCCGCGCACCCGCCGAGCAGACCTGCCCGGAGTGCAGGAACACCGCGGTCAGCGCGTAGTCGACGGCGGTGTCGAAGTCCGAGTCGGCGAAGACGACGTTCGGGTTCTTGCCGCCCAGCTCCAGCGCGACCTTCTTGATGGTGCCCGCGGCGGAGGCGGCGATGATCTTGCCGGTCGCGAGCCCGCCGGTGAACGAGACGAGATCGACATCCGGGTGCTCCGAAAGTGGTGCCCCGGCCTGCGCGCCGGGGCCGAGCACCAGGTTCGCGACCCCGCCGGGCAGCCCGGCCTCGGTCAGCAGCTTCATCAGCATGATCGAGGTGTGCGGGGTCAGCTCGCTGGGCTTGAGGACGAACGTGTTGCCGGCCGCGAGTGCGGGGGCGACCTTCCAGATGGTCTGCAGGAGCGGGTAGTTCCATGGCGTGATCAGCCCGCAGACACCGACCGGCTCGTGCACGATCCGGCTGAACGCGTCCGGATCGCCGGTGTCGACGACGCGGCCGGCGTCGTTGGCGGCGAGCTTGCCGAAATAGCGCAGGCAGGCGGCGATGTCGGCCATGTCGTATTCGCTCTCGACCAGCCGTTTCCCGGTGTCGAGCGATTCGGCGCGGGCGAAGGCCGAGGCGTCGCGGTCCAGCAGGTCGGCGGCCTTCAACAGCAGGTCACCGCGCTGGGGAGCGGGCGTGCCCGGCCACGGGCCGGTGTCGAACGCCTTCCTCGCCGCGGCGATCGCCGCTTCGGTGTCTTCGCGGGTGCCTTCGGCGACTTCCGCGACCAGCGATCCGTCCGCGGGGCAGCGGATCTCCCGGCGGCCACCGCCGACCGCGTCGACCCACTCGCCACCGATGAAAAAGTCCGCCATCAAGCCCTCCGCAACCGGCTCCTGCTCAACCGTCGATCAGCGATTATCACGGCCACCCGACGTGACCGCTACTTGGCAAAAGAGGCCATGTTCACACCGTCGGGGCAGAATGGTGATTTTCTGACATGTGACCCGTGACGCGGCGGACGGAAGACTCTCAGGGACCCTCCGTAGACTGGTCGGAACGGCGGAAGAGGAATCAGGCGAGGTGGGAGAGTGACGTTGCTCGAGTCCGTGCACGGACCGGCCGACTTGAAGCGGATGAACCCGGAGCAGCTCGACGAGCTGGCCGCGGAGATCCGGGACTTCCTCGTCGAAAAGGTGCGGCTCGCCGGTGGTCACCTCGGCCCGAACCTGGGGGTGGTAGAGCTGACGATGGCGCTGCACCGGGTCTTCGACTCGCCGAACGACGCCATCGTGTGGGATGTCGGTCACCAGGCGTACGTGCACAAGATCGTCACCGGCCGTCACGACGGCTTCGGCAAGCTGCGCCAGCTCGGCGGCCTCACCGGCTACCCGGCGCGCTGCGAGAGCGAGCACGACCTCGTAGAGAACAGCCACGCGTCGACCGCCTTGTCCTATGTGGACGGTCTGGCGAAGGCGTTCGAACTGGGCGGGGGCGGCAGGCACGCGATCGCCGTCGTCGGTGACGGCGCGCTGACCGGCGGCATGTGCTGGGAGGCGCTCAACAACATCGCCGCGAACCCGCGCCGCCCGGTCGTCCTCGTCATCAACGACAACGGCCGCTCGTACTCGCCGACCATCGGCGGTGTGGCGGATCACCTCGCGTCGCTGCGGCTCAAGCCGGGCTACGAGCGCGTGCTGGACCGAGGCAAGGAACTGCTGCGGCACACGCCCATCGTCGGCAGGCCGATCTACGCGGCGCTGCACGCGGCGAAGGCGGGGCTCAAGGACGCGCTGAGCCCGCAGATGATGTTCTCCGACCTCGGCCTCAAGTACCTCGGCCCGGTCGACGGGCACGACCTGGCCGCGCTGGAGAAGGCATTCCAGAGCGCCCGCGACTTCGGCGGCGCGGTCATCGTGCACGTGGTCACCGAGAAGGGCCACGGCTACGAGCCCGCGGTGACCAACCAGGCCGACCAGATGCACCAGACCGACCCGATCGACCCGGAAACCGGTCTGCCGCCGGTGAAGGGCCCGAGTTGGACCGGCGTCTTCGCCGACGAGCTGGTGAAGATCGGCGCCGACCGCGAGGACGTCGTCGCGATCACCGCGGCCATGCTGCGCTCGACCGGGCTGCACAAGTTCGCCGAGGCGTACCCGGACCGCTGGTACGACGTCGGCATCGCCGAGCAGCACGCGGTGACCTCGGCCGCCGGGCTCGCCATGGGCGGCAAGCACCCCGTCGTCGCGGTCTACTCCACCTTCCTGAACCGCGCGTTCGACCAGGTCCTCATGGACGTCGCGCTGCACCGCCAGCCGGTGACGCTGGTGCTGGACCGGGCGGGCATCACCGGGCCGGACGGGCCGAGCCATCACGGCATGTGGGACCTTTCGCTGCTGGGCATGGTGCCGGGCATGCGGGTCGCCGCGCCGCGCGACGCCGCGACGCTGCGCGAGGAGCTGCGGGAGGCCGTCGCGGTCGAGGACGGGCCGACCGCGCTGCGGTTCTCCAAGGGCGGCGTGATCGACTCCGTCCCCGCCGTCGAACGCGTCGGCGGGGTCGACGTCCTGCGCAAACCCGACGGTGACGCCGACGTCCTGCTGGTCGCCGTGGGCGCGTTCGCGATGCTCGGGCTCGCCGCCGCGGACCGGCTGGCCGACCAGGGCATCGGTGTCACCGTGGTGGACCCGCGCTGGGTCGTCCCGGCGCCCGCCGAACTGGTCGCGCTGGCCGAGCAGCACGAGCTCGTCGTGACCGTCGAGGACAGCGGACGGCACGGCGGTTTCGGCTCCGCGCTGGCCGCGCTCTTCCGCGACGCCGAATGCGACGTGCCGCTGCGGGACCTCGCGGTGCCGCAGGTGTTCCACGACCACGGTTCACGCGAAGAGGTCCTGGCCCGGGTCGGGCTCACCGCGCAGGACGTCGCGCGGCGGGTCACCGAGTGGTCCGCGAACCTGGCGAGCCGGACGCCGGCACCGGAGGACACCCACCGCTGACCAGTACTCCAGCACCACTTCGGTCCGGTGAGCCGCCTTCGCGTCCGGGCCCGGCGCCCGAAGACCCGCTATGCCGCCGGTTTCGGGCGAAGCCGATCCTGTTCGTGCGTCGGGTGCTCCCGGATCGCGCTTTCGGCGCGTTGTTCCCCGGGGCGCTGCGCCGGTTCGCCTAGGCCGGGCTCCGGCGTGGTCCGGCCGCCCCATAAGGTAACGCCCGGCTTGATGTGCCGTCGCCATCAGCCGAGAAGGGGACGACGAGTGTCGACTATGGGGCTGCTCGCGGAGGAAACCGGGGAAGCCGGCGCGATCCGGGCTTGGTACCGCAGGCCAAAAGTGTGGACGTGGATTCTGTTCGGCTTGGCCGTACTGGTCTTCGCCGAGCTGGCCTGGCGCCGCCGGTGGATGAGCGACGACGGTCTCATCGTGCTCCGGACGGTCCGGAATCTCCTCGAAGGCAACGGCCCGGTGTTCAACGCGGGTGAGCGGGTCGAGGCGAACACCAGCACATTGTGGACGTTCATCGTCGCCGGCCTCGGGGTGCTCGGGCTCAAACTCGAGTGGGCCGCCGTGGGCTCCGGTCTGCTACTGGCTGTCGTAGGCCTGGGGTTCGCCATGGACGGTGCCCGCCGGTTCCACCGGCCCGCCGCGTCGGTCCTGGTGGTCCCGGCGGGCGCGCTGGTGGTCTGCGTGCTGCCGCCGTTCCGCGATTTCGCCACCTCCGGCCTGGAAACCGGGCTCATCACGTTCTGGCTGGGCCTCACGTGGTGGCTTGTCGTCCGGCTCGCCGTGGCCGAGGGCATCGTGCCTGCCTGGCCGGTGGCACTGGTGATCGGGCTCGGGCCGCTGGTGCGCCCGGATCTCGCCGTCTTCGGCGCGATCGCCTTCGTCGCGGTGCAGTTCATCGCGTGGCGCGGCTGGTGGCGCCTGCTCGGCTTCCTCGCGGTCGCCGGCGCGCTTCCCCTGGCGTACCAGATCTTCCGGATGGGCTACTACGGGCTGATCACGCCGAACACCGCGCTGGCCAAGGAAGCGTCGTTCGCGCATTGGGGCCGTGGCTGGCGCTACCTGGCGGACCTGGTCGGGCCGTACTACCTCTGGATACCGGTTCTGCTGCTGGTGGCCGGATTCGTGCCGCTGCTCCGGCGAGACCGGGTTTTCCGGGTGCTCACGGTGTTCCCGCTGCTCTCCGCGACGGTGCTCGCGCTGTACGTCATCCGGCTCGGTGGTGACTTCATGCACGGCCGGATGCTGCTGCCGGCGCTGTTCGCCGGGCTGCTCCCGGTCATGGCCGTGCCGTTCACGCGATGGACCGCCGTCTCGCTGGCCGGGGTCGGCGTCTGGGCGTTCGTCACGCTGGGCTGGCTGCGTGTGCCGTACGAGGACGCTCCCAAGGCGTATGACAAGGCCACCGGGATCGCGGACGAGCGTGGTTACTGGTCCGAGATCACCCGTCACGAGCACCCCGTGACCATCGAGAACTACTGGCTCTCGCCCGAGCTCGGTCTTCCGTCGGCGATCACGGCCGTCCGGAACCTGCCAGGGCCGTCCGTTCTGGTTCACCGAGCCGGGGCCTGGCATCAGTACGCCTCCGACAAGCCGTACAGCACGATCTTTTCCGGCAGCATCGGTGCCTTCGGGCTGATCATGCCGCTTGATGTCCGTGTGCACGACGGATACGGCCTCGTGAACTCGATCGCCTCCCACACCACGCTCGTATCGGCCAGCCGCAGCGGGCACGAGAAGGACATCAGCCCGGTGTGGGCGATCGGTGAGGCGGGCACGGCGGTGGTGGACGCGGGCGGGAACGCCAACGGATTCGTCCCTGAAGACATCCTCGCGGCGCGGAAGGCCGTCCAGTGCCCCGAAGTGCGGGAGATGCTGGACTCGGTCCGGGCGCCGCTCGCCGAGGGACGTTTCTGGGACAATTTGACCGGGGCGTTCAGCCGGAGCGCCCTGCGGTACCCGGCGGATCCGCGTCAGGCCACCGACTGCGGCTGAGCTTTCAGGACCGGCCCGGGCACGGGACCGTAGACCTCCCGCGGTTCGGGGAAGAGCTTCACCAGCACGGGATACGCGATCGCCGCCGTGCACAGCGTCACCACCATGCTGACGTCGACCCCGCCCGCGATGTCCTTGAACGGCCCGGCGATCATCGGGGTGTTGGCGGTCAGCAGGCCCAGCGTCGTCGCCGGGATCCACGCGGCCATCGCGCGCCAGTTCACGCCGCGGGTGAACCAGTAGCGGCCGCCCTTGCGGCCCTGGTTGAACACCTGGAGGTCGTCCGGGTCGTAGAACCCGCGCCGCAGCACGAAGCCGATCATCATGATCACCATCCACGGCGAGGTGCACAGCACGATCAGCGTGGCGAAGGCGTTGATGCTCGAGACCATGTCCAGCACGAAGTTGCCGACGAAGATGAACACGACACTGAGCGAGCCGATCAGCAGCGTCGCCTGTACCCGGCTCAGCTTCACGAAGATCGAACTGAAGTCCAGCCCGGTCCCGTAGAGCGACGTCGTGCCGGTGGACAGCCCGCCGATCAGCGCGACCACGATCAGCGGGATCGCGTACCAGAGCGGGGAGATCGCGGTCAGGCCGGTGATGTAGTCGGCCGGGTCGGCGACCAGTGTCGCGGTGGCGATGCCGAACCCGAACGGCAGCAGGGTCGCCACCTGAGCCAGGAACGGCGCGGCCAGCAGAGACCGGCGGCTGTGGCGCGCGGGGATGTAGCGCGTCCAGTCGCCGAGGAAGGCGCCGAACGAGATCGGGTTCGCCATCGTGGTGAGCGCGGCGAGGATCCAGGTCGGCCAGAAGTCCCCGAGGGCGTAGGTGCCGGTGCCGGCGAAACCGGGGTCGAACGTGCCGCCGTAGGCCACGATCCCGAGCAGCATGATCGCCGTGCCCAGTACGACGGCGACCCGGTTCACCAGCAGCATGAACCGGTAGCCGTAGATGCACACCACCAGCGTGGCGAGCGCGATGACGCCGTACGCGACGCCGCGGAGCACCTCGCCGCCGTCGAAGCCGAAAAGCCGTTGCGCGGCACCGGCGACGGCGTCGCCGCTCACCCAGACCGAGATGGCGAAGAACGTGATCGCCGTCAGCAGGGAGAGGAAGGAACCGATACAGCGGCCGACGACGCCGAAGTGGGCGCCCGAGGAGACGGCGTTGTTGGTCCGGGTGAGCGGGCCGAACAACGACATCGGCGAGAGCACGAGCGCGCCGACGACCACGCCCGCGACGGTGGCGGCCGCCGCCGCCCGGAAGCTCAGCCCGAAGGCGATCGGGAGCGTCCCGAGGATGATGGTGGCGAAGGTGTTCGCGCCGCCGAACGCCATCCGGAACAGGTCGCGGGGCCGCGACGTCTGTTCCTCCGGCGGGATCGGCGCGATGCCGTGCTGCTCGACTACGGTGACCTTGTCACCCATGGGGACCTCCAAGTACGCGTTTCGGCACCAGATCGCGGTCGTCGGCTTCGCGAACTAGCGCAATGCGGTGCCGAATCGCGGTCAGGCGAAGCGGGTCATGACGTGTTTGACGCGGGTGTACTCGGCGAAGGAGTAGGACGAGAGGTCCTTTCCGTGGCCCGAGTGCCCGAAGCCGCCATGGGGCATTTCCGAGACCAGCGGCCCGTGGGTGTTGACCCAGACGCAGCCGAAGTCGAGTTCACCCGAGACGCGGGTCGCGCGTGCCAGGTCGTTGGTCCAGATCGACGACGCCAGCCCGTAGGGGACGCCGTTGGCCAGGCGCACCGCCTCGTCCTCGTCCACGAAGGACTGGACGGTGACCACCGGACCGAAGATCTCCTCCCGCACGATCTCGTCGTCCTGCTTCAAGCCCGAGATCACGGTGGGGGAGAAGAAGAACCCGCGGTCGCCGGCGGGGGCGCCGCCGGTCTCCACGCGGGCGTGCGACGGCAGCCGTTCGACGAGACCGCGCACCCGGCCGAACTGCGCCTCGCTGTTGAGCGGGCCGAAGTCCCGGCCGGGCGCCCGCGCGGCGGCGGCCTTGGTGAGTTCCGCGACGAACTCGTCGTGGATCGCCGCGTCCACCAGCACCCGGCTGCCCGCGGTGCAGTCCTGGCCGGCGTTGTAGAACGCCGCGCCGACGATGCCCTCCGCCGCCTCGGCGAGGTTCACGTCGCCGAAGACCAGCAGCGGCGCGTTCCCGCCGAGTTCCAGGTGCGTGCGTTTGAGGTCGGCCGCCGCGACGGTGGCGACGTCGATGCCCGCCCGGGTCGATCCGGTGATCGACACCAGTTCGGTGATCGGGTGCTTCACCAGCGCGCGGCCGGTGTCGCGGTCGCCGCACAGCACGTTGAACGCGCCA
>Ga0196958_10000594_pt1 | contig 11852 bp, 12 predicted proteins | sample S1v_10metaG_FD_148654 | JGI IMG/M metagenome (GOLD analysis project Ga0196958, IMG submission 148654) | Soil microbial communities from Anza Borrego desert, Southern California, United States - S1+v_10 | ecosystem: Environmental > Terrestrial > Soil > Desert | place: USA: California | collected...
CTGGGCGGAACCTACGGCGGCAACCCGGTCGCCTGCGCCGCGGCGCTCGCGGTGATCGAGTCGATCGAGTCCGACGGGCTGGTCGACCGTGCCCGCGCGATCGGCAAGACCATGCTCGACCGGCTCGGCGCCCTCCAGGCGGCGGACCCGCGGATCGGCGACGTCCGCGGCCGCGGCGCGATGGTGGCGGTCGAGCTGGTCGCTCCCGGCACCACCGAGCCCGACCCCGTGCTCACCGCGAAGATCGCGGCCGCCGCGCACACCGAGGGCCTGGTCGTCCTGACGTGCGGCACCTTCGGCAACGTCCTGCGGTTCCTGCCGCCGCTCACCATCCCCGACCACCTGCTGACCGAGGCGCTGGACGTCCTCGAGGGAGTTCTGGGCCGCGTCTGAGCGCTACCGCACGTCGAGGTCGAGCACGGCGAGGGGGAGGTCCTCGAGGCGGTGCAGCGCCTTCGCACGCCCGGCGCCCGACCACGCGGCCGGGACGTCGACCTCCTCGACGAGCTCACCGCACAGGTGGCGCCCACTGTTGCTCGCCACGATCCGGCCGAAGGCGTTGACGACGGCGAGACGGCGGTCAGCCGACCGCAGCGACGGCAGCAGCCACTGCTCGGCGGTGTGGACGCGCACGTCGGCGCCGGCGACCCCGGCGAACCGGCCGCCGAGCAGCACCGGCACCGTGAACGTCAGGGTGTAGTCGTCGGTGCACAGGTAGTCGACGTACGGTCCGGTCACGTGGCGGGAGCCGGTGTCGCGGGGCACGACGTACCACGGCAGGTGCTCGTAGTCGAAGAACCCCACGCCCTCCGGGTCCGACTGGCACACCAGCCGGTGCGCCGTCCGGTCCTCCCCCGTGGTGAACCACTCCAGCCACCACGGGGCGTCCGCCAGCAGTCCGACCGCCGTCACGAATCCCGCTCCCTGGACCATCTGCCCCGGCTGTCCCACCAGCTCGACGACGAGGTCGTCGATCCCGGTGAGCGTCGCGCGCCGCAGGTCGTCGGCCGGCTCGAGGTGGGCGCGGGTCCTCGAGGCGATCCGGTCGACGACCTCGAACGCCGCGCGGGTCAGGCCGGCGAGGGAGTCCAGGACCGTGCGGATGTCGGCGGACAGCGCCGGGGCGTCGGGTGTCATCAGAGCTCCTGGCTGAGTCGGTAGTCGATGAGACGGGCGGTCGCGTCGACGACCCGCTGCTCTGCGGTCCTGCGCGCGACCATCGGCAACCCTGCCTCGATCGCGTCCACCACGGCGGTGCACGCGCCCACCATCTGGGCGTGGCTGGCGTCGTCGCCGAACGCCACCCACAGCAGGGTCCCGAACTCGGCCTGCAGCGCGACCTCCTCCTGGTAGAGCCGCGGCGACTGCGCCGCGACCGTGACCTGGATGTGGAACTGCCCATCGGCGCGGCGGCGGGCGTCGGCGGCGCCCGCGTCGGCGAGCTGGGCGGCCGCCCTACGCAGCTGGGCGACATCGCCGCTGTCGGCCCGTCGGGCAGCGAGGGCGGCGCTGGCTCCCGCGATCGCCGCGTAGACGTCGCCGAGGTCGCGCAGCTCCACCAGGCTCACGTGCGAGAGCCGCCGCCGCGCCAGCGCGGTGGGTCCGTCGAGCGGGAGCCGCACGAAGCTGCCCCCGCCGCGACCGCGACGGGTCTCGATGAGCCCCTCCTGGCGCAGCACGGACAACGCCTCCCGGATGGTCACGGTCGAGACGCCGAACTGCTGCGCGAGGTCGGCCTCGCCAGGCAGCTGCTCCGCGTCGGGGAGCAGGCCCAGCGCGATCGCGTCGGTCAGCCGCCGGGCCACCAGCTCGGAGCGGCTCGAGCTCTCGAGCGGCGCGAACACCGCCGCCGTCGCGCGCCCCTTGAACTGGATCGCCACCGCCCGCCCCTCGTCCCGTCCGTCGATTTCTCGCGAAATGTGCCTGACATGCTTGTACCTTGAACACTGATCTCATATCTTTCCCGAGTCAAGGGTGCGAGCGCGACGGGAGCGAGATGATGTCGTCGGCCGAGACCACCGGGCCCGGCACGGAGGGGCGCGCCCTGCCCGTGGGCGGCCCCGAGCCGGCCGCGATCTCCCTCCGCGGGCTGCGGAAGGTCTTCGGCACCGTCACCGCCGTCGACGGCATCGACCTCGACATCGCCGACGGCGAGTTCTTCTCCATGCTCGGCCCCTCCGGGTCGGGCAAGACCACGGTGCTGCGGATGGTCGCCGGCTTCGAGGCACCCACCGACGGGGTGGTCCACCTCGCCGGCAGGGACGTCACCCGGGTGCCGCCCTTCGGGCGCGACGTCAACACGGTCTTCCAGGACTACGCCCTGTTCCCGCACATGAGCGTGCAGGAGAACGTCGAGTACGGGCTGCGGGTCAAGAAGGTCCCCCGCGCGGAGCGGCGGACCCGCGCGACCGAGGCCCTGGCGAGCGTCCGGCTCGAGGGGTACGGCGACCGCCGGCCCGGCCAGCTCTCCGGCGGGCAGCGCCAGCGGGTGGCCCTCGCGCGCGCCCTCGTCAACCGTCCGAAGGTGCTGCTGCTCGACGAGCCGCTCGGCGCCCTCGACCTCAAGCTGCGGCGCCAGATGCAGGTCGAGCTGAAGGAGCTCCAACGCAGCATCGGCATCACCTTCCTGTTCGTGACCCACGACCAGGAGGAGGCGCTGACCATGAGCGACCGGATCGCCGTCTTCAACGACGGCCGGATCGAGCAGGTCGCCACGCCGCGCGAGCTCTACGAACGGCCGGCCTCGCCGTTCGTCGCAGGGTTCGTCGGCACCTCGAACGTCCTGGCCGGTGAGGTCGCGGAGAGGTTGCTGGACACGTCCGGCACCTTCAGCGTCCGCCCGGAGAAGATCCACCTCCACCTGCACGCCTCCGACGTGCCACCGGACCACGACGTGCGCACCAGTGGCGTGGTGCGCGAGGTCGTCTACCTCGGCTCTGCGACCCAGAGCATCGTCGACCTCGGCGGCGGCGGCTCGCTGATCGTCCTCCGGCAGAACCAGGCATCCCCTGCCGAGGGCGACCCCGCGAGCCGCGGTGCGACCGTCCACCTCAGCTGGCACCGCGCACACGCGGTCCGGGTCGAGGATCCCGCCGAACCCACGGGCTGAGCTCCCCTGCGGCCCTCTCAGAGCAAGGAACCCACCATGTCCCACCGATCACCACGGCTCACCAAGATCGCGGCCGCGTGCGCCGCACTGACTCTCGTCGCCGCCTGCGGCACCAGCGACGACGGCGACGACGGCGGCGGCTCGACCGGCGCCGGCGGCTTCACCGCTCCCGACCTCCCGATGATGGAGGAGCTCGGCGAGGGCGAGGGCGAGGTCAACATCCTCGCCTGGCCCGGCTACGCCGAGGACGGCTCGACCGACCCGAACGTCGACTGGGTCACGCCGTTCGAGGAGGAGACCGGCTGCGAGGTCAGCGTCAAGTACTTCGGCACCTCCGACGAGGCCGTGAACCTGATGAAGAGCGGCGAGTACGACGTGGTGTCGGCCTCCGGCGATGCATCGCTGCGCCTGATCGCCGCCGGGGACGTCGAGCCCGTCAACACCGACCTGATCCCCAACTACGCCGACGTCTACGACTTCCTCAAGGAGCGCGACTGGAACTCCGTCGACGGCCAGATGTACGGCGTCCCGCACGGCTACGGCGCCAACCTGCTGATGTACCGGACCGACGTCGTCGACCCGGCTCCGACCAGCTGGGGCGCGGTCTTCGACGAGGACTCGCCCTACGCCGGCAAGATCACGGCGTACGACTCCCCGATCTACATCGCGGACGCCGCGCTCTACCTGATGAAGACGCAGCCCGACCTGGGGATCGAGCACCCCTACGCGCTCGACGAGGAGCAGCTCGCGGCTGCGGTCGACCTGCTCAAGACGCAGCGGGAGATGATCTCGGAGTACTGGTCGGACTACCTCAAGGAGGTCCAGGCCTTCAACACCGGCGACTCCGTGATCGGGACGACGTGGCAGGTCATCGCGAACGTCGCGCAGGCCGAGGGTGCCCCGGTGGAGGCGATCCTTCCCGAGGAAGGTGCGACCGGGTGGTCGGACACCTGGATGGTGGCGGCGGACTCCGAGAACAAGAACTGCGCGTACCTGTGGATGAACCACATCGTCAGCCCCGAGGCCAACGCGGCCGTCGCGGAGTGGTTCGGCGAGTCCCCTGCGAACCCGAAGGCGTGCGACCTCGCGAGCAAGGGGCACTGCGAGACCTTCCACGCGGGTGAGGAGGACTACGCCGAGCAGATCTGGTACTGGACGACCCCGGTCGAGCAGTGCCTGGACGGCCGGGAGGACGTGACCTGCACCGACTACGGCGACTGGACCCAGGCCTGGACCGAGATCAAGGGCTGACCGGAAGCCTGTCCGAGGAACGATGACCGAACTCGCCTCCGGGGGCACCCGGCACCGGCTGTCGGCGGTCCTGCACCGCCGACCCGGGCTGCGGCTCGGGCTGTTGATCAGCCCGCCGATGCTGTGGCTCGGCGCCGCGTACCTGGGTGCCCTCGGGGCGCTGTTCGTCACCGCCCTGTGGGCGCAGGACTCGTTCACCGGCGAGACCGTGCGGGAGTGGAACCTCGACAACTTCCGGTTGATGTGGGAGTCCGAGGTCTACCGCCGGATCGCCCTGCGCACCCTCGGGATCGCCGCGCTCGTGACCCTGGTCGACATCGTGATCGCGTTCCCGATCGCCCTCTACATGGCCAAGGTCGCCTCACCGCGGCTGCAGCGGTTCTTGGTGATCGCAGTGCTCACGCCCCTGTGGGCCAGCTACCTGGTGAAGGCGTACGCGTGGCGGATCATGCTGTCCGAGGACGGGCTGGTGGCCGACGTGGGCGGGTTCCTGGGTCTGGACACCCCGGGTTACGGGCTGGCCGCCACTGTGATCACGCTCTCCTACCTCTGGCTGCCCTACATGATCCTGCCGATCTACGCCGGGCTGGAGCGGCTCCCCGGCTCGATGCTCGAGGCGTCGACCGACCTCGGCGCCCGGACCACCCACACGCTGCGGCGCGTCGTCCTGCCGACGGTGTTCCCCGCGGTGGTGGCCGGTTCGATCTTCACGTTCTCGCTGTCGCTCGGTGACTACATCACCGTCGAGATCGTGGGCGGCGCCAACCAGATGCTCGGGAACGTGGTGTACGACAACGTCGGTGCCGCCAACAACCTGCCGTTCGCCGCCGCCGTCGCGACGATCCCGGTCGTGATCATGCTGGTCTACCTCGCCGCCGCCCGGCGCACCGGCGCCCTGGACGACGTATGAGGACCCCAGGATGAGCATCTCGCCGGTCTTCAGGATGGTGCTGCGGGTCCTCACCGGGCTCGCGCTCCTGATCATCTACGTGCCGCTGGCGGTCGTGGTGCTCAACTCCTTCAACGCCAGCCGCACGTTCGCCTGGCCCCCGGAGGACCTGACCCTGGAGTGGTGGCGGCGGGCGGCGGACAGCCAGGGCGCCCGGGACGCGATCCTGGTCAGCGTCGAGGTGGCGGCGATCGCCACCGTGATCTCGCTGGTGCTGGGAACGATGGCCGCGCTGGCGCTGCAGCGGTACCGGTTCTTCGGGCGGGACGCGGTCTCGCTGCTGATCATCCTCCCGATCGCCCTCCCGGGCATCGTCACCGGCATCGCGCTCAACAACGCCTTCCGCACGATCTTCGGGTGGGACCTCGGTTTCCTCACGATCGTGGTCGCCCACGCGACGTTCTGCATCGTCACCGTGTTCAACAACGTCATCGCCCGGCTCCGGAGGATGGGTGAGAGCCTGGAGGAGGCCTCGGCCGACCTCGGGGCGTCGACGTTCACCACCTTCCGGCTCATCACGTTCCCGGTGATGCGCTCGGCCCTGATCGCCGGCGGCCTGCTGGCGTTCGCGCTGTCCTTCGACGAGATCATCGTGACCACGTTCACCGCCGGCGCCCAGCAGCAGACCCTGCCGATCTGGATCTTCAACAACCTGTTCCGGCCCAACCAGGGCCCGGTCGTCAACGTGGTGGCCGTCGTGCTGATCCTCGCGTCGGTGCTCCCGATCTGGGTCTCGCAGAAGCTCGCCGGGCGCACCGACGGCCTCGCGGGTCGCTGAGCAGCCCGATCGGCGCCGAGTGGCAGGATCGGCCGGTGCGCTCCCGGTCCCTGCGGAGCACCGGGTCGGTGCCGGTGCTGGCCTGCCTGCTGCTCCTGGCCGCCGCGTGCAGCGTCGACGACGAGCCGGCGCCGCCTCCGGAGGAGCCCGCGGTGGCGGCCGACGGCGCCTGCGCCACCACTCCTCAGGTGGACCCTGCCCCGCCGGGGGGCCGCGAGCTGGTGTACACCTCCTACCGGCCCGGCAGCGCCGACCTTTGGCTGATGCGACCCGACGGCACCGGACGGGTGCCGCTCACCAGTGGCCCCGCCGCCGAGCTGATGCCGGCGTGGTCGCCGGACGGGAGCCGGGTGGCCTTCGCCTGCGCCGAGACCGAGGACGCGCAGACCGACCTCTACGTCATGGACGCCGACGGCACCGGTCGGGTCGCGCTGACCGCCACCGACGAGCTGTGCGAGGCGTCCCCCCGGTGGGCGCCGGAGGGGGACCGGCTCTACCTGACCCGCGGCGAGTGCGGCGGCGCGCAGGGGATCTGGACGCTCGACCTCGACGACGGCGCGACGGAGGAGGTGGTCCCGCTCGGCGGTTGGCCCGACGTCGCCGCCGACGGCCGCCTGCTCTACGACAAGGTGGTCGGCCCCGACAGCTGGCTGCTCACGACCCTGTGGACGGCGGACCCCGACGGGGGCGGTGCGGCGGAGCTCGGACCGGACGGGACGCCCGCTGCCTACGAGGCGAGCTGGTCGCCCGACGGCAGCCGGATCGCCTTCGTGGCCCCGATGGGGGACGTCGAGTCCGAGGACGTGCCGGAGTGGAACGAGGAGGTGTTCGTGATGCGGTCGGACGGGACTGCCGTACGACGGCTCACCCGCACCCCCGGCAACGACCACTGGCCGCCGGCCTGGTCCCCGGACGGGCGCTGGCTGGTCTACTCCGCCGACGGCATCGCCAACCGCGGCCGGCTGGTCCGGATCGACGTCGCGACCGGGAAGTCGGTGACCCTCACCCGCGGTCCCGGCTCCGCCCTCTTCGCCGACTGGCGCTAGCGTCCCGACCGGTACGCCGGCGCCCGCGCATCGCGGTCGGCCGACCGCTCGAGCAGCGGCAGCACCCGCGGCGGGACGACGGTGCCCAGCACGACGACGCTGGTCGAGCGCACCACCGAGGCGGACCGGTTCAGCTCCAGCAGCGTCTCCTGCAGGTCGAGGTGGGAGGTGGTCGCGACCTTGCACAGCACGTCGGCGGCGCCCGTGGTGACGTAGGCCTCGAGGATCGTGGGCATCCCCTCCAGCTCGGCGGCCACCTGGTCGAGGGCGCCCTGGGCGATCTCCAGGGTCACGAACGCGATCAGCTGCTGGCCGGCGGCCTCGAGGTCGATGTCCGGGCCGTAGCCGGTGACCACGCCGGAGGACTCCAGCCGCTGCAGACGTGCCTGCACCGTCGCCCGCGCCACCCGCAGCTGGCGGGACAGCTCCAGCGGACCGGCGCGTGGGTGGTCCCGGAGCGCGGTCAGGAGCGCGATGTCGAGCCGGTCCAGCTGCATGGTGCCTCCTTGCTAGACGCTCAGCCTAGTTCGAACCAGAAGGATCGAGCCGCAACTAGCCAGGTTGAGCACCTTGTGGTGAGCAGCTTGTCCAGGTGCCCCGGAGAAGGGTGCACTGTGCGCATGACGGAGCTCGCCACCCTCACCGACGCCGAGAAGCTCGCCAAGCTCGACCTCGAGCAGCTCAGGGAGCTCGTCGGACTCGTCGAGTACGACGCCAGCAGCGACCCGTTCCCGGTCACCGGCTGGGACGCGCTGGTCTGGGCCGTCGGCAACGCGGTCCAGGCGTGCCACTTCTACCGGCTCGCGTTCGGGATGGAGCTGGTGGCCTACTCCGGTCCCGAGACCGGCAACCACGACCACCACGCGTTCGTGCTCCAGAGCGGTGCCGTCCGGTTCGTGCTCAAGGGCGGCGTCCGGCCCGGCAGCCCGGTCATCGCGCACCACGCCGAGCACGGCGACGGCATCGTCGACATCGCGCTCGAGGTGCCCGACGTCGACCGCTGCGTGGAGCACGCGCGCGCTCAGGGGGCGCGGGTGGTCGAGGAGCCGCACGACGTGAGCGACGAGCACGGCACGGTCCGGATGGCCGCGATCGCGACGTACGGCGAGACGCGGCACACGCTGGTCGACCGCAGCCGCTACTCCGGCCCGTACCTGCCCGGCTACGTCGCGCGCGAGGACGACGCCCACCGCAACCGCCGCGGCCAGCGGGTCTTCCAGGCCGTCGACCACGTCGTCGGCAACGTCGAGCTCGGCCGGATGGACGAGTGGGTCGACTTCTACCGCCGGGTGATGGGCTTCACGAACATGGCGGAGTTCATCGGCGACGACATCGCCACCGACTACTCCGCGCTGATGAGCAAGGTCGTCGCGAGCGGCAACCACCGGGTGAAGTTCCCGCTCAACGAGCCGGCGATCGCGAAGAAGAAGAGCCAGATCGACGAGTACCTCGAGTTCTACCGGGGCCCCGGTGCGCAGCACGTCGCGCTCGCGACCAACGACATCCTGGCCGCGGTGGACCACCTCCGCGCAGCCGGGATCGAGTTCCTCGCGACGCCGGACTCCTACTACGAGGACCCCGAGCTGCGCGCCCGGATCGGCGAGGTGCGGGTCCCGATCGAGGAGCTGCAGAAGCGCCGGATCCTGGTCGACCGCGACGAGGACGGCTACCTGCTCCAGATCTTCACCAAGCCGATCGGCGACCGGCCGACCGTGTTCTTCGAGCTGATCGAGCGGCACGGCAGCCTCGGCTTCGGCAAGGGCAACTTCAAGGCGCTGTTCGAGGCGATCGAGCGCGAGCAGGAGCGACGCGGGAACCTCTGAGCTGAGCCCAGGCGGGCGCGTCGCCGCCGGATCGAGTAGGAATCCCCAGTCCCGACGCGGGTTCTGGCGACGACACGGCTAGACTCCCGGCGTGCCGACGGGGGAGCAGGGCGACGCTGCGTGCCATCCCTACGAGAGGTTCGGCGTGGAGTTCATCCGCCGGATCCTCCACAGGGAGCGGATCCTGCGCACGGTCGACCAGCTTCTCGGCGACACGCTCGAGCTCGGCCCGATCGGCGCCGGACCCGGTCGCGCGTTCGCCACCGTGAGCGTCCACGGCACCTACCACCCGACGACCGGGGAGGAGCTGCCCGGCGAGCTGCTCGTCTACCGGGTCCTCCTGCCGATCAGCGTGGAGTTCGACCTCGACATGAGGGTCGACCGGCACCGGTTCAACGCCGAGGTGGTCGTCCCGCTCACGCTGTCGGTGCACGTCGACGAGCCGCTCACGATCCGGTGGGACATCCAGGTCCCCGCAGAGCACGAGGTGCAGCTCTCCCTGCAGAGCGGGTCCCGGCGGGCGGCGGTGCTGCAGAAGGTCGCGGGCATCGAGGCCGAGCTGCGACGGTTCCTGGTCAAGGTGGTGCACACCGAGCTCGAGAAGCCGTACGTGAAGAAGGCGACGAACCTCGACATGGAGGACCTGCTCGACGCCACCTGGCCGGCGATCAGTGCCGAGTTCCTGCCGCGGGGGCCCGAGGACCGCTTGGCCAGGACGGTCCCGTTCGCCGGGAGTAGCGTCGAGCCATGAGCACGATCACCGCTGAGGAGTTCCACGACGCCGCCGGGGCCGGTGGCTGGCACGTCGAGGGGGACGCAGCGGTCGCCACCTACGCCACCGGGTCCTTCGCCAAGGGCGTCGAGCTGGTCGTGGAGATCGGACGGTTGGCCGACGCCGCGAACCACCACCCCGACGTCGACCTGCGCTACCCGAGCGTGCGGGTCCTCCTGACCACGCACGACGCCGGGGGACTCACGGACAGGGACGTCGCGCTCGCCCGGCAGGTCTCGGAGGCCGCCCGCGGGCTCGGCATCGAGGCCCAGCCCGAGGTCTGACCCGTATGGGCGCGCGCTGGGCGCGGGTACCGCTTCTCCATGACGAAGATCGCGATCATCCTCGGGAGCACCCGGCCCAACCGCAACGGCGAGCAGGTGGCGGACTGGGTCACGAAGCAGGCGGCGAGCCGCGAAGCGACGTACGACCTGATCGACCTCAGGGACCACGACCTCCCGATCCTCGACGAGCCGGTCCCGCCGTCCATGGGCCAGTACCAGAACGACCACACGAAGGCGTGGGCGGAGAGGATCGCGGCGTACGACGGCTACGTCTTCGTCACGCCCGAGTACAACCACTCCACCTCGGGCGCGCTGAAGAACGCGCTCGACTACCTCTACGCGGAGTGGAACGACAAGGCGTGCGGGTTCGTCGCCTACGGGTCGCTCGGCGGCGCCCGTGCGATCGAGCACCTCCGCGGGATCGCCAGCGAGCTGCAGATGGCGCACGTGCGGCAGCAGGTGTCGTTCTCGCTGGCCACGGACTTCGAGAACTACTCGGAGTTCAAGCCGGCGCAGTTCCACGAGGAGGAGGCGCAGACCCTCTTCGACCAGCTGGAGGCCTGGGCGGGCGCGCTGAAGAGCCTCCGCACCTGACGCCGCTGCGACGCGGCGGACCGGGTCAGGGCTTGCCGGTCTCGGCGGCGTTGACCGCGACCGGGTCCTCCTCGCCGGTCGCGCCGTTGGCGTGTGCCGGGATCCGGCGCTCGAGCGCCAGTGCCATCGCGCCGATGCCGAGGCAGCCGAGGACCATCACGCCCACGTAGACGATGCTCAGGTCGTGGTCGAGCAGGATGCCGGCCACCGCCGGGCCGGCGATCGAGCCGCCCTGGAACGCGGCGGCGTTGATCGCGTTGTAGCGGCCCCGGGTGTGGTCGGCGGCGAGGTCGTTGCTGATCGCGGGCACCGTCGGCTGGAGCAGCGTCTCGCCGAGCGCGAAGACGCCGGTGAAGGCGAGCACGCCGACCGCGGCGAGCACGGTGCCGGGCACCAGGCCGGTCGCACCGAGCAGCATCCAGGACGCCGCCCAGATCACCGCCATCACGGTCATCACCCGGGTGCGGCGCCGACCCCTGATCCGGGCGAGCACCAGGAACTGCAGAGCCACGATCACCGCGGTGTTGACCGCGAAGGCCAGCCCGATCGTCCGGGTCGAGACCTCGGCGACCTGGCGGCTGAAGCCGGGGAACCCGGCCTCGAGCTGGCCGTAGCCGACGAACATCGCGAGGAACGTCAGCCCGGTCAGCCAGCGGACCGCCGGCTCGCGGAGGATCGAGCGGTAGGTGGCCTCGGTGGTGAGGTCGGCCGGGCGCTCGGCGCGGCCGTGCACGTGGCGGAGCGGGCCGAGCAGGAGGGCCGCCGGGATCAGCGCGGACGCGGCGTCCGCGACGTAGATCGTGGTGAAGGTGGCCGGCGCTCCGACGTCGACGTAGAACCCGCCCACGACGCCGCCGACGCCGATCCCGAGGTTGACCAGCGCGAAGTTGACCCCGAAGTACTGCTGGCGGAGGTCGCCGGTCACCACCGACGCGATCAGCGCGTTGAACGCCGGCCAGGAGACGCCGAAGTTGATCCCGACCAGCACCAGCGCGACCGCGGCCACCCCCGGGGTCGTCGCGAAAGCGAGCAGGGCGTTGCCCGCGACCATCGCGGAGATGCCGCCGAGCAGGATCGCGCGAGCGCCGTAGCGGTCGACGAGAGTGCCACCCGGACCGGTGACCAGCAGCGCGGTGATCGCGATCAGCGACATCAGTGCGCCGGAGAGGCCGAGGTCGAACCCGCGGACCTCGTGGAGGTAGATGAGTGTGAACGGGAGGGTCAGGCCGCGACCGAGGGTCTGGAT
>Ga0196958_10000595_pt1 | contig 11847 bp, 7 predicted proteins | sample S1v_10metaG_FD_148654 | JGI IMG/M metagenome (GOLD analysis project Ga0196958, IMG submission 148654) | Soil microbial communities from Anza Borrego desert, Southern California, United States - S1+v_10 | ecosystem: Environmental > Terrestrial > Soil > Desert | place: USA: California | collected...
ACGCGAACGCCACGTAGTTCAACGCGCGGCCCGCGTTCGCCCGGTCCTCGAGCTCGAGCCACAGCGTGCGCGAGAACTGGTGCAGGTCGATGGCGTACTCGTATTCGCCGCGCTCGCGTGCGATCGAGCCGCGGAACTGCGCGGCACGCGCGAGGCTCATCGGGTCGCCGTGTTTTTTCGCCAGCGCGATGGACGACTCGAGCAGCTCGATGGCCTTGTCGTAATCGCACTGCAGGAACGCGAGCGCGCCCGCGCCGGCCTGCGCCTTCGCGCGCACCGGCACCTGCTCGCCCCTCGGCATCGCCAGGATGGCGTCGAGCGCGTGGCGCCCTTCCGCGTACTGCCCGCGCACATACCACGTCCACCACAATGCGGCGCCGAGGCGCAGCGCGAGCTCGACATCCTGCGACTTCGTCGCGTACTCGATCGCGGTGCGGAAGTTGTCGCCATCACATGCGAGCCGCTCGACGTCCAGCTCGTTCTCTTCCGCGATCGACATCATCAGCGTCGCATGCGCCCGCCGCACCTCGGCATCGCGACTCGATTCGCGCAGCAGCTCGAGCCCGTATTCGCGGATCGTTTCGAGCATCGTGAAGCGTGGCGCGTCGTCGGTCGACGCGGGATCGCGGCGCAGGAACGCTTTGTCCATGAGCGACGAAACGCCGTCCACGACGTCGTCGCTGCGCGGCGCCTGAAGCCTCTCCGCCTGTTCGAGCGTAAACCCGCCGCGAAACACGGAGAGTGCGGCGAACAACGCCTTCTCCGAATCGTCCAGCAGGTTGTATCCCCACGAGATCGCGGCGCGCATCGTCTGCTGCCGTTCGGGGAGATCGCGCGAGCCGCCGCTGAGCAGCTTCAAGCGATTGTCGACGCGCGCGAGCATCGCCTGCGGCGGGAGCACTTTCACGCGCGCGGCCGCGAGCTCGATCGCGAGCGGGAGTCCGTCGAGACGCACGCACAGTTCCGCGATCGCCTGCGCGTTGTCGACCGTGAGTTTGAAATCGCTCTTCACCGCGGACGCGCGGTCGACGAACAGCGCCACCGACGCATACGCCTTGAGCGCCTCGGGTGCGAGCGGCAGATCGAGCGGGGGCGTGGTGAGCGGCGGCACCGCGTATTCGCGCTCGCCGCGGATGCGCAGCGGCGCGCGGCTCGTGGCGATGGCTTTGACGCGCGGCGCGGCCGCGAGGATCTCGGCGATGAACGGCGCGGCGTCGAGCACCTGCTCGAAATTGTCGAGGATGAGCAGCAGCGATTTCTCGCGCAACGCGTTCTTCAGCACCTCGAGCTGCGACGCACCACCTTCGTGCACGTCGAACAGCGCCGCGATCTCGGAGACGACGAGACGCGCGTCGCGAATCGCGTCGAGCGAGACCCACCACACACCGTCGTCCATCGAGCGCAGCATCTCCGCGCCGGCCGCGAGGCCCAGTCGCGTTTTGCCCGTGCCGCCGGGACCGGTGAGCGTGACGACGCGCGTGTCGTCGCGGCGGAGGAGCGAGATCACGTCGTCGCGTTCCCCGTCGCGGCCGACGAGCGGCGGCAATTTCAGTGGCAGGTTCGTCGGCACGGACGTCTCGATCGGCACCGACTCGGTCGTGGCAACGCGCGTCGCCATCGGATCGGTCGTGCTGTCGCGCCCGACCTCGCCTTCGAGCGCCTGCAGCTCTTCGAGCAGATCGCGCGCGCTCTGGTAGCGTTGCGCGCGATCCTTCTTCAGCAGACGCGTGACGATCGCCGCGAGCTTCGCCGGCACCGGAGCGCCGTTCGCACGCACGAGCAGCGGCGGCTCGGTGCGCAGGATCGCGGCCGCGATATCCGAGGAGCTTTCGCCCTCGAACGGGAGGCTCCCGCTGACCAGCTCATACAGCAGCACGCCGACACTCCACAGATCGCTGCGCGTATCGAGCGGCCGTCCGCGCAACTGCTCCGGCGACATGTAGAACACCGTGCCGCGCACGACGTACGGATCGGTCTTTTTCACGTCCGGCGCGGATGCGGTGACGTTGCGCGCGAGACCGAAGTCGAGCAGCTTCACGTAGCCGTCGCGGCGCAGCATGATGTTGTCCGGCTTGATGTCGCGATGCACGAGCCCCGCGGCTTCCGCGGCAGCGAGCGCGGACGCGATCTGCAGCGCCAGGTCGACCACTTCGTGCAGAGAGGCGGATGCGCGCAGCATCCGCTGACGCAGCGTCACGCCGTCGACGTACTCCGTGGCGATGAAGTGCGCATCGTCGAGCCGGCCGATGTCGTAGACCGTGAGGATGTTCGGATGATTCAGGGCGGACGCCGCGCGTGCCTCGTATTCGAGTCTTTTCTGCAGCTCCTCGTCGTTGCGCGCCGCGGCGCCGAGGATCTTGAGGGCCACGGGACGCTGCAGTTGCTCGTCGTGCGCGAGATAAACCTCCCCCATCCCACCGGCGCCGATGAGCGAGCGAATCTCGTAACGTCCGAGGCGAGAGCCGGGCAGGAGCATGTGCGGGAGTCGAATTGTAATCGTTCGCCCACGTCACGTTCCCGCAACAGCTGACCGATTGTTCTTGCCTGCTGACCCTTGTTCTGGTTCACTGACCAGCCGTTCAGCGTGCTGAACCAGTCCGGATCGCATGGTCACCACAAAATCGAAAGAAGAAGTCGTTCAGGAGTATCGCATCCAGTCGATCCAGGAGGCGACCATGCGCGTGATCGCGCGCAAGGGAATGGCCGCCGCGACGATGCAGGAGATCGCCGAGGAGGCGGGCGTCGCCAAAGGGACGATCTACCTCTACTTCCGCGACCGCGACGAGCTCGTCGAGAAGACGTTCGAGAGCGCGATGTGCCAGTTGCGCGAACAGATCGACGAGGTCCTCGACCGCGAGGCGCCGTTCGACGAGAAGATCCGCGCCGTCATGGCGGCGCAGCTCGCGTTCTTTGCGAACAACCGCGAGTTTTTCCGCCTCTATCTGTCATTGCGCATGCCGGACGGCACGGCCGTCCGCCAGCGGCGGCAGAAGCGGACCTGTCATCCGCAGTATCGCGATCGCGTGCAGAAGTTCGCGAACGTGCTGCAGCGCGCGATGGAACGCGGCGAGATCCGCGAAGTCGATCCTTACCGCATGGCGTTGTTCATCATCGAGGGAAGTACGGCAATCATCATCGAACGCCTCACCGAAGACGCCTCGCCGTCGCCGGACGGGGAGGTGGAGTTCATCACCGGACTCATTCTCGACGGCGTTCGGAAACGGAGTGCAATTGAAACGAGCAAGTAGTGCAGTACTCATCGCGCTTCTCGCGTCGGCGGCGCCCGGCCATGCGCAGGCGCCGGCCGGGACGCCGGCGGCCCAGACGAAGCTGACGTTCGACGGCGCGTTGCGCCGGGCGCTCGAGGTCAACACGACCATCGAGCGTGCGCGTGAAGAGATCGGCGTGGCGGAGGCGAATCGCAGTTTCCTGCTGTCCGCGGTCATGCCGCGCATCGGGCTGAACGGCGACCTCACGCGCAACAGCATCGAGCAGACGTTCGGCGAAGGTCCGGAAGCGATCGCGATCCTGCCGCAGAACGACTGGGCGTACCGCGTGACGCTGTCGCAGCCGATCTACGCCGGACGCCGCGAGCTGCGCGCGTACTCGCAGGCGAAGATCGGCATCGAGAACGCGCGCGAAGGCACGCGGGCGACCGAGGATCAGACGCTGCTGCGGGTCTCCTCGAATTACCTCGCGGTCGTCAATGCCGATCGCCGCGTCGAAGTCGAGCTCCGCAACATCGAGCTCGCCGAGCGCCGTCTCACGCAGGCCCGCGCGTTCTACGAAGCGGGCGAAGTGACGAAGGTCGACGTGTTTCGCGCGGAGACCGCGCAGAAGGCCGCGCAGCGCCTGCTCGCCGTGGCGGAGCAGCAGCGCGAACATGCGGTCGCCCAGTTGCGCACCGATCTCGACATCGACGGCGACATCACGGTCGAAGCGCCGGCGCGCGAGCTGCCGCCGCTGCCCGCGGAAGGAGAGCTGATCGCGCGCGCGACGACCTCGCGCGCCGACATCGACATCGCCGAGAACAACGTCCGCATCGCCGAGCTCGAAGTGCAGAAGCAGCGCGGCTTCTGGTTCCCCACCATCCGCTTCAACGGCGGCTACATCCAGCAGCGCACGCCGTTCCCCGCGAACTCGTACGCGTACGGCGGCCTGAACTTCGACGTCCCCATCTTCCAGGCGGGCGAAGTGCAGGCGCGCGTCGCCGGTGCGAAGAGCCGCGAGCGGCAGGCCGAGTCGTCGCTCGAAGAAGCGAAACTGGTCGCGCGCGAAGACGTGCGCCGCGCGCTCGCGGACCTGCAGTCGGCCGAGCGTGGCCTGCAGCTCGCGAGCGAGCAGATCCAGGCCGCGCAGGCCGAATACGAGCAGGCCTTCGAGCTCTATCGCGCCCAGGAAGCGACGTCGCTCGACGTCGCCACGTCGGAGGCCTCGCTCGCGGATGCGCGCCGCGCGGTCGCCGAAGAAACTCTCAATCTCGATCTTGCCCGCCTGCGCGTGTGGTACGCCGCGGGCGCCATCAAAGAAGCTGTCGGAGTGACGAAATGACGAAGCGCCACCTGATCCTCACCCTCGCCCTCTCCACGCTCCCGTTCGCGGTCATCGGCTGCGGCGGTGACGAGTCGAAGGCCGAAACCTCGACCGCGACCGCGACGGCCGCGTCGACGACTGCCGCCGCGCCGGATCTGCCGGCCGACGTGCAGGACATCGCCAACGCCACCGCCGCCGCGACGGAGACGTCCGCCACGGCCGCGGCCGAGTCGAACACGTTCTCCGCGACCGGCGAGTTCGTCTCGCCGGTGCGCTCGGAGCTCTCCGCCCGCATCCCCGGACGCGTGGCGAAGATGTACGTCGACGAAGGCTCGCGCGTCCGCCGCGGCCAGCCGGTGCTCGAGCTCGAGACGGAGTACTCGCGTCTCAACCTGCAGGCCGCGAACGCGGAAGTCGCGCGCGCGAAAGCCGCGCTCGACGAAGCGGGACGCGACCTCGAGCGCAAGCGCGGGCTGAGCGCGAAGGATTCGATCCCTCGCGCGACGCTCGACCGCTCGCAGGCGATGTTCGACCAGGCCAACGCCGCGCATCAGGCCGCGTCCGCGCAGGCTGCGTTGCTGCGCCAGCAGATCGCCGACGCTACGCTGCGCTCGCCGGTCGACGGCATCGTGGCCGAGAAGCGCGTCGACATCGGTGCACGCCTCGGCGACGGCGGCGTGGCCTTCGTCGTCGTGCAGACCTCCCCCCTCAAGCTCCGCTTCGCCGTCCCCGAGCGTTACCTCGGCCGCATCACCGCCGGCGACCAGGTCACCGCGCGCGTCGACCCGTACCCGAACGAAGCCTTCACGGGCGTCGTGAAGACCATGGGCGGCGTGATCGACCCGAAGACGCGAACGATGTTCGCCGAGGCGGAGTTCGCGAACCGCGACGGACGTTTGCGTCCGGGACTGTTCGCGAGAGTGGAAACGAAGCTCGATTGATGTTGCTGGGGGCTGGTTGCTCGTTGCTTGCGATCCTCGCGAGACCTCACGAGCCACCAGCAACTAGCAACCAGGAACCTTAGCCATGCAAAAGCTCGCAGAAATTTGCGTCCGCCGCCCCGTTTTCGCGACCGTGATCATCCTCGCGCTGGTCGTGATCGGAGCGTTCTCGTACCTCAAACTCGGGGTCGACCGCTTTCCCAACGTCGAGTTCCCGTTCGTCATCGTCACGACGGTCCTGCCCGGCGCGGCCCCGGAAGAGATCGAGACCGAGCTCACGGACAAGATCGAAGAGGCGGTCAACACGATCAGCGGCATCAACGAGCTGACCTCGTTCTCGTCCGAGAACGTCTCGGTGGTCATGATCTCGTTCGACCTCGAGAAAGACCGTGACGTCGCCACGCAGGAAGTGCGCGACAAGATCTCGACCATTCTCTCCGCGCTGCCGACCGACGCCGATCCGCCGATCGTCCAGAACTTCGATCCGGGCGCGATCCCGGTCGTCACGATCGCGGTCTCCGGCCCCGGCTCGCAGCGCGACATTTCCGAATACGTCGACAAGAACCTCCGGCGCCGTCTCGAGACGGTGACGGGCGTCGGACAGGTGCTCGTCATCGGTGCGCGTCCGCGCCAGATCAACGTCATCGTCGACAACGCCAAGCTCTCGTCGCACGGCCTCACCGCCGCGCAGGTGGTCAGTGCGCTGCAGTCGCAGAACATCCAGATCCCCGGCGGTAAAGTCGAACAGGGCGTGCGCGATCTCACGCTGCGCACGTACGGCCGCGTGACGTCGCCCGAGGAGTTCGGGAACATCCCCGTCGCCAACGTGAATGGAACGCCGGTGCGCGTGCGCGACATCGCCCGCATCGAAGACAGCATGTCCGACATCAAGTCGGCGGCCACGGTCGGCGGCAAGTCGGCGGTCGTGCTGCAGGTCCGCAAGCAGTCGGGTACGAACGCCATCGCCGTCGTCGACGGCATCAAAGAGCGCGTCGAGGAGATCCGTCCGCAGATCCCCGCCGGTTACAAGCTGGACATCATCCGCGACCAGTCGGAGTTCGTTCTCGCCGCCGTCGGCGCGGTGAAAGAGCACCTCATCCTCGGCTCGATCTTCGCCGCGCTCATCGTCTGGCTCTTTCTCTCCAGCCCCCGTTTCTGGACCGTCCTCCTGATGGTCGGAGCGACGCTGCTGCTCTACACGCTGGTGTGGGGTCACTCCATCCCTGTGCCGAGGAGCATCGCCATTCCGCTGGCGCTGGCGATCGGCATCGGCATGTTCATCTACTTCGCCAAAAAGTCGCGGCCGACGCTGATCGCCGCCGTCGCGATTCCCAGCTCGCTCGTGGCCACGTTCGCGGCGATGGCCTACATGGGCTTCACCCTGAACGTCATCACCCTGCTCGCGCTCACGCTGGCCGTCGGCATCGTCATCGACGACGCGGTGGTCGTGCTCGAGAACATCTTCCGGCACATGGAAGAGAAGCGCATGAGCCCGGCCGAAGCCGCGGTGGCCGGAACGAAGGAAGTCGGCCTGGCCGTCATGGCCACGTCGATGTCGCTGATCGTCGTCTTCCTCCCGGTCGCGTTCATGGCCGGCATCGTCGGACGCTTCATGTTCTCGTTCGGCGTGACGATGGCCTTCGCCATCGCGGTGTCGCTGCTGGTCTCGTTCACGCTGACGCCGATGATGGCGGCGCGCTACCTCCGCCGCGAAGACCTCAATCAGGCGGAAGGGGAGAGCACGCGCAGCAAGGGCCTCTATGCCATCGTCGAGCAGCTCTACATGAAGATGCTCGACTTCTCGATGGCGCACCGCTGGGTGATCGTCGTGGCCATGGTGCTGGTGTTCTTCTCCACGATTCCGCTGATGAAGGTCGTCGACAGCAACTTCCTTCCGTACGACGACGAAGGACAGTTCGCCATCACGGTGCGTGCTCCGGAAGGGGCGAGCGTCGAGACGACGATGACCATCCTGGAGTCGATCGCCTCGCGCGCGCGTCAGCTCGACGGCGTGACGAACACGGTCGTGACCATCGGTGACGATCCGCAGCAGACGCTGAACCTCGGCTCGGTCTACGTGAAGCTCGGCCCCGCCAGCGAGCGCGACGACCAGTACGCGATCATGGACCGCGTTCGTACGCAGATCCTGCCGCAGTACAAACGCCTCAACCTCGTCACGCAGGTCGCGCCGGTCAACGAGTTCGGCGGCGGCACCGACGCGGAAGTCATGTTCTGGATCGGCGGCCCCGATCTGAACGCGCTCGACAAGTACTCGCGCCAGCTCACGGAATCGATCAAGGACCCGAAGCTCGGCACGACGGACGTGCAGACGAACTTCATCGTCGGCAAGCCGGAACTGGCCGTGCGCATCGACCGCGACAAATCGACCGACCTCGGCGTGCGCGTGCAGGATCTCGCCGCGACGCTGAACGTCCTCGTCGGCGGGCAGCAGGCCACCAGCTACTACGAAGGCGGCGAAGAGTACGAAGTGCACGTGCGCGTCGACGAACGGGCGCGCGGCAGCATCTCCGGGATCTCTCAGATCGAAGTGCCGTCGGCGACCGGAAGCACGGTCAAGCTCGCGGACCTCGTGCAGATGAACGAAGGCACCGGCCCGTCCGTCATCAACCGCTACAACCGCCGCCGCATGGTCATGGTCCTCGCCAACATGCAGCCGGGCTACTCGTCGGCCACGGTCATGGCCCTTCTCGAGCAGAAGGCGAAAGAGCTGAACATGCCCAAGGGCTTCTCGTACGGCTTCACCGGGCGGGCGAAGGAGCAGCAGGAGATGGGCATGAACTTCATGCTCGCCTTCGCGCTGTCGATCGTCTTCATGTACCTCATCCTCGCGGCGCAGTTCGAGAGCTGGGTGCACCCCATCACCATCCTGCTCTCGCTGCCGATGACCGTGCCGTTCGCGATCCTCTCGCTGGTGCTGCTCAACGAGTCGATCAACATCTTCTCCGCCCTCGGCATCGTGGTCCTGTTCGGCATCGTCAAGAAGAACTCGATCCTGCAGGTCGACCACACGAACCAGCTCCGCGAACGCGGCATGGCGCGCCCCGAAGCGATCCGCGAGGCCAACCGCGATCGTCTGCGCCCGATTCTCATGACCACCCTCGCCTTCGTGGCCGGCATGATCCCGCTCGTCGTGTCGAGCGGTACCGGCGCTGCCACGAACCGCGCCATCGGCGCCACGATCATCGGCGGCCAGACCCTCGTGCTCCTGCTCACGCTTCTGGCAACGCCGGTGCTGTACTCCATCTTCGACGACATCCAGGAATGGTTCCGCCGCCGCAACCCGGCGCGGGTCGAAGAGGACGAGACGCAGGCCGAGCCGGTCCACGCGTAATCCGCTTTCTGGAAGGACGAAAAGGCCGGTGCTTGCACCGGCCTTTTTCGTTTTCACGCGGGAGGTCTCACGCTCGATCGGCGATCTGCGAAGCCTATACTTTGAAGGGATGGGCTCGTTTTTCGCGAACGTGCAGGTCCTCGCGCCGCGCGACCTCGTGCGCGAGCGGCTGATCGCGCATGCGCGCGCCGGCGTTTACGAGCCGGCGCACGATGAATCGGATCGCGGCTGCGCGATGGCGACCTCCGGAGAGGGCTGGACGGTCGTGTACGACCAAGACATGGACGGACACGACCTGAAGTCGATCGAGGAGCTCGCGGCCACACTGTCGTTCGCGCCTGCACAGCTCGCGGTGAGCATCCTCGTCAGCGACAGCGACGAACTGGTGCTGTCGCTCTTCGAGGAAGGGAAGCGTCTCAACCGCCTTCGCGTCGTTCCCGGCAAGGCGGTGAAGATCGGCCCGAAGTGGCGCGCGGCGTTTCCGAAGCTGCCGGCGATTCTCCCGCCGCCGGAAGCGTTCGCCGAGGAGGTACTGACGCCCATCGCGGATGCAATGGGCGTCAGCGTCGATTCCCTGTCCGGCTCGTACGAGCACCGCGACGAGTTGCAGACGCCGCTCGAGGAGCTCCGCTTCGTGCTCAAGCCGGAGTACCGATTCATCCGCTGGGCCGAGGGTCCGCCGCAGTTCTGGACGCCGCAGGGCTCACGGCGCGACACCGCGGCCATCGGGCGCGATCTCTTTCTCAGCGCCACACTCCACAATAGAGGCGGCCCGTGCCGCGGCCTTTCCGTCATCCTCCTGCCTGGCGAGTGGCTGGAGCTCGTCGACGTGCAGCGCGTGCATCTCAGCATCGGCGCAAACTGCACGACCTTCGAGGCGGAGCCGCAGCTCGTCGAGAAGAACGGCGGGCGCGCTTTCGTGGTGACGTTCGAAGAAGCGACGCTCGACGCCTGGCCGGAGGAAGCCGTTGCGGAGACGCCGTGGCAATTCCGCAAGGCGCAGCACGCGTACGACCAGACGCGCATCTGGAGCTCGATCGTCGTGACGCCGAGGAGAGCAGGCAGTGCGACGCTCCGCGCCTTCTTCGTGCCGCGCGAGCATCCCCGCGGCGGCATGATCATCGACTACCAGCTCACGGTGACGGATGCGTGAAGGCGAGAGGCTTTTGCCCGCGCCGTAGTGGCTGATATCGGTCCCCGCATCCCGCGCAGGGCGTCAGTCGCGTGAAGCCGTCCGCTTCCGCGGAAGCAGGACGTGCCCGGGTGATTGCAGTCGCGGATATACCCGCTCGAATGAACACGCGTGGATTTCGTGCATCACGCCATTTGCGAATTGCACATCAGTCTCGCTGAGCCGCTGATCAATCTCGACGTGACGCCGATTTCCCCACAAAAGTCAGGGATTGGTGTCTTTGTTATCGATGGCAGCTCACTGCGAGAGTGTGTTCCGGCTGCAGCGCAGCGTTTTGGGCCGGCAACTGAGCACCGTGAGGCAGACGATTTTGGCGGCCAGCTCCGCTCCGGCAGCCTTCGCACTGGTATTCATTATTTCGCAGCTAAGTGACGTGACCGGCGTACGCGTCGCGTTCTGCATTGTGAGAACGCTTATCGGGATTCCATGTCCAGGCTGCGGGATCACGACCAGTATTGCGGCACTGACCCGCGGCAATGTAACGGCGGCTCTCGATGCGAATCCCGCTGGTCCCTTCGTCACTCTTTTCGTAATGGTGCAGGTGCTCCTGCTTCTCGCGGCCGTGACTCGCTTCCTGCCGGATGCTGCAACCGCTCGATACTCCCGGCTGAACGATCGGGCTCTACTCACTTTCCTGCTACTTACCTGGCTGATACGTCTTTTCTAAGGAGGCTTCGATGGCACAAGTGACATGCCCCAAATGCAACACTCTCACGCAGCAGGGCGGATTTCCCTCGTGGACGATCATCGTGTCGATCTGCTTTTTCCCGGTAGGCCTGCTTGCGCTATTAGCGGGCCGGAACCCGGCGGTATGCCCGAATTGCGGCAATAGTTGGCAAAGCTGACGACATAGAAGCTTCGCGGGTCATGTCCGTCGGCGGGTCCGAGCCGACATACACATCTCATGATGTGGCGGGCGCACGTCGGGTGTGGCGGCGGCGCTGCATCGCGTAGCATGAACGCTTAGTTCGGTTGCGCTGAAGCTGCGCGACTTGACGCACGCGTTCACCCTCGATCGCGCGAGACTTCGACGCGAAAGTCTCGAGGTACATGAAGAATTGATGAAGGCTGCTTTGGATTCGATTCAGTCAGCGCGCATGCCGAGGTCTGAATTGCTCGATAACGCCGTCGCCAGCGCCTCATTGAGAACCGGAATCCACGTCGCGTAACCGCGGTCGTTGGGATGGAACCGGTCGGCGGCGAAAAGGGAGGGGTCGTGGCGGAAGAGCGGCCCGGTCACGTCCGCGATCGGGGCGAAGATGAGTCCCTGGCTCGCCGCCTCGGCGCGGAACATCCGGTTCGCCTGCACCGTCCGCCATGCGGCGATGCCGCGGAGGATGCGGGGGATCCGCGGCGGCGACCCCATGTCAGGAGCGCCCGTGACGACGATGCGCACGTTCGGATTCGCGGCAGTCAGCGCCTGCACGATGGCGCGCAGATCCGCGCGCATGCGGGGCAGGGGCGTCAGGTGCGTGACGTCGTTCGCTCCCGCGGAGAGCAGGACGAGGTCGGGGCGGAGACTCGCGGCCACCGGAAGCTGACGCCGGCGTACATGACTCATGCGGGCCCCGGAGACGGCGAGGTTCGTCATCGTGACGGTGTGCCGCGCCGCGAGCGATCTCTCGGTGGCGATCGCGATCCCGAGCTCGTAAGTGCCGCCGACGCCGGCCGCCGTACTGTCCCCCAGCACGACGTAAGTGAGTGGCGGCCCCGCTGCCGTCGCGACGTCCACGCGCAGGAGAAACATCGCCAGTGCGCCGATGATGACCCTTCGTTTCATGGAGATGCGACCGAGGTGTGCAGGTTGAAAGCCGCCCCCCCGACTACCG
>Ga0196958_10000596_pt1 | contig 11847 bp, 8 predicted proteins | sample S1v_10metaG_FD_148654 | JGI IMG/M metagenome (GOLD analysis project Ga0196958, IMG submission 148654) | Soil microbial communities from Anza Borrego desert, Southern California, United States - S1+v_10 | ecosystem: Environmental > Terrestrial > Soil > Desert | place: USA: California | collected...
GCCGAGGTCCGGCTCAACACGATCCGGCTGGCCACCGCCACCAGCACCGCCAGCGCGACGGTGACCACGGTGACCTGGCTGATCACCACCCCGCCCACGGTGACCGCCGGTCCGTCGAGAATCGGGTGGAACGGCTGCGGTTTGTTGCCGAACAGGATGAACGACACCGAGATCAGCAGGAGCAGCACCGCCACCGTGACCGCCGAGCGGGTGCCGGTGTCCGCCTCGGCGAGCCAGGTGGACACGATCCAGCCGAGCAGCGCGCTGAGCAGCCCGCCGAGCAGGATTCCCGCCACCGTGGCGAGCCACGTCGGCAGTCCCGCGTGGACGGACAGGAACACCGCCACGTAACAGCCGAACATCCCGGTGGCGGACTGGGCGAAGTTCACCACCCGCACCAGGCGCGACATCAGCGTCAGGCAGACCGCCAACACCGCGTACAGTCCGCCGGCGGCCAGGCCGGCCAGCGCTCCCTGCAGCATCATTTCCTCCTGGGTGAGAGGGAGGGGCAAATGGCCGTCCGGTCCAGGTGGTCGTGAGTGGCGATTCGGGTCAGAACCCGAATCGCCACTCACGACCCACGGGAGCCACCACTTACCTCTCCCGTTACTTCTTGGGGATCCGCAGCCAATCGTTGGCGACGAGTTCCCACTTGTTGGAGCCGGAGGCGAGCTTGATCGGCCAGCCCGCGGTGTTGTCGTGGTGGGTCTGGCCGGGACCGAAGACGTACGGTGTGCCGACCATGGGGTCGGTGATCGGCTTCATCTCGCGCAGCGCCTTGGTCACCGACTCACGCGTGACGTCCCCGCTGATCCCCTTGACGACGTCGAGAAAGTATTTCGCCGCCAGGTAACCGCCCTGGCTGAACGAGGTCAGCGGGATGTTGTTCTTGGTCATCAGCTCACGCCAGTCCTTGTTCTGCGGGCTGGTCGAGTCGGTGAACGGGTAGAACTCGGCGGGCACGTACACCCCGGCACCGGCGTTGGTGATGGCCTTGGCGTAGTTCTCGCTGTAGACGCTGGTGAGCAGCAGCCACGTGACGTCGTTCCAGCCCTGCGCGGCGGCGGCCTTGAGCTGCCCGATGGAGTCCGGCTCGACCGGGTTCACCGTGATCGCCTTGCAGCCGGCGTTGCGGGCCTTGACGATGTAGGAGGTGTAGTCGGAACCACCGTAGGGCACGGTCGCGTCGAGGTATTTGAGCTTCTTGCCGGTGATGGCCGACCACTCGTCGATGGCCGCCTGGTACGACGGCAGCGTGTTGCCCGCGATCTCCAGCAGTCCGCAGATGTCGTTCAGCTTCAGCGTTTCCGAGCCGTAGAGCAGGGTCAGCGTCATGTCGTGGTACGGGCCGACGTTGACCGGGCCGATGTTGGGGCTGGTGAAGCACGCCGGGTCCACGCCGATGCCCTGCATGGACAAGATCTTCTGCTGCTCGTAGTACTTGTTGTTGATCTCGCACTCGATGAGGCTGGACGAGCCGACGAGCGCCACCGCTTCGTCGCGGCCGACGACCTCACGGGCCGCGGCGGCGGCCGCCGCCGGGTCGCCCTTGTCGTCCAGGGCCTTGTACTCGATCTGCCTGCCGTTCACGCCGCCGCTCGCGTTGGCCGCGTCGAAGACCGCCTTGGCAGCCTGAGAGGCTTCGGGGAAGGTGGCCGCGCCGCTCAGCGCGTTGACCGAACCGACCACGATCGGTCCGCTCGAACCGCTCTCGGCCCCGGCGCAGCCTGCCGTGGCGAGCAGGACGGCGGCGGCGAGGGCGACGAGGCGCCGCGCGGGTCTCACCGGTTCTCCATGGCGTTCACGACGGGCACGGAGTCGACGATCTGCTCGAACGAGAGGACCTTGCCGCCGTCGAACCGCCACACGTGCGCGACCCGGGCGGTGAACGAGCGACCCGTCTCGCGGTGCTTGCCTTGATAGGTCCCGAGGCCGATCACCGTGTCACCGGCGTCGAGCAGGTCGCCGAGGGTGAAGGTGTAGCCGTCCCAGTCCTTCGCGATCGCGCCGAAGACGTTGTCGCGCACTTCCTCCGGGCCGGTGTAGGTGCCGGCGTAAGGGAAACCGGCCGCCTCCGTCCAGGTGGTGTCGGGGCCGAGCGGGGCCAGCATGCCCGCCAGGTCGCCGCGGTCGCTCGCGGCGTAATGCGCGGCGATGATGTCTGCATTGGACATTCGAGCTCCTTGATGTCTTTGGTGAACCGCTGCCGCGATCGAGAGCGCTCAGACCGGTTGCGCGTCGGGGTAGGAGACGGTGCCGAGTGGGTAGATGTGCCCGCCCGCGCGGGAGTGTTCCGACCGGCCGTCGCCGGTCAGGCCGAGGAAGACGCCGGTGGTCTTCAGCGCGTAGCCGAGATCGTGCAGCCACACACTCGCCACGGCGATGCGGAATTCGCGGAAGCAGAACAGGTAGAGCCCGTCCTGGAACTTCCACACCGTCGACAGGTCCATGTCCCCGTGGCCGCGCTGCACACCTTCGAGGCATTGCCAGGCATAGCGTTGCGAAGACACGTACACGTGCTCGTAAAGGTGTTCCGGGCTGTAACGATAGATGTTGCGCTTGCCGATCAGATCGCGCGACGGCCCCGGTACCTCGCCGGTCGGCGTGCCCGCGTCGGTCGTGCCGGACCAGAACGTCTGGGAGACGCGGGGAACGCCTTCGACGTCGTCGGCGCCGATGACCGAGCGCACGGCGAGCGCGCGATGCGTCGTCGTGGAGAAGACGACGGTGAGCGCTTCACCTTCCACGCTGGTGTGTGGGAGATTGACGAAGAAAACGTCTTCCCGGACGGCGACCGCGTCGTACGGATCCTTGATGCCGTTGCAGGAAACGGTTTCGGCGTCCTCGAATCGCAGCGCGAGCGTCGTTCCGTCATCGAGGGTGACGGTGAGCTCACGTCCTGACAGGTCCGCGTTCGGCAGGCGGTAGGTGGCTATTCCGGCGGCGAACTCGTCATAGGTGCGCCACTGTTCCTCTGGTGCTTCGGGCATGCGGTCATCGTCGAGGTGACCGCCCCGGAAGGGCCAGCCCTCACGCGCTGGGTGGCAACAACCGATCGCTCACGGTCAAGCCGCGGCGCAGTTCGCTCGGCGAGCAGCCGAATTCCGTCTTGAACACCCGGCTGAAGTGCGGCGCGTCGACGAAACCCCACTTTGCCGCGATGGCCGCGACGGGCCGGGAAGTGTGCACCGGGTCCAGCAATTCGCGACGGCAGTGTTCCAGCCGCCGGGTGCGGATCCAGCTCGAGACGGTCGTGCCCTGTTCGTGGAAGAGGCCGTGCAGATGCCGGGTGGAGATGTAGTGCTCGGCGGCGATCTGGGCGGGGCCGAGGTCGGTGGAGGAGAGGTTCGTGTCGATGTAGGCGAGGACGCGGCGCATCAGTTCGTGGTGCGGTCCGGCCGTCGAGCGGGCCAGGTCGAGTTCGCTGGCGAACAGCGTGGCGAGCAGATCGACCGCCGTATGCGCGAGCCGGACGCCCGCCGGCCCGCCGAGCTGGTCGAGGTTGCTGCCCAGTTGCGCGAGGAAGGGCACCACCACGTTGCCCATGCCCCGTTTGCCCGACATCGGCACCGCGGTCAGCTGGCCGACCAGGTCGCGGGGCAGATCGATGAGCCGCTGCGGGAACATCACCACGAGCGTGCGGAAGTCCTCTTCGAACGCCAGGGTGTACGGCCGGTGCGTGTCGTACAACGCCACGTCACCGGGGCGCAGCATCGCCTCGCGGTCGTCCTGCACCAGCAGGCCGGTCCCGGACAGGATCAGGCTCAGCTTGTAGTAGTGCCGGTCCGCCCTGGCGATGAGCTCCGGTGTCCGCTCGACCACGTGCGCCGACGCGGTCACCTCGGTGAGCTGGACGTCGTCGGCGCCGCAGGAGCGGATGCGGCCGCGGAAATGGTCGCGGTGCTCGCTCGTCACGTGCAGCGGCACGAAGGAGTGCGACACCACCGTGCGGAAATCGGTGAAATCTCGCGCGACCGTGGTGGTCGTCGGGTCGGCGGTGGCGGTGGTCACGAGGTCACCTCGCAGCATCGGGGGGTGAATTTCATATACGATAAGCGATACGATGCTGTCGGGCAATGATCCCGCGAGGTCAGTCGGCGAGGCGGAACAGGAGGGTCCTCGGGTCGACGTCTTCGGTGAGCACTCGCGCACTGAACGGAGTCATGCCGGGACCGGTGACCACGAGGTCGACGACTTCGGCGTGCACCCGGTGACGGGGAAGGCGGGCAAATCCGACGCTTCCTTGCCTTCACGGTCCGTCGTCACGCGCGTGACGTCACAGCGTCGATCACCTGTGAAAGGATTTCGCCGTCCTCTGTGGAGCTTCGCCGGTCGCCACCGTCAGCGTGCTGTGGATCGGTGGAGCACTGGTGCTGCCGACGGTTCCGGTGGTCTGGCGGCGAAGAGGTGAGCGAACACCGCTCCCTTCACGCGAGCGCGGCGGGGAGTGTCTCGAATCCGCGCAGGATCCTGGTCTGCCGCCGCCGCGCCCCGTCGAGCAGCCGGAGGTCGGGGAAGCGTTCGAAGATCGACCGCAGCCCGATTTCCCCTTCCATTCTCGCCAGCGAAGCGCCGAGACAGTAATGCCGCCCGGCGCCGAACGACACGTGGTCGCGCGCGTTCGCCCGCTCGACGTCGAAGGTGGCCGGGTCGTCGAAGATCTCCGGGTCCCGGTTGGCGCCCGCGAGCACGGTGCTCACGATCGCCCCGCGGGCGACGCGTGTCCCGCCGATCTCGGTGTCGCGCGCGCAGAGCCTGCCGGTGAGCAGGACGGGCGGGTCATAGCGCAGGATCTCGTCGACGGCGTTGCTCCACAGGTCCGGATTCGCGCGCAGTTTCGCGAGTTCGCCCGGATGCCGGGTGAGCAGGGCGATGCCGTTGCCGAGGAGGTTGACGGTCGTTTCGAAGCCGGCCGCCAGCACCAGTCCCGCGGTGGCCTTGAGTTCCCGCTCGGTGAGGCCCACCCCGTCCTCGCGGGCGGCGATGAGCTTGCTGAGCAGGTTGTCGCCGGGGTTCGCCCGCAGTTTCTCCAGATGCAGGGTGAGCCACGAGTCGAACTCGGCCAGGGTCGCTTCCACGGTGCGGAAAGTCCGCCACGGCAGGCCGAGGTCGAGACTCGGGGCCGCGGCACCGCCCAGTGCCAGCACCTTGTCGCGTTCTTCGAGCGGGACGCCCAGGATCTGGCTGATCACGGTGACCGGCAAGAGGCCGCAGTACCGCTCGATGAGGTCGACGGGGTTCGCCGGGTCGAGTCCGTCGAGCAGTTCGTCGGTGATCGCCTGCGTGCGATGCCGTAGCTGCTCGACGGCGCGGGCGGTGAAGACACGCGTGACCAGCTTCCGGTAGCGCGTGTGGTCGGGCGGTTCGCTCGCGAGCAGCGACGGCGGCTCTATCGGATGGATCAGCCCGGACGAAGACCAGGCGACGAGCCGGTTGAGCAGCGGGTTGTCCGGGACGAACCGCACGGTTTTGAACGCGTCGTCGGTCAGGACCTCCTTGCACGCCCCATGCCGGGTGGTCACGTGACCGACCCGGGTGGTGGCGAGGGCGCCGTGCGAGCGGATCTCGTCGAACAGCCCGGTGAGGTCCGCTCCGCCGCTCGCCTCGACCGAAAGCCTCCCCTGGAGATCGCCCCGGCGCGCCGCGGCCCGAAGCGCGACGCGGGGGAGCGCGTGGCCGATGCTCCAGCGGGTGACCGGTTTGGCGATCTTCTCCGCCCGGCGCCGGAAGGTTCGTGCGGGAGCGGTCTTGAGGGTGAACATCAGGACTCCGTCCGTGCGGGTCCTTCGAAGGTATCGGAACGACGTGTCAGTAGCGAGCCGCTCCGATAGCTGCGGACGCGCTCCCCCCTCGGTAATGTTCTGCACTTCCGGCGGGCCGGGGAGTGCTTGTGGGCGGCTACGGGTTCGACATCGCGCTGGTCGCGGTGCTGGTGGTGCTCAACGCGGTGTTCGCGGGCAGCGAGATGGCGTTGATCTCGTTGCGCGAGGGGCAATTGCGGGCGTTGGAACGGGACGGCCGCGCCTCGGCCCGGACGCTGGTGCGGCTCGCCCGCGATCCGAATCGCTTCCTGGCGACGATCCAGATCGGCATCACGCTCGCCGGGTTCCTCGCCTCGGCGACGGCGGCGGTGTCCCTCGCCCAGCCCCTGCTGCCGTTGCTGAACTTCCTCGGTGACGCCGCCGGTGCGGTGGCCGTCGCGCTGGTGACCATGGTCCTCACGTTCCTGACGCTGGTGCTCGGGGAGCTGGCGCACAAACGGCTGGCCATGCAGAACGCGCTGCGGTGGGCGTTGCTGGTCGCGCGCCCGCTGAACCTGTTGTCGGCGATTTCGAGGCCCGTGGTGTGGGCGCTGAGCGTGTCCACGAACTTCGTCGTGCGGACGCTGGGCGGCCGGGCGGAAGCCGATCCGGACCAGATGTCACCCGAGGAGCTGCGGGAGCTGGTCTCGGCACAACGCGGCCTGAACGCCGAGCAGCGCATGATCATCAACGGCGCCTTGGAGATTCACGAACGACGGTTGCGGGAAGTGCTCGTCCCCCGCCGGATGGTGCTGACGCTCGCGGCCGAGCTGGATCTCGAGTCGGCGCGCAGGCAGCTGGCCGAGTCCGGGCATTCCCGGGCACCGGTCGCCCGCGGCGGCCATCTGGACGACGTCGTCGGGGTCGTGCAGTTGCGCGATCTGCTCGGTGACCACGAAGACCTCGCCGAGGCCGTCAGGCCGGCGGTGGTGTTCCCCGATTCGCTGCGGGTGTCGGACGCGCTGCGGAGTTTCAAGGCCGAGCGGGAGCAGATGGCGCTCGTCGTCGACGAGCACGGCGCCGTCGCGGGCATGGTCACCCTGGAGGACCTGCTGGAGGAGATCGTCGGTGAGATCTACGACGAGACCGACCGCGACGTGCTGGCCGTCCGCGACGGCAACGACGGTTCGCTGGTCCTGCCCGGCACCTTCCCGGTGCACGACCTCGTCGACGTCGGGGTGGAACTGCGGGACACGCCGCCGGGGGAGTACGCCACGATCGCGGGACTGATCCTGGTCCTCCTCGGCCGGATCCCGGAGAAACCGGGCGACCGGGTGGTGCTCCCCGGCTGGACGGCCGAGGTACTCGGCGTGGAGCATCACGCGATCACGCGGGTGGCGTTGCGCCGGGGAGCGACGCATCGCGGACCGAATGCGGAGCGGTGAGTTGCGCCGGGCGCGTCCGGTTGGCAGCGTGCCCGGTGTCCCGCCACGAAGAAAGGTGTTCCGATGCCGCAAGACCAGCCGGATTTGAAACCTCGTTCGCGTGATGTGACCGACGGTCTGGAGCGCGCGGCGGCCCGCGGGATGCTTCGCGCGGTCGGGATGGGCGACGACGACTTCGCCAAACCGCAGATCGGGGTGGCGTCCTCGTGGAACGAGATCACCCCGTGCAACCTCTCGCTCGACCGGCTGGCCAAGGCCGTCAAGAACGGCGTGCACGCGGCGGGCGGCTACCCGCTGGAGTTCGGCACGATCTCGGTGTCCGACGGGATCTCCATGGGACACGAGGGAATGCACTTCTCGCTGGTGTCCCGCGAGGTGATCGCCGACTCGGTGGAAACGGTGATGATGGCCGAGCGGCTCGACGGCTCCGTGCTGCTGGCGGGCTGCGACAAATCGCTGCCGGGCATGCTGATGGCCGCGGCGCGGCTCGACCTCGCCTCCGTCTTCCTCTACGCGGGTTCGATCATGCCCGGCCAGGTCGACGGCCGGGACGTCACGATCATCGACGCCTTCGAGGCCGTCGGCGCCTGCCTGGCAGGCAAGATCACCCGCGCCGAAGTCGACAGGATCGAACGCGCGATCTGCCCCGGCGAAGGGGCCTGCGGCGGCATGTACACCGCCAACACGATGGCGTCGGTGGCCGAGGCCCTCGGCATGTCGCTGCCCGGATCGGCCGCCCCGCCCGCCGTCGACCGGCGCCGTGACGGGTTCGCCCACCGCTCGGGGGAGGCCGTCGTCGGGATGCTCCGCCAGGGCATCACCGCGCGGCAGATCATGACCATGGAGGCGTTCGAGAACGCGATCGCCGTCGTGATGGCGCTGGGTGGTTCGACCAACGCCGTCCTCCACCTGCTCGCGATCGCCCGCGAGGCGGAGGTCGACCTGCGCATCGACGACTTCAACCGCATCGGCGACAAGGTCCCGCACCTCGGCGACCTCAAACCGTTCGGGAAGTACGTGATGAACGACGTCGACAAGGTCGGCGGCATCCCCGTGGTGATGAAGGCGCTGCTCGACGCGGGGCTCATGCACGGCGACGTGCCCACCGTGACCGGCAAGACCATGGCCGAGAACCTCGAAGGCATCGCGCCCGCCGGGATCGACGGCGAGATCATCCGCCCGCTCGACCGCCCGATCCACAAGACCGGCGGGCTGACCATCCTCAAGGGATCCCTGGCGCCCGAAGGTGCCGTCGTGAAATCCGCGGGCTTCGACGAATCGACGTTCACCGGCACCGCGCGGGTGTTCGACGGCGAACGCGCCGCCCTCGACGCGCTCGCCGAGGGCCGCATCGTCGCCGGGGACGTCGTGGTCATCCGATACGAAGGCCCGAAGGGCGGGCCCGGGATGCGCGAGATGCTCGCCATCACCGGCGCGATCAAGGGTGCCGGGCTCGGGAAGGACGTCCTGCTCATCACCGACGGCCGGTTCAGCGGCGGCACGACCGGCCTCTGCGTCGGCCACATCGCGCCGGAAGCCGTCGACGCCGGGCCGATCGCGTTCGTGCGCGACGGCGACCCGATCACGCTCGACGTCGCGAACCGGACACTCGAGGTCGAGATCGACGACATCGAGGCCCGCCGGGAGGGCTGGGCGCCCAAGCCTCCGGCGTACACGCGCGGAGTGCTCGGCAAGTACGCCAAGGTCGTCCGCAGCGCGGCGCACGGAGCCGTTTGCGAGTAGGCCGGCCGGTGCGCGGATGACGGTCTCGCGTGTCTGGATGGACGACACGCGTGATGGGGCGGACGACTTGAGAGGTGCCCGCGCAGAGGACGCCGGTGACCACCACTAACGGGTGACGTGTAGGCCGAATGGGCGCGAGTACGTAATTCACCCGATGTGCTCCGCTACTCCGCGGTAGCAGACTCGGCGGCCCGACGATTCCCGCTGCTCCGGAGGTCGATGATGACCCTGACCGCGTCCCCTGCCCCGGCCCGTTCCGCCGCCCTCGTGATCGCCCGCGTGGTCGTCGACGGGATCCGGCATTCGCTGCCTGAGCACGCGTCGCTGTTCGACGCGCGGGCCACGGAGTTCGTCGCCTCCGTACTGGAGCACGACAGGAAGTACGCCGCGCTGGGCATCGCCGCCGGTGCGGACGCCTTCCGCCAGGTCGGTGTCGCCGAGTACGCGACGGGCAAGGGGCTGGAGCGGCTCTCCCGGGCGTTCCACTCGGCGGGCCGGGCCGCGCTGCCCGTGCTGGCCTCGCTGTCCCGGCAGCCGGGGGCGGGCTCGTCCGTGATGGACAGCGGGGTGGAGGCCCTGCTCCGCTGCGCCGACGTCCTGATCCGGCTGTCGACCGCGGCCTACCGCGCCGCGCACACGCCTTCGGTGGCCGAGCTGCGCCAAGACCTGCTGAAGGAGCTGTTGAGCGGCCGCCCGCCGGCGAAGTGGGCGGCGCTGGCGGCCGAGGCGGGCTGGATACCGCCCGCCAGGGTGGTGGCCATCGCCGCCGAGCCCGGCGCGGTCCGTGCCTCGTTCGGCCCGGAGGTGCTGGCCGATCTCACGGGCGAGTACCCGCATCTGCTCGTGCCCGACGACGTGGAGATCGGCGGTGTCCTGGCGGGGACACGCGCGGCGGTCGGGCCCGCGGTGGCGCCCGCCGAAGCCGCGGTGTCCCTGCGCTGGGCCCGGCGGACGCTGGAACTGGTCCGCCGCGAGGTGATCGAGGACGGCCCCCTCGTGCGCTGGTCGGACCACCTGACCACGCACTGGCTGTTCGCCGACGAGGTGCTCACCTCCGCGCTCGTCACGCGCAGCCTGGCGCCGATCGCCGATCTGCCCGCGAACGAACGCACCAAACTCGCCGAGACCCTCGACGCCATGCTCGCCGCGCGCGGCGGGGCCCCCGAGATCGCGGAGAACCTCGGCGTCCACCCGCAGACGGTGCGCAACCGCCTGCGCCGCCTCCGGGTCCTGTTCGGCTCGCGGCTCGACGACCCGCAGGCCCGGCTGGACTTGCGGATCGCCTTGCGCGTCGAGCTGCTCACGCCCGAACCGGCCCGGACGGCCACGCCGATCAGGGCGGCGTGAGGCTCACCCGGGGTCGGCCGACCGGGTCACCCAGGTGGCGACCTGAACGCGGTTGGAGTAGCCGAGTTTGGTGAGGATGTGGTCGATGTGGGTGTCCACCGTGCGCCGCGCGATGCCGAGCCGGTCGGCGATCTCCTGGTTCGTCAGCCCCTCGGCGACCACGTGCGCGATCTCGGTCTCGCGTTTGGTGAGCACCTGCGCGGCCGGTGCCCGCGGCTCGGGGGCCCGTTCATCGAGGGCGTACGCGATGGCGTCGACGACGGGCATCGCGGCGCCGTCGGTGAACTCCTTGACGGCGACCTCCCAGCCCAGCGCCGCCGTCACGACCTCGGTGTCGGCCTGCAACGGCTCGGAGAACGCGGCGTACCGCGTCGGCCACGCGCCGACCGTGCGCCAGACGTCCATCGCGGCGCCCTGGAGGATCGCGGCCCGGTTGGGGCGGCCGGTGCGGGCCGCGCAGCCGGCCATGACGGTGAGCGTGAACCCGACGACGACCCGGTCGTCCACCCGCTCGTGCAGGCGCAGGACCTGCTCACAGCACCGGCTCGCCACGGCGAGGTCGCCTTGGAGGTACTCGGCGGCGGCGAGCGACCACAGGGCCCAGCCCCGCCAGAAGACCTCGCCCCGCCGCTCGCAGCGCTCGACGGCTTCGGCGAGCACCGCCCGCCCCCGCTCCATGTCGCCTTCGAGCGCGACGGCCAGCCCGTGGTTGTAGCTCGCCCACAGGTCCGCGCCTTCGTCGCCGTGGGCCCGGAACAGGTCGATGGCCGTGCCGAACAGCCGGGCGGCCTCGGACATGTCGTCGCCGATCAGCGCGGCGTAGGCACGCACGTGGAGTACATACGCGGCGGCGAGTTCGTCGCCGCTCGTCTCGGCTTCGGCGGCCGCCCTGTCCAGCATGTACCGATGGGCCGGCATGTCTCCCTGCACCACCGCGAGGAAACCGGACAGCCACAGCCCGTGCGCCCGCTCCGGGACACCCGGTGCGGCGACCTCGTCGAGGCGGCGGACCCACATCCGGCCTTCGGTGTTCAGCCCGCGGACGATCCAGAACTCCTTGACGTCACGCAACATCCGCAGCCCGACGACCGCGTCGTCCGGATCGCCGGTGCAGTAGTCGAGGGCGACGCGCAGGTTCGCGTGCTCGCGGCGGAGCCGTCCGATCCAGGCGAGCTGATCGGTCTCCAGCCATTCGGTGGCGTACCGGCCGGCGAGTTCGGCGAACCAGTCCCGGTGCCGTTTCCGGAACTCCGCCGTCCCGCGCGTCTCACCGAGTCTGTCGACGCCGTACTCGCGCACCGATTCCAGCATGCGGTACCGCACGCCGCCGGGGTATTCCTCGCGCAGCAGGATGGACTTGTCGAGCAGTCCGTCGACGACTTCGAGGACCCGCTCGCGCGGCAGGTCGCCGCCGGAACACACCTGTTCGGCCGCGTCGAGGTCGAAGCTGCCGGAAAACACCGACGCGCGCGCCCACAGCAGGCGTTCGGGCCCGGTGCACAGGTCGTGGCTCCAGTCGATCAGGGCCCGCATGGTCTCGTGCCGCTCCGGCCGCCCCCGCCGGTCCTTGG
>Ga0196958_10000597_pt1 | contig 11833 bp, 21 predicted proteins | sample S1v_10metaG_FD_148654 | JGI IMG/M metagenome (GOLD analysis project Ga0196958, IMG submission 148654) | Soil microbial communities from Anza Borrego desert, Southern California, United States - S1+v_10 | ecosystem: Environmental > Terrestrial > Soil > Desert | place: USA: California | collected...
GCCCGATGAGATCGACGCGCTCGAGAAGCTGACGGCGCACCGCGCCGCCAGCAAGTCCGAGCCTGCGTGATGTTCGGCTTTCTCCGGAGGAGCCGGGAGCGCCGGCAGGCCGAGGAACGGCTGATGCAAGCCGTCCGCAAATGGCAGAGCATCCGCACAGCGTATCTGCAGGCCGAGCAGCGCGGCGATACCCGGGAGATGGGTCGCCTGTCGATGGCGGTCAAAGAAGCCCGAACGGAGCAGCTGGCCGCTGAGCGGGCGCTGTCGTGAAGCGCCCGGAGCAAGAGCTTCAACAACAGGTCGCGCGCTACCTCAAAGCCGCAGCGCCGCATCTGGAGTGGTTCCACGTCCCGAACTCGTCGGGCAACCGCGGGGCCAAGCTGGGCGGCATCCTCAAGAGCATGGGCGTCAAGCCCGGTGTTCCTGACCTCGTTTTCATCCTGCCGACCGGGCGGGCTGGGTTCATCGAACTCAAGGCCGGAACCGGGAAGCTCACCGAAAGCCAGAAAGACTTCCGAGACCGAGTGACCGAGACCGGCGCGTTCTGGGCTGAGGCCCGCTCTGTCGCTGAGGTGGAGGACATCCTTCACCGCTGGCTCACCCCATTCGGCTGGAAGCTCCAAGCAAGGGTTTCAGCATGAGATTTCACACCGACCTGAGTTGCCCGGAAGCGCCCGCAAAGGTGCGCCGACCGACGCTGCGTCACCTTTTGGAAGACGTGGCAGAAGAATACGATCTCCGGCCTGCGCTGATCCTGGGACTGCTGAAAACGGCGCAGATCGCCCGCGCCCGGCAAGACTTCATGTGGCGCGCTCGCCAGATGAAGTGGTCGGACGGGTCGCCGCGTTACTCGTACCCGCAGATCGGGGACTTCCTCGGCCGGGACCACTCCACGGTCATTCATGGCGTCCGCCGCCACGCCGAGCGCTTGGGTCAGTCCAATGCAGGTTGAGTGGTCTGACGAGGAAGTCCTCGAGATGCTGCGGCTGCGCGAGCGCCGCGTCACCGTCAAGGCTATCGCGGAGAAGTTCGGGCGCACCGAAAAGGCGGTGGACTCCAAGCTGGCGAAGATCCGTCGCGGTGGCGTCCACCTTCGGGGCAGGCTCCCCGACGCCGTGAGGCCCATTCGGAACCGGGATGACGCCTATGTGGCGGCCTGCTTGGCGCAGGGCGGCTTCGTGGCCGCGGAGGTGGTCAACGGCAAGACCGTGTGGATCCGGCCGGCGAAGGTGGCGGCATGACGATCTCCGCTGAAACCCTCCGACTGCTGCTTGAAGCTGGTGTCACGGGAGACCGTCTCGTCGCCATTGTGGAGAGCATCGAACGCACTTCCGACAAGCCTGCCAGGTCGAAAGCGGCCGAGCGTCAGGCGCGGTATCGGGCCAAGGCTGCGGAGGGTGGCGTAACGCGTGACGTAACGCGTGACGTAACGGATAGCGTCACTAGTGACGTAACGCGTGACGTCACCGTGACGCCTCTCGCGCGCGTAAGAGATAATATAACTAACTCAGAGATATATACTAACCATACCACACCTTACTGCGCGGACGCGGATGCGAGCGCAGGCGGTGAGGGAGGTTGGCCGGAGACGAACCCGCCAAGCCGGGCCGACCTCGACAAGCTGGCGGCGTCGCTGCGGGAGGCCGCCGGCCAAGCGCTCAACGCCGCATCGCCCCGGTTGATCGACCTGTCCCCCATCCTGCGTCTCGCCAGGGCCGGGCAGGGGCCGAGCTGCGACCTGAACGCCGACGTCCTGCCGACCATCCGGGCGAGATCCGCCAGGGCTGCGCCGGGATCGGTGAGCGGGTGGAGCTTCTTCGTCCAGGCCATCTGCGAGGCCCGGGATCGCAGGCTTTCCGGGGCTCCGGAGGTAGCCCAGGTGGTCCCACTCCGCGGTGCCCCTGCTTGGCAGCAGGAAGCCGACAACGCCCGAGCAATCGCCCGACAAAGGATTCTCTCCGATGGCTAGCAAAGCCCACGTCGTCAACGAAATCGAAGCGCTCGAGAACCACTTCATGCGCCCCGTTCGCCAGCCCGACCAGCAGGAGCGCTGGATGCGCGACTACATCGAAGACCTGAAGGAGTTCCCCGACGAGACCGTGACCACGGCGTGCAAGCGCTGGCGGCAATCCGGCGCGCCGCGGTTCCCGACCTCGGGCCAGTTGCGCACCATCTGCGTCCAGATCGCACCGGTGGGCGGCGGCGACAAAGTCGAGCCCTGGCGTCCGGTCAGCGACGAAGAGTATTCGCGGATGACGCTGCGGGAGAAGATCCGCCATCACAGCATCCTTGCCCATGAGGCGCGGGGTAAAGCTGGGCCGATGTGGAAGAGCGGACGGCACATGATGCCCGAAGATATGCCGGCGACCTGGCGCAATTGGCGCGAGCGAGCGTCAAACCATGACGCCGAGGTGATGAGGCTTCGCGCTTTTCTCAAGACGGAAGAACAACGCGCATGACTGTCCGCCTGTTGATCGGAGACTGCCGCGAACGTCTGCGCGAGATGGACGCAGGCAGCGTCCACACCTGTGTCACAAGCCCCCCATACTTCGGCCTGCGCGACTACGGCCACGAGGGGCAGATTGGTCTTGAGGACACGCCTGACGCCTTCGTCGCCCAGATGGTGGAGGTGTTCCGGGAGGTTCGTCGGGTCCTTCGGGATGACGGAACGCTCTGGCTGAACCTGGGCGATAGCTACAACAATTTCCGGTCGACAATGGGCCCAGGCCAAGCGTTTCACGGGCGCGCTCTAAACGGAAAGCCGGCGGAACAATCCAAACGGCGAGGATGGGATGGCCTCAAGGAGAAGGACCTTATCGGCATCCCCTGGCGCGTAGCTTTCGCCCTCCAAGCGGACGGATGGTATCTGCGCCAGGACATCATCTGGTCCAAGCCGAACCCCATGCCTGAGAGCGTGCGGGACCGCTGCACCAAGGCGCACGAGTACGTGTTCCTGCTGAGCAAGGGGCCTCGGTACTACTTCGACGCCGACGCGATCGCTGAGCGGGCGACTGGCGAGGCTCCCGGGAATAAGGAGGCGACCAAAGGGGGCCGTGCATATCACGACGGCGCGAGCGAGCACCGCACAGCCGCAAACCTCCACAAGATCGAGGCGCGGGAGACGCGCAATCGACGCTCCGTCTGGACTGTCGCCACACAGCCCTTCAAGGAAGCGCACTTCGCGACGTATCCGCCCGAGCTTATCGAACCCTGCATCTTGGCGGGATGCCCGCGCGGTGGCGTGGTCCTAGACCCGTTCGGCGGCGCGGGCACGACCGGCTTGGTAGCTGACCGGCTTCAGCGCGACGCCGTGCTCATCGAACTCAATCCGGAGTACGCTGCGATAGCAAGGAAGCGTCTTTACGGGGACGGCGGCATGTTTTCGGAAGTAGAAGCGGCATGACTGTGCTATATTCCCGAGTGCCGACTTGCGGGCGTTCTGCCGCGTTGCTGGAACAGGACTGAGGCGATGAGCGAGAGCCAAGAAACCAGGAAGCGCCACAGATGCGAAGTCCAAGGCGAACGCTTTGTGGAGCCGTGCTGGGTCCTCGACGAGATGGCCCAAAGCTCTGGCAAGGGCATCAACATCTGGCGCGCCGTTGGGCCGGCAGGGCCTTCGCGGACCTTCATGACGCTTCATAGCGGCAAGCACGCGAAGAAGGGTGTGGCGATGAACTACTGCCCGTTCTGCGGAACCGATATCAGCGCCCCGCTTCGCGCCCGCCAAGCCCTCGCCTCCAAGGACTCTCCCCAATGACGGGGGAGCGCGAACCGCACGACCTTGCGGAGCCCGTTGCCTGGCGGGTTAAGGACTTTGCCGACGGCTGGATCCTTTTTCACAGCGAGGCCGAGGCCCTCCGCGAAGCCGAAGGGGCTGGGAACCTCGTGCAGCCCCTCTACACCCGCGCGGAGGGCGATGGGGCGCCGTCTGCGACGCTTATCAGGAGGTCGGCCATGAAGGATGAGATCGTGGAGGCGATGGCGCGGGCGGCTGAAGGCTGGCTTGAGATGGGCGGGGAGCGGCAGCTCGCTGGCGACATCCTCAAAGCTCTCGACCAAGCCGGCTACGCGGTTGTGCCGAAGGAGGCGACCGACCAGATGGCGCGGGGCGCGCAGGCGACTGGCATGGGCCTTGTTACGCCGGAAGCCCGCAAAGAGATGTTCCGCGCCATGGTCGCCGCCTCTCAACCCAACACCTCTCAGGAGGCTGGACGATGAGCGAGATCGGGGAGCCCCTTGGCATCGCTGCTGGACCGCATGTGAAGATATCGATGCATCAAGCGAGACTAATTGCGGAGCATCTGGGCCTTGGTCCCGGCGGCTGGAAGCAAGTCAGCAAGGCGTGGGAATACGCGATGACTAACGGCGCCCCTGTTGACGCCGAGCATCTTAAACCTGTCGGGGCGTCCAAATACGACAGCCCGGAGGAGCGCGCGGCCTACGCCGCCCGACAAGCCCAGGAGGCTGAACAGTGACCGACTGGCAACCGATAGAGACCGCGCCGCGCGACGGAACCGAAGTCGATCTTTGGCAAGGGGGACAACGGCTCACCAACTTCAGGTTCCACCGCGGGCGCTGGGAACGCCAAGAGGGCTACCCGGCGGTGTGGCGCGTCCTGACGTCGCCGCCAACCCACTGGCGGCCGGTCCCGGAGGCACCCCGCGCCCTTCTCCAGCAGGGAGACGAGGGACGAGCGTCAAGCCGATCTTCGCTTGGTACGACCTCTGGGTGGGGGCCTTTTGGGATCAGGCGAAGCGTCGCCTGTACCTCTTCCCGGTGCCCATGTTCGGCGTGGTGATCCAGTTTCCCAAGCAGGGAGACGAGAGCAAGGGTCCGAAGACCGGAGAAGGAGCCGCACGATGATCCGCACACTTCGCAGCCCGCGCGAGCGGATTTTTGTCCGTCTCAACAATGCGCGCCTCGCCGCATACGAGCGTGTCCGCCAGCAATGGTCGCCAAGCATCTTCTCTACACCGCCGAGTTCGAACACCGGAGAAGGACAGTGACGACGAGCTTCGAACACTCGCGCCGCGTGGTCCGGAGCGCCCACCCAACCGCATACGTCAGAACCACAACCGGCGGGACCATGTACATGGTCGAGGCGAAGGGGATGCTGCTCAGCGGACCCAAGGTGTCGCCAGCGCACGCCTGGATCGAAGCTGCGCGCGTCGTGAGGTCCAATTCCGAGCCGGCTGGAGGGCCGAAGCCCCCGCCCAGCAGCAGGGAGACCAGAGCCGTGGGTAAGCTGACCCTTCGCGCCGAGTTGGCCGAGACCGAGGCCCGCGCCGAAGCTCTGCGTCGGAGGATCGCCGCCGAGACGTGCGTAACCGCCGGCCACGACTGGAAGCACCTGGGCGGCCGGGACGCTGGCTGCGGCGATCTTTGCAGGTGTTCCGTGCCGGTCTACGTCTGCACCTTATGCGGCGATAGCGACTATGGGGACAACTCCGAGGCCGACGAAACTCGCGCCCGGTGCGCCGCCCTCCAGCAGCAGGCGGCCGAGCCAGCAAAAAAGCCCCCGGGTTGATCCGGGGGCCAAGGCGGCGTTCTGATGGTTGGGTCAGAGGAGCGTCGCCGCTCAACCCTAACCTTGAGGGTGGGGCAAAGTTCCGTCAGCCATCAGGCGGGGGGCAGTTGATATCGGGCATACCGCTCGCCTCCGCCCATCGGCAGAGCCGCCCGACCTGGCGCGAGAGGCTTTCGCCCCACATCTCGACGGCGATGTTGTGCCGGTTCAGCGCCTCGGACGATCCAAGCGCCTCAGCGGTGAGCCGGGGCTTGGGCGGAACCTGAAGGTCGGCCGCAGGCGGGTAGGTCTGAAACGTCGGTGCCTTGTGCGCGCAGCCGGGCGCAGCCAAGAGCGACATCGCTAGGAGTGGGGGCAGAGTCAGCGACTTCGGTGACAGCATCGGTCAGCTCCTGTTTCAAGTCCGCGACAGCTGCGGCGTCTGCCAGACGTTCCCCCGCAGCGACTTCCTTGGCCGCGCTGTCGGTCTTCAGCGCTTCCGTGATGGCGACCGCACGGGCAGCCTGCTCGCGTTCTTCGGCCCGCTGGGATCCAGAGCATTGGCCGAGCGGGAAGGCGATCACCGCGCCCAGCACGAACCCAGCGCCCGCCTTCCACCACGAACGAGCGAGACCGAGGACAGCGAGGGGGATCATGCGCGGCTCCACTTCTCATGCGCTGCGGCCAGCTTCGTGTGATAGCCGTGCGTCGCGTAGGCTGGCCCGTTGTAGCGTTCAGCGAACTCGGCCCAGCGCCCATCTCGAAGCTCGTCATCCAGCTTGTTGCTCACCACGAAGGCGACGAAGGCGAGCAGATGTTCCCGCTCACCCTCGCACATGCTGTCGACGAACTCGGCAACGGTCGTGAAGCCGCAGACCGAGTGGTTGAAGCCCATGATCTGAAAGAGGCCCCACGACGCCGACTTGAGCGCGGCCTCCCGGTCGAGGTTCATGGCGTAGATGAGCTGATCGTATCGCTCGGCCTGGGTCTTCTTGTAGGGCTTCTGCCCCCACTTCGGATAGGAGACGCCGCCGTGCGTCGCATCGAAGCGATGAGCCGTCAGGCGGCTGAAGACGTGGGGTTCGAACAGGATGATCGGCCGGCCGTCCGGCCCGAAGCCCTGACCGCGGCTTTCCACCTCGAGGACGGCGCGGATCTTGGCCGGCGTCACCATCAGCATCGTCGCCGCTTCCTGAATGTCGGCGTCGGTGAGCCGCTTTGCGGGGCCGCGGAAGGGGATAGCAGGCGCTGGGAGTGGCAGGGGCTTAGCGTCGGCTATGATGGCCGCTCTAAGGGCCGCTAGGGCCTTCTCTGCGTTCTCCAGGGCGGCGGCGACAGCGGGGCTCATTGGCGCGGCCCTTGGAACATGGCGGGGTCGGGCTGGGGCTCGGCTTCCGGCTCAGTGGGGGGCGCAACCGTTGTGGCTGCCGCCGTCGCCACTACCGACGCCGTCTCGGCCAGCGTGCGCGCCACGTCGGCCGCTTCTCGGCGCTGCTCCTGCGCCCCCTTGGTCGCCTGGAAGTAGCGGCCGAAGGTGTCCTTGACGATGCCGATAAGCGCGCCCAGCATGAGCATCGCGTACTTCTCGTTCTCGGCCGGGACGATCTTCAGCAAGACCAAAACGGCGATCCCCGCGAACAGCAGGAAGCTGCCGACAGCGAGAACGGCTTCTGGCTCAGGCCGGCTGTTGTGCTTCGTCATAGCCAATCCTTTCCCCGATCATGCAGCAGCGCCCCGCGGCGGCTCAGGGCCTCCGATACCGCCCGGCTCTGCCGCTTGGCCCCCTGATGCTCTACCCACCACGGATAGAGGAAGCGCTTGATGAAGATACCCGCCAGGAAGGCGCGGGACAGGTTGAACGACCATGCGTCAAAGGGCGTGGCCCAGAAGATCGCTGGCGTGGTGAGGATCATGGATCCGCCGAGCCCCGCCAGGCAGAGGCGGTCGATCCAGTCGTATCGGTCTTCGTACCGGATGACGGCGACAAAGCAGCTCAGGGCGACGATGCCGCCGAGCAGCGCGCTCAGGATCATCCACGGGGTCATTCGTCACCCTTCGGCTTAGCGAGGGATAGACCCCCGATCCTCTGGGACACCATCTTGATAACGACCGGAACAACCGAATTGGCTGACATGCCGATAACGTAAATCGCCGCCGAGGACTCCGGGGAGACGTCCATTCCGATCCGGCGCAAGACGAACTCCCCACAGAACATCGTTGCAGTCAGGCCGATGAAGAAGCTCGAAAGCCTACCTTGTACGGTCAGCCCCTTCTGGACCAGAGTTCCAGTGATAGAGCCCGCAATTGCGGCCACAAAGAGATATGCCTTTGTGTAGCTAGCACTCAGACCCCACAGCCCATCCTCCATCACTGGCCCTCACACATCGTCCCGGCGCTCACTCGCCGGGACCCTTCGCAGACCGAGGACGATGACGAGCGCGAGGAACAGGAAAAGCGCGGTCGAGAACGCGGCTTGCCACATTTTCCGCTCCGGGCCACGCGGCGCACCATATCTTCGCCGCTAGGATAATGTTTACCCAGAGTTGATAATTGTACAGGCTCGGCGCTGGGATGTTCCCGGTCCAATATTGGACGTGCAGGAAGCTCTGCGCGAAATAAAGAAGGACGATGAGGATAAGCCACGTCTTGCGGCTTCGAACCCAGAGGGCCATGCAGGTCGCCCCGAACGTGGCGTCTAGCACGGCCCAACTGAGCATTATTTCGTCATTGAACCCCGCCATTGGCGCGGTGACGACGGCGACAACCCAGCCAACCCCGAGCATGGCGACGCAGGCCGTGGAAAGGCTCCGGGTGGGAGACTTCCCCGCTAGCGTCGCCGCCGCCGCGAGGGCTAGGCCGAAGCCGACGCCGACGATGGTCACGGGGTCTTCTCTCCGCCCGAGAAGGTCGAGATGTCGCCGTTGCCGAGGGCGGCGTTGCCGATGTCCTGAGCCAGCAGGTGCGCGGCCCGATAGCGAAGCAGCAGCTTCTCTTTCTGCGGGATCGTCGCGGCGTTAAGCCGGCGCTTCAGGTCAGCGAACCACGCCTCCCCCTCCGCGCGAAAATCGTCGTTGGACTGGGTAGAGTAAGCAGTAGGCATAGCGTGTCCCTTCGTTAGCGACTTTGTTATAGCTTATTCGCGCGGGTTCCGCGGTAATTTCAGGTGTCGCCAGCGTTATCGGGGTAACTTCTGCCGCCGCCCCACATCAACCTGAGCCCGCCGTTCTGCCCGTTCTGATCGGCCCGCCCCCCCGCACCGCACTTCGGGCTGCCGAGCGATCCGGGTGAGAAGGTGGGCGTCCTGCCCTTCAGGCCAACGCCTTCGCCTTGCCCGTCGACGCCAGACCACCCTGTCGGTATGCCATCGACATCGCCGCCCCGGCCGCCACCACTGTCGATGTCTGGCATGGATCCGCTAATGGTGTCATAGAAATTCCCACCTTGGCCGCCGTTGCCCATGTAGCCGGCCGCGCCAGCGCCAAGCCCCCCGTTGCCGGCCGTTCCAACGACAGTGCCCCCGTCGCCGCCACCGCCGCCGTAGAGGTCGAACCCCCCCCGACCTTGTCCGAACGGAGACCCGCCCGTCGCACGAAGCAGATAGGTAGCGCCGCGCTTCAGCGCGCTCTCGCCGCCAATCGGTCCGATACCGGCCACACCACCGCCGCCGACGACAACCGAAAGTTCTTCACCCGGTGTCACCGGGATGCCATTGCGCCAGTGAAGCCCGCCGCCGCAACCCCCGAACCAGGGCTCCGCGTTCGGGCCGCCACCGCCACCGCCGACCGAAACGCCACACAAGGTATAGACGCCAGCCGGCACGATGAAGGAATAGGTCCCCGGCGTCGTCCATTCCTGCTGGCCCGGGGGCGTCGCGCCGAGCAGGCTGGTCATCATCAGCTTGCGGGCGAAGCTCACCGGGTGAAGCCCCCGAAGCTGTAGTCCACCCTCGCCCCGGCGTTCCGGGTCTGCATGGTGAGGAAGTTGTAGTCTCCAGCCACCGTGGAAAGCGCAGGAGCGGTGTTGTTCATCGCCTTGAAGGCGCTGCCCGGCGAGAAGGTGGTCCCGCCCGCCGCGACAAGGATCAGCGTCCAGCTCGTCGCATCCGTGCCCGCCGGGACGCCTTGCAGGACGAGGGACGTGATGTTCGCGTTCCACTGGACCTCGAAGACCGGAGCCGCCGCCAGGTCCAGGGTCAGCACCCCGCCCACAATGGAGGGACGAGACACCTTCTCGACGTCCTGCAGCTGCGGACCTGTCGCCGCCGCTCCGATGTTGGCCCGCGCCTGGGCCTTCTGCGGATCCGTGAACGCTTGCGGCTGCGAGACAGTCAGGTAGGTCGCGGGGTCGAAGCCGGCGATCTGTTGCGCCTGAAGGGCGTACATCTCGGCAGTGGCTGCCGCTTCCTGAGCATCGTCCACGGCCTCGAGCGCCACGCCGGCCGAGCCAGACGCCGCCGAGGCATAGCCCATTGCCGAGAACTGCGCGGCTTGCGCGGCGCTGATGGCGGTATCGAGACTGCCAAATTGCGCCACGTAGGCTTCCACTGCAGTTTTCGCAGCTTCGGCGTCTTCGGCTGCAGCGTTGGCCATGCTGGCGCTGATGAGCAGGGCGTCATGCACCGGCCGGACATTGGTGAAGGTCTCAATCGCCGCATCGTCTTCCTGATCGGTCCAGCCGACGTCGAAGAACTCCGTCTCTTCAGCCCAGACCGGAGGGAAGCGCCCGGCGCTGTCGGAGACGATGGGGAAGCCATGCGCCACGGTGAGGGCGTCGTTCGTATAGACCGCCTTCGGGGTGGTCGTCCCGGGCGCGTAGAAGCGCAGCTTGGCCGGCAGGGAACGCCCGTTGGCGTCTCTGCTGGGCATAGCCCCCGGAACCACGATTTGACGCGCCGCCATCTAGCTATCTCCGTGGTATAGTGGGCGAATGAGGAAGAAGACTTTGCGGTCCGCACCGCCCCAAGACGAGTTCGATAGGTTGTATCGGGAAAGCTGGGCTGTTCCTGGCTTTTTCATCCTATGGGTTGCCATAGTGAGATCCGCCAGGGCTATTGGGCGCTCAGCTGAGCGCTTCCGACACCAGCGGCGCGCGGCAGCCGACTCATAACGTCTCGGAACAGCTGTTGAACCTCGGGGTTCTCGGCCGCCAGTTGCTGAAGCGTCTGCAGGGCGATGCGACGTTCTTGATCCGAGATCCGAGCGTTGAGGGCCACATTCGCGGCCTGGATGGCCTGCGGCGTGTAGAGCCTCGACGCCGCCCCAAGCGTGGCCCCCGTAGCAGCAACGCCGCCGACAGCACCCGCCACGCCCCCCAATCCGCCGCCGATGGCAGCGCCAGGCGCGCTTACCGCCATCCCGATCAGGCCGCGGCGAGCAGTGCCGCTGTCGGGCAGAGTGGACGGCAGCACGTCGCGAGCGGCGCGGGACAGGTCTTGCCCTAGCGCTTCACCCCGAGCGGCCCCACGTCCGCGCGTCGTCGCCGTGGCCGCACGGACTGCGCGGTCATATTGGAGCGGTGTGAAGACCCCATCGGGCGTGTTCTTGGCTGCGTTCTCGGCGCGCACCAGCTGCGCCCATCCGGCGTCAAGCTCGCTGAGCCGCGAGGCGAACTGTGGGTTTTGCCGACCGGCAGCGGCCTGCATGGCGTTGGACACCGACTCCAGCGCTGCGCCTACATCCTGCAGGTCCACATCCAGGCTCTTCTTGAACCTGGCCGCTTCCCTCTTCAGTTCGGACTGGACGTGCTTGTAGGTTTCGCCGTCCATGCGCTGTGTGGGGCTGGGCAACGGACCGTCCCCGATCAGCACATTGTCGAACTGCTCGGCCGGCACATCCTGAAGGCGCGAAATCACGCGAGACTCCAGGATGGACCGAAGGCGCTCCCGGTGTTCGGGCGTAAGCGTCTGCGTGGTCTCGCCAAGCTCGCGGAACGCTTCACGGAGCCCGTCATCCACCACCATCCCGCCTTCGGGCAACAGGTCGTCGTAGCCTTGGCTCAGCCGGTCACCCGCAAAGCGGATGGCGTCGCTACCCGGCTCGATGCCTTCGGGCAGGCTTTCGCCAAAGGGGTTCAGTGTCCGGTTGACGACGGCCTGATTGAAGCTTTCCACGCCGCGGCGACGGCTTTCCTGAATGGCGTCTCCCACGATGGGAAGTGATGTCGCCGCGTCCTCTGCGGCCTTCGCCAATCCGCCGCGCATCTGCCCGGGCGTCATCTGCACCCCTTCCCGGGCGAGGATCTCGACATTCGGATCAACGCGGCGCACCGGACGCGGTCGTGCAGGCGCAAGCGCTCCACCCACCGCACCGCCCGCTGCGCTCAGGGCCA
>Ga0196958_10000598_pt1 | contig 11821 bp, 11 predicted proteins | sample S1v_10metaG_FD_148654 | JGI IMG/M metagenome (GOLD analysis project Ga0196958, IMG submission 148654) | Soil microbial communities from Anza Borrego desert, Southern California, United States - S1+v_10 | ecosystem: Environmental > Terrestrial > Soil > Desert | place: USA: California | collected...
GGCGTTGGCTTTGTCGACGTACGCCTGGTGGTGTTTGTCGTGATGGACGCGCATCGTCGCCTCGTCGATGTGGGGCTCGAGCGCGTCGTAGGGGTACGGCAGGTCGGGTACGGAGAAAGCCATCGCAACTCCTTTTCTCGGGTTTGGAAGTCCGAGCGGAGCCTAGCTACTCCGGCTTGGCTTCTCCGGCCTCCGTGGACTCGTCCTCGTCCATGCGGGGCACCACCTCCGGGTTGCCGCCGGTCCATTCGTTGAACCGGTACCAGGACGGCTTCGCCTCCCGCTTCTGGGTCAGCAGGCCGGCGGAGCCGCAGAAGACGCAGCTGCCGCCGTCGGTCCAAGAGAACCACCAGACGCCGCGGATCCGCCAGCGCAGCCGGTTGGCGGAGATGATCGAGAAGGCCTTGTCGAGCTGCCTCGCCTGCCCGTAGAGTCCGCGCTGCCAACGGGTCGGGCCGCTGGCGGAGCCCCAACCCAGCTCGGTGAGGTAGAGGGTCGCCTCCTCGTCGTCGTTGTTCCGCATGATCCGCCGCAGGTTGCGCAGCTGCCCCGCCATCGCCTTGGCGTCGGCGACGTAAGGGTGCAGCCCGACCCCGTCGAAGTAGGGCTTGACGTTTCCCGCCCGGTACATGCGGGCGAGGTAGTCGCCGGAGGCGACGTTCGGCGGGACCTGCAGCGGCCGCCCGAAGAGGCCGCCGACGATCACCTTCGCACCCGGCTGCTCGCCGTGGATGACCCGGCCGGCGATCCGGATCAGCCGCGCGAACCGCACCGGTTCGGGGTCGCTGGCGAAGCTGACGATGTTCTGCTCGTTCCAGATCTCGAACCGCCGCATCGGGACGTAGGGGACGTCTTCTTCTTCGCGCCAGAAGGCCCCGTCGACGCCATAGCGGTTGACGACCGCCCGCACGAAGGAGGCCCAGGCCCGCCGCTGCCAGGCATTGCGCACGGGGATGTCGATGCCCTCGGCCGCGACCCAGGCCGGCGAGTTGACGAGAAACGGGAAGACCTCCATCCCGTAGTGCGCGGCCAGCCGCACCTCGTGGTCGAAGTAGCCCCACTGCCGTTCGGCCAGGGCGGGGTTCTCCGGCTCCACGGCGGCCCAGACGAGCGGCTGGCGGACGCTCTTGATCCCCGCTTCCGCCATCAGCTCGTAGTCCTTCGCGGTGCCGGAGTTCTGCGGCGACATCCCGACGAAGCCATACGGCAGAGCAGCCCGAGCCGCCGCCGGCATCGCCGCCAGCAGCGCCACTACGAGGATCGGAATCAGCCTGCGCGCCATCGTCATGCTTGGAACCGCCGAGGCGCTCAAAGTAGCGGCGCAGCCCCCGCCCCGCGCCCACCACGCGGCTCTGGGATAATCAGCCCTCTCGGGGCGTGGCGCAGCCTGGTAGCGCGCACCGTTCGGGTCGGTGAGGTCCCCGGTTCAAATCCGGGCGCCCCGATGTAGGCGATGGCTTCCGGCCCTCATCCATCGTCAGGAGGAGAACTCAGTCGCGGTCTTGAAGTTGATCCTCTGGCTGCCGCGCCGGCATTTGAACGTCTGGGGGCTGCCCCTCCTAACGCTGCACTTGAAACCGCGAAATCGAACCCGGTCGCCGGGGTCGTAGGAGTCGGGCGAGTCGCAGAAGATGCAGTCCTGGCCAAAGAACAGGCGGTGAGCGAAGCGCCTCGCCCGAGGGCAGGAGACGTCGCGGGTGGTGATGTCGCGCACTTCGGCCTCGATCGGCGATATCCCGGGGCCGACGGGGAAGCTTCCGGAGGAGGAGCCACATCGGCGGTGGACCGGCTCCGGGTCGGGGTGAAGGCCCCTTACGTCGACGTAGGGCCGCGCGGTCGCGTAGATCCAGCGATCTTCGCTCCGGCAGGTCACATCCGTTCCCGACGAGCCCCCCAGACAGCGGAAGCCTTCGACGATCAGAGCAGGGTCCCCGACCGGATTCCAGCGCTCGTAGAACAGCTGAATCGTCTCCCGGCCCTCGGCGCAGTCGACTCCGATCACCCCGACCTTGACCTTGTGCCCCTGGAATTCGACCGCCTTGCAAGGCTTCGCAGCCAACGCCGGGGAGGCAAAGAGGACACAGGCTGCGGTCGCCGCCACGAGAGTCGCCACCAGCGTCGTCGATCGCCCCATCGATGCCGAGCCTACAAAGGAGACTGGGTAGCCGCGGGCAGAGTCCTATCCTGCCTGCGTGCCGACCGAGGGCGACCGACCGCGACCCCACCTCCCGATCGACCTGCCCGGGTCCGAGGCGGGGCCCCTGCGCAAGATCGGCTTCCGGCTGGCGGTCGCGCTGGCGCTGATCACGCTGGTGGCGCTGATCACCTACCTCGGGCGGGAGGGCTACGTCGATCCCGAGGACGAAACGATCAGCCTCCTCGACGCCTTCTACTACTCGACGGTCTCGATCACGACGACCGGCTACGGCGACGTGCGCCCCGCCTCCGACGAGGCCCGCCTGCTGACGACGCTGCTGGTCACGCCGGCCCGCATCCTCTTCCTGATACTGCTGGTCGGGACCACCTTGGAGATACTTGCGGAGCGGAGCCGTACGGCTTACCGGATCGCCCGCTGGAGGAGACACTTGAAAGACCACACGATCGTCTGCGGTTACGGGGTCAAGGGCCGAACGGCCGTGCGGACCCTGCTCGACAAAGGCATGAGCCCCGACCAGATCGTCGCGATCGAGCCCAGCGAGGAGGAGCGAGCGCGGGCGACCGCGGACGGAGTGGCGGCGGTGGACGGCAGCGCCGCCAGGCAGGAGGTGCTGCTCGAGGCGGGGATACGCGAGGCCTCGGCGCTGATCGTCGCCCCCGACCGCGACGACACCGCCGTGCTCATCACCCTCACCGCCCGCGAGCTCAACCCCGACATCTGCATCGTCGCCGCGGTCCGGGAGGAAGAGAACGTCCACCTCCTGCACCAGAGCGGCGCCAACTCCGTGATCACCTCATCCGGCGCGGCCGGCCGCCTGCTAGGCCTCTCGACCAAGACGCCGCAGATCACCGAGGTGATGGAGGACCTGATGACGGTCGGCGAAGGCCTCGACATCAAAGAAAAGACGATCGGCCCGAACGAGGCCGGCCCCGCCCCGCTCGGCCCCGACGGGGCGATCATGCTGGCGGTAGTGCGCGACGGCGAGGTGATCCGCTTCGGCGATCCTCGTGCGCGCGAGCTGCAGGCGGGCGACCGCCTGGTCGAGCTGTTCAGCCACCAGAGCTGAGGCCGAAGGCCCGCCGCCGCTCCTCCGGAACCAACTCGAGGTACTCCGGATTCCGGACGATGTAGTCGCTCACGTAGGAGCAGTAGGGCAGGACCCCGAGCTCGGCCTCCCGCATGTCGCGCAGCGCGAACTCGACCAGCTCGCCGGCCAGGCCCTGGCCCCGGAGACGCGGCTCCACCCCGGTATGGGTGATGGCCAGGGCGTCGCCATCGCGCATGTAGTCCGCCACGCCCACCACCTGGCCGTCGAGGCGCAGCGCGTAGCGGTTGCGCTCGGGCTCGTGGGAGATCGTTTTCTCCGGCATCTCGGACCAATACCCGGCGACGCGGCCTTCAAAGAGCGCCCGTGCCCCCGTTAGTGTCTCCTCATGCCCCCCACCCCCGCATTCGAGGTTCACGAGGCGAACCTGCACGGGCACCGCGCCGTCTACCGGACGATCGGCAGCGGACCGAACGTGGTGCTGATCCACGGGATGATCAACTCCTCCCGACATTGGGAGGCGGTGGCGAAGGAGCTCGCCCGCTCCTACCGGGTGATCGCGCCGGACCTGATCGGCCACGGCGACGCGGCGACGCCGCGCGGGGACTACTCGCTGGGCGCGCACGCGGCCGGCATCCGCGACCTGCTGACGACGATCGGGGTCGAGCGGGCGACGATCGTCGGCCACTCGCTCGGCGGCGGCGTCGCGATGCAGTTCTTCTACCAGTTCCCCCAGCGCACCGAGCGGCTGGTGCTGATCTCCAGCGGCGGTCTCGGGCACGACGTCAGCCCCCTGCTGCGCGGGGCGGCGCTGCCCGGCTCGGCGGCGCTGCTGCGGCTGGCGACGCGGCCGCGGCTGGTCGGGGCGCTGGCGGCCGGCGGCAAGGTGCTGCGCGAGCGCGGCGTCTCCACCGGCGTCTACCTGCAGGCGGTCGCCCGCGCCCTCGGCCCGCTGCAGGAGGAGGGTTCCCGCCAGGCCTTCCTGCAGACCCTGCGCTCGGTGATCGACGTCCAGGGGCAGAAGGTCAGCGCCCGCGACCGCCTCTACCTGCTCGGCGAGATGCCGACGCTGATCGTCTGGGGAGAGCGCGACCGGACCATTCCCCTCGCCCACGGCCTCGAGGCCGAGCGCTCGATCCCCAACTGCCGCTTCGAGACCCTTCCCCGGGCCGCCCACTTCCCCAACCTGGAAGACCCGCAGGGGCTGGCGGGGGTCCTCGGCGACTTCCTCGCCACCACTTCCCCCGCCCACATCGTCGACTCCGAGTGGCGGGACGTGATCGCGCAGCGGGCGCGATTGCGGCGGGTCGCCTGAGGGCGCCCGCTCGGCTATTCCACTTTCGCGATCGCCGCCTCGACCTCGGCCAGCGAGGGGGCTTCCTGCAGCGTCACGGTGCCGCCCGGGCCGCTGACGATCATCGCCTGGCCGGTGCGGATCTTCAGCTCGCGGGCCAACTCCTCCTGGCTCTTCAGGCGCTCCTCGATCGGCCCGCCCGAGAGGCCTTTCCGCTCGAGGTCCTCCTCCCATTCCCTGGGGTCCAGTTCCTCGACCCCACCGGCGACCGAGGCGAGGTAGTCCTGGTCGACGCCGAAGCGCTCGGCTTCCTCCTGGTTGCGGAAGAAGAGGTAGGTGTACTGCCAGCCGTAGTTCTGTTCGGCCGCCGCTTCGGCACCGTAGAAGCCGAGCTGCTCGGGGTTGATGCTGTTCGAGTAGTGGCGGTAGAGCAGCTTGACGTCGCCCGGCCGCGCGTAGCCTTCGGCCAGCTCCGGGATCGTCGAGAGGTAGTCGTCGCGGCACTCTCCGCACTGCAGGTCGTTGAAGACCTGGATCGTCACCGGCGCGTCGGCGGATCCCAGCCTCTGGCCTTCCTGCGGCATCCCGCCGAAGAGCCGCTGGGCATCGGTGATGCCGTCGAGGCGGACCACCGGGTCTCCCGGCTCCCGGGTAGAGATCGTGGCGATCGCGTAGCCGATCGCCAGCAGCGCGAGGGCCAGGAGCGCGGCGACCACGAGCCTGCCCCGCCGGGGCAGCGGCTTTACAGCGGATTCAGAGGACACGGGGCTTCCATTATCCCTTGACGGCGTCCGGCGGCAGCGGTACACATGTCCCTACCCACTTTCAGCGACCTGGAGGTCATCGATGGCCCATCACCTGACGCCCGCCGAGCTTGCCGACCAGATGCAGATGGAGCGACAGGAGGTGATCGGGAAATGCGTCGAGATGGGCGTTCCGATCTTCCACGGCCGCATCGACAGGACGCTGTTCGAAAGCTCGCTGCGCAGCATCGGATCCTCCGGCTCGGGCCAAGCCTCGCCCCAAACGTCCCACTGATTTAGACTCCCCGCAGATGTCGGGGAGAGGGACCAACTCGAGGACGATCGCTGACCTGCTGCCGAAGGCGGCGGAGCAGTACGGATCGAAAGTCGCCGTCCGCTACAAGGAGGGCGACCAGTGGGTCAGCAAGACCTTCGGCCAGGTCCGGGAGATCATCCGGCCGCTCGCCTTCGGCCTCGTCACCCTCGGCGTCGAGAAAGGCGACCGCGTCGCGATCCTCGGCAACACCCGGCCGGAGTGGACCTACTTCGACTTCGCCGCGCTCTCGATCGGCGCCACGGTGGTTCCGATCTACCAGACCAACTCGCCCGAGGAGTGCCGCTACGTCCTCGAGAACTCCGACTCGAAGGTCGTCGTCGTCGAGGACGCCGAACAGCTGGCGAAGGTGCGCCAGGTACGCGACCAGCTGCCGCAGCTCGAGCAGATCGTGATGATGAGCGGCAGCGCCGAGGACGCGACCTCGATGGAGGATCTCGCTGCCAAAGGCGGCGGCGGCGATGACGCCACCTGGAAGACGCTGTACGAGGCCGTCACCCCCGAGGACATCTGCACCTTCATCTACACCTCGGGCACGACGGGGCCGCCGAAGGGCTGCATCATCAGTCACGGCAACTACCGGGCGATGCTGGACATGGTCAACGACGTCAGCGTCATCGAAGACGAGGACGTCGCCTACCTCTACCTGCCGCTGGCCCACTCCTTCGCCCTGCTGATCCAGTTCGGCACCTTCGACCTCGGCACCACCCTCGCCTACTGGGAGCGGGACCCGCTGAAGATCCTCCCGAACCTGGCGGAACTGAAACCGACCTACTTCCCGTCGGTGCCGCGGATCTTCGAGAAGATCTACACGGCCGCCACCAGCGGCATCGAAAAAGAGGGCGGGCTCAAACAGAAGATCTTCAACTGGGCGATCAAGACCGGCAAGAAGATGCGCGAGGTCGAACGCAGCGGCCGCCAGCCCGGCTTCCTCCTGCAGCGCCAGTACGACTTCGCCGACAAGAAGGTCCTCTCGAAAATCCGCAACCTCTTCGGCGGCAGGATCCGGCTCGCCGTCTCCGGCGCGGCCCCGATCAACCCGGAGATCCTCAGCTTCTTCGACGCCGCCGGCGTCCTCGTGCTGGAGGGCTGGGGGATGACCGAGACCTCGACCGCGGCGACGATCTCCACTCCAGACGACTTCAAGGTCGGGACGATCGGCAAACCGTTCCCCGGCTGCGAGGTGAAGATCGCCGACGACGGCGAGATCCTCGTCAAGGGCCCCAACGTCTTCCAGGGGTACCACAAGAACCCCGAGGCGACCGCAGAGACGATCGTCGACGGCTGGCTCCACACCGGCGATCTCGGCGCGATCGACTCCCAGGGCTTCATCAAGATCACCGGCCGCAAAAAGGACATCATCATCACCGCCGGGGGCAAGAACATCACCCCCGCGAACCTCGAGGCCGAGATCAAGCAGCACCCGCTGGTCTCCCAGTGCGTCGTCGTCGGCGACCGCCGCCCCTACTTGGTGGCGCTGGTCACCCTCGAACCCGAAGAGGCGGTCAAATACGCCCAGGAGCACAACCTTCCGGAGGACCCGGTCCAGCTCGCCCAGAATCCGGACGTCAAGGCCTCGATCGAAGCCCATGTCGAGAAGATCAACCAGAACTTCGCCCGGGTCGAGCAGGTCAAGAAGATCGCCATCCTCCCCCAGGACCTCTCCCAGGAGTCCGGCGAGCTGACGCCGACCCTGAAGGTCAAGCGCGCCGTCGTCGCCCAGAAGCACGAGGGCGCGATCGAGCAGCTCTACGCTGCTTAGCTTCTGCCGCTAGGAAAAGCGGGTGGGTGCCAAGTAGATGCGCTTCAATTGGCGCTGCGCGACACCTCGAACCAGTTGGTCCCATCGCAGATGAGGGTCAGCGTGTCGTCAGTGGTGGCCGCAAAGTTGCCTGCCAACTTGAGGTTTGAGCCATCCGTCACCGTCAGCGCAGAGGCAAACTTGAGGACGAGAAGATGGCCATCCGCCGTCGGATTGACTTTTTTGATCCCCGTGGTTCCCGTGATCTTGGCGAATGTCAATCCAGGTGCCACCGAGATGATTTCCGCAGATGCGATCGTGTTGCCCTGAGGAGAGACAGATAACCAGTCGACATTGAGATCGCGAGATCCTTCTTTGTTTTCGTAAACCCAATCTTCCGGCCCGGCTACCTGCAGTACAAACCCGCCTTCCTCTTCGGAGCCACGAAGTAGAAGCTCATAAGGCATATGCAGGAACCCTGGATTCACCGCAAAGGCACGTTCTACTCTTGCAACCACGGACATCGGATTGTCATTCCAATCGATCCATCCATCGCTGCAGTCGGCAGAACCGGAACTTGCCATCTCGACCACTGAGTGGGCACTGAACCCTCCTTCAACCGTCATAACGTCTTTGGACGCAGCTGAGAATTCACCCGAAACCCTGGTGTTGACCCAGGTAGCTTGGCCATTCTGGAACGCTGAGGATTTGAACACTCCGATAGTCAACGGACTTGCTTCGGGATAAGCCCTGATGTTGCAGTCCCTGAAGCTGCAGGAAATCTCAGCGAACGCCCGGATGGCCCAACATCCCTGTTGACCCTCGAAGTTAACGCCATCAAAGGTGCACGTAGCGGCTCGGCCAGTTGCTTCCGTCAGATAATCCTTGCCGAGGATGAGGGATCCGCGTTTGTCATCCGCTGCGACAATTTCCCAGAACCGAGACGAGGTGAACTGGCCCCCGTAAAAGTGATAGCCGCCGCCTTCGTTGCCGATATGTACCGCAGCTACCTCCCCGCAGAGCCATGGATTGAAGAACGTGACGTCCGAGCCAGTCCCACTTGACAGTCCGCTGCGAATGTTTACACCGACGCGACAAGCATTCAGGCCCGTCCGGCAGTTGTAGAAGGTACAACCGTGTGAGTTGTTGACAAGGTCGAACCCGATGTCGAACGACGAATCGGAAAGGACCGCGACGTTCTCGACCGAGAACAGGCGCATGCGCGAAAGTTTGAATGCTGCTTTGCCCGTATCCGGTTTAGTCCCTGCCGTGAAAACGTTGGCGTTGCCGCCTTCGATCCCGAAGTCTCGTGCGTATCCACTCGGATCGACTCCGGAACCACCTTCCAGGGGTCCGATCGTGAGGCAGTCATACGATGATGCATCAGGCGCCAAGATCGAACGTCTCGTACCTGCGCCGAACATTGAGAAGTTGCTTGATGCGGCAACCAATCCTTTCGTCGTCCGATACACCCCAGGGGGCAGGTATAAGGGCTTGCCGAGAGAGATTGATTCGTTGATCGCATTTTGTAATGCGCTGGAATCATCCGCTTTACCGTCCCCTACCGCGCCCGCATCTACAGCATTTATGAAGTATTCGGTGTTGACGGCGAATGCAGCCTGAGGGGAAATCAGAGCGCCTAGTCCTGCGCCTCCTGCCATAGCGCCGGCGCCCGCTAGAGCGGCGCGTCGCGTAACACTTTCCTGATGATGGGCCCCTTTGCTCCTACTTCCCATCCAGTCAGAGTATTTGTGTCCTGACTTATACGCAAGAAATTTTTTAGGAAACTCTAGTGTCGCCTTTTAGACAGCGGCTGCCGCGTTGCAAGGGCGGTCCAATCCGCCGACACTCTGCGGTCTCTAGGAAGCCTGGCCGGACTGGCGCAGCAACACCGACGTCGTCTGCTCGAGCACGCGCTTCCAGGCCGAGGTCGGGCCGGGCTCTTCCTCGGCGGCCTTCTCGACCACTTGCCGCACCCGCTTCTCGGAGATTTCGAGGCCGTGGCGCTCGGCGATCTCGTGGAAGTGGTCGTAGTCGCGGGCCAGGGCGGCGGTGACCGATTCGAAGCCGTGGCGGGCGATCTGCAGGCGCCGCGAGTAGTCCATGATCGGGGTGCCGAACATCAGCTCGTCGTCGGGCTCGGGCTCGACCAGGATGATGTCGACGCCCGGGTATTTCTCCTGCCACTGCTCGACCGCCTGGTGCAGGCGGGCATGGGCGATCAGGCGGAAGGTCTGGTTGGCGATCGCCGGCAGGCCCATGTCGGAGACCCGGCGGACGCGCGTCCCCAGCATCGTCGGGATCGTCTTCTCGAAGTCGTTGATGTAGGGAACGAGCGGGTTTACGACGACGATGAACTTCGCCCCCTTCTCGACGGCGATATCGACGTTGGTGGTCGAGCGGATGCCGCCGTCGACGAACTGGCGCCCCTTCAGGTCGACCGGCTTGTAGACGATCGGCAGCGCGGTGGAGCACTCGACCGCTTTCGAGATCGGCACGTCGTCCCAGCCGTCCTCGCCGAAGACGATCCGCTCGCAGGTGTCGAGGTCGGTGGCGGTCAGGTAGAGCTCGGGATCGAGCATCCGGAAGTCGTTGCTCCTGCCCCCGTCGCCGAGCGCCTCGGCGACGTAGTCGTTGACGCCCCGGCCGGAGTAGAGGCCACTCGGCAGGTTCTCGGCCATCGCCACCCCGAAGTCGATCGCCGAGACCTCGCGGAAGCGGATGATCGAGCGGGCCAGCTCGACGCTGCGCAGCGGCAGCGCCATCGTCTTCTGGAGGAAGCCGAGGTAGTTCAGCTTCAACACCTTGTCGAGTTGGAGATCCTCGAGCTCGGTCTCCTCCTGGGTGTTGATCACCTGCATCATTTCCTCGGGGCTGACGCCGTTGGCCAGCATCGAGGCGACGAAGGAGCCGGCGCTGGTGCCGACATAGACGTCGAAGTTGTTGACCGTGCTGTTGACCGCGAGCAGGTCGAGGGCGCGCAGGGCGCCGATCTCGTAGACGCCGCCGGTGAAGCCGCCTCCGCCAAGGACCAGAGCCGTCTTCGAGGGCTTTTTCCGTCTACCCCTCCGGCCAGCCTTGGACTCGATGTCTACGACTTTTCCCATGGGAACATCAAGTATTCCAGGGAAAGCGGTCGGGCATGCCCGCTACCTTCCACATCTCTCGTGTTGGGAAACCCAATGAGACGCATCGTCACCCTGCTTGCAGCCGCCCTCGCGGCCCTCTTCCTGCTGGCTCCGGCCGCCCAGGCGGCGCCGAGCTGCGACCAGATGCGCGCCTGGCTGAGCCAGGGAGGCGGCGGGGCGAGCGGGCTCCTCGTCGTCGACGCGGAGTCCGAGCAGGTGCTCTGCGCCAAGGCCCCAGGACGCTCGAGGCCGCTCGCCTCGAACATGAAGCTGTTCACGACCGCGACGGCGCTGGCGAAGCTCGGGCCGGAGTTCCGGATCCCGACCAAAGTCTTCCGCGACGGACCGGTCGACGCCAAGGGCGTCCTCCACGGCAGCCTCTACCTGCAGGGCGGCGGCGACCCCGCCCTGGGAACGCCGAGCTTCTACAACGGCTATTTCGGCGGGCTCGGCACCAACCTCTTCGCACTGACCCCGCAGATCAAGGCCGCGGGAATCGAGACGATCACCGGCCGCCTCTACGCCGACGATACGATCTTCGACCGCCGCCGCGGCGTCGCCGACTCCGGCTACGCGACCAGCCCCTACATCGGCCCCCTCTCCGGCCTCGCCTTCAACTCGGGCTTTGCCGGCTCGACCAGCGCCAGCGGCTTCTCCTCCGACCCGGCGAAGCTCGCGGCGGCGAAGCTGATCCGGTCCCTGCGCGGCGCCGGGATCGACGTGCCGCCGCAGTTCGCCCTGCGGCCCACCCCGCCGGACGCCGAGCGGGTGGCGCTCGTCAAGTCCCCCACCCTCGACCGGATCGCCAACCTCACCGACGTCTACTCGAACAACTACTTCGCCGAGATGTTGATCAAGCTGCTCGGGGCCCGCTTCGGCGGCGCCGGCACCACCGCCGCCGGTGCGGCGGTGATCGAGGACTTCGCCCGCTCCCACGGCTCCGTCGTCCAGGCGGTCGACGGCTCCGGGCTGACCCGCTCCAACCGCGCCAGCCCGCGCGAGGTGATCGACCTGCTGCTGGGGATGCAGGAGGAGGAAGCCGGAGAGGAGTTCATCCAGGACCTCGCCCTGACCGGCCAGGAGGGCACCGTCGCCAGCCGCATGGAGGGCACCGCCGCCTACGGCCGCTGCCGGACCAAGACCGGGACGATCAGCGGCGTCAGCAACCTCTCCGGCTACTGCTTCAACCGCAGCGGCCGGGTGATGGCCTTCTCGATCTTGATGGCGGGCGTCGGCAACCTCAGCCTCGCCCACCTGAACCAGGACCGGATCGCCGCCGCCGTCGCCGGTTACTGACCGACCAGATCCCGCAGCCCGGCTTCGTCGAGGATCTCGGTGCCGAATTTCTCCGCTTTCGCGAGCTTCGACCCCGGGCTCT
>Ga0196958_10000599_pt1 | contig 11812 bp, 9 predicted proteins | sample S1v_10metaG_FD_148654 | JGI IMG/M metagenome (GOLD analysis project Ga0196958, IMG submission 148654) | Soil microbial communities from Anza Borrego desert, Southern California, United States - S1+v_10 | ecosystem: Environmental > Terrestrial > Soil > Desert | place: USA: California | collected...
CGGGAACGACGGGCGGACGAGGTTCTTCGGTCCGCCGGGGCCCGGCGCGGTCGGGGCGCCTTCGGAAGACGCCGTCGGGGCGGTCTCCGTCGTCACCGTGCTGTCGGTGGTCAGATCCGCCGGAGCGGTGTCGCGGGGAGTGGACGCTCCGCCGCAGGCGACCGTGAACCCGAGAGCGACGATCGCGATCGCCGCGCTGATCAGCCGTTTCATCGACCTCACCATCCCTGGGAAGACGTCCTTTCGGGTAAGGACGCAGAACCACGGGCCCCTGATACGTCCCGGCTTGGGCCGTTCGGGCGTATTTGGCGGATTCCGCCCTTTCGGGCAGTCCGGGGTGGACCGGCACACGACAACTTCGCCGCCTGGCCTTCCGACACGCCCCAATTTATGTTAAGAAACTTTACTAACTAACAGGGAGGCGCGTTTTGAGTTCATCCCCGCGGCCGGGGCTCGAGCGGAAGATCGGGCCGCTCCAGGCGACCGCCATCAACATGACCCAGATGTGCGGGATCGGCCCGTTCGTCACCATTCCCGCGATGGTGGTGACCCTCGGCGGCCCGCAGGCCATGTTCGGCTGGCTCATCGGCGCGGTCATCGCGCTGGCCGACGGCCTGATCTGGGCCGAACTCGGCGCCGCCCTCCCCGGCGCCGGCGGCACCTACGTGTACCTGCGCGAGGCGTTCGGCTCCCGGACCGGCAGGCTCATACCGTTCCTGTTCGCGTGGAGCGCGGTGCTGTTCATCCCGCTGATCATGTCCACCGGCATCATCGGGCTCGTCCAGTACCTCGGGTACCTGATCCCGGGGGTGGCCGACGACGGCGGGACCACCGGGCTCGGCAAGGTCATCGGCCTCGGCGTCATCGTGCTGATCGTGCTGGCGCTGTTCCGCAAGATCGGCGAGATCGGGAAGCTGACCACCGTCCTGTTCGCGATCATGCTGTTCGCCGCGCTCTCGGTGATCGTCGCGGCCTTCACGCATTTCGACGGCGCGCAAGCGTTCGCGTTCACGCCGGGTGCGTTCTCGTTCGACGGCGGAGCGTTCTGGGCCGGGCTCGGCGCGGGTCTGATCATCGCCATTTACGACTACCTCGGTTACAACACCAGCGCCTACCTCGGCGGCGAGGTGCGTGACCCGGGCCGGACGCTGCCGCGATCGATCATCCTCTCGATCCTCGGCATCATGAGCCTGTACTTCCTGCTGCAGCTCGGCGTGCTCGGCTCCGTCCCGCTGGAGGAACTGAAGAACGCCACTTCGGTCGCCTCCACCGTGCTGGAACAGGCTTGGGGCACGGGCGCGGCGAAGGTCATCACCGTGTTCATCGTGATCGCCGCGATCGGCTCGGTGTTCGCCGGTCTGCTCGGCGGCTCACGGGTCCCGTTCGAGGCCGCGCGCGACAAGGTGTTCCTGCCGGTGTTCGCCAAACTGCACCCGAGACTGAACCTGCCGACGGCCGGTGTGCTCACGATGGGCGTCATCGCCGCGATCGGCTCGCTGTTCACGCTGACCGCGGTGATCAACGCGGCGGTGACGGTGCTGGTGCTCATCCAATCGCTCGCGCAGGTCGCGGCGATCGTCGTGCTGCGGCGACGGCGGCCGGAGCTGGAGCGGCCGTACCGGCAATGGCTCTACCCGATCCCGACGATCATCGCGCTGCTCGGCTGGATCTACATCTACTTCTCCGCCACCTGGCTTTCGATCGGGCTTTCGGTGGGTTGGATCGCGCTCGGCGTGGCGGCGTTCCTCGCCTACGCGAAGGCGGAGCACGTGTGGCCGTTCGGGCCCAAGGGAATCCAGGAATCGTTCGCGGGGGCGGCGGCAGAGGGGAACGTGCGGTGACAGGGGACGAACTGATCCTGGGGATCGACTTCGGCGGGACGAAGGTCGCGCTCGGGCTGGCCGACAGAGCCGGGAGCCTGCTGGCCACCCGGCGGCTCGACACCGACGCGCAGGCGGGCGCCGGGCGGGTGGTCAGCCGCGCGCTCGCCGCGGCACGGAAACTGCTCGCCGACGAAGGCGCCGCGGACGCCTTGGTCGCGATCGGCGTCGTCAGCCCCGGCATCGTGCTGGAGGACCGCATCCTGCTGGCCCCCAACGTGCCGGGCTGGGAGGAACTGCGGCTGCGCGAACTCGTCGCCGCGGAGTTCGAGGACGTGCCGATCGAGGTGGGGACCGACGCCAAGGCGGCGGCGCTCGCGGAATGGCGATGGGGGGCGCTGGCGGACACCGATCCGGCCGTCTTCCTCTCGCTGGGGACCGGGATCGCCGCGGCGGTCCTGGTCGGCGGCCGGCTGCTGGCCGGCGCGAATGGCGCTGCGGGAGAGATCGGGTACAACCTTCTCTCTCCGCAGGACACCGACGGGTTCGCCGGCGGAGCGGCGCCGCTGGAAGAAGCCGTCGGTGGGCGTGGGCTGGGCGGCCGGGCGAGTGTGCTGCTCGGCCGCCCGGTGACCGCGGGCGAACTGTTCGGCCTCGCCAGGGACAACGCGCAGGCCAAGGAACTGGTCGGCGCGGCGCTCGACGAACTGTCGATGCACGTCGCGAACCTCGCCATCGCACTCGACCCGCAGCGCATCGCCGTCGGCGGGGGACTGGTGCGCTCGGCCGACATCCTGCTGCCCGCACTGCGCGAGCGGCTCGCTCGAGCCGTGCCGTTCCCGCCGGAACTGGTGTCGGCGAAATTCGACCAGGACGCGTCCCTGCTGGGCGCGATCGCGATCGCGTTGGACGCCTAGCCGCAATTCGGCACCTGGTTGCGCCAGGTAAGCATCGCGTTCAGGTGCCGATCGCGATCACCGACCGAAGCCGCCAGGCGTTCGCTAGATCCGATCTAGCGAACGCCCGGCGGCTTTCTCGCGCCCAAGGGGTGAAGCGAGAGGAGGTCGGTCATGGACGACAGTCCGCTGCGGGTCGCGGTGATCATCGGCAGCGTCCGCGAAGGGCGGGTGGGGGACGCCGTCGGCAAGTGGTTCACCGGCCACGCGGAAAACCGGGACGACCTCGTCACCGAAGTGCTCGACCTGGTCGAATTCGACCTCCCCGCCGGGCTGCCGGAACCGCCGGCCGCCGACATGAAGCGCTTCGCGAGGCTGGTCGACGAGGCCGAGGCGTTCGTCGTCGTCACCCCTGAGTACAATCGCAGCTTCCCGGCGTCGCTCAAGCAGGCGATCGACTGCGCCTACGACGAGTGGCGTGCGAAACCGGTCGGTTTCGTCTCCTACGGCTACCGCTCCCAGGGTCTCCACGCCGTCGAGCAGTTGCGTACGATCTTCACCGAACTGCACACGGTCACCATGCGCGACACCGTGGCCTTCAACCTCCTCGACGGCACCTTCGCCCGCGACGGCACCCCTTTCGACACCGACGGGCAGGGACAGGCCGTGACCACCTTGTTCGACGAACTCGTCTGGTGGGGCCTCGCCCTGCGCGAAGCCCGCGCCACCCGTCCCTACGTCTGTTGAAAGCTGTTGAAGGGAAATGAAAATGAGTGAACTGGCCATCGAAGCCTCGGGGCTGGTCAAGGTGTTCGGGGAGAACCGGGCGGTCGACGGGATCGACTTGAAGGTCCCCGCCGGCACCGTGTACGGCGTCCTCGGACCGAACGGCGCCGGCAAGACCACCGCGGTGAAAATGCTCGCGACCCTGCTCCGCCCCAACGGGGGCGAAGCCCGCATCTTCGGCAAGGACGTCGTCCGCGAGGCCGACGCGGTCCGGTCCATGGTGAGCCTGACCGGGCAGTACGCCTCGGTCGACGAGGACCTGACCGGGACCGAGAACCTGGTGCTGATCGGCAGGCTGACCGGGCACCGTAAACCGGCCGCCCGCGCGCGGGCCGAGGAACTGCTGGCGGCGTTCGGCCTGACCGAGGCCGCGGGACGGCAGGTGAAGAACTACTCCGGCGGGATGCGGCGGCGGATCGACATCGCCGCGAGCATCCTCAACACCCCGGACGTGCTCTTCCTCGACGAACCGACCACCGGGCTCGATCCCCGCAGCCGCAACCAGGTCTGGGACATCGTGCGCGCGATCGTGCGGCACGGCACCACCGTCCTGCTGACCACGCAGTACCTCGACGAGGCCGACCAGCTGGCCTCCCGGATCGCGGTCATCGACCGCGGCAAGGTGATCGCCGAAGGCACCAAGGGGCAGCTGAAGGCCTCGGTCGGCGCGGGCGCGGTCCACGTCCGGCTTCGGGAGGCCGATCAGCGTTCCGAGGCCGAAGCGCTGCTCGTCCGCACGTTGCAGGCGCAGGTGGTGCTCGAATCGGACCCGGTCGCGTTGACCGCGCGTCTTTCGGGCGAGAGCACCGAACAGGGCGCCGCCGAACACGCCTCGCACGCGCTGGGCGAACTCGCCCGCGCGGGGATCATCGTCGACACCTTCTCCCTCGGCCAGCCGAGCCTCGACGAGGTCTTCCTGGCCCTGACCGACCGCACCGCCACGCCTGAGGAGAGTGCAGCTTGAGCACCACGGCAGTCAAAGAAAACGAACCCGTTCTCGCGGCACCGAAGCCCGAAGACCTAGCCGCCGTCCTGATCGCGAAGAACCGCCCTCAGCGCCCGAGCGCGCTGTCGACCTCGGTCACCTTCGGGTGGCGCGCGATGCTGAAGATCAAGCACGTGCCCGAGCAGCTGTTCGACGTCACAGCGTTCCCGATCATGATGACGCTGATGTTCACCTACCTGTTCGGCGGCGCGCTGTCCGGTTCCCCGACGGAGTACCTGCAGTTCCTGCTGCCGGGCATCATGGCGAGCAGCATCCTGATGATCACCATGTACACCGGCATCTCGGTGAACACCGACATCGAGAAGGGCGTGTTCGACCGGTTCCGCACGCTGCCGATCTGGCGGCCGTCGGCGATGGTCGGCTACCTGCTCGGCGACATGCTGCGCTACCTCATCGCGTCGGTGGTGATCCTCGGCGTCGGGCTGATCATGGGCTTCCGCCCCGGCGGCGGAGTCGGTGGCGTGGCCGCCGCGATCCTCCTGCTGCTGGCGTTCTCGTTCGCGTTCTCGTGGATCTGGACGATGTTCGGCCTGTTGCTGCGCAGCGAGAAGTCGGTGATGGGCGTCAGCATGATGGTGCTGTTCCCGCTGACCTTCCTCAGCAACATCTACGTCGACCCGAAGACGATGCCGGGCTGGTTGCAGGCCTTCGTCGACGTCAACCCGGTGACCCACGTGGTCGCGGCGGTGCGCTCGATGATGAGCGGCGACTGGGACGGCGGCGAGATCACCTGGGTGCTGATCGCCGGCGGAGTCATCCTCGCGATCTTCGGCACGTTGACGATGCGGCTCTACAACCGGAAATGACCACCCCGATCGGCGGATCACGCGTGATCCGGCGGGCCGGCGCGCTCGCGAACGCGTTTCGCCATCGACCGGAAATGAGCTGGGGGTGACAAGGTCCCCTGGCGGCTCACAGCCGCCAGGGGACCTTGTCTTCGGGCGCGTAGCGGCACGAAGAACCAGTGGTGACCGACGCGCGCAGGTGCGCGGCCAGCGCCGGATGCTGCTCGTCCAGTTTGCGCAGGGTGTCGCGGATGCGGGCGGTCACCGTCTTGCGGGCGCGTTCGGCCTCGTCGCCGAGTCGCCTGGTGCGGCCGCCGAGCCCGGCCGCGGAGCGCAGCTCGGCGAGCAGCGCGTCCCGTTCACGGTCCAGAGCCACGGCGCGCGTATCCTGGTCCAGCCCGGTCGCGGTGTCGATCAGTTCGTCGAGTTCGTTCAGCCGTGCGCGATACCGGGCCTTCGCCTCGTCATCGAGGACAGCGTCCCCGCCGAGGCTCTTCGCGGCGACGACCTCTTCGCCGCCCGCGGGATCGAGCAGCCGGACGGCCGCCACCTCCGATCCCGGCCTGCCGAGCAGGAAATGCAAGTCCCGCAACCCTTTCGAGTCCGGAAGGTGGACGGTGACGCCGTCGAAGTGCAAGGTCCACACGGCTTCGTCACGACGGAACTCGGCGGCGGTGGCGGCGGTGGCGGCGGTGGGTGCCTGCGCGCTGTTCCGCGTCCGCGCCACTCCGGCCACGATCTGCCGCATGCCCAGCGCGGTGGCTTCCTTGTCCACTTCGGACAGCAGGGTCGCCGCGGCCGCCGCGTCACCTTCGAGGTTCCGGCCCTGCAAAGCCACCGCCAGCCAGAACTCGGCCTCGGTCGCCCAGACCGTGGCCCTCAGCCGGTCCGCGGAGAGCGCGGCGCCGCGAAGCCGGTCCACCGCGTCGTTCCAGCGTTCCTGCGCCAGATCGAGCCTGCCGAGCCAGAGGTCGACCGGGCCGGAGATCTCGCAGCCGTAAAGGGAGACAAGCCATTCCCCGCTGTAGGGAGCGAGCAGCGCACGGGCGGCTTCACAACGTTCGGGATCGCGCGAGACCGCCGCTGTATGCGCCTGACAGCGCAACCACAACGCTTCCAGATCGCGAGGGTACGGTTTCGCGTCGCCCGCGAGATCGGTGAGCCGCACGGCCTCCCCGACGTCCTCACGCTGGGCCGCGGTGACCGCTTCCAGCAGCCGGCCGTAGGAGTACCTGCTGCGGGAGATCTCGCGGTGCAATCCGGCGAGATCGTCGAACCGTCCCTCCAAGCACCACCGGGCCCATCGCTGCAGGTGGTTCAGATCGCAGAAATGGGCATCCTCGTTCCCGTCGTGGGCCGAGATCACCTGCTGGATGTACGCCTCGGCTTCGGTGAACCTGCCCTGGAGCGTGGCGATGATGCTCTGGTCGATCCGGGAGGCCAACTGCGAACTCGGCGCGCGGCCGGTGCTCGCGAGAGCGAGGAATTCCCGGTATTGCTCGAAATAACGGGGGTCGCCCTGTTCGAGCTGTGCCACCCACTTGAACGACGCCGCGTAGTGCTCCAATTCCGGGTTCGCCGTGCGACGGCCGACCGCGACCAGTTCGTCGGTGAGCCGTTCCCGTTCCGCGGCGCTGCCCGGCCCCCAGATCGCGTCGTGCCGGGCCCACAGACCGAACAGCAGAGCGGAATCGTCCTCGTGGTCGCGGGCGGTCATCATGACGTGCGCGGAGAGTTCCTGGGTCATCTCCTCGACGGTGAGTTCCTGTCCGGGCTCGCGGCCACAAAGTCGCGCGTGCGCTTCGGTGAGCACCTTGACCGTCTCGTCGATCCGGAGGCTTCGGTGATCGGCGCGGACCAGCGTCAGCGCCAGGCGGGCGAGGAGATCGTCGTCGTCGAGTTCGTGGATGAGCGCGGAGACCTCGTCGAGGACCTGTCTGCCCTCGTCCGACTCGTGATGACGGGTCAGGTGCGCACCCAGCTCCAGGGCGATGCTCGCGTGCCTCCGCCGGTCCTCCGCGATCTCCATCGCCCGCCGGTAATGCGTGGTCGTCTCCTCGACCGCCATGCGGCCGGTGGCGTCGACCGCGGCGGCCAGCAACAGGTCGATGGCCTGGTCCGGATCGAGTTCCCGGCCGGCGAGCAGCGCGTGGCGGGCCATGTCCGCGGGGAAGAGCCTGTCCCGCGACGTCGGCGACTCGTGGGCCGCCGCGACGACCGCGGCGTGCTGTTTCCGGCGGTCCTGTTCGGACAAGGCCGCGTACAGCGTCTCCCTGACGAGGTCGTGGGCGAAGGCGAACCGGCCTTGCCCGTGCACCACGACCAGCCGCGCCGCGACGGCCTGGTCGAGCAGCCGGTCCACCTGGGGCACGGGTGCCGAGGCCACGCCCGCGAGCAGCCTGCGGTGGAACTCCCTGCCGAGTACGGAGGCGGTGGTCAGCAGGTCGAGAACCGGCTGGGGGAGCAAGGAAAGCCGCCTTTGCAGGGCATCGGCCACACCGGGTGCGATGGTCTCGGCGGAACCGCCGCTGTGCCAGAGCCGTGCGGTCTGCTCGACGAAGAACGGGTTGCCACCGGTGCGGCGGTGGACCTCGGTGACCAGTGCGTCGTCGGGCGCCGTGCCCGCCGTCCTGGCCATGAGCGTGCCGACCTCGTCCGGTTCGAGGCCGGTGAGCGTGACCGAGGTGGCCTTCGCGAGCAAGGGCAGCATGAGCGAGCGAAGCGGGTGATCGGTCGCCTCGACCTCCACGTCCCGGTACGTGCCGATCAACAGCAACCGTTCGAACCAGGTGTGCTGCGCGGCGAACTCGAGCAGCCGCAGCGACGCGGCGTCGGCCCAGTGCAGATCGTCGAGCACCACCACGATCGGCTGCTCCTGGGAGGCGGCCACCAGCACGCTCGTCACCGCGTCGTACAGCCGGAAGCCGTCCGCGGCACCGTCGCCGCGAGCCTCACCGAGCAGGACGTCCAACTCGCTGTCGGCCATCGCGGCCCAGCGCCCCTGCCCGACCGCGCGCCGCAGCCCGCGGATCACCTGGGTCCACGGCCAGTAGCCCGGCGCGCTGGCGGAGTCCCAGCAGGACCCGTTGAGCACCAGGGCACCGAGGTGTTTCGCCTCTTCGGCGGCGCCGGTGACGAGCGTGGTCTTGCCGATCCCGGCCTCGCCGGTGACCAGCACCAGCCCGCCGTGGCTTTCGGCGGCACGGGAGATCTCCGTGCGGAGCACCCCCGCGGGATGGTCGCGTCCGATGAGCGCGGCTGACATGTCCGAATCCTCCCAGTAAGGTCCGACAATCTCACGACGCGCACCCCCATGTCAGGCGTTCTCTCCGGTTCATCGTGACCGACGGTGACCGACGTCTCCCGGTCGTCGGGAACCCCACGCGGCGAAAAGCCGACTTCCTGGGCGTGACCGATCGAGTGGGACGGCGGGTGAACAGCCGTCGAAATTCCGGCCCCGCCGACCGAAGGCGACCTGTTGTGCCAGGTCAGATGGGCGGCGGCTGGAGTAGGGTGCGGGGTATGGGGAGCATTCGCTCGCGCGTGTTGGCTTGGTTCGGCCGCCGCTACCTCGCGCGTCAGCAGAAGAACGGGTTCGATCTGTCCAAGATGTCGATCATCCCGGACAACGCGCTGCTACCGCTCAAGCGCGACGGTCTCGACCCGGTGGCCGAGCTGGGCCGGATCCGCGCGACGGAGCCGATCAGCAAGCTCGACCTGCCGTTCGGGATGAACGGCTGGCTGGTCACCGGCTACGACGAGGCCAAGGCCGTGCTCGGCAAGGTGAGCGAGTTCAGCAACGACTTCACGAACCTGGTCGGGAACGCGGGCGTGACCGAGGACCAGAACCCCGGCGGGCTCGGATTCGCCGATCCGCCGGTGCACACCCGGCTGCGGCGGCTGCTCACGCCGGAGTTCACCATGCGACGGCTCTCCCGGCTGACGCCGCGGATCGACGAGATCGTCGCCGATCAGCTCGACGCGATGGCGAAGGCGGACGGCCCTGTCGACCTGTGGGAGACCTTCGCGCTGCCGATCCCGTCGCTGACTATCTGTGAGCTGCTGGGTGTCCCGTATGAGGACCGCGACGACTTCCAGCGGCTGAGCACCGCGCGGTTCGACCTCTTCGGCGGCGCGGGCGCGTCACTCGGCGCGATGACGGAGTCACTGTCCTATCTGGACGATGTCGTCAAGAAGCAGCGCGAGAACCCGGGCGACGGCCTGCTCGGCATGCTCATCAAGGACCACGGCGACGAAATCGGCGACCGCGAGCTGGCAGGCCTCGCCGACGGCGTGCTGACCGGTGGCCTGGAGACCACGGCGAGCATGCTCGCGCTCGGCGCGCTCGTGCTGCTCAAGGACCGCGAGCTGTTCGAGGCCGTGCGCGGCGACGACGCGGCCGTGCACAAGTTCGTCGAGGAGCTGCTGCGGTACCTGACGGTCGTGCAGATGGCCTTCCCTCGCTTCGCCAAAGAGGACATGGAGGTCGCCGGCGTCCGGATCGCGAAGGGCGACATCGTGCTGGTCTCCCTCAGCGTCGCGAACCGGGACGGAGTCCTCGGCGAGGACATGGAGAAGTTCGACGCGACCCGCGAGCCGACGTCGCATCTCGCGTTCGGCTGGGGCATCCATCGGTGCATCGGGGCCGAACTGGCCAGGATGGAACTGCGCACCGCCTACCCCGCCCTGGTGCGCCGGTTCCCGGAGCTGCGGCTGGCGATCGAACCGGAGGCGGTGGGCTTCCGGCAGGTCTCGATCGTCTACGGCGTCGACGCGCTGCCCGTGCTGCTGGAGTGATCCTCAGGCGACTCCTCTCGGACGGAACTGGATGCTGATTCTCGGGCCGACCGGTTTGGCGGTCTTGGGGACGGCGTGTTCCCACGTCCGCTGGCAGCTGCCGCCCATGACGATCAGGTCGCCGTGGCCGAGGGCGTGCCGGACGGTCTCGCCTCCGCCCCGCGGGCGCAGCGCCAGCTGCCGGGCGGCGCCGACCGAGACGATCGCGACCATGGTGTCTTCGGTGCGCGAGCGGCCGGTGTCGTCGCCGTGCCAGGCGACACTGTCGCGCCCGTCCCGGTAGAAGCACAGACCGGAGGTCACGAACGGCTCGCCGAGCTGGTCGGCGTAGTGCGCCGAGAGCCTCTCCCTCGCCTCGGTGAGGATCGGGTGGGGGAGCGGCATGCCCTCCCGGTAATAGCTGAGCAGCCGGGGGACGGCGACGACACGGTCGTACATCTGCCGTCGTTCGGCGTGCCACGGCACGTCTTCGGCGAGCCGGGTGAACAGTTCGTCCGCGCCGGTGAGCCACCCCGGCAGCACGTCGATCCAGGCGCCCCTGGTCAGTTCGGTGCGCCGGATACCGTCGAGCGAGCCGAGCCCGAGCGCGGCGCACTCGTCGAACAGCGACGCTTGCAGGGCGGGGGTCATGGCAACCGAACATACCTCGATTCCGATCACTTGTCGAACGCATGTTCGAGTGAGGTAAACGACCCGCGTCCGGCGGCGAGTCCGGGCAGGATGGCCGGATGATCACCACGGCGGGGTCCGTCGACGGCACGCCGATCGTGTTCGAGCGACGGGGCGCCGGGCCGGTGGTGGTGGTGGTGGTGGTCGTCGCCGGTGCGGGTAACGACCGGTACGGTGACGAACCCTTGGTGGCGGAACTGACGGCCGAGTTCTCCGTGGTGACCTCCGACCCTCGGCGCCGGGGCGACAGTGGCGACACCGCGCCGTATGCGGTCGAGCGCGAAATCGAAGATCTGGCCGCTGTCGTCGCCTCGCTCGGCGAGCCGGTGATCGTGCACGGCATCTCCTCCGGCGGGGCGCTGGCCCTCCTCACCGCCGCGGCCGGCGTGCCGATGGCGCGCCTGTCGGTCTTCGAGCCGCCTTATCGCGGCGAAACGGAAGAAGCCCCCGAGGGGTCCTCTCTCGCGTGGGTACATGAAAGCCCCCTTCCTTGCGCTAGGCGCAAGGAAGGGGGCCTTCATGTACCTCAGTCCGCACCAGACGCGCCGGCACAGCCGACGAAACCCGACCCTCACCCTGCCGAAATACGTGACGGCCTCCTTCCCTGCCTTCGGCATAGGGAAGGAGGCCGTCACAGACCTGCGATCAGCCCAAGCCGGAATGCTTAGGTATCCAAGACACTCTTGGCCCTGACGTCCTCACCACTCATGACCCTGTGCGAGGGTGCGCAAAGTGCTTGAATCGGCGCTGAGGCCCGCTCCGAAGTCCCTTGTGGATGGTCATGGGCGCGCCGGATCCCTGTGGGGATCACGCCATTCAAGGCTTCGACGTCCGGACACGTTCGTCCTACCCCTCAATAACCCTATTCACCACTCACGACCCGTTGTGGACCTCGGCGCCAAGCGTCGGGATCCGTCCACGCTTCGAGCGTCCGCCTGCTTTCGAACCGGCGGCGTTCCCCGGTCACCGGATCGGTGAACTCGAGGACTTTCGCCAGTAGCTGCAAGGGTTCGGTGAAGTCGTCGAGCGGGGTTTCGGTCAGTTCCGGGTAGA
>Ga0196958_10000600_pt1 | contig 11800 bp, 13 predicted proteins | sample S1v_10metaG_FD_148654 | JGI IMG/M metagenome (GOLD analysis project Ga0196958, IMG submission 148654) | Soil microbial communities from Anza Borrego desert, Southern California, United States - S1+v_10 | ecosystem: Environmental > Terrestrial > Soil > Desert | place: USA: California | collected...
GAACTCAGCCCTCTCCGCCCGGTCCCGGTCAGCCCGCTTCTTGTCCTCCTTGGCCTCCCGCTCCGCCCTTTCCCGACCCAGATCAGCGGACTCAACCCGCTCCGCCCGGTCCCGGTCAGCCCGCTTCTTGTCCTCCTTGGCCCTCTCACGCTTTAGATCAGCGGTCTCGGCCTGTTCCGCGCGGGCACGGTCGGCCTTCTTCTTCACCTCTTTGGCGTTGTCCTCGGCCTTTTCTTTCTTACGGTCCGCGGCTTCGACCTGCTCAGCACGATCCCGATCAGCCTTCTTCTTATCGTCCTTGGCCTTCTTCTCGGCCCTCTCATTGGCCATGTCGGCGGCTTCGACTTTTTCAGCCCGGTCGCGGTCGGCCTTCCTCTTGTCCTCCTTGCCGTTACCGCCTTGCTTGACCCGGTCGCTGTCGGCCTTGTTCTTGTCGGCCTTGGCCGTCTTCTCGGCCCGCTCCCTGGCCATGTCGGCAGCCTCGACCTTCTCGGCCCGGTCTCGATCAGCTTTCTGCTTCTCCTGCTTGGCCGTCTTCTCGGCCCGCTCCCTGGCCATGTCGGCAGCCTCGACCTTCTCGGCCCGGTCTCGCGCGGTCTCCGTCGGCGGCTTGGCGTCCGCGCTTCCGGCACCCAGCAACCCGAACGCCACCGTCAGAACCCCACCGGACAGGGAGTAGAGCGCGGTCTTTCCCACTGTCGATTTCTTCACGGTCGCTCCTCAAAATGAACACGAAAGAAAATCCAGGTAACCATCTACTATTGCCTTTTACTCTTTGCCTTACTGGACCTTTCGACGATCGCACGAGCCGGTTCAGTGGAAATACATTCTCGATACACCGCACTCGGCACACGGGGCGGACTTGGCGTGCGGGGAAACCGCGCAGCCGGCAAAGATGTTCCGCGAAACGACGGCGGAGAGCGTCACCTGGCGGCAGACGACGGAGGCCACGACGAGGGCCCCTTGTGGAACGGAAGTCGAAGCGCCGCGACGACGTTGACCCAGAACTCAACCCGTCTCTGCATAAGGGGCAGCAGCACGCATCAGCGCCCGGACCTGACGGCGGACGCGCTCGTCGCGCCGCTCGCCAGTCTGATCACCGTGATCGCGGTCGTCCGTCTCCTGCACCGAATCGCCCCGCGCGTGTGGCGGGAGCCGGACTCGGCGGAGGACAAGGCCGGTGCCTCTCGACGGGCGTTCTGATCGGCGCGGGTGTCGTGACAGGTGCAGGTGCCCCAGGCCTGGGCGGGTCAGCTGATTAGCTCGACGTGTTCGCGGGTGTGCTTTCACCGCAAGCGACGTTCGAGGCTTTCCTCCGCGAACACGGCATCCCGCTGGGCGAGGACACTCGTGTCGACACGAACCTCGTCGTGCGCCCCGCCCCGGAAGGCATGGTGATGGCTCAGATCGACTTCGCCGTGTCACATCCCGCGCTGGCCGAGCCGTGGCTCGTCGAGAGCTTCGCGGGCCACGGCACCACTCGGCGTGAGGCGATCGGCCCCGCGGTGAACATGTTCAGCCGCGGAGCGTTGCATCCCATCATCGATGGTTTGCTGCTGCCCGGTGCCGCCGCCGATCAGGTCCAGCGCGAGCGGTACGACCATCCGAACAGGGCGTTCGAGCTGGTACTGGGCGCGCAGATCAACATATTCGCCGGGACCGTGCCGTCCGCCGAGCTCATCGGTGAAGTCGATCCCGTTACGGCTGGTCAGCACCGTGGTGCCATCGGCGGCGATCCCTATACACGCCCGGTAGCCGTCGAGCTTGTACTCATACGCCCACTCCGGCCCCTCCCGCAGCCTTCCGGTCTCCGGCTTGGCCAGCATCGGCTCCACCCACCCAGGAACGCCCGCGTCGCCCGGCCGCCTGCCGACTTCCGCGCCATCACGACCTCCCGTCACCCATCAGACCCAGGACGAACCCACCCGCCCGACGCCCTGCGAGGACGGTAATCCGAACGGCCTAAACACGCCCGATTTCGTAGTCAGACCGGGTGAGACCACCGGTTTCCACCCAGAACTCCGGATACGGCTGTTGCATGCGCACGCCCGGATGCGACATCACAGCGACGACACATCAAGGAGGTGTGGCCTGTGCGGCGTGACCGCGTTGTTCAGCTGTGGTTGATCGACAAGACGGCGACGGTCGACGACGGCGACCGCTGGCCGGAGACACTCTCCTACCCCGGTATCGCGCTCGTCCATCACCACGGTGACCGCGTTGTCGGCGAGGTCCGGCTGCCCATCGGAACTGAGGAATCCTCCTTTGCCGATGACGAAGCCCTGATCAGCGCGCTCACACGACCTTCTCCTGGGGCCGGACAGCGGCCTGAACGGGGGTTTCTCCCTTGGACCGGTGGCCCGAAAGGACAGCGGTGCCCGACCGGCGGACCCAATTCGCGGCGCAGGTCCACCGCCTCCACGACGAATGGCGAGGCTTCCCCGAAGTGGCCCAGCTCCCCGAGACTGGCGCCGATGTACTCGGTAATGCCGGCGAGTGGTACCAGCGCCGATTCGCGGTCGCCGCGAGCGGCCACCCGGTACGCATCGAGCGTCTGCTCGAACTCCGCCAGCGCCTCCCGGCAACGGCTCGCCAGCACCAGCCGCCAGCCGAAGTTCTGGTGCAGGTCCGCCCGCTCCACCAATTCGCCGGTCTCGAACGAGGCGTTCGGCGGTCAGCCGTTCGATCACCGCACAGGCCCGCGTCCAGTTCGACATGGCGGTGCTCAGGCAACAGCTACTCGATCCTCGCGAGCACGTCCGTACCGATCGCGGAATTGCGCGCCAATGCCGTCAACGCGACACCGACGGCGGCCAGCGCCGGCTCCGGGTGCGCACGCAATAGCGGGGACAGCTGGGCCTCGGCGAGGTGCGGCCAGCGCTGCGCGGCCCCCACGAGCATCGCCAGCCCAGCCCGCGCGTAGCCGGGCGGACAGATCGTCGAGGTGGCCAGCCAAGGCCGCGCGGGTGTGGTCGTCACCGCGGTTCGTACAGCCTCCGTTCTGCGGACTTCGCCTGCGGTCGGCGAAGTTTCCAAGTGCGAACAGCAGAGGCACCTCCTCCGGGATGTCGATACACGCATACCCGAACATCAACCCTGGTCGCCCGCGCCCTGTCAATCAATCTCGTCCAGGGCTTCGTCCATGCGCGCCTCGCAGGCGGGGTCGATCGCCAGCAGGGCATCGAGAACCGTGTCATTGATCGCGTCGCACATCTTGTCGCGGGGTGCCCCTCGGTCACCGACTCACTGGTGAACAACCGGCGATTTGAAGTCATCGAAAATTTCCTTGCTATCCGCAGCCTCGTTGTCGGGCACCGAGAGATACAGGTCGGCGTAGAGGGAGCCGCATTCTTCGAGCATCGAAGTCGGTTTTCCGAGCGCTCGTGCGGCCGAAATCGCGGAGGCACGTTCCTGGTCGTCGGCGATGGTTCGCTGTTTCATCGGCCCTGCGATGCGTCCAGTCTGGAGCCCGTATTGCTCGAACCGGTGCAGGAAATCGGTGAAATCCAGCGTTCGCAATACCGTAACGGCAATCCAGGGAAGGCGGTCGGGTGGAATATTATTCAGGATTCTGGCGAAAGTCTTCTCGGTAACGTAACCGATACATCCGGTGGAGACGATCAAGTCCAATCCGTGGAGGGTTTGCCGGAGCTCGACGGGTACATCACCGTGTTCCAGGTTAACTACGTGCCCTGAATCGAGGAGCCGCGTGGCGGTTGCGTAGCTCACGGCTGACGGAGAGATGTCGATTCCGTGGATGCTCAGGCCCGTTCGGGCGGCGAAGCGGGAGAAGAACGCGTGGTCGTGTCCGATTTCCGCCGCCCGGAACTGTCCTTCGGGCCGGGTCGCGTAGTGGTGGTAGATCAACTCGAGGGAGATGTCGTATTTCAGCAGTGCCGCGTTGACACCGTATGAGCATCCGACGTCGACTATCTTCACTTGATCGCTGCCGCGAATGGCCCGGATTTCGTCGATGATACGCAGGAACCAAGGAAGCGAGTTCTGCGGTATCTGATAGTCGAGCCTCCTCATTTCCGCATAATAGGGAGACGCATCGTCGGAGTGGTATACGTTATCAAAATTGATCTTCGCTGAATTGAAGCGCGTGTATACAGTCGACATTGATCACCTTCGTGTAGATGATTCCTGGAGACCGATCCGCTCCTATCGAGTGCAGCGCGTCTATGATTTCGCCTGCCAACGCGAGGCCAGGTAGGCCGGGACTTGGCGAGCTCGCACATCGCTGAGGTACTGGTCGACCCAGTCGTAGTCGGGGTTGTCCGCGGCCAGGTAATACAGCGGGTTGTCGTCAATGAAGGGCTGGTCTCGTGATCGCAGGTTCATGTTGAGACTGACGCGATATCCGCTTCGGATAGGGGCGGTGCGGTGCAGGACGCGCATCAGTTGAGCCAGGGTGCTCGCCCCCAGCCGATGAGGGACGGTGATCAGATCGCGTTCGGATAACGCGCCATCCTCGGCGAGCCTGGTGAAGCCGGTTTCGTAATCCCCGCGGTAGATCTGCAGTTCCCCGCCATCGAGGTCGCGCATGGCCAGTGGCACGATTTCGGTGACAGGCACGCCGTCGGCATGCCAGGCGACCGTTCCGTCATCCGGGCTCGCGCCCATGAAGGTGATCGTGCTGCTGATCACCGATACCGGATACGGTTCAAGCGCCGCGCCTGCCAGTCCACTGAGCCGGTCGAGACGGCCGGGGTAGTGGACCAGCTCGAGGATCTCGGGTATCGCGACATGCGCTTTCCGAATGAAGCGGAGATTCAGATGCCGTTTCTCGCTAGCCTCGTCTTTTATGCGCTGAGCCTTGTCGAATATCAGCCTCAGTAGTTCGGGATCATAGTCGAACTCGACCTGCTTAAGACCTAAATCCGATATCTGCCAGTAAGACTTCTTGCCGATGAGTTCCGCTCTGGTTTTTTCTTCGAAGACGCGCACCAGTACCTCCCCGATACTTTAGCTTCTCTCAAAGCAATAAGGCGTGCAGTACCATACATGACCAAGGCCGTCGGTCAACTTGTCGAACTTCGCACCCCAGTCGCGCGAATACCTTCCGTCGCAAGAATTTTACCAACCACCTCAATTCCGTACCAGATCATTCCCAGCAAGTGGAACCTTGATTGCAAGGGGCGGCAAAGGCGACGATCGCCACCCGTGCGGGACAGAACCCCGCTGATGCGGAATTCGGTCCAGGCGTCGAAACTCGGCGTCAGAATATTGAGCGGCGTCCCGGTGGTGCAGTAACAGCCGGTCGTTGTCTATCGATCCGTGAGGCCGGAAAGCAGAAACTGCATGTCGGCGAGGACACGACGCAGATCGTGCGCAGCACCGCTCGCTACTGCCGACCAGTGATTCACCGCGAATACCTCGTCTGCCAGAGAATCGGATGGACCTTCCGACGACAGAAGATCCTGCCGCCATCGTCCCATCAGTTCGTTGTTGACCGTGGTAACGCCGGTCGCGATCGCCTCGATCACATTCGCCATATTTCCGGTGACGAGGTAGAGATCAGCAGTGGATATCGCCGGATTGAGCGCGGTCCTCGATACCGGAGGTGCGACAGTGCGCCGAAGATGCTCGACACTCAGACGCGTCCGATCGAGGGCGTCAGTTGCCAGCATCGCGCAGCAACTCCCGGGTCGATGTGTTCGGTGCCGTCTCGTCGTCCGCGAGGTTCCGTTCCGCCTCGGCTTCGCGGTCACCCGCGCTACGACCGAGCAGGAGCACGCCGATGTTGCACGCCAGGATCAGGATCGCCCCCACCGCGGTCAGCACGGTGACCGGTGCGCCGGCCACAATCAGCAACGCCGTTGACGCGAACGGGGTGAGGTAACCGATCGCGGCGATCACACTGGGACGACCACGGGCACTGGCCACCGTCCACAAGAGATATCCGGCGGCCATCGGGCCGATCCCCAGATAGATCGACCCCAGCCATTCCGACATCGGCGGCCACGCCGCACCACTGACCTCTGACCCGACCCAGGCGACAACGGTTCCCGCAACCGCCGCGGGGAACAGGACCTGCAGGGTCCGCAACCGCAATCTGCCCGCCACCACGGTGTAGAAGGCCATACAGGCGGCGGAACCCGCCGCGCATACGTAGCCGACCATCGAGCCCAGCGACAGGCCCTCCGCTCCCACACCCAACAGCATCGCCACTCCGGCCATCCCCAGCATAGACAGCAGCAACTGTGGCCAGCCTTTGACAATTCCCCGCGACCACACACCCCATATCGCGATCAGTAGCGGCCACCCGTAGGAGATCGCGTTCGCGTCAAACACGGGGGCGAACGCGAAGGACACCTTTTGGAGAAAGATCGTCCCTGTCAGCCCGACCATCCCGACAGCCAGACCGCACCACCCTGGCGAGTTCGGCTTTCGCGCCCATGTCTCTCGCGTGGTCTCGCGCGAGCGGAGGGCACCCCACGCTCCTGCGACAGCCAGCGTCACCGCGGCCGCACCGTACTGCAACGTCAGCAACTGCAGGGCCGTCACATTACGTAGCGCTTCTGCGGCCACCGTCGCGTTGGTCGCCCAGAGCACGACCGCCAGCAGAGCGGCACACACCGAAGCCAGGCTGCGCATGATCCGAACCTTACTTGTGCATTCAGCTAGTTAGCAAGTAGGCTAAACAGGTGAAGCTCAGTGACGTTGCCGCGGCGCTCGCCTCCGACGTGCGCATCAATATCCTGCGGTGGCTCCAGGACCCTCAGGCCGAGTTCGTCTCCCAACGCGAAGGTGACCTCAGCGAGCACGGTGCATGCCTCTCCCTCATCGCCGCTAAAGCCGGGATCTCCGTACCCACCGCCTCCCGGCACATCGAGAGGCTCATGCAGGTCGGACTCGTCAAAACCACTCGTATCCGCCCCTGGAACTTCCACGCGATCGACGCCGACGGCCTCGATCGGGCACTGCGGCTCTTCGACGAACTCAGGAGCGGTCACCGATGACCCTCGGCTCATGACAGATAAAGCCAAGCGAGCTGTGCACCGGGCCATGGAGGCCCGAGTGGCCGGCTTGACCAGACCGCCTGGCATGACGGGTAGATCCCAATGCACGTCCGGCAGCCCCTGCAGCCGCGACGACGCTATCCCTGGGGCACCACGTCCCCCTCGGACACCCGCATTGTTCACACGCAAAGAGGTCGTCGCATAGACGGCCTCTTTTTCGTTGTCGTACCGCAGGTCGAGCTTCAGATGCCGGTAGAGCCGTGCCAGCTTGCCCGGCTGGCTGTCGGCGAGCGCGGCCCGATGTCGCCGAGCGAGTCGATCATCGCGTAGACCTCTGCATCGGTGATCCCCGCAGGCTCGCCCGCGGCCGCTAACGCTCCCTGCGCTGCCGTTCGGTCCGCCTGGGCCTCGTTGATGCTCTCGACCAGCGCCGTCGGATCGACGCCAGCGGCGATGGCGTCCCGGAAGCGCCTGAGCTTGGCTTCTGCCTCCTCCAACTGCTTGCTCGCGGCTCCACCGCCTTCGGCTGGGCGCCTACGAGCTGACTTACGGTCCGCTCGATGTTCTGCTGGTCGAACAGACCGCCGATCCAGCCGTTCACCGCGTCCCGAAGCGGCCCTTCCCGGAGGTAGATCGTGGGCGGATGCGTGAGCAAGGCCGGTGCACCTGGCGCCAGAGTCCGGGCAGGGCATCGGTAGTACATGCCGTACTTGCGCGGGCTGCCTTCCATCTTCCGTTCGCACGCGGCACACCGGATGAGACCGCGGAACAAGTACACCGCACGGCCCGGGCGTTCGGCCCTGCGCGCTGTCCGGAGACCGCCGACCGCTTTGGCTCGCCGGATCAACTGCGCCTGCGTGAAGTCCTCGACCGACACGATCTTCGGGTGTGCGGGCTTACGTGACCGAACCACCCGATCCGGCTTGGCTCGCCGGAAGCGCACGACGTTGCCGGCGGCGACGTCATCCCAACCCCGAGGCGGTGCGGGCGGTGCCGGCCGAGACCCGAAGGTCGGTCCTGGGTGCGGCGTTCGGCGAAAGCTCTAGCGTCCGTCAGGGAGGCTGGGAAGATAAGCTGACCGTGATCGCGGGATCGTGGCTTCCAGGCCGAGAGTCGCCAGTTTCCGGCGGACCGCGGCGGAGGCCGGTATCCGCAGCGATCGCTGCTCGGACGCGCACCGTTGCGTCTCCGCCAGGAGCGGGACGACGGCCTCCAGGGCTAGGGACGTCACCGCCGACAGATCCAGCACCACAGGCCGCCGCGCGCGGAGTTGGACCGAACAGGTGACGTACCGTCGATCAGTTCACCGGCGGCGCCTACCCTCACGGGCACCGCGGACGCCGGGCGATCCCGAGAATCCGCGACGGTTCTCACCTGCAGTTCGTCGCGGAATCACGTACGCCCGGTGCCCGCGGCCTGCGAGACACCCCAGTGACCAGGGTCAACGACGACGAGCTGGTCCACGGCAGCAAGGGGGAGGGAGCTGCCGTGGACCAGATTTCTCGAGATCGTTGCTGAGGTGCTTCCTGTTACGCAGGGAAAGAACTAGCGGGCCTCGATGACAGTCTTGAATTCCGCCGCGGCGCGCTCGACCTTGTTCTGCGGGTCGGCCAGCAGCGAGGCGACCGCTTCGCCGAGCTTTCCCGCCGGGGGCTCGTACTCGAGGGAGATCTCGACGCCGGTGCGGCCGTTTCCCTTGTCGTCGAACCGTACGACACCGGAGTTCTTCACATCCGGGTCAGCGTCCTCGACGGTGGTCCAGGCGATCTTGTGGGGTGCGGCGTCCTCGACGATCCGTGCTTCCCACTCGACCGTGGATCCCAGCGGGCCGTCGACCTTCCATCGGGTCCTCGTCGCGTCGCCGTCCACGGCCTCGACGGACTTGACGTCGGAGAACACCTGCGGCAGCCGGGTCAACGACCGCCACCAGTCGTAACAGGCCTGAGCTGGGGCATCGACCTCCACGTAATGCGCAACAGCGGCCATCACAAACCTCCTCGACGAACTATCGGCCGCGGTCACGGCCGGTATACGGGACATAACCGTTTCCACTGGCGCGGAAACCCGTGTCGCTCTATGCGCGGTAGCGGGTCATCCCACAGTGCACCGAGGTGTCACCGGAGCAGTCCGGGGGTACCGCCTACCCGATGTGGTCACGCCAAGTGACCGATGGGGGGACACCGCCCTGACCGCGACCGGCACACAGTTCGGCGTCGCTCCACTGCCCTCCGCGTCGAGACCGGGATTCTCCCGCGTCGCGGTGCGCATGAGCTTGTACCAGGACATCGGTGAGCTGCCACGAGAGTTCCTGCGGACCGTGCTCGGCCGCGTGCAGGACCGAAGCGGCCAGGTGCCGCGTTCGGCCCAGTTCACCCGTCGTTGAGCAAGCGCGCCTCCAGTGTCCGAACGGCCGCGTCGGACACGCCACGCTGCCGGGCCCAGCCGGCGAATCCGCCGAAGTCGTCGTCAACGCTGTTCAGCAAGGCGTTGATCGTGCTCTCCGTGCACCGGAAGAGTTCCTCCGGCAAGCCGAGCGACCGGAACCGCTCGATCACGCGGGGAAGGCTGTACGCGCTGCGCAGGTAGTCCTGGACGATCAGCTCTCGCGGTGCCCCGGCGAGGCCGAGCGCGAGCGCCGTGACGACGCCGGTTCTGTCCTTGCCCGACGCGCAGTGCACCACGACGGGACGGGCCAGCAGGACCGCCAGGAGCTCCATGACGATCGAGAGGTTCTCGTCATGCCGGAGATGATCGACGTAGATGTCCTCCAGCGCGCTCGACCGTCCGCTTTGGACGGTCTTCAACGGCACGTTCACATAGCGAACGCCGGGTAAGTCCGCCCGGCCCTCGCTGACGGTCTCGGCACTGGAGCGGAGATCCAGGACACCTTCGATGCCGAACCGGTCGAGCAGGAGTTCCTTGTCGGTTCCGGTCAGCGCCTGCAAGGTGTCACTGCGGAACAGCCGCCCCCGCCGGATCGGTCCGCCGCCGGCGTCGCGGAAGTTGAACGCGCCGGTAAGCGCGGAAGCCACCGCCGTCACCGGGAATCCTCCGCCGTCTCGCTGAAGGTGATGGTCCCGGCCGAGCCGTCGACGGTGATCACCTGACCGGTGAGGATCCGCGTGGTCGCGCCGGGAACGCCGACCACGGCAGGGATCCCGTGCTCCCTCGCCACGGTGGTGCCGTGGGAGATCATCCCGCCCGTTTCGGTCACCAGCGCGGCGGCCGTCAGGAACAAGGGCGTCCACCCGGGATCCATCGTCGCGGCGACCAGGATCTCGCCGGGCTCGATCCGTGCCCCGTCCGGATCGTGGATCACCCGCGCCCGGCCGGTCGCCACCCCGGCCGCCGCCGCCAGGCCTGTCAGGTCACCACTGTCCGAAGTGGATTCAAGAGCGGGCGCGGTGCCGTCGGAGAGCACGACCGACGGAACCCTGGGCCGCCGGGATTCCCGCTCCCAGATCTCCCTGCGTTGCGTCACAGTCGCTCGGAAGTCCCTGCTTTCCAAGGCTTCGCGGACCTCGGCGAAGTCGAGGAACATCACGTCGTCGGACCGCTCCAGCCGCTCCGCCCGCACGATCTCCTCGCCGATGAGGAGCAATTGCGTCCGGAGGGCGGCGAAACCGCGCATGAGGCAGAACTTCGGGAACTCACGCAAACCACGCAATCGCCTGGACCGCCGGAGCAGGAACCGCGCGAGCAGCGCCCGGTGCAGCTTGGTCACCGGAAGCCGCCGGGTGAGCTCGACGATCCGTGCTTCGGCCGCTGCGGCCGCCCGCTCGAAGCGGGTCTCCGCGTCCTGGTCCTCTCCTTCCGCGCGAAGCAGGTTCGACAGCATCGCGAAGACCGGCTCGGGGTCGTCGGTCCAGCGCGGCACGCCGAAGTCGATCTCCGAGGTCGCGCGGCAGCCGTATTCGGCCAGGAACGCGGCGACGCCGTGCTGGATCACCTCGGGCAGGGTCCCGGCGAGGTGTTTGGCGGCCAGTTCGTCGGGCGCGGTCTCCAGCAACAGCCGGAAGGCGTCGTCGTCGCACCGGATCGCGGCGGCCGCCCGCCACAACGCCAGATCCATCTCGGTGGTCGGATTGTGCGGGATACCCCGGAAAACGGTGGCCACCTCGGCGTCGCTCACGTAACCGCGCAGCAACTGCCCGGCCAACTGCCCGCCTGTCCCGCCCGCGGTGTTGGCGTCGCGAGGGAGGTTCGCCTCGATCCGGCAGACGTCACGCCGGACCGATTCCACAAAGGACAGCCGTTCTTCCGCCGTCGCCTCGGCGGGTCCGGTGAAGGCGGCGATCCGCCGTTCTGCGTCGCGGACGACCCTGGCCCGGGCCTGATCCGGCCACAGCCACGCGGGGATCATCTGCTCCCAGCGGCGACGCCGTTTCTTCGGCGGGACGTCCTCCTCCGAACCGGACGCCACCGAGGGGAACCGGCGATCACGGCCCAGTTGTTCGACGAGCCGTCCCGAGGGTGCGGCGAGGCTGTCCACGAACGCGGACATCTTCGGTCGCTTCGCCGGGCTCCGCACACCGTCGGTGATGTCCCAGTACAGCCACCCGTCCACGTCGGTGATCTCGTCGGAGAAGCCGAGCGCGCTCATGTACGCCGCCATCCCGCGCTGGCGCTCGCGGATCATCGACGCGCCCATCGGCGTGAAGGGCCGGCTGATTCCCTGATAGACGTTGACCGACCAGTACGCGCGCAGGTCGTCGCTCTCCGGGACCGGGAACAGCGTGGTGATGTGCCGCGACTGGGTCAGCCACAGCTCGCCCTCGCCGTTGAACGCCCACTCGACGTCCTGCGGCGCGCCGAAGTGCTTCTCCAGATGCCTA
>Ga0196958_10000601_pt1 | contig 11777 bp, 13 predicted proteins | sample S1v_10metaG_FD_148654 | JGI IMG/M metagenome (GOLD analysis project Ga0196958, IMG submission 148654) | Soil microbial communities from Anza Borrego desert, Southern California, United States - S1+v_10 | ecosystem: Environmental > Terrestrial > Soil > Desert | place: USA: California | collected...
ATCAGTGAAGGCCTTGCCACCCAAGCGACACGTTTTCACCATCAACTGATGCCACCTGGCATTCCGTGAGACGGGGCCGCCACCCGAAGCACTACGGAAAGTGGCGATTCACGACGCGCATCTGCGGCGGCATCACTCGATCGTGTTGGTTATCGGCACGAGGCCTTGATGAGCAGGAGATTTTCCCTGCCAGAAACACCCGTCAGAAGGAATCGGTGCTTGGACCGCAACATTCGCCGGATCGGGGGTTATGCGCGAGGACCTCGCTCACTAAAGTGATCCCCGGTTCCACCAGGAGCCGTGGAAGTGTAGGCCGTGTCAGCGGTTGTCATCCGGCCGGCCTTCCGTGTTCGCGCACTGAAACACTTCCGGAAGGATATATGGCTCACTCCGGTGGAGCCAGGGGGAAAGTGAACAACCGACTAATGGCCGCACCCGTGGGTGCGGCCTTCACCTCGCGTCTGGTCTGTCTGGCAGGCGATCGCCTCATTCATCCGGCCGACGGCCGCAACGACCTCGCCCGCATCGTCGTCCGATGGGCTCGAAGATGGGTCGCCGAGACCTGGGCCGCCCGGCAGTACTTCGAGGCGCTGGGCATCGGTGACAGGGAAAGCCCTTGCTACACGGACGACGATGTCGCCGGCTGGCTGCTCCTCGAACCCCGGCAGGGCTCGCTGGCGTGGCGGGTGCGCTCGGGAGAAATCGAGATCGCGACGGCTTTGACCGCGGAAGCCGAAGCCTGGCCCGGCTGACTTCCTTGCCGGGCGGCAACACTCCCGCGGTGACTCCCTCAAGGGAGAATTGCCGGTGATGGCATCGGGTTCGTCGCCGCGAATCCGGGCCTTCGGTGGGGGCCGGACCGCCGAGGCGGTCCGGCCCACCGATTCATCGGCGGTCGTACGAGTGGTGCTTGTGGTGCTTGTGGTGCTTGTGTTTTCCGGACCAGTCGGTCGCGTCGGCCACGGCGCTCACCTCGTAGACGATCGCGCCGTCCTCGTCGGCGGCGGTGTACCACTTGTCATAGCTCGCGTACTGCGGCACGGCGACGGCCTTCACACCTTCGGACACCGCCCCGTCCTGCCCGGCGGACAGATCGCTGGACTCGTACACGGCGTGGTTGTCGCTCGCGTGACTGGCGACGTGCGACGACGTCGCACCGTCTTCATCGGCGGTCTTGAGGGACGCGGTGTAGGCGACGTGCGCCGGGCGAGTTTCCCGGTCCGGGCGGATCGTCGCGGGGCGATGCTTCGCGATCGACACCTCGTCAGCGGTGTGGGCTACCGGCCGTTTTCCGTGACCGTACGTCGGACGACCGGGCTTGTCGTAGCCGGACCAGTCGTCCTCGTCCGTGTCGATGTCGGACTCTTCGTGATGCATCACCACGGCACCCATCGGCCCGGCCATCGCGGCGTCCTCTTCGGACCACTGGTTCCCGTGGTGGTCGACACTCCACGTGCTGTCGACCGTCCCGGCGCCGCCGATACCGGCGTAGGTCACGGAAGTAGCGGAACTGCCGATCGTGCCGGGGTCGTGGTCGGTGTCGGCCACGGCGACTCCGGAGAAGCCGAGAGTAAGAGGAACGGCCGCCGCCGCCGCGAGCGCCCACCGGCGCATTTCAGTCATGATTATTGTGATCCTTTCGAGCTGGGTTATACCTACGCGAACTGAGTCACGAGAATCGACTCGGGCAGGATGTCCGCCCGCTCAACGACATTACCCGGATCCGTGTCGAGGAAAAGACTCGCCGGGGCATGACACCCGTTCGGTACTACCTGAGCCGTGGTTTTCCAGGTCGGCGCAACCCCATTGCGGTACAACGCATCGCGGGCGAAAGGGCCGGACGGGAAATATGCGTGTTCCCATCGGGCAGGTCGGTGCGGAAGGAGGCCGTGATTGTCGCGACCGGAAACGTCGAACGAAGGCCGCGATTTCACGCAGGGGCTCCTCGGCGCGAGCCCAGGCGGGTTCGGGTCAGCGCCGCATTTCGATGCAAGAGCCGACTCGGCATGGCCATGCTTAAGAGTGTGTTTCGAGATCGTGGCAAAGCGGCATTCGATACCCGTGTGATTCGCCGCCAAACAGCGCTGAAGAGTGAAAGCAGGATACGCGCTCGCAGGGTGTCGTCGGAGCACCCTGCGCCGAGAAAGCGTGAACTTCCCACTGGACGGTGACGCGGGATCCCTCGATCAGGTGTCCTGAACACGCGCTGTGTGCGCCGGTGCGCGACAGGCGTTCCGATGTTCACGCGAAACTTCCGTTTGTTTTGACGGCCGCGGTTTTTCGTGCACGGTGCGGAATTGTGTGGCGCGCACCGGCCGCGGTCTCCGCTGGCTAGATCCGGGACGTGAGTTCACCATTGATCGAAGTCGGCAGCAGGAATCCAAAGGAGTGCTACATGAGAAGCCAACTGACGCGAGCATTGACGATTTTCGTCGCCGCGGCATCGGTGACCTTGGCGGGTGCCGGTGTGGCGACGGCGGGCGGACCCGGCGGCGGTAACGGTTCGTCCAGTACCACCAGTGCGGCGGCGGAGGTCCAGGCCAAGCGCGACGCGTTGGTTTCGCGTGTGGACAGCGGAGACATCTCGGGTACGCGGGCGACGCTCGGCGAACTCGCTCCGGTGCTCACCGATCTGGCGCAAGGCAAGCGGTACACGATCCAAACGCAGGCGAAGGAATCCGCCGCCACTGCCCAGCAGGACAACGTCGAAGCGCGAAAGGGCGTCGACGAGCTGGCCGCGCAGGTCGAAGACCGTGCCGGACTGCCGCCGGTGTCGACTCTGCTCAACGCGCTGGTCCAGCGGTTGCTGGTCAGCCTGTCCTCACTGGTGAACGATCTCCTTGGCGGGCTGCCCGTGCCGGTCGGCTAGGCCGGCCGGGCCCCGGACGGGTGCCCGGCGAAGGCCCGGTGCGGAATTTCCCCTTCCGCACCGGGCCTTCGTCGTCCTCGTGCTTCGTTCCTTGTCTGGGCATGGAAAAAGCCGCCGCGTGGAGGGGCATCCACGCGGCGGCTTTTCAGCGAGATCGCTCAGTTCTCCTGGGCGGTCCCGCCGTCTTCGATGCCGCCACCGGCGCAGTTGTCCGGGGTGGTTCCTTCGGCCTCGGTCGCGCCGGGGGACAGGACCGGAACGGCGATGCCTTCGGCGACGTCGCGGACCGGGACCTGGACACCGAGCACGTTGATGTTGTTGTCGCAGACGGCGCCGATGACGTTGGCGTTGTGGAGCACGTCCAGGTTCTGCACGTTGGCGAGCCCGATCTGGTCGTTGTGGTCGACCGGCTGCCCCGCGACGGTGATGCCCGCCGCGCCGGCGGATCCGCCGGCGAGCGCCATCCCGGCGGCAAGAGCGGTGGCGACGAATCCGAGCTGCTTGATCACTGAAGAACTCTCCTAGGAATACCGCACCGGATACTCCGGTGGGCGAAAGTCGGGCCGGCGGCACATCGTCCCGCTGTGCCCGCTGCTGTCGGTTATGGTGCGTTCGCGCCGGGTGGGGCCGGTCCACTCCTGGGCAGGAAGACCCGGCCCCACCCGTGCCGGCGTCGCTACGCGTCGCAACGTGCCCGGAACACGGGTTCGGGCTGTGCAGCTCTCTCCGTGTTCCGGGCACGCCTCACGACATCGACGCGAATCGCCGGACCCCACGCCTCGGTCGGCTTCCGCACACCCTTGCGGGCGACTTCGGCGGGAGACTCAGTTGTCCTGCGAGGTGCCGCCGTCGGCGATGGCACCGGCGGCGCAGTTGTAGGGGGACTCACCGCTGGCCTCGTGCGCACCCGGCGACAGGATCGGCACACCGATGCCGTTGAGCGAATCGCGGATCGGCACCTGCACGCCGAGCACGTTCACGTCGTTGCCGCAGACGCCGAGCGTGCCGTTCACGTTGTGCAGCGCGTCGATGTTGTTCAGGTTGACCAGGCCGAGCTGGCCGCTGTGGTCGTAATCGTCGGGAGTGTCCGCGGAGGCGACACCCCCGCCGATGAAGGCGCCGGCGGCCATTGCGGCCGCGACGAAGCCGATCTTCTTCAACATGTGTTCTCCTTGGATTGACGAGTGCGTCGGAACGGACGGCATCGAGGGTGTACCCGTCCGGTGCTTGGGAAGGTACTGACGATCGCACGTGAATTCCACGACGAGCCCACCATCGTGTGGGTGCGCGAACCGCTGACCGCGCGTCGGGTGGCCCGATCGGGTTACGGTCAGTTCGTTGTCCGGCAACCGTTCGATGTCTTCGTCCGCGGCAACGCTTTGTGTAGCAGGAAAACCCGGGCACGCCAAGAGGCCCTGCTCCGTCGGTCAGGAGCAGGGCTGCCGGGATCGCGGTCGCCTATTCGTAGAGCACGTAGGACGGTGTCGGTGTGAGGGCGAGGACTTCGGCCGGAGTCATCAGCGCGGCTCCGCGACGCGTGTCCTCGTCGAAGAAGAGTTTGAACCCCGACCGCACGTGGGCGGGCTTGCTGGGCATGAGCGTCTGCCACGTCGACTTCTTCGCCGCGCCCGAACCGATGCCGTCCACCACTTTCACCGGCGAGACACCGGCGTGGGGGAGCAGGAGTGCTTCGTCGCGGACCACGGAGGAGGTCACCTGGTGGTAGACCATGACCTTGGCCGGCAAGCGATGCGTGCTCGCCAGGTCGCCGAGATAGCGGGCCACCGCGTCCAGTTCGGCTCCGGTGGTGCGGCCGAATTTCCGGCCCGGTACGGCACCCGGTTCGACCGCCCATTCCGGGTCGAGCGCGACCCCGACGTCAGGTTCTTTCAGCCAGCGTTCATAGGCGCGGACCTCGGGCAGGAAATCCGCGCGGCCGGGTTGGATGTCCAGCAGGAGCAAGCCTTTCAGGGCTCGTGCCGCGTCGAGGTACTGCTGCACGGTCTTGTCGGAGCACCGGCTGCGATACATCCCGTCCGAGCCCGCTGACCGGTGTGTCGTGGTGGCGATCAGTTCGACGACCGGGGTGACCGGCCGTCCCGGCGGGAAGGTCGCGATCTGTTCCCGGAGCAGGCGGCTCGCGGCCGTCAGGTCGCCCGTCATCCGGCCGAGCGCCTTCGCTCCAGGCGCACCGCAGAAGCCGATCAGCAGGCTGTCGGCGAGGGGATCGGCAGGGGGAGCCGCGACCGGCGGTTCCGCGGCCGCGGCGGGGGCGATCGCCGGCGCGACCGGCGACCCACCCTGTTGGGTCGCGCCACAAGCACTCGCTGCGAGGCCCGCGAGCCCTACGGTCAAAACGAGACGACGACTGAGGTCGGGCATGCGGTCTCCTTGAGTGATGCGTACGTGGCAGAGGACCACGCTTTCGTTGGCGGCGAGGAGAATTTCCCTTTTTCGATCTTCGGTAAACCCGATTTCCAGCGATCACCGGATCGTGATCGGGCGATTTCCGGCTTCGGCGTTTCTAGCTGGGGAAACGCCTTTTTCCGGCTTGGGCAAAAGCAAGTCGCACTCACCCGGCTCGGTGTAAATCCGCGACCGCGTCCGACACCGGCCGCACACTGCTCGCATGTCTTTTCTTCGCCGGTTCGGCGCGGGCTTCACGATCCTCTTCGTGGCGGCCTGTGGCGCTCCTACGCCCCCGGCCCCGGAGCGGCCGGAACCGAGTCTGGCGCTCGCGGCGCCCGCCCGGGTCACCGCGGAGTCCGCGCGGCGGATGGGTGCCGACGAACTGGGCCGGATCCCGGTCCTGATGTACCACCGTGTCGTCCCGAAACCGAAATCGGCCTACGACCGCACACCCGCCGAGTTCGCCGCGGAACTGGAACGCCTCGCCGCCGAGGACTACGTCCCCGTGACGACCGCGGATTTCGTGGACGGAAAGCTCGATCTGCCCGCCGGCGCGCACCCGGTCGTGCTGACCTTCGACGACGGCGACCCGAGCGTGCTCACCCTGACGCCCGACGGAGAACCCGCCCCGGGAACCGCGATCCGGATCCTGCTGGACGTCGCGGCCGCGCATCCCCGGTTCCGGCCGGTCGCGAGTCTGTACGTCAACGAGCGTCCCTTCGGCGGAGACGGGCGTGCGCTGCGCTGGCTCGCCGACCACCACTTCGAGATCGGCAACCACACGGCCCAGCACACGAACCTGCGCCGGGCCACGGAAGCGGTGGCGACGGCGGCCATCGCCGACGGCGACGCCTCGATCAGGCAGGCGCTCCCCGGCTATCGGGTCAGTACGCTCGCCTTGCCGTACGGAGCCCAGCCCCGGCGCGAAGAACTGGCGCTGCGGGGGGAGGGCTATTCCTATCGAGGCGCGCTGCTCGTGGGGGCCGGGCCGGCGCCTTCGCCTTGTTCGCCCGCCTTCGAACCGGCATCGATTCCCCGGATCCGGTCACAGGGGGCAGGCCCGGAAGCGGAGTACGGCTCCGCCCACTGGCTGGACGAACTCGGTTCCCCGGCAGGCCGCCGGTACACCTCGGACGGTGACCCGTCGACGGTGTCGTATCCGCGTTCCGCGGGCGAACCCGCACCCGCTTGCGCGAGCGTGAAACTTGCCTACTGAACCGCAGCACGTACGCCGCGACGGCACTCTCGTGGACTGGCTTCCGCAGCCTCGAAAGCCGTTCCCGCCGAAGATTCCGATGGCACGCAAGCCGTTGACGCCGCCGGACCGGCACCGGACGCCGGTGGACCGGACTTGGTGGCCGCTGATCGTCATTCTCGTCGCGCTGGTGCTTTCGATGGCCCTTTTCTTCGCACCGTTCGCCATCGACATCCCCGAAGCACCGGGCACCGTTCCGCCCCGGCCCTCACCCAGTCCTCAGACGACGGCGGCGCGGCCGATCACCCACGTACCGGAGTCCGCGGCGCTCCCGGAAGGCGATCCCGTCACCCCCGCCGGGTCGGGGACGTGGCGGGTGGTGGCCGGTGCGGGAGCTCTCCCGGCCGGCACCGGTGCGCGGCTCTTGACCTACACCATCGAAATCGAGGACGGGGTCGACCACCCGTCGTTCGCCGCGGAGGTCGAGTCGATCCTGGCGGACCCGCGAGGGTGGATCGGACTCGGCGACCTGTCGTTCCGGCGGGTCGACGGCGCGGACGCCGCACCGGACTTCCGCATCAGTCTCACCAGCCCCGGCACGAGCCGTCGCCCGGATCTCTGCGGGTTCGCGATCCCTTACGACTCGTCGTGTCACCTGACCAGCGAGCACAGGGTCGTCGTCAATCTCGCCCGCTGGGTGCGCGGCGCGCATGCGTATCAGAACGATCTGCGGGGCTACCACCGCTACGCGATCAATCACGAGGTGGGCCACGCGCTCGGGCGGGGTCATGAGGGCTGTCCCGCCGACGGGGCGCCGGCTCCGGTGATGATGCAGCAGACATTCGGCCTGTCCAACACCTATGTCGCGGAACTGAACCGCGCCGAATCGGGGGCGGCGGCGAAGGTCGGCCCGGACGGCGCGGTGTGCCGCCCCAACCCCTGGGTCACCGCTGTGCCGTGAAGGCCGCCAGGTATTTCGCGGTTTGCCCACCGCGTGACGGGGTATGGGCAGTCATGACGCGGAACACGGCGAGAGCGGTTTGGCAGGTGCGGTTCGTCGAGCCATCCCGGTACCGGGTGGAGTACTGCTGCCGCGGTTCGGGCGCCGGGACGTTCGAGGTGCTGCTGACACCGTGGTTGCGTGAGGCGGTGGACCTGCCGCCGGCGGCGGACGACGCCCTGGCGTTGTGCGCGGCCGGACTGGTTCTCGACTCGCTGCTCGCGGCCGAGATGCCGATACCGCGAGAGGTCGACCTCGAGACGCTGGCTCACGCCGATCCTTCCTTCGTCACCGGATTACGCCGGCGCCTGCGGTACGCGAGCGACCGGGTGCTGGTTCCCGAATCGGCGTGACGAGGCCTGGCACGTTCACTATCGCCGCGAACCTCCTTCTCGGGCCGCCCGTGGCGATCACGGACCGGGCCCGCGACGCCATCCGCGACGCCCTGAGCCGCTGACTTCTGACGCGAGAGGAGAAAACATGTCCGAGAACGACCAGTCCTACGACGCGCCCCAGGACACCGGTCCGCCCGATCAGGTGGAAACCGATCCCGCGGCGCTGAACAGCGCCGAGGATCTCGACGAAGACCGCCTGCGCGTCGACCCGCTGGAAGAAGGAATGGACCCGCCCGAACACTGGAGCGGGGTGACGAAGTACGGCATGACCCCCTGGGAGCAGGCGCATCCCGCCCCGCTCGAGCAGAGGCTGGCCGAAGAAAGGCCGGATGTCGACGAAACGGCGGAGGCCGCCGACCGCACGGCGGTCAAGCACTCGGACGACGTACGGCCGGACAGTCTCGACTACGCCGAAGAACTGGGTATTTCGGCGGACTTCCCCGGCGGCTCCATGCCCGACGAGATCCGTACCCCGCCGCCGCCGGACTGATCGAGCCCGGCCTTCCGAGCCTGGCACGGACCAGGGAGCCATCGGTGAATCGGTCATGAATCGGTTTGAGATGGCGTGGGCCGGGTACCCGCTGGACAAGCCGACCATCTGAAGGAGTTGAAACCTCGTTATGGGCACCATCACCAAATCCGTCGATGTGCAAGCCGACGTGTCCACTGTGTACAACCAGTGGACCCAGTTCGCGGACTTCCCGCGGTTCATGGAGGGTGTCGACCGCGTCGAACAGCGCGACGAAACCCATACGCACTGGACCGTCACCATCGCCGGGATAACCAAGGAATTCGACGCCACCATCACCGAACAGCACCCCGACGAGCGGGTCGCGTGGAAGTCCGACACGGGCCCGAACCACGCGGGCGTCGTCACCGTGCACCGGATCGACGACTCCCACACCCGGGTCACCGTTCAGCTGGACATCGACCCCGAGGGGTTCGTCGAGAACGTCGCCGACAAACTCGGTGTCCTCGACCGCCGCGTGCAGGGAGACCTCGACCGGTTCAAGACCTTCCTGGAAAACCGGGACGGCAACGAGACCGGGGCGTGGCGCGGCGACGTCGACCGCCCTGCCCAGCACGGCGGCTGACCCCCGGTTTCCAGTCCAGCCAAAAGAACCCCGTATGCCCACGCTGACTCGGATGCCGGGCGGGTCACCGCCGCCTGCAGCGCCGCACTGATCGTCGCGCCGAAGATCCTGGCGAAGCCCTGCGGCCTTCACCACTCCCGCCGGGGAAGTGACGGCGCCGGTGAGGATTCTGCTCGCGGCGATCGGAGCCCGTGACCCCGCGATCGGCCTGGCGATGATGTTCGCCCGGAGGGGCGGCCGCTGTGGGTCGCTTCGAGCGTTCGCGTCGCTTCGGACGCCGTCGACGCGGTGATCTTGAGCTTGCCGGACAAGGCGGCGCGGGCGAAAACCGCCGGATTCGCCACCGGCTGGGCGGTGCTGTGCGCCCCTGTCCGGCCTGCGGCGATGACCGGCCGAAAACCGAGATGGCACCTTGATCCGCCGCCGGGCGATTTCCTCGCCCGGCGGCGGACTGGTTTCGCCCGGTCGTGGTCTACTCGACGGTGAGGAGATCGTTCTCCTCGACGGCGGACAGGTCCAGCGTCTTGTAGCCGATGTCGTCGAACAGGATCGTGATGCGGTCCGGTTCCACCGACATGACGGTGCCCCGGCCCCATTCGGAGTGGTGGACGGTGCTGTTGGCGGCGTACTCGCCGCTCTCCCCGCTTTTCCGCTCGCCGGTGCCGAAGTCGCAGGTGTCGCAATTACCGCAGGGTTCGGCGAGTTGCTCCCCGAAATAGCCGAGCAGATACCGGCGACGGCATTCCAGGGTTTCCGCGTAGCCGCGGATCATCTCGATCCGGGAGCGGACCAGCCGCTGGTGCCGTTCGGCGACCTCGACGGCCTGCTGGACCGCCTGGTCCGGCGGGAGATCGCGGTCGACGTACTCGATCCGCCCGTCGTCGGTGGTGCCCACGGCTCCGGTCTCCTCGAGCAGATTGACCGCTTTCGTGCGCCGGGCCGCCGAAGCGTCCACTGTGTCCTTCAAATCGGCAGGCCGAACGGGTGAGTCGTGTTCGCCGAGGGTCTTCGCCACCTGGCCGAGGACCTCTTCCGGAGCTTTGGCGGCGGTGAGGAACTTCTGGAGGCCCAGATCCTGAGGCCGGTAGAGGAGCGTGATCTTGGCGGGTTCGCCGTCGCGGCCGGCACGGCCGATCTGCTGGTAGTAGGTGTCGAGCGAATCGGGTACCGACGCGTGCAGGACGAACCGCACGTCGGGTTTGTCGATGCCCATGCCGAACGCCGAGGTGGCGACCACGATGTCCACCTCACCGGCGAGGAACCGTTCGTGGACCTGTTCGCGGCCGTGGGTCTTCATGCCGGCGTGATAGGCCGCCGCGCGCGCACCCGCCCGCGCGAGCTCCTCGGCGAAGTACTCGGCGTCCTTCCGGCTGGCGACATACACCAGGCCGGTTCCGTGCTCGCTCGTCAGTGACCGGGCCAGTGCGACCACCATGTGTCGTTTGTCTTCGTCGTCGCTGAACCGCTCCACCGACAAATGCAGGTTGGGCCGGTCGAAACCGGCGATCACCTCACGATGGTCTCGGAGGCCGAGCCGTTCGACGATGTCTTCGCGCACCGGCAGCGCGGCGGTGGCGGTGAGGGCGAGCACCGGCGGATGTCCGAGCCGCTCGATCACCGGCCCCAGGCGAAGGTAATCGGGGCGGAAGTCATGGCCCCAAGCCGAGACGCAGTGTGCCTCGTCGACGACGATCAGGGAGATCTCCAGCTCGTTGAGTGTGCCGAGAACGTCTTCTTTGGACAGTTGCTCCGGCGAGAGGAACAAGTACCCCGCTTCGCCTTCCTGGACGGCCTTCCACGCGTTCTTCCGCTCGCTCGCGCGCTGCGAGGAGTTCACCGCGACCGCGTCCGGCGCGTGGCTGTCCTCGATACTCTCCCGCTGATCGTTCTGCAGGGCGATCAGCGGGGACACCACGAGTGTCACGCCGTCCAGCTTCATGGCGGGCACCTGGTAGATCGCGGACTTCCCCGCGCCGGTGGGCAGGACGACCAGCACGTCGCGGCCCGCCACGATGTGCTCCATCGCCTCGAGTTGCTCGCCGGTGAGTTCCGACCAGCCGAAGACCTCCGCGGCGATCCGCTGCAACTCTTCGCGTCTTTCCGTTGCCTTCACCAGCCGGAGATACCCCGGCATTCCGCGCGGAAACGGCGGTGTCGACGAACGCGGAACTCGTTCGTGTTCGTGCCCGCAGGTGTGCGCCGTGCCGATCCGGGGTAGCCAGTCGGCGATCCATCCCGCTTAGGCGAAAGGGAACCGACGTGAGCCTGAACGATGACGACATCTCCACCACCTCGGACAAGGAAACCGAAGGACCGGCCGACTCCGGGGCCAGCCAGGGCACGCCCGGCCAGCACGACGGTGGTGCCGACGGCGGTGCCGAAGGTCCCGCAGACTCCGGTGCCGGCGGAGGAACCCCCGGCCAGCACGACGGCGGAGCCGACGGCGGCGCGGACAGTGGAGCGAGCTGATCCGAGCGAGCCGAAGACCGGTACCGGGCAAGGCGGCGAAAGCCTCCCGGTACCGGTCACCGGCCGCGTTCCCGAAGGGGTCTTGACCCGGTTGGTCGGACCCGACCTCGAGGAGTTCTCCGTCCGGCATTGGGGCCGTGAGCCGTTGTTGCGGCGGACGGGTGGCCATTTCGGTGATCTGCTCGACCTCGACGGAGTCGACGAGATACTCTCCCGCCGCGGGCTCCGTACACCGTTCCTCCGGATGGCCCGCGACGGGTCGGTGGTCGATTCCCGGTCGTTCACCGACGGCGGTGGGGTCGGTGCCGAAATCGGCGACCAGGTCCGCGACGACCGGGTCGCCGCG
>Ga0196958_10000602_pt1 | contig 11755 bp, 6 predicted proteins | sample S1v_10metaG_FD_148654 | JGI IMG/M metagenome (GOLD analysis project Ga0196958, IMG submission 148654) | Soil microbial communities from Anza Borrego desert, Southern California, United States - S1+v_10 | ecosystem: Environmental > Terrestrial > Soil > Desert | place: USA: California | collected...
TCCAGCACGCGAAGTCCGTCGGCATCCGCGTCGGCCCCGGCCGCGGCAGCGCGGCGGGCTGCCTCATCGCCTACGCGCTGGGCATCACCGACCTCGACCCGGTGAAGCACAACCTGATCTTCGAGCGGTTCCTCAACCCCGAGCGCCAGTCGATGCCCGACATCGACCTCGACTTCGACGAGCGCCGGCGCGGCGAGATGATCCGGTACGTCACCGAGAAGTACGGCGAGGACCGGATCGCCCAGATCATCACCTACTCGACGATCAAGGCGAAGGCCGCGATCAAGGACTCGGCGCGGGTGCTCTACGGCCAGCCCGGCTACGCCGTCGCCGACCGCATCTCCAAGGCCATGCCGCCCGCGGTCATGGGCAAGGACATCCCGCTCTCGGGCATCTTCGACCCGAGCCACAAGCGCTACTCCGAGGCCAGCGAGGTCCGCGCGCTCTACGAGGCCGACCCGCAGGTCAAGGAGATCGTCGACACCGCGCGCGACCTCGAGGGCCTCAAGCGCCAGTGGGGCGTCCACGCCGCCGGCGTGATCATGTCGAGCACGCCGCTGATCGACGTCATCCCGATCCAGCGCCGCGAGGCCGACGGGGCGATCATCACGCAGTTCGACATGGGCGTCTGCGAGACCCTCGGGCTGCTCAAGATGGACTTCCTGGGCCTGCGCAACCTCACGGTCATCGACGACGCGCTGCACAACATCGAGCTCAACGGCAAGCCGCCGCTCGACCTGGACGCCCTGGGCCTCGACGACACGAAGGCCTACGAGCTGCTGGCCCGCGGCGACACCCTCGGGGTGTTCCAGCTCGACGGCGGGCCGATGCGCGACCTGCTGCGCCGCATGGTGCCCACGACGTTCGAGGACATCTCCGCGGTCCTCGCGCTCTACCGGCCCGGCCCGATGGGCGCCAACGCGCACAACGACTACGCCGACCGCAAGAACGGCCGGCAGGAGATCAAGCCCATCCACCCGGAGCTGGCGGAGCCGCTGGCCGAGATCCTGGGCGAGACGTTCGGTCTGATCGTCTACCAGGAGCAGGTCATGGCGATCGCCCAGCAGCTCGCGGGCTACTCGCTCGGCAACGCCGACCTGCTGCGGCGCGCGATGGGCAAGAAGAAGAAGGAGATCCTCGACAAGGAGTTCGTGCCCTTCTCCGAGGGCATGAAGGCCAACGGCTACTCCCAGGACGCCATCAAGACCCTGTGGGACATCCTCGTCCCGTTCTCCGACTACGCCTTCAACCGCGCGCACACCGCGGGCTACGGGCTGGTCTCGTACTGGACGGCCTACCTCAAGGCGAACTACCCCGCCGAGTACATGGCCGCGCTGCTCACCAGCGTGCGCGACGACAAGGACAAGGCGGCGATCTACCTCGCCGAGTGCCGCAAGATCGGGATCACGGTGCTGCCGCCCGACGTCAACGACTCCGTGCGCGACTTCGCCCCGGTCGGTCACGACATCCGCTTCGGCCTCGGCGCCATCCGCAACGTCGGCACCAACGTGGTCGACGCGATCGTCGAGACCCGCCGCGAGAAGGGCGACTTCACCGACTTCTCCGACTTCCTGCGCAAGGTGCCCCAGCAGGTCTGCAACAAGAAGACCGTCGAGTCGCTGATCAAGGCCGGCGCGTTCGACTCGCTGGGCCACCCCCGCAAGGGGCTCGCGCTCGTGCACGCCGAGGCCGTCGACGCGGTGATGACCACGAAGAAGGCCGAGGCCGAGGGCCAGTTCGACCTGTTCGGCAGCTTCGACCCCGACGGCGGGGACGGCACCGAGGCCGACACCACCGGCATGTTCGACGTCAAGGTGCCCGAGGGGGAGTGGGAGCCGAAGCACCGCCTCGCCCTCGAGCGGGAGATGCTGGGGCTCTACGTCTCGGGCCACCCGCTCAACGGCATCGAGCAGGTCCTCGCCAGCCGCGCCGACACCCCGATCACGAAGATCCTCGAGGGCGACGTGGCCGAGGGCGCCACGGTCACCGTCGGCGGCATCCTCGCCACCGTCACCCGGCGGGTGAACAAGAAGGGCGAGCCCTGGGCCTCGGCGCAGATCGAGGACCTCGCCGGTGGCATCGAGGTGCTGTTCTTCCCGCGCACCTACGCCGCGGTCTCGATCGACGTCGCCGAGGACGCGATCGTGCTGGTCAAGGGCAAGGTCAACAAGCGGGACGATCGGGTGAGCCTGTTCGTCGAGGACCTCGCGGTGCCCGACCTGACCGGCGGTGTCGGCGGTGCGCCGGTCAAGGTCGTCATCGAGAGCGCCCGGTGCACGCCCGAACGGGTCGGCAAGCTCAAGGAGGTCCTCGTCGCCCACCCGGGACCGAGCGAGGTGCACCTGACGCTGGTGGCGGCCAACGGCGCGAGCCACGTGCTGCGCCTCGACGACGGGCTCAAGGTCACCAACTCCGGTGCGCTGATGGGCGACCTCAAGGCGCTGCTCGGGCCGCGCTGCCTGGGGTGACGGTCGCGGTACCCCACGGACGCCGCGCGCGTCCCGCCGCCGCACGTCCGCGCGCCGACGCTCCGGACCGACGGGGAGCCAGCGGCTGGGCACGTGGCGCTAGGAGAGGGCCCGCGGCAGCTCGCCGCGGCCGCTGATCCCGAGCTTGCGATAGGCCGCGGCGAGGTGGGTCTCGACCGTCTTGGTGGTGACGAAGAGGCTCTGGGCGATCGCGCGGTTGGTGAGCCCGTCGACGGCCAGGCCCACGATGCGTCGCTCACTCGGCGTCAGCGCGTCGGGACCGGTCAGGGCCGCGCGGCGGGGCCGGGCCCCGAGGGCGCCGAGCTCCGCACCGGCTCGGGCGACGAGGGCTTCGGCCCCGCACGCCGAGGCCTGGTCCATGCCCCGCTCGAGGCAGGACCGCGCGTCGGTGCGGCAGTTGGCGCGCCGCAGCGCGGCGCCGAGGTCGACCAGCGCGCGGGCGTGCTCCAGCGCCGCCGGCAGAGCGGCCAGGGTGTCCACGGCGTCGCGCAGGTCGGCGACCGCGCCGGTCACGAGACCCCGGGCTCGCAGGGCCAGGCCGAGGGCTCGTCCCGACGCGTAGCGGCGCGCGGTGCGCACGGCGGCGTCGGCCTGCTCGCGGGCCTCCTCGTCGCGGCCGAGGTGGTGCAGCGCCAGGGCCGCGGCCGGCTGCCACGTCACCAGGGCCGGGTGCCGGAGCTGGACGCGGGCACGTTCACCCGCGGCGGTGAACTCGGCCAGGGCCTCCTCGAACCGTCCCTGCTCGGCGCGGAGGTGACCGCGGGCCTCGGTCAGGTAGGGCAGCGACCGCGGCGGTCCGGCCTCCTCGAGGGCCGCCTCGGCCTCCTCGAGGTGTCCCCGCTCGATCAGGCAGCGCAGCAACCACGTGAGCGTGTGGCGTCGGGCCGACCGGGTCTGGAGCTCCTGCGCGATGGCGTGGACGACGCGCGCGTCGGCCTCGGCCTCGGCCAGGCGCCCGAGCCGGTAGTAGGCCATGGCCCGGAAGGTGGTCGTCTCGCCGACCTGCACGAGGTTGTGGAGCGCGTGGGCGGAGGCGATGCCGTCGTCGGCCGCCTCGACCGCCGCCCCGAGCTCGTCCACGGCGATCAGGACGGTCATCGCGGCCGGCAGGATCCCGGGTTCGGGACGCTCGGCCGAGCGGTGCCGGCGCACCGCCTCGAGTGCCAGGTCGCGGGCCGTCCCGAGCCGCGTGCCCCCGACCTCGACCGCACGGCTGAGGTCGTCCGCGGCGTCGGGATCACTCGCCTCGAGCGCGTGGAGGGCGAGCAGGAGCAACAGATTGGAGCCGGCGGGGCCGCGCGGTCCGGTCTGCTCCCACAGGCGGCGCGCCCGCGGCAGGACCTCCGCGCGCCGGGACGGGTCCATCCAGTCCAGGAACGCGCGCTCCACCTCGAGGTCGTGGCGCACGTCGGGATCGAGCTCGTCGAGGTGCCGGGCCGCGGCGTGCACGAACCGCCGAGCGGTCCGGAAGTCCGAGAAGGATCGCAGCATCCGGGAGGCGGTCAGCGACGACCGGGCCCGAGCGGTGGGATCCGTGATGGCCTCGTGCGCACGGTCGAGCGTGGCGACGCCCTCGTCCGGGGAGAACCGCAGCTCGGCCTGGCCCAGTTCGGCGAGCACCGCGCCGTGGTCGGCCGGTACCGGGGGCTCGAGGAGGGCGCGGCGCAGGTACGTCGCGGCCGCCTGGGGCGCGCCCTTGGCCAGGGCCGCCCGGGCGGCGGCGCGCAGGACGTCGACGGTCCAGGGGTCGCCGAGGGGCTCCACGGCGAGCAGGTGGCCGGCCGCGCGCTCGGGGTCCTGCCCGTCCTCGGTCGCCAGGCGCGCGCTCCGGCGATGGCCCCGGTCGAGCTCACTCCGGCTCATGTGCTCGGTGATGACCTGGGCCACCAGGGGGTGGGTGAAGCTGAGGGGTCGGGCGTCCGACAGCAGCTCGGCAGCGGTGAGGGCGTCGGCGGCGGCGACCGCGTCGGCCGGAGCGAGCTCGGCCAGCGTCGCGGCGTGGCGCAGCAGCGCGCCCGGGCCGAGGACGGCGACGGCACGGGCGAGGGCGCCCGCGGCGGGCGGCAGCCGGCGCAGCCGCGGCAGGACCCAGGTGGCCACGATGGCGGGCGCCCGCTCCTCGACGGCGGCGACCCCTGCACGCTCCGGGCGGGCGCCCGCGTGGTCCAGCGCGGTCAGCAGGGCCCGCAGCAGCATGGGGTTGCCGCCGGTCGCCTCCTGGCACGCGCGGGTGAACGCCGGGTCGGGGTCGGGGCCCAGGGCGTCGCGGACCATCCGTGCGGTGCTGGCGTGCCCGAGCGGGCGCGGGCGCAGGACGGTCCTGGTCGGCGACCCGTCCGCCTCGACCATCTCGACGAGGACCGCGAGCGGGTCCGACGCCGGCGCGGGGCGTGTGGCCACGACGAGGCCCACCGGGAGGTCCGCGACGCGGTGCGCCAGGTAGGCGATGGCCCGGGTGGAGGCGACGTCGGCCCAGTGCGCGTCGTCGACCAGCAGCACCGCCGGGCCGGAGTCGGCGAGGTTGGCGGTGAGCCAGTACAGCCCGTGCAGCCGCTCCGCCGTCCCGGCGTCGGGCCGGGCGTCGGCGACGTCGAGGGCGATCACGGGCTCGGCCAACCGGGCCGGGCCCTCCAGCAGCGCCGCGCGCTCCTCGGGCGAGGAGCCCACGAGCAGCGGTTCGAACAGGCCCCGGACGACGGCGAAGGCGAAGTCGCGCTCCAGCGGGGTCCCCCGGGCGCTCAGCACCCGCACGTCGGTCGTGGCCGCGCGTGCCTGCGCGGCCGCGAGGAGGCCGGTCTTCCCGATGCCCGCCGGCCCCTCGATCAGGAGGACGCCGCCGCGCCCGGCGACCGCGGCGCCGACGAGCGCGTCGACCGCCGCGAGCTCCGCGTCGCGCTCGAGCAGCATGCGCCCTCCACCGTCGCCCGGGGTCAGGGTCCCGGCGTCATTCTCGGGGTCCGCACCCCGAGGTGGTCCCGGGGCCGGTGCGCTCGACTGTCCCCACGACCGACGCACCAGGAGGATCCCGTGATCATCCGCAGCACGTTCCCCCCGATCGAGATCCCGGACGCCCCGCTGCCCGCGGTCGTCCTCGGGGCGGCCGCCGCCCGTGGCGACCGAGCCGCCCTCGTCGACGGCGTCGGCGGCGCGGTGCTGACGTACGCCGACGTCGTCGACGGCGTCCGCCGATGTGCGGCCGGGCTCGCTGCGCACGGGCTGGGGCGGGGCGACGTGCTCGCCATCATGATGCCGAACCTGCCCGAGTTCGCGCTCGCGTACCACGGGGCCCTCACCGCCGGCGCCACGATCACCACCCTCAGCCCGTTGAGCAGCGTCGAGGAGGCCGTGCACCAGCTGCACGACACCCGCACCCGATTCCTCGTGACCGTGCCGACGTGCCTGGACGTGGCCCGCCGGGCCGCCCGGCGCACGGGCGTCGAGCGCGTCTACGTCCTCGGACCGGCCGCGGAGGGCGCCGAGGAGTTCGCCGCGCTGTTGACCCACGGCGACCAGCCACCGTCGGCGGAGATCGACCCCGCCCGGGACATCGCCGCCCTGCTGTACTCCAGCGGCACCACCGGCCGCCCGAAGGGTGTCGCCCTGACGCACCGGGCGCTGGCGGCGGCACTGACACAGGCCGCCGCGCTCGCCCCGCTGCGTGAGCGCGATCGCGCGCTCTGTCCCATCCCGTTCTTCCACATCGCCGGACAGGCGGTCGGCATGAACGCGGTGCTGCGGGCCGGCGCCACCGTCATCACACAGCCACGCTTCGACCTCGAGCGCTTCCTGGCGCTCGCCCAGGAGCACCGGGCCACCGCCGTGCTCGGCGCTCCGCCGATCGTGCGGGCCCTGGCCCACCACCCGCTGGTCGACCGCTACGACCTGTCCGCCCTCGAGCGCATCGTGTCCGGCTCGGCACCGCTGTCGGCGACGCTGCAGAACGCGTGCGCACAGCGACTGGGGCGCTTCGTGGGGCAGGCCTACGGGCTCACCGAGACCGGACTGATCATCGCGGTGGCCCCCCACGACGGCCGCCCGGCGCGCCCGGGTGCCGCGGGCATGCTGTGTCCGTCCACCGAGGCCCGGGTGTTCGACGTCGAGCGCGGGGTCGACGCGCCGCCGGGCGCGGTCGGCGAGCTGTGGGTGCGCGGGCCGCAGGTGATGACCGGCTACCTCGACCAGCCCGAGGCCACGGCGGCGATGCTCGACCCCGACGGCTGGCTGCACACCGGCGACCTGGTCCGCATCGACGCCGACGGCTGGGTCTTCGTGGTCGACCGACTCAAGGAACTGATCAAGTACAAGGGGTACCAGGTCGCCCCCGCCGAGCTCGAGGCCGTGCTCGGCGGACACCCTGCCGTCGCCGACGTCGCCGTCGTCGGCCGGCCCGACGAGGAGGCCGGGGAGATCCCCGTCGCCCACGTCGTGGCCCGCGACGAGGTCGACGCCGACGAGCTGATCGCGTACGTCGCCGCCCGGGTGTCGCCACAGCACCGGGTGCGGGCGGTCGAGTTCGTCGAGGTCATCCCGCGTTCTCCCGCCGGCAAGATCCTGCGCCGCGAGCTGCGCCGTGCTCCCCAACTCGTGCCGTGACCGCGCAGCTCGACGCCTCACCACCACGACCGGGACGGCCCGTGACCGGCGACGGGCAGGACGCGAGGGTGAGGCCGCCCCACGCGGCGACCACACGGGACCACTCCGCGAGCGCCGCCAGGCTGGTGCGCCTGGAGATCGAGCTGGCCGAGCAGAAGGCCCTGCTGAGCACGCTGTGCCGCCGCCTCGACGAGTATCCGCCGACGCGGAGCCCGGCCTCGGCGCCGAGCCTGAGCGATCGGGAACGGGAAGTGGCGGAGCTGGTCGCCCGTGGGCGCACCAATCGCCAGGTGGCGAGGGCCCTGTCGCTGAGCGAGAAGACCGTGGAGTGCCACCTCACGCGGATCTTCGCCAAGCTCGGGATCGCCTCGCGGGCCGCCGTCGCCCGGGCGATCGACGCGCCGGCCAGGGGGCGGGGCCCCGAGGGCCACGGGCGGCCACCACCGCTGTGGGACGAGGTCGTCCGTACCGACCCCGACCTTCCCCGTCCGGGCGCCACGACCGTCACGGCACCGTCGTCCGGTCGGGCGCCGTGGCGACCAGCTGCCGGAGCAGGGCCGACACCGTCCGCTCCGTGACCTGCTCGGCCGGCCAGCCCCGCTCGACGGCGAGGTGGTGGTAGGCCGTCGGGTGCACGGCCGCCCAGATCCAGTCCGCGGCCTCGTCCACGGTCCAGCCCGGGTCCAGGCCGCCCGCGCGGTCCAGGGCGGCGACCGCGCGCCCGATCGCCTCGCGCCACTCGCCCATGCGCTCGTGGTAGGCGTCCGCCCCGTCGTCACCGGTCACGGCGGCGGCCTCGAGGGCCCGCGCGACCGGCAGGATCCGGGGCACGTAGGCGAGCCACTCCCGCAGCAGGCGCTCCAGCCGCTGCGGTGCGGGCAGCTCCCGGGTGGCCCGCACCCGGTCGACGAAGCCGGAGGCGTGGTCGACGTGGCGCGCCATCTCCTGCAGCAGCCCCGCGCGGTTGCTGAAGTGCAGGTAGACGGCCTGCCGCGAGACGTGGGCGGCGCGTCCCACCGCGGCGAGGGTCAGGTCCGCGACCCCGTGGTCCCGGACCAGCTCCCACGCCCCGTCCAGGATCCGGGTCCTCGTGTCCTCCACGAGGACGAGCCTGCCCGCTGCCCTTGACACGCGTCAAGCAGGCTGCCAACTTGACACGTGTCAAGCTCACTCGAGGAGGCAGTGATGATCTGGTCCAGCAGCTACCCCGAGGTCCCCGTCGGCGGCACGACCCTGCCCGCCCTCGTGACCGAGGCGGCGGAGCGTTTCCCGGAGCGCACCGCGCTGGTCGACGGGCCGTCGGGCGCGTCGGTGACCTACGCCGAGCTCGTGCGCCGCGTCGAGCGGATCGCGGCGTGGCTCCACGCCGACGGGGTGCGGCCGGGGGCCGTGATCGGCATGTGGGCCCCGAACACGCCGCCCTGGGCCGCGTTCGCGCTGGCCGCGATGCGTCTCGGCGCCACCGTCACCGCCACGCACGCCGCGGCGCCGGAGCGGGAGGCGCTCGGCACGCTGGCCGCGGCGGGGGCCGAGGTCGTCGTCACCGTCCCGGAGCGCGTCCCGGCCCTGCGCGAGCGTGTGCGCCGTGTGGTCGTGCTCGGTGAGGCGCCGGGCGCGACACCCCTGCACGAGGTCCTGGCGTGCCCGGACCCGTCGCCGCCGCCCGCCGACGACCCGGACGCCGTCGCCCTGCTGCCCTTCTCCAGCGGCACCACCGGCCGACCCAAGGGGGTGCGGCTCACGCACACCAACCTCGTGACCCACATCCGCCAGATGCGAGCCGTCCTCGGGCTCACCGAGCACGACACGACGCTGGCCCTCGCCCCGTTCCCGCACGTCCTGGGCTCGGTCGGCACGCTCGCCCTGCCCCTGGCCGTCGGGGCCACCGTGGTGACGGTGCCGCAGGTGGACCCGGTCCTGCTCGCCGACCTCGTCGAGCGCCACCGAGTCCGTTTCCTCGCCGTCCCACCGCCGGTGGCGACCGTCCTCACCGCCCATCCCGCGCTCGCCGGGCGCGACCTGAGCAGCCTCCGGTTCGTGGGCGTGGGCGCCGCACCGCTCCCGCCGCGCCTCCAGGAGGCGCTGGCCGCGCGGCTGCCGGGATGCGTGGTCGGGCAGGGCTGGGGGATGACCGAGACGACCTCGGGGATCTGCCTCCCCGACGGCCGCACCGGCACCACGCCCGGCACGGTCGGCCGGCCGCTGCCGAACACCGAGCTGCGTGTCGTCGACCCCGAGACGGGACGCGACCTCGGGGTCTCGGAGTGCGGCGAGCTGTGGGTGCGCGGGCCGCAGGTCATGGCCGGCTACCAGGACGCCCCGGAGGCCACGGCCGCCGTCCTCGACGCGGACGGCTGGCTGCGGACCGGGGACCTGGGCCGGATCGAGCCCTCCGGGGACGTCGTCCTGCTCGACCGGCTCAAGGAGCTGATCAAGGTGGACGGGTTCCAGGTCGCCCCCGCCGAGCTCGAGGCGCTGCTGGTGGAGCACCCCGCGGTGGCCGACGCCGCCGTGGTGGGCCGCCCCGACGAGCGGCACGGGGAGGTGCCCGTGGCCTTCGTCGTCCCCCGCCCGGGTGACGGAGCGGGTCTCGACGGGGACACGGTGCTCCGGTGGATCACCGAGCGGGTGTCACGTCACCAACGGCCGGCCGCCCTGAACGTCGTCGACGTCCTGCCCCGCAGCCCCGCGGGCAAGCTGCTGCGCCGGACGCTGCGCGACCTCGGGGACGCGCCGACGCCCGGGGTGGAGCCCCGTTCCGCCACACTGGCCCGGTGATCGTCGACGCCCACGTCCACGTCGCCCACCTCGACCGGCTCAAGGTGCCGTGGGAGCAGTGGATCGGCCCGGCGGGGCCGGTCGAGGAGTGGGCCGCCTGCTACGACAGCGACGGCGCGGCGATCCCCGAGAAGGTGTCGGGGTTCTTCGCCGCCGCGGGCGTCGACCGGGTGCTGCTGTTCTGCGAGTACTCACCGAAGGCCACCGGGTGGCAGACGGTCGAGGACATGCTGCCGCTCGTCGACGCCGACGCGGAGCGCTTCCGGATCGTCGCCAACGTCAACCCGCACGTGCACCACCCGGTGGCCCGCGAGCTCGACCGCCAGCTCGACCTCGGTGCGGTGGCGCTCAAGGTGCACCCCGTGCACGCCGGGATCGCGCCGAACGACGCCCAGCTCTACCCGGCGTACGCCCGGTGCGCGGAGCGCGGTGTGCCGGTGATCGTGCACACCGGGCCGTCGAACTTCCCCGGCGCCACCGCCCGGTACGGCGACCCGGTGCTGCTCGACGACGTGCTGCGCGACTTCCCCGACCTCGTCGTCGTGCTCGCCCACGGCGGCCGGGGCTGGAGCTACGAGGCGGCGGCGTCGCTGGCGCTGACCCGCGAGCACGTGTGGCTCGACGTCGCCGGGCTACCGCCGCGCAAGCTGCCCGACTACTACGACCGGTTCGGCTTCGAGCGCGTGGCGCGCAAGGCCATCTTCGGCACCGACTCGCCGGCCGCCCACCCCGCCCGCAACATCGCGGCGATCCGGGCCCTCGGGCTCGACGAGGAGCTGACCGCCGGCGTCCTCGGTGAGCACGCCCGCCGCGTCTACCCCGGGCTCGATTCCCCGCCGCGACGGGCCTGACCGACACGCCGGGGCGTGTTGGGCGGGCGCTCCGTCGGGTAGTCACCATCCATGGCCATCGCGACGATCAACCCCGCGACGGGGGAGACGGTCAAGGAGTTCGACTCCCTCACCTCCGAGCAGCTGGAGGAGAAGCTCCAGCGGGCCTGGGACACGTTCCAGACCTACCGCGACACGACGTTCGAGCAGCGTGCCGGCTGGCTGCGCGCCGCCGCCGACATCTTCGACGCGGAGAACGAGCGGCTGGCCGAGCTCGCGACCCTCGAGATGGGCAAGACGTTCACCGCCGCCAAGGCCGAGATCGCCAAGTGCTCGCTGGGCTGCCGCTGGTACGCCGACCACGCCCCCGAGGACCTCGCCGACGTGGAGTGGCCCAAGCCCGCCAACGCGTCCGAGAACGCCCGGATCCTCACGCGCTACCAGCCGCTCGGGCCGGTCCTGGCGATCATGCCCTGGAACTTCCCGTACTGGCAGGTGCTGCGCTTCGCCGCGCCCGCGCTGATGGCCGGCAACGTCGGCCTGCTCAAGCACGCGTCGAACGTCCCGCAGGTGGCCCTGGCCATCGAGGACGTCCTGAACCGCGCCGGGTTCCCGGAGGGCGCCTTCCAGACGCTGCTCGTCGGCTCCTCGGTCATCGAGGGGATCATCGACGACGACCGCGTCCGCGCCGTGACGCTCACCGGCAGCGAGCCCGCGGGCCGCGAGGTCGGCGCCCGGGCCGGTCAGAACGTCAAGACCAGCGTGCTCGAGCTCGGCGGCAGCGACCCGTTCATCGTCATGCCGTCGGCCGACCTGGACTCCACCGTCACCGCCGCGGTGTCGAGCCGGATGCTCAACAACGGCCAGTCCTGCATCAACGCCAAGCGCTTCATCGTCCACGAGCAGATCGCCGACGAGTTCACGCAGAAGCTCGTGGAGAAGATGGAGTCGCTGACCATCGGCGACCCGATGGACGAGAACACGGACGTCGGGCCGATGTCCCAGGGCAACGGGGTCACCGACCTCGACGAGCAGGTGCAGGACTCGATCAAGGCCGGCGCGCGG
>Ga0196958_10000603_pt1 | contig 11732 bp, 14 predicted proteins | sample S1v_10metaG_FD_148654 | JGI IMG/M metagenome (GOLD analysis project Ga0196958, IMG submission 148654) | Soil microbial communities from Anza Borrego desert, Southern California, United States - S1+v_10 | ecosystem: Environmental > Terrestrial > Soil > Desert | place: USA: California | collected...
TCCGCCGGAAGCGGCCGGTGATGATCGCGATGGACCTCGTCCGCTGCACGGCGCTGCTGACCGTCCCGGTGGCCTACGCGTTCGGGTTGCTCGGCTTCGGCCAGCTTCTCGCCGTGTCGGTCGTCGTCGCCGCGGCGGACATCACGTTCCTGGCGGCCAGTGGGGCTTTTCTGAAAACCCTGCTGCCGCCGGAAGATCTGCTGGTCGCCAACGCCCGGTTCGAATCGACGACCTGGACGGCGACCGTGCTCGGCCCGCCGCTCGGCGGTTTCGCCGTCGGCCTGTTCGGACCGGTGATCACGATCGCCGCCGACGCGGTCAGCTACCTGCTCTCGGCACTGGGCATCCGGGCGGTCGGCGGTTCGGAACCGCCACCCGCGAGGCGGGAAGGTCCCCGGCTGACCGGCCGCGACCTGCGGGAAGGTTGGCGGTTCATCCTCATCCACCCGTTGCTACGGCCCCTGTTCGGCAACACGATCGTGGTCAACGGCCTGATCATGGCGACCGCACCGCTGATGGCCGTCCTGATGCTCGGGCAGCTCGGTTTCGCGCCTTGGGAGTACGCGATGGCGTTCGCCGTGCCCTGCCTCGGCGGGCTGATCGGATCGAGACTCTCCCGAAGCGTGGTCGCCCGGTACGGCCGGGACAGGGTTCTCTTCGTCGCCGGTTGGCTGCGGGTCTGCTGGCCCGTCGGGCTCGTCTTCGTCCAGCCCGGTGTGCCCGGGCTGATCCTGGTCATCGTCGTCGAGTTCTGCCTGATCACCTGCATCGGCGTGTTCAACCCGGTGCTCGCCACCAGCAGGCTCGAAATGGTGCCCCTCGACCGCGCGGCGCGCACGCTGTCGGCGTGGTCGATCGCCGGCAAACTCACCACCGCGGCCCTGACCGCGCTGTGGGGGCTGCTCGCCGCGTTCACCGGTCCGCGTGCCGCGGTCGGCATCGCCGGGGCGCTCATGCTCGCGACGCCGCTCCTGCTCCCTCGAAACCGTCGGAGGGCTGTGCCAGTATCTGCGCATGTCGATCAAAAGAGTGGTAGCCGATCTCGAGACCAAGTCACTTGAGCAGGCGAAAGCCTTCTATGAAGGGGTGCTCGGCTTCGAAGTGGTGATGGATCACGGCTGGATCGTGACCCTGGCCGATCCGGACCGTCCGGAGGTGCAGTTGAGTCTCATGACCCACGACGAGACGGCGCCCGTCGTCCCTGCCGTCTCGATCCAGGTGGACGACGTCGACGCGGCGTACGAGGAGGCGAAGGCGTCCGGTGCCGAGATCGTGCACGCACTGACCGACGAGCCGTGGGGCGTCCGGCGGTTCTTCGTCCGCGATCCCGGTGGCCACGTGGTCAACGTGCTGTCGCATCGCTGAAGTCGTTTCATCGGAATTTCATGACGCGTCCCTAACGTTCGAACACGCACCGTAGTCGATCGGAAAGGGATGATGAATGTGAAGAAACTCAGGGGGGTCCTGGCGGCGGCCGCGCTGGCCGCCGGGCTGATCGGCGTCACCGCGCCGTCTGCCCAGGCCGACCAGGCGCGGTACTACATCCTCATCGGCGGCACCTGCGACGGCGCCGCGACCGTCTACGACGACGCCTGGTTGCGGGGCGGGATCCGGAAGGTGGTCCACTATCCGGCAGGGGCAGCCGGAGCACCGAACTGCGACCAGACGCCGATGGACCAAAGCGTCGCGCGCGGGCACGAAGAAGCCCGTCGTGTCGTCCAGAGCTCCTTCGACGAGGACCCCGGCGCGGAATTCACCGTCGTCGGCTACTCGCAGGGCGCGCTGGTCGCCAACCTGGTGCTGAACGACATCGCCGACGGGAGACTGGCCGTGGACAGGTCACGGTTCCGGGCGAAGATCTTCGCCGACCCGATGCAGCCCGTCGGTCCGCCGGGACGCGGGATCAGCACGGTGCTCCCGCCGGGCACCGGGGCGCCGTCGCCGTTCGGCGGCTACGTGTCCTTCGGGCCCGGCCGCACCGACTTCGGCGGTATCCCGTTCATCCGCTACTGCATCGAGACCGACGGGGTCTGCCACTTCGACACCATCGAAGCGCCGGGCGGCTACTTCGCCCAGCACCTGTGTTACCAGTGGGCGCGGCCGACCGATCACCGCTCGATCATGGAGGACACCATCGCGGACGGCGTGTACACCAACGGCTCGCACGCGTTGCCGCGCCAGAACTGCCGTCCGCCGTGGCCGGTGGCGTGATCGGCTGAAGACGGCTGCCGCCCGGCGCCCGATCGCCGGGTGACAGCGGTTCGGGCGATGGCCCGCCCACGATGTCGCGGGCGGGCCATCGTCGATCTACCGCACCAGTTTCCCCGATGCCGGAGCGTGGCCGGCCGGGCGGCCGGGCGGGCGGTGAACGGCAACGTCGGTGAGGAACTGGATCTGGCCGCGCTCCGGGAACTCGGCGTGGCACGGGTGTCGTATGGCCCGCGCTTCTACCGCGCGGCACTGGAGGGTTTCCGGACGGCCATCGGGAAGCTGTAGCCCTGAAGCCCGGGCCGGGGTGAGGGTAGGGCAGACTTGGCGTACTGAAGTCGGAGGCAGACGCGAAATCGCCGAAAGGTGCCGCTATGCCGCCGCCGTGGTTCTCTCTCTCGTGGGGTACATGAAGGCCCCCTTCCTTGCGCCTAGCGCAAGGAAGGGGGCCTTCATGTACCCCACGCGCACCGGTGCAACCCGGCCCACACACCTGCCCGAAGTACGTGAAGGCCCGCGATCAGCCCAAGCCGGAATGCAGTAGGTATCCAAGACACTCTTGGCCCTGACCGTCCTCACCATTCACGACCCCCGCACCCGTCACTTGCAGAACGCGGTGTCCACAGTGGCCATGACCGCATTGGCACCCTTCTCCGTGTCGCCGAAGGTGCCCGGCATCGCGGTCACCGCGAGTCCGACGGTGCGGCCGTCTTCCGTTGCCCCACCGCGGGTTTCGAAGCCGTGGATGTCCCCACCGTGCCCCCAGTACACGCCGCCGCAGCTGAGCGGGTTGCTCATCAGGCCGAGGCCGTATTTCGTTCCCGGGAACAGGGGTGCGTCGACCGTCTTCCGCATTTCGGCCAGCTGAGCGGCGGACAGCAGCCTGCCTTCGAGCAGTACCCGGAAGAACTTGCCGAGATCACTGGGCGTCGAGATCAGCTGCCCGGCGGCGCCGCCCCAGGACGGGTCCAGCTCGGTCGCGTCGATCACCTTGCCGGTGGCGGCGTTGCCGATGGCGTAACCCTGCGGATGCCGTCCCTGGATGGTCTGGTCGCCGACCTGCGGCCAGTAGGTGTGCTTCAGGCCGGCCTTCTTGATCACGCGTTCGGTGATCTGCTCGTGGAGCGGGCGTCCGGTCACCTTCTCGATCAGCATGCCCGCCAGCAGATAGCCGGTGTTGCTGTACTCCCAGTTGGTGCCTGGGGCGAACTTCGCCGGGTGACTCAAGGCCGCGGCGAGCAGTTCGTGGTTCGGCAGGTACCGGTGCTGCACCTTCTCGAAGTTCTCCAGCCCGAGGTACTCGGTGTAGTTCGGCAACCCGCTGGTGTGCTGCAGCAGTTGCCGGACGGTGATCTTGGTGGCGTCGATGCCCTCACCGCGCACGATCCCGGGAAGGTACTTCTCGATCGGCGCGTCCAGCTCCACCTTGCCCTCGGCCACCAGTTGCAGGACGGCGACCGCCGTGAACGTCTTGGTGTTGCTGCCCGCCCGCACCGTGCCGTCCCGTGGCACGGGCACCTGGCGATCGATCCGCGAGGAACCCGCGACCAGCGACGCCGTACGCCTTCCGTCGGCCACGTAGGCGAGCGCGGCCGGGAACCTCTCCTGACGCACCAACGAGTCGAGGCCCTTCTGCAGCTCGGATCCCTTGGCCGGAGCCGCGTCCGCCGCCGTGGTCCACGCGGCGCCCATCAGCCCCGCCACCGTCAGGACCACGACACCCTTGCGTACTGTCATTCGCACTCCTCGCTCGACCGGATCGATGCCTATGACCCTGGTCGAATCGGGCGCGAAGATCAGCAGTGCAGGCTGCCGAATCAGGGGTAGCGCTGGCGCTACCCATCGTCTTCCGTGAATATTTTTCCGACCAGAATTCGTCCCACCATTGTCCGCGCGTCAGGTAGCTGGCTAAGGTCAGTTCGGTAAGTGGACTAGACCACCCGAGGCCGGGAGGCGACGATGCCCCTCGACGAACAGCAGACCTGGGCAATGCTGCGAGAGCTGGACGAACCCGGCCACTGGGAGGTGCCGCACGACTTCGACGGACCGGCCGAACGGGCTCGATTCGAGCGACTGGCCGAACGGCTCGGCCGCCGATTCGGCTGTGCCTGCGCTGTCGAGCGCCACGTCCAGGACGCCAGCCACCTCGGCAGGATCGTGATCCCGGCGAGCGCGACCGCCGCCCGGGACCAGGTGACCGTCACGATCAGCAATTTCGGCGGTCTCGTCGCGGTGACGCTGGGAAATCCGGGCAGCTACGACGAAGACGAGGAACGGGAGTTCTTCCCGGCACCGGTCCGAAGACAGGTGGAAGACGAGCTGGAGGCGCTCGGCTACCTGCCCGTCTCCGAACACCCGTTGTGGACCAAATACACCGGGATCAGCGGATTCGACGCCCTCTATCCCCCCGACCGGCCGCCGTCGTGGTGGGACCGGTTCTTCGACTACCTCTAGGCGTCGCTCGGCGCGAGCGCGTCGGCGAGTTCCGCCGCGTTCGGCACGCTGACCAGCACCTCGTCGAACGGGAGCCCGGCGACCTCGCGATCGATCTCGATCCGCAGCCCCGGTTCGCCCCTGCGGGCCGACACCAGTTGACGGATCCCCGTGCCCAGCCCCCAGTAACCCACTTTCAGCACTCCGCTGATCAGCACCCCGGCCCGTCCCCCGCGCGTCCTTCGCACGGGTGCTTCGACGCGCTCGACGACCTTGATCGCCGCCTGCGGCACGACGACCTCGTCGCGCCACACGGCCAGCCGCTCCCAACCCGAGAACCTCACCCGCACTCCGCCCTCGGTGATGTCCATCGTCGCCATGGTGACTGCCTTCCCTCGATAGCCATCTGATGTAGTTGTTATAGCAAGTGTATAGCAGATATCCTTAGGCGGTGTTGCTGACTCTCGACCTCGACAGCGAGGTTCCGATCTACCAGCAGATCCGCGACCGGATCGTCGAAGCCGTCGCCGACGGCGTGCTGACCGAGGGCAGCGCCCTGCCCTCCACCCGGCAGCTCGGCGCCGATCTCGGGATCAACTTCCACACCGTCAACAAGGCCTACGACCTGTTGCGAACGCAGGGCTTCATCCGCATCAACCGCAAGACCGGCGCGGTCGTCCGGCGGGACGCGTCCTCCGGTCCGGCGGAGGACGGCTACGCGGACGAGTGGCAGGAACGGCTGCGCACTTTGCTCGCCGAAGCCGTCGCTCTCGGCCTGGGCCCGCGCGAGGTGACGAGCCGGTGCGAGTCCGTGCTGGACTCCTTCGCCGCGGGCGCCCGGCGATGACCGGACCACTCTGGCTGAACCTGGCCCTGATCGCGTTCACCGCGGCCGCCTTCGCGTCGGCACCCGCGCTGGCACGGCCGACCCTGCCCTTCGGCGTCCGGGTCCCGTCCCGGCGCGCCGGAGCCGCCGTCATCCTCCGCACGCGCCGTCGCTACAACCGGGGTATCGCGGCAGGTGCGGTCGTCGCCTGCGCCGTCGTCCTCATCGACGGGCTCCCGCCCAAAGCCGTGCTGGTCGGCCTCGTCGTGGTCTATTCGCTGCTCGGCGGCCTGGCCAGTCGTTCGATCGCCACCGCAAAACGCGAGGAAGGCTGGTACGCCGGGACACGGCAGGCGGTCGCCACCGACACCTCGCTGCGCTCCGATCCGGTCCGTCCACAGTGGATTCTGCTGGCACCGGCGGTGCTGCTGACCTTCGTCACGGCGATCGTCGGCCTGTTCGCGGGCACGACGAACTTCTCGACGGTCCTCACGCAGATCCTGGTCGTCGTGCTCATCCCGCCCCTGACCATCGCGATCTCACGGGCCCGGGCCGAGATCGACGCCGCACAGCCGTCGGCGTCGGCTGTGCGGTACAGGGAGTACCTGCACGGGGTGGTCAGCCTGTTGCTGATCTCCTCGGGCTGTGTCAACGCGACGATGCTCGTTGTTTCGCTCCAGCTCTGGGAGATCGTCGAGACGACAGTGCCGACGACGATCGTGGGCTACCTGCCGCTCGCCGCCGCCTTCGTCGCGTGGATCGTTTTCTCCGTCCAGGCAGGTGACGCGGGGCACCGGTTGTCACCCGCCGGCGACGAACCGGAAACCCGGTACGAGCAACGCGACGACGACCGCTACTGGCACGTCGCCGGAATGGTCTACCTGAACCGGAACGACCCCACACTCTTGGTGCACCGGCGGGTCGGGACCTTCTGGACGTTGAATCTCGGGCATCCGGTGAGCTGGGCGATCATCGCCGCGATCGCCTTGTTCGGGGTGCTCGCCGGGTTCGGCATCGTCACGCTGCCCGAGAAGAGCACATGATCACAGGGCGTTACCCTGAGGCAATGACGTCGCACAAGACCCCTCAAACGATGAAGCCCGCGACAGCGGCGAAGAAGCTGGGTGTGTACCTGGAGGCAACCCCGGCGGAGTTCCAGGAGGGTGTCGTCTCCCGCGACGAGCTGAACACGCTGCAGGCCGAACCGCCCGAGTGGCTGCGGGAGCTTCGCCGCAACGGGCCGCACCCGCGTCCGGTCATCGCGGCGAAGCTGGGCATCTCCATCAGCGGCCTGGCGCGCGGCGGGATCACCGAGGCCCTCACCACCGAGCAGATCGACGAGATCAAGACCGCCGCCCCGGATTGGCTGAAGCGGGAGCGCGAGACCCACGCCGAGGTTCGCAAGGAAGAGGCGCGGGTCAAGTCCGCCCGTAGCGAGAGCTAGCCCCGGCGGCGGCGCTTCCCGCCCTTGGCCGCTCCGCGCTGCCCGAGCTGCGGTTTCCGGCCGGCGGTCTGGGGGCGCTTGCTCTTCGCCGGCGCCTTCTTCTCCGGCGTCTGCTTCTCCGGGGCTGGCTGCCGCCCCCGGGTGCTGTTGACGGTCCGGCCACGGACGATCCCGATGAACTGTTCCATCAGGTCGGAGGTCTCTTCGTCCGGCCAGGACAACGCGACGCCGGATTCGGGGGTGCCGGAGATCGGGCGGTAGGTCAGGTCACGCCGGTGGTGCAGCCGGGCGAGCGACTGCGGGACGACCAGGACCCCGACACCGGCGGCGACCAGCTCGACGGCGTCCGCCGTGGTCGCGGGGCGTTCCAGCGCGGGTTTCCCCGGCGGCCGCTCCCAGTCCAGCGTGTCGTCGAGCGGGTGCAGCACGACGTCGTCGGCGATGTCGTCGACGGAGACCTCGTCCGCGGCGGCGACCAGGTGATCCTTGGGGACGACCACGACGGTCGTCTCGGTGTAGAGCGGGATCGCGTGCAGCCCCTCGCGATCGATCGGGAGCCTCAGCAGGACGGCGTCCACCTCGCGCTCCCGCGCCAGCGTGGCGGCCTCGGCCGCGGTCGTCTGGACGAGCTCGAGCGGGACGTCGGGAGACCGCTCGTTCCAGATCCGGACCCACTTCGAGGGCGTCACGCCGGGGACGTACGCGAGCTTGAAGGAGGCGGGGGTGTCCGGGCCGGTCATGGGGGCAAGGTTACCGGGCGTGAGGTGACCGGTCGCGGGCACGCGCGACGCGCACCCCCTCGGTCCGTGAAGGACTCCTTGAGGGATTCTGGGTCCCTCAAGGAGTCCTTCACGGATTTGGCGGCCCACTCACGACGAGCTTGCTACGGAGTCCAGGGCGCGGAGACCGCCCAGCTGACGTCCTGGTCGTACGAGACCGGATTGTCGAACGGGTGCCCGCCACCGGCGGCGGCGACATAGACGTACTCGGCGTAGTGCCGCATGTCCGTGCCGGGTTCGTTGACCGACGCCAGCCGGACTCCACCGGCCCCTGGCTGGGCGCAGAACGTCGCGTCCTTCCGGAACAGGTCGGTGTTGTCGTTTCCGGCCAGCCACACCCGGAAGTCCGGGTGCCGCAGGAACTGGCCCGGATGGTTGCGCGCCTCCAAGGCGCCGTCGTCTCCGACACGCTCGTTCCCTACGAGATCTTGGCCGCGACCGGCGCGTTCAACGTCTACACCGTCGCGCCGGTGGCCAGGCCGGTCACCCTCACCGGCGGGCTCGACCTGATCCCCGATCTGAGTTTCGCCGAGCTCGACGAGCTGCTCCCCGCCGCCCCGGACGTCGTGGTGGTGCCCGCGTTGCCGGATCTCGGCGAGCCGACCACGCGACCGGTGACCGACTGGCTGAAGCGGCAGTCGTCGCGGGGCTCGCTGCTCATGAGTGTCTGCAACGGTTCCGGCGTCCTCGCCTCGGCCGGGCTCCTCGACGGGCGAAAGGCCACCGCGCATTGGCTCCGCATCGGCGGTTTCGCCGACGAATTCCCCGCCGTCGACTGGATTCGCGGCACCCGCTATGTCGACGACGGCGACATCGTGACCACGGCCGGCATCCTCTCCGGGATCGACGGGGCGCTGCGGATCGTCGAGCGGTTCGCAGGCACCGAAGCCGCGCGGAAGACGGCCGAGGCCGTCGGCTGGCGTCACTACTCCCCCGGCTCCGGTCCGCCGATGGCGCAGAACACGTTCGAAGCGGCGGACACCGTCGTCGGCTTCAACACCGCCTTCCGCTGGGACAAGCCGACGCTGGGTGTCCTGCTGACCAGCGGGATCCGGGAACTGGAGCTCGCGGCGGTGTTCGACACCTACGGCCAGTCCCTTGCGGTCGGGACGACGGCGGTCGGTCTCGACGGCGCGCCGATCCGGTCCCGGCACGGACTGACCTTCGCCCCGCGCGGCGCACCGGTGGCGGGTGACCTCGACCGGTTGATCGTGCCGGGCGCCGACGCGGCGGCGACGCACGCGGCCGAGCCGTATGCCGGGCTCTCGCCGGTGTACCTGCACGCCGAGCCCGGATTCCCGTTCGACGCCGTGCTCGAAGACCTGGTGCGCACCACGGACACCGCGACCACCCGGTGGACGGCCAGGACATTGGAGTACCGGACCGAGCACCTCGCGCTCGGCGGCGCGACATGGCCGTGGAAGGTCACCCTCCAGCCGATCGGGCCGGCCGTCCTCGGGCTGCTCGCCGCCTTCGGGATCCGCGCCCTTTACCGTCGCGGGCCAGGCTTGGTCTCCCGGACGACGCGGTAGCGCGGATTCGCGCTCACCCGTGACTCGACCTCGCCGGGCAGGCCGTCGAGCGCCGCTTGGATGGCCGCGAGCCTGCCCGCGGTGTCCGACGTCTCCTCGAAATGCCGGTAGTCCGCCTCGCTGGCCCAGCCGACGACGTTGACGACCCGCGTCCCGTCCACGCTCGCGTGGAACCGCGCCGAGACGTAGCCCGGGTAGAACCGGACCCAGCGGTCCTGGATCTCGGCGAAGGCCTCCACCAGCGCCGCCTGGGTCTCCGGTCCGTCCACGGTGTACTCGATGATCGAGTAGAAACCCTTGTCCTCGCTCATATTCGCTCCTCGAAGCTGTCGGTGAACCCAGGATTCACCCTCGACCTCGGTGGAGATCAAGAGTGACCTGCCCGACACAACGGACATATTGCTCCGGCCGGACCTGGTGGAAAGCGGTCCCCTCGGCAAGGATCGCCCGATGCGCGACAGCAAGACGTTCGACCTGATCGCCCGAGGCGGGCTCATCTGCTATGCGGTCGTGCACCTCCTCGTCGCATGGCTCGCGGCACAGGTCGCGCTCGGCGACAAGGCGAAAGCGGACAAGGCGGGCGCGCTGCAGATGGTGGTCGCCGAGGGTGGCGCGTGGGTGCTCTGGCTGATCGCGGCCGGGCTGGCCGTGCTGGCGTTGTGGCAGCTCAGCGAGGCGATCACGGGCCACCGGCACGTGGAGGCGAGGCGGCGGACGGTGCGCCGGATCGTCAGCGGGATCGAAGTCGTGCTGTACGGTCTCGTGTCCTACAGCGCGGTGAAGATCGCCGTCGCGGGCGCGGACGACGGGCAAGGCTCGTTCGTCGCCGGGCTCCTCGCGGAGTCGTACGGACAGGTTCTGGTCACCTGCGCCGGGGTCGCCGTGGTCGCGGTGGCGGTCTTCCTCGCCCAGCGCGGCTTCCGGAAGACCTTCGTACGCGAGCTCGACTTCGGCGGCGCCTCCGGGTCCGCCCGGACCACGACGATCCGGCTCGGGCAGATCGGCTGGATCGCGCTTTCCGCCGCGTACGGCACCATCGGCGTGCTGACGATCGTCGCCGCGGTCACCTTCGACCCGGCCAAGGCGAGCGGCCTCGACGCCGCGCTGAAGACGCTCGCCGCCCAGCCGTACGGTGGCCCGATGCTCCTCGTGCTCGCGGCCGGGATCGCCGCGTTCGGCGCGTTCGCGCTGCTGGACGCGCGTTTCCGCAAGATCTGATCTGCCCGGCGAACCGACCTGTGGCACCGTGACAGACGTCTGGAGGTCGTGATGGCAGGTGTGGTCGAGCGGATCCGTGAGCGCGGCGAGGACGATCGGCAGACGCGGATCGTCGAAGTGCTGGTGGAGGCCTTCGAAGACCTCATGCACGCGGACGCCGACGCGTTCCGCCGCAAGTTCCGGAAGATGGCGGCCGCTCCGTTCGCCTTCTACCGGGGTTCGGCGTGCCTGTTCTACGCGGACATGGCACACGAGCACGATCCGTGGGCGAACGAGAAGACCAGCCGGGTGTGGATCCAGGGCGACCTGCACGCCGAGAACTTCGGCAGCTACATGGATTCGTCCGGAACACTGGTGTTCGACGTCAACGATTTCGACGAGGCGTACCTCGGATGCTTCACCTGGGACCTCAAACGGCTGGCCGCCAGTGTCGCGCTGCTGGCGTGGAGCAAGGCGATCTCCGACGACGACATCGAAACACTGATCGGCACCTATCTGCGCGCCTACGTCAAGCAGGTCCGCGAGTACGCCGAGCGGCCCGGCGACGAACTCGTCCGGCTCCAGCTGGACAGCACCGAGGGCGTCCTGCACGACATCCTGCTGAGAGTCCGCCTCAAGACACGGATCGATCTGCTCGACGAGCTGACCAGCGTGGAGGACTACGACCGCCGGTTCCGGCACGGGCCGGGCGTGCGGGTCCTCGAGCGGGCCGAACACGACATCGCGACCACGGCGTTCGAGTCCTATCTGGACACGATCCCGGAGCACAAGCGGTTCGGCAGCATCACCTACCGGGTCAAGGACCTCGTCGGCCGGACCGGATTCGGCATCGGCTCGGCCGGGCTGCCCGCGTACAACATCCTCGTCGAAGGCCGGACACAGGCACTCGAAAACGACGTCGTCCTGTCGATGAAACAAGGGAACGTGGCGGCGCCCAGCCGGATCGTGGCCGAGGAGAGCATCCGCGATTACTTCACCAACGAGGGCCACCGCACCGCCGTGTCCCAGCGCGCGTTGCAGGCGCACGCCGATCCTTGGCTCGGGTACACGGAGATCGACAGGACGGGATTCGTCGTCTCGGAGTTGTCGCCCTACGTCGACGACCTGGACTGGTCGGAGCTGACCGAGCCGTCGGAGATGGGGCCGGTGCTCGGCTATCTCGGCCGGGCCACCGCGAAGATGCACTGTGTGTCCGATTCGGACTCCGAGCAGACACTGGTCGATTTCCAGAGCGAAGAGGCCATCGCCGGGGCCATCGGTGACCGAGAGGACGAGTTCGTCCGCGAGCTGAC
>Ga0196958_10000604_pt1 | contig 11726 bp, 9 predicted proteins | sample S1v_10metaG_FD_148654 | JGI IMG/M metagenome (GOLD analysis project Ga0196958, IMG submission 148654) | Soil microbial communities from Anza Borrego desert, Southern California, United States - S1+v_10 | ecosystem: Environmental > Terrestrial > Soil > Desert | place: USA: California | collected...
CAGACCCCGGCGGAGAGGCCGAACGGGGTGTTGTTCGCCTTCTCGACCGCCTCGGACGGCGTGCGGAACGTGATCACCGAGAGCACGGGACCGAAGATCTCCTCCCGAGCGATCCGGTGGGCCTGCGAGACGCCGGTGAACACCGTCGGCGGGAACCAGTAGCCCGAGGTCGGCAGCTCGCACGGCGGCGACCAGCGCTCGGCACCCTCGCTGTCGCCGACCTCGGCCAGCGTGCGGATCCGGGCCAGCTGCTCGGCGGAGTTGATCGCGCCGACGTCGGTGTTCTTGTCCAGCGGGTCGCCGACACGCAGCGTCGACATCCGCCGCTTGAGCTTGGCCATCACCTCGTCGGCCACCGACTCCTGGAGCAGGAGCCGCGAGCCGGCGCAGCACACGTGGCCCTGGTTGAAGAAGATGCCGCTGACGATGCCCTCGACCGCCTGGTCGATCGGCGCGTCGTCGAACACGATGTTCGCAGCCTTGCCGCCGAGCTCGAGGGTGACCTTCTTGTCGGTGCCCGCGACCGCGCGGGCGATCGCCTTGCCGACCTCGGTGGACCCGGTGAACGCGACCTTGTCGACGTCGGGGTGGGAGACGAGCGCCTGGCCGGTGACCCCGGCGCCGGTGACGATGTTGACGACGCCCGGCGGGAGGTCGGCCTGCTGGCAGATCTCGGCGAAGAGCAGCGCGGTCAACGGCGTGGTCTCGGCGGGCTTCAGCACGACGGTGTTGCCGCACGCGAGCGCGGGCGCGATCTTCCAGGCCAGCATGAGCAGCGGGAAGTTCCACGGGATCACCTGGGCAGCCACACCGAGCGGCTGCGGGTTCGGCCCGAGACCGGCGTGCTCCAGCTTGTCGGCCCAGCCGGCGTAGTAGAAGAAGTTCGCCGCCAGCTGGGGGACGTCGACGTCGCGGCTCTCCCTGATCGGCTTGCCGTTGTCGATCGACTCCAGGACGGCGAGCTCTCGGCTGCGCTCCTGGACGATCCGGGCGATCCGGTAGAGGTACTTGGCGCGTTCGCGGCCGGGCATCCGCGACCACCCGCGGAAGGCGCGACGGGCGGCCTTGACCGCCCGGTCGACGTCGGCGGCGTCCGCCTCGGCGATCTCCGCGAGGGTCTCCTCGGTCGCCGGGTTGATCGTCTTGAAGGAGTGCCCGTGGCCGTCGACGAACTCACCGTCGACGAACAGGCCGTAGGAGGCCTTGATGTCGACGATGCTGCGCGACTCGGGCGCCGGTGCGTACTCGAAGGCCATGTCTCAGTCCAGGGTGAAGTAGTCGGGACCGCTGTAGCGGCCGGTGGCGAGCTTGGTGCGCTGCATCAGCAGGTCGTTGAGCAGGGTGGAGGCTCCGAAGCGGAACCAGTCCGGGGTGAGCCAGTCGTCGCCGGCGACCTCGTTGACCGTCACCAGGTACTTGATCGCGTCCTTGGCGGTGCGGATCCCGCCGGCGGGCTTGACGCCGATCTGCACACCGGTGGCCTCGCGGAAGTCGCGGACCGCCTCGAGCATCACCAGCGTCACCGGGAGCGTCGCGGCGGGCTGGACCTTGCCGGTCGAGGTCTTGATGAAGTCGGCGCCCGCGAGCATCGCCAGCCACGAGGCACGTCGGACGTTGTCGTAGGTCTGCAGCTCGCCGGTCTCGAAGATCACCTTCAGGTGCGCGTGGCTGCCGTCGGGCCGCGTGCACGCCTCCTTGGTCGCGACGATCTCGTCGAACACCTGGAGATAGCGGCCGGCCAGGAACGCGCCCCGGTCGATCACCATGTCGATCTCGTCGGCCCCCTCCGCCACCGCGTCGCGGGTGTCGGCGAGCTTCACCTCCAGCGAGGCGCGCCCGCTGGGGAACGCGGTCGCGACGGCGGCGACGTTGACGCGGTCGCCGACGATGTCCTTCACCTCGCGGACCAGGTCGCCGTAGACGCAGACCGCGGCGACCGACGGGCAGGTCGGGTCCGCGGGGTCCGGCCGCAGCGCCTTGTTGGCGAGCGCCTTCACCTTGCCCGGGGTGTCCTGGCCCTCGAGCGTGGTCAGGTCGACCATCCGGATCGCCAGGTCGAGGGCCCAGGCCTTGGCGGTGGTCTTGATCGACCGGGTGCCGAGGCCCGCCGCGCGAGCCTCGGCGCCGACCTGGTCGACGCCCGGCAGGCCGTGCAGGAAGCGCCGGAGCGAGGCCTCGCTCGAGGTCACGTCGGCGTACGCCCGGAGACCCGTGGCGGCGCCGGTGGGGGCGGTGGTGGACATTGGTCCAGCATAGGCTTGCGGGCGTGGGTGACGTAGTCGGCGAGGGTGGCTCCGAGGTCGAGCGGTTCCACGCCACCAGTGGGCGGGTCACCGGCGTGATCGGCCTGGTCGTCGTCGGCGTCGTCGTCCTGCTTCCGGTGGTGGACCGGGACCTCGACCGGCCCTTGTGGGTGTGGCCCGCCTGCGGCCTCGCGGCGGTGCTCCTCTGGTGCGCCTTGCTGCGGCCTACGGTGTGGGTCGAGGGCGACCGACTGGTGCTGCGGAACATGCTCGACACCGTGCGGCTGCCGCTCGCCGGCGTGGAGCAGGTGTCGGTCCGCCAGTTCGTCGCGGTGCGGCTGGGGGAGAAGCGGTACGTCGGCACCGGCGTCTCCCGGAGCCGCCGCCAGGGCCTCCGGGACGACCGCAAGGCCGGTCAGGGCGCCGAGGACCTGTCCTACGGCGCCTGGGTCGAGAACCGCCTGTGGGAGCTCACCGACGCCGCCCGCCGCGACCGCGGCATCAGGCCGGCAGGGGCCGAGCAGGCCGCCCTTGCGGAGGAGGTACGACGGCAGCCGGCGTGGGCCGAGATCAGCCTGCTCGCGCTGTTCGGCGTCGCGCTGGTGCTGGCGATCGTCCTCTGACGCCCGGCCTCAGATGCCCGCCGCGGCCGCGAGGTCGCTCTTGAGCGCGGCCAGCCGCTCCGCTGCGACGGTGCGCGCGGGACCGACGTCCCCGTCCTCGCCCACCGGGACGCACACCTCGAGATAGCACTTCAGCTTCGGCTCGGTGCCGCTGGGACGCACGACGACCCGCGTGCTCTCGGTCAGGTGGTAGCGCAGCCCCTCGGTGGGCGGCAGCCCGCCGACGCCGACGAGCAGGTCCTCCGCGGACTCGACGGTGAGCCCGGCAAGCTTCTTCGGTGGCTCGGAGCGGAGCCGCTCCATCGCCGCGGCGATCTCGGAGAGGTCCGAGACCCGCACCGACAGCTGGTCGGTGGCGTGCAGGCCGTGCTCGCGGGCGATGTCGTCGAGCAGGTCCAGCAGGGAGCGGCCCTCGGCCTTCGCGGCGGCCGCGATCTCGCAGAGGAGGAGCAGTGCTGAGACTCCGTCCTTGTCGCGCACGTGGGCGGGGTCGACGCAGTAGCCGAGCGCCTCCTCGTAGCCGAAGGCCAGGCCCGGCAGCCGGCCGATCCACTTGAATCCCGTCAGCGTCTCGGCGTAGTCCTGCCCGTGCGCCTCCGCGAGCTTGCCGAGGAGCGACGACGACACGATCGAGGTGGCGTACGTGCCCTTCTTGCCGGCCCGCAGCAGGTGTGAGCCGAGCAGCGCGCCCACCTCGTCGCCGCGCAGCATCCGCCAGCCGTCGGCCGTGGGGACCGCGGCAGCGCACCGGTCCGCGTCGGGGTCGTTGGCGACGACGATGTCGGCCCCGGTCGAGGACGCGAGCGCCATCGCGAGGTCCATCGCGCCGGGCTCCTCAGGGTTGGGGAACGCGACCGTCGGGAACTCCGGGTCGGGCTGCTCCTGTGCCTCCACGACCCGGGGCGCGTCGAAGCCGGCGGTCTCGAGGACCTGCACCACCGAGGTGCCCCCGACACCGTGCAGGGGCGTGTAGACGATGTCGAGGTCCCGCGGGCCGTCGCCCGCCAGGCCGGCCGCGGTGTCGAGGTAGGAGTCGACGACGTCCTCGCCGAGGACCCGCCCGCCGCCCCCGCGCGGCACCGCCCCCAGCCGCCCGACCGCGGCGATCCGGTCCGCGATCTCGGTGTCCGCGGGCGGCACGATCTGCGAACCGTCGCCGAGGTAGACCTTGTAGCCGTTGTCCTGCGGGGGGTTGTGGCTGGCGGTGACCATCACGCCCGCGACGCAGCCGAGCTCGCGGATCGCGTAGGCGAGCACCGGCGTCGGCAGCGGCCGCGGCAGCAGCAGCGCCTGCATCCCCGCACCGGTCATCACCTCGGCGGTGTCGCGGGCGAACACGTCAGAGTTGTGGCGGGCGTCGTACCCGATCACGACCGGCCCGACGTTCCCCGTGTCCCGGAGGTACGCCGCCAGCCCCGCCGCAGCGCGGGTCACGACGACCCGGTTCATCCGGTTCGGTCCGGCCCCGAGCGCGCCGCGCAGCCCGGCCGTGCCGAACTCGAGCGTTCCGCGGAAGCGGTCGGCGAGGTCGGCGCAAGCAGCCTCGTCCTCCGCCTCGCACGCGGCGATCACGTGCTCGAGCTCGGTCCGGGTGTGCCGGTCGGGGTCCTCTGCGAGCCAGGCCCGGGCACGGCTGAGCAGCATGTCGACCTCAGGCCTCGTCATGAGACGGCACGGTAGCGCCGTGGGGCCGTCCGCGCCTCTCAGGCGTCGATGGTGCTCATGTCGCCGTACCTCTCGCCGACCACGGCTCCGCGGGGCACTGCCTGCTCGACGGCGGACAGGTCGTCCTGGGTGAGCTCGACCTCCAGCGCGCCGACGTTCTCCTCCAGGTAGCGGACCCGCTTGGTGCCGGGGATCGGGGCGACGTCGTCGCCCTGGGCCAGCACCCAAGCCAGCGCCAGCTGGCCGGCGGTGCAGCCCTTCTCCTCGGCCATCGCCCGGACCGCCTCGACCAGACGGAGGTTCGCCTCGAGGGCCTCGCCCCGGAACCGGGGGAAGTACGCCGACGTGCGGCTGTCGTTCTCCGCGAGCGTCTCGCGGGAGATCGCGCCGGTGAGGAGCCCGCGGCCCAGCGGCGAGTAGGGGACCAGCCCGATGCCGAGCTCCCGGACCGTCGGGAGGATCTCGTCCTCGAGGTCCCGGGTGAACAGCGAGTACTCGCTCTGCAGCGCGGTGATCGGGTGCACGGCGTGCGCCCGCCGGATGGTCTCGGCCGACGCCTCCGACAGGCCGAGGAACCGGACCTTCCCGGCCTCCACCAGCTCTTTCATCGCGCCGACGGTCTCCTCGATCGGGACGGTCCTGTCGACCCGGTGCTGGTAGTAGAGGTCGATGTGGTCCACGCCCAGCCGCTCGAGCGAGGCGTCACACGCCCGGCGCACGTAGTCGGGATGACCGTTGATACCGACCCGGGTGCCGTCGGGGAGCCGCTCGTTGCCGAACTTGGTCGCGAGCTGCACCTCGTCCCGGCAACCGGCGATCGCCTTGCCGACGAGCCGCTCGTTCGTGAAGGGCCCGTACATGTCGGCGGTGTCGAGGAAGGTCACGCCCAGGTCGAGGGCGCGGCGGATGGTCGCGATGCCGCCTTCCTCGTCAGGGGTCCCGTAGAACTCCGACATACCCATGCAGCCGAGGCCGAGGGCGGAGACGTCGAGCGGGGCGGTGGTGCCGAGGGTGCGTCGTGGGGTGGTCATGCCCTCCAGCCAACCCCGCTGTTCAAGCGCTGGTCAGAATGGTGCGGTGACGTCGTACTCCTTCGCGGCCTCGTGGACGGTGGCCGCTCCGGTCGACGCCGTCGCCGGGACCGTCCTCGACCTCGAGCGCTACCCGGAGTGGTGGCCGCAGGTGCGGGCGGTCGCGAAGATCGGGCCGGACACTGCTCGGGTGCTGTGCCGGTCGACGCTGCCCTACACGCTCGACCTGGTCCTCGACGCGGTGTCCCGCGACCTGCCGACGGTCGAGGTCGCGGTGAGCGGAGACCTGGACGGGACGGTCCGGTGGACGATGGTCCCGGAGGGCGGCGGGACCCGGATGGACTTCGAGCAGGAGGTCCGCGTGCGCGGCGTGCTGGCTGCCGCTTCGTACGTCGCCCGCCCGCTGCTGGCGTGGAACCACCACCGGATGATGGACGGCTGCGAGCGGGGGCTGCGCACGCGGCTCGCCGGGCCCTCCGCGTCCCGGCCCGTCGTTTGACGCTCGTCAGGGATCGTTGACACCCGTCTAGAACGCGTTCTAACGTGCCGGCTGCCACACCCGACTGTCGAGGAGCGTCCCGTGTCCGTTCCGACCGCGGCGATCATCGGCGCCGGGATCAGCGGCCTGACGGCCGGGAAGATGCTCGGCGACTACGGCGTCGACCACGCGTGCTTCGAGTCCTCGGACCGGATCGGCGGGAACTGGGCGTTCGGCAACCCCAACGGCCACAGCAGTGCCTACCGCTCGCTCCACATCGACACGTCCAGGCACCAGCTGTCGTTCCGGGACTACCCGATGCCCGACGACTACCCGGACTTCCCGCACCACACCCAGGTCAAGGACTACCTCGAGGGGTACGCCGCGGCGTTCGACCTGAAGGACCGGATCGAGTTCGAGAACGGCGTGGTCCACGCCCACCGGCTGCCCGACGGCGGCTGGGAGCTCGACACCCAGCGCACCGGGACCCGCCGGTTCGACCGGCTCGTGGTCGCGAACGGGCACCACTGGGACCCGCGCTACCCGACGTTCCCCGGTGAGTTCACCGGCACCGTGATCCACTCCCACCACTACGTCGACCCCCGGACCCCGCTCGACCTCTACGGCCAGCGGATCCTCGTCGTCGGCCTCGGCAACAGCGCGGCGGACATCACCGTCGAGCTCTCCAGTCGGGCGCTCGACAACCAGGTCACCCTGTCCACCCGCTCCAGCGCCTGGGTGGTCCCGAAGTACTTCGGTGGGAAACCCGCAGACAAGTACTTCCGCACCTCGCCCCACATCCCGCTGAAGTGGCAGCGCAAGGCGATGGCCGCGCTGCAGCCGCTCACGGCCGGTCGTCCCGAGGACTACGGGCTGCCGAAGCCCAACCACGGGTTCTTCGAGGCCCACCCGACCCAGTCCGTCGAGCTGCCGCTGCGACTCGGTTCCGGGGACGTGGTCGCCAAGCCGAACGTGACCCTGCTCGACGGTCGGACGGTCCACTTCGAGGACGGCACCTCCTCGGACTTCGACGTGATCATCCACGCGACGGGCTACAACATCACCTTCCCGTTCTTCGACGAGGACCTCATCAGCGCACCCGACAACCACATCCGGCTCTACAAGCGGATCTTCAAGCCGGGGATCGACGACCTCGCCTTTGCTGGGTTCGCCCAGGCGGTTCCGACGCTGTTCCCGTTCGTCGAGTGCCAGGCGCGGCTGCTGGCGGCCTGGGCGGTCGGCCTCTACGCGACGCCTCCGGTCGCGGAGATGGAGCGGGTGATCACCGAGGACGAGCAGCGGTACCTGGGCCACATGCTCAAGACCGCGCGCCACACCCAGCAGGTCGACTACTTCCTCTACGAGCACGACCTGCGCACGAAGGAGATCCCGGCCGGCCTGGCCCGGGCCCGGGACCACGAGGCGGCCCGGCGGTGACCGAGGCGCAGCGCAGCTGGGCGCGCCTGGTCGACCGTCGGACGGACGCCCGCGGCGACGCCCGGCGGACGGCGCTGCTGGAGGCGTTCGACCAGCTGCTGCGCGAGCAGTCCCTGGACCAGGTCAACGTCGCCGAGATCTCACGCCGCGCCGGCGTCACCCGGTCGGCCTTCTACTTCTACTTCGAGAGCAAGGCTGCGGCGGTGCTCGCCCTGATGAGGGAGCTGTACGACGATGCCTCCGCCGCCACCGACCTGCTCGTGAAGGCAGAGGGCGATCCGGCCTCCCGCGTACGCGCGGCGATCACCCGGCTCTTCGACTCCGTCGACCGGACCCCGCACACCTACCGCGCGCTCCTCGAGGCGCGGGCCGCCAGCGCAGCCGTGCGCGAGCTGTGGGACGCCGGCCTCGCCGACTTCGCCGGCGAGGTCGCGGCGATGATCACCGAGGAGCGACTCGCCGGGCGGGCCGTCGACGGCCCGGACGCCGCCGCGCTGGCCGCGGTCCTGCTCGACGTCAACAACCACGCCCTGGAGCGGCACGCCCTCGGCAGCGGGCCGCCGCGGGAGGACCACATCAAGGCCCTGACCACCATCTGGCTGCGCAGCATCTACGGCACCGGGAGCGACCGATGACACCGCAGACCCTGACCTTCACCTCCGGCGGCACCCGCTGCGAGGCGTGGCACTGGCCTGCCACCGACGACGGCCTCGCCACCCCTGCCGGAAGACCGGTGATGGTGATGGCCCACGGCCTCGGGTGCACCAAGGACAGCGGGCTCGGGCCGTTCGCCGAGGCCTTCGCCCTGCTCGGGATCGACGTCGTGGCGTTCGACTACCGCGGCTTCGGTGGCAGCGAGGGCACGCCCCGCGGCGTGGTGTCACTCGACGGGCAGCTCGCCGACCTGGCCGCGGCGATCGACCTCGCCCGCGCCCTCCCCGGGGTCGACCGGGACCGGGTGGTCCTCTGGGGCGTGTCCCTCGGCGGCGGTCACGTCGTCTGCGCGGCCGCCGACCGGCCCGAGGTGGCAGCGGTCGTCTCCCTGGTGCCGATCGTCGACGGCGTCGCCGCCGGGCGGCACGCACTGCGCAGCCACAGCGCGGGCCGGATGCTGCGCTCCACCCTCTCCGGGGTCGGCAGCCGGCTGCGCACCACGACCGGACGGCAGCCCACGACCATCCCGGTCGTCGCCCGCCCCGGCGAGGTCGGGGCGATCACCCTCGACGGCGCCTACGAGGACATGCTGGCGATCGCGGGCCCGACCTGGCGCAACGAGATCGCCGCGGACGTCGTGCTCGAGCTCGGCACCCGGAAGCCCTACCAGGCCGCCCGGCGGCTCGACTGCCCGTGGCTGGTGCAGATCGCGGACCTCGACCGGAGCGCGCCGCCGTACTCCGCCCTCAAGGCAGCCTTCCGCGGCCGCGCCGAGGTCCGCCACTACCCGGGCGACCACTTCGACCTGTTCCCCGGGAAGCCCTGGCACGAGCCCGCGGTCCGTCACGCGTGCCGGTTCCTGTCGCGGCACCTCGCCGTGCGCACCGAGACCGCAGCGGAGCGGACCCGTGTCTGACACCGTCCGCGCCCTGCTGCTCGCCCGCGCCGAGAGCGACGACCGGGGCCTGGCGTTCGAGGACCGGACCTGGAGCTGGCGGGAGTACGTCGCCGAGAGCGCCGCCCGCGCCTCCGTCCTGCGCGACCTGGCCGATCCGGCCCGTCCGCTCCACGTCGGCGCGCTGATGGAGAACGTCCCGGAGATGGCGATGGCGATCGCCGCCGGCGCGATCGGCGGTCACGTGACCGCCGGCCTCAACGCCACCCGGAGGGGCGAGGGGCTCGCCGCCGACGTCCGCCGCGCCGACTGCCAGGTCGTGCTCACCGACCGGGAGCACCTGCCGCTGCTCGACGGCCTCGACCTCGGCGGTGCCACCGTGGTGGACACCGACGCGGAGGACTGGCGACAGCGAGTGGGCGCCGCGCCCCGCGCCACCGACGACTTCCCACCCGTCGAGACCATGGACACGTTCATGCTGATCTTCACCTCAGGCACGAGCGGCAACCCCAAGGCCGTCCGGGTCTCGAACTTCATGGTGGTGATCGCGGGGACGATGCTCGCCGACCGGTTCTCGCTGACACCTGCGGACGTCTGCTACTGCGCGATGCCGCTGTTCCACAGCAACGCGATCGCGGCCGGGTACGCCGTCGCGCTCGCTTGCGGCGGCACCCTCGCGCTGGCCCGACGGTTCAGTGCCAGCCGGTTCCTCGAGGACGTCCGCCACCACGGCGCGACGTACCTCAACTACGTCGGCAAGCCGCTGGCGTACGTCCTCGCCACGCCGGAGCGGCCCGACGACGCCGACAACCCGCTCCGGGTCGCCTTCGGCAACGAGGCCAACGACCGCGACATCGACGAGTTCGCCCGCCGCTTCGACTGCGTGGTCTGGGACGGCTTCGGGTCCACCGAGAACGCGGTGATCGTGACCCGGGTCCCGGAGACGCCGCCGGGGTCGATCGGGATGCCCCACGACGGCGTCGCCGTCTACGACCGGGAGGCCCGGACCGAGTGTCCTCGGGCCGTCTTCGACGAGCACGGCCGGGTCACCAACCTGGACGAGGCAGTCGGGGAGCTGGTCAACACCACCGGCGCAGGGTTCTTCTCCGGTTACTACAACGACGAGCAGGCGACCGCAGAGCGGATGGACGGCGGTATGTACTGGTCCGGAGACCTCGCGTACCGCGATGCCGACGGCTACGTCTACCTCGCCGGCCGCACCAGCGACTGGCTGCGGGTCGACGGCGAGAACCTCGCCGCCGCGCCGATCGAGCAGGTCCTGCTCCGCCACGCCGCGGTCAGCCAGGCGGCGGTGTACGGCGTCCCGGACCCGCGGGTGGGCGACCAGCTGATGGCCGCGCTGGTGCTGCGCGAGGGCGCGCGGCTGACGCCGGAGGAGCTCGAGTCGTTCCTCGGCGAGCAGGCCGACCTGTCTCCGAAGGCGTGGCCGCGCTTCGTGCGGATCGCCGAGCAGCTGCCGTCGACCGCGACCAACAAGGTGCTCAAGCGCGAGCTCGTCCAGCAGGGCACCGGGACGACCGACCCGGTGTGGGTCCGGGGTGAGCGGGACCGCGCCTACGCCGTACGCGGAAACCTCACGCACTCGGCCTGAGGCAGCACGGATACCCTGTGGCCGACACGAGAGCGGGAGGGTGCATGGGGAAGAGGCTGCCGGCCGCGCTGGTGGCTGCCCTCTCCGTCGCGCTGGTCTGGCTCGGCGCGGGCACGTCGACCGGCACGCACCAGAGCGACGACACGGCCAGCGCGCTGCCCGAGCAGCTCCGGCAGCCGAACGTCGTCCTCGTCCTCACCGACGACATGCGGGCCGACGACCTGCGCTACCTGCCCAAGGTCAACCGCCTGCTCGTCGACCAGGGGGTCCGCTTCAGCAACGCGATCTCGCCCCACCCGCTGTGCTGCCCCGCGCGGGCCGGGTTGTTCACCGGCCAGTACGCCCAGAACAGCGGCGTCCAGCACAACGCCGGCGCCTGGGGTGGCGCCCAGGCGCTGCTCGACCGTGACTCCAACATCGGGGCCTGGCTCACGACTGCCGGCTACCAGACCGCGTACCACGGCAAGTTCCTCAACGGCTGGGAGGAGGAGCGCTGGACCCCTGCCGGTTGGACGCGCTGGGACCCGCTCGTGAGCGGGATCCACTCCTACAAGCGCGGGGAGTTCCTCGACGGCGACACCTACGAGGGCGAGTACGTCGCTGGGGTGATGAGCGAGCGCTCGGAGCGGACGATCGGACAGCTCAGTCGCTCCGGTGCCCCGTTCCTCTCGATCATCAACCACGTGGCGCCGCACGTGACCGTCGTGGGCGACAACCTGCCCGACAGCGAGCGGAAGTACCGCCGTCACTACCGGGACGCGAAGCCGCCCTGGCTGGGCACCCGGGCTTTCGACGAGCGGCACGTCCGGGACCTGCCGGACGACCTCCGGTTCAGGCACGTCCGCCGCGGGACGACGATCGAGCTGTTCCGGGCGCGGCTGCGCGCGCTGCGCTCGGTCGACGACGCGGTCGCGTCGCTGGTCCGTCGGCTGGACCGCCTCGGCGAGCTCGACGAGACCTACATCGTCTTCACCTCCGACAACGGCCTGGGCATGGGGGAGCACCGCGCCGACCGCAAGAACATCCTCTTCGACGAGACCCTCGACGTGCCGCTCGTCGTCCGAGGCCCGGGCGTCCCGCGGGGCCGC
>Ga0196958_10000605_pt1 | contig 11725 bp, 12 predicted proteins | sample S1v_10metaG_FD_148654 | JGI IMG/M metagenome (GOLD analysis project Ga0196958, IMG submission 148654) | Soil microbial communities from Anza Borrego desert, Southern California, United States - S1+v_10 | ecosystem: Environmental > Terrestrial > Soil > Desert | place: USA: California | collected...
ACAAACTGCGCAAACTCGAGTTCCTGCTCGGCGCGGCGATCGGAAACGGTGTCGACACGGTGATCACCTTCGGCGCGCTTCAGACCAACCATGGCCGCCAGACCGCCGCGGCCTGCGCGAAGCTCGGATTGCGGTGTGAGCTCGTGCTGACGGCGAAGGTTGCCCGCGAAGGCGACGCGTACGAACGGTCCGGCAACGTGTCCCTCGACCGTCTCTTCGGCGCGAACGTGCACATCTGCCGTGACGGCGAGGAGACCGGAAGGACCTACGAGCGGCTGATCACCGAGGCCGCGGCCGAGGGCCGCGAGGTGGCCACGTTCCCGGTCGGTGGCTCCGACGGCGTCGGCGCGCTGGGGTACGTGGCGGCCGCACGGGAGCTCGCCGGGCAACTCGGTGAGCTGGGCGTCACCCAGGCGCGGCTGGTCGCCCCGCACGCCAGCGGTGGGACTTCCGCGGGGCTCGTCGTCGGAACGGCGGACCTCGACTGGCTGACGCTCGACATCGCCTGCGTCAGCCATCCGGTCGACGAGGCCCTCGACAACCTGGCGGATCTCACCATCGCGGCCGCCGTGCTGCTGGGGATCGAGCCGCCGTCACTCGACGGCCTGCGCATCGACGACCGCACGATCGGTCCCGGTTACGGGCTCCCGACCGCCGGGACGTGGGACGCGGTGCGACTTTTCGGCCGTACGGAAGGGATCGCGCTCGACCCCGTGTACACCGGCAAAGTGGGCGCCGCGCTGATCGAGTGGGCCGCCGAAGGCCATTTCGCGCCCGACGAGCACGTTGTCTTCCTGCACACGGGCGGTCTGCCCGGCCTCTACGGTTACGCCCCCGAATTCGCCGACGCGGTGAGCCGCTGACGCGACCTTCAGCATCCCGGCGATCAGGAGCACGTGCGCCACCAGCGAAACCCGCTGCAGGACGCCGACCGGCGCGAGGTCGGTCAGTGTCTTGAAGAACGGGATGTCGGACAGTCGCACGAAGACGAAGCTGAGCCCGAAGACGATCAACCCCGCCGCGCTGCCCCATGCCAGGCGGCCGACCAGCTTCGCCGCGGGCGTGCCGCGCAGGTTGTCGCGCAGGGTGAACCCGGCGGCGGGCAGGCTGAGGAACGCGACGAGGCACGCGTACAGGTGGATCTCGCCGCTGACCGGATCCGGGAATTCCGGATAGCTCGCCGGGAAGACCGCGGCCGCCGCCAGCCCGAGCGACCACAGCACGAACAGCAGTTTCGTGGTGCGGCTGAGCGCGATCCCGGCCGCGGCCAGCGCGCCGAGCGCGGTGAGCGAGCCGATGGACAGGGAGAGCACGCTGGCGCCGAGCATGCCGGTGCCGCGGTCGACGTAGGCGTAACTGGACAACGTGTCGAACACCGGATCGCGTGAGCTGATCAGGTGGAGCACGACCATGGTGAACAGTGCCCAGCCGATGGCCGCGCCCGACGCGATCAGCCAGGGCTTGGTCCTCGATCTCTCCCCAGGGAACGTCATGCGTCCAGCCTGCTCGCGCGGGCGGGCGTTTCCGATCCGGGAAGCCCCCGGTTTTACCCTGGGGCTACCCCGAAGTCGACCAGTACCAGTAGCTGGTCGTCGTGCCTTTTCGCGCGGGGCCAGCGCTCGCCGTCCGGGTCCTGTTTCTCCGCCGTGCGCACCGCGTCGAGGACGGCGTCCGGACCACGCTCGCGGCTGAGGGCGAGCACCTCCGGCCAGTCGAACAGGTCGTATTCGTCGACACCGATCGCGACCCCGTCCGTCGCCAGCAGCAGGGCTTCGACCTCCGAGCGCGGCCAGCTGCGGCATACGGCTTCGGCGGCCGCCTTCGGTTCCGCTTCGGCGACCCAGAAGCCGTCCGGCGCGTTGCGTTTCGCGCGGACGTCGGCGCCTGTGCGGAGCTGGCCGCCTTCGCGCAGCGAGATCAGCCTGTCGTCGGTGAGTGGATCGGCCCCCGAAGGACCGAAGGCGACGATCGGGCTGTCGGCGAGCACCAGCCCGTCGACGGTGTCGTCCGTCCAGCGTGCGATCGCGACCGTGCTCGACGGCGATCGCCCTGGTTCGAGGCCTTCCCGACGGGCGACGTCGGCTATCGATTCGGCCAGCAGCACCGCGAGATCCGCCTGGGGTTCCGCGCTCAGGGCCCGCGACAGGCTGTGCACGAGCAGGCCCGCGTACCAGCCGCCGGACGGTAGATCCGGTCGCGGCGCGGTCGCCCCGTCGAGCACCACCACGGCGTTGCCGAGTACGGCCACATGGTCTTCGGTCGGGCGCGCCGCTCCGTCGGCGCCCACTCCGTCCCTTTCCGCCACTGAGATGTCGGCCATGTCTCCGACCCTAACTGTCAACCGAGGTTGACGCGGTCGTGATGTCAACGTAGGTTGACGCCATGACCGAAGCGACAGATCTGGCCGCGCGAGCCGGTGACCGCGATCCCCGCGTGGGATTGCGTGCCGTCGCCGCCTTGCGCCGGTTGGTGGAACAACTCGAGGCCGTGCAGGTCCGCAGCGCGCGGGTGCACGGCTGGTCCTGGCAGGAGATCGCGGCCGAGCTGGGGGTCAGCAGGCAAGCGGTGCACAAGAAATACGGGAGGCACTGATGTTTGAACGCTTCACCACCGAAGCCCGCGAAGTCGTCGTCGGAGCTCAGCGCGTCGCGTCGGACGAGGTGGCCGGGAACGTGGACCCGCTGCACCTGTTGACGTCCCTCGCCCGGCACACCGGCACCCTCGGCGCACTGGGCTGCCCGGCGGACGAACTCGCCGACGACCTCCGGCGAGTACGCCGCCGGGGCGGGATGAGCGACGCCGACGTCGAAGCACTGAGCGGCTTCGGCATCGACGTCGAGCACATCGTCGAGCGGGTCGAACAGACCCATGGCCCCGGCGCGCTGAGCGGCGGCCGTCGCACCCGGCGCGGCCATCGGCCGTTGACACCGGAAGCGAAGAAGGTGCTGGAGAAGAGTCTTCGCGAAGCCATCGATGTCGGCAGCAAGCGCATCGAAGGCGAGCATCTCCTGCTCGCGCTGACCGCCGTCCCCGGCGTGGCCGCCGACGTCCTCGCGCAGCGCGGCATCGACTACCTCGCCGTCCGCCGCCTGCTGGAGCAGCGGGAGGCGAGCTGATGCCCCAGTCGTCATCAGACGCCGTCACGCGAGTTACGCCTCCAGTCACGCGAGTTACGCCTCTGATCACGCGAGTTCGGCGAGCGGCTGGCCGGCGGAGCGCTCCCGCCAGATGACGTACGGCAGGAAGGCCTGAGTGAGCGGTCCGATGGCGAGCGCGTAGAGCACCGTGCCGACGCCGACGGTGCCGCCGAGCAGCCAGCCCGCCGCGAGAACGGTGAGCTCGATGAGGGTCCGGACGAGGCGGATCGACTTGCCCGTCCGGGCCGCCAGGCCGGTCATCAGACCGTCTCGGGGGCCGGGGCCGAGCCGTGCGCCGACGTACACCGCGGCGCCGAGACCGTTGAGCACCACACCGGCGACCAGGTTGAGCAGCTGCCAGCCGAGCACGTCCTGATCGGGCAGGAAGAGCCGGACGAAGTCGACGGTGAGCGAGATGACCACGATGTTGGCGACGGTGCCGATCCCCGGCCGCTGCCGCAGCGGGATCCACAGCAGGAGCACCAGCACCGACGCGAGCGCGGTGACCGTGCCGAACGACAGGCCGGTGAGCTTCATCAGGCCCTCGTGGAGCACGTCCCACGGGTCGAGGCCGAGGCCTGACCTGGTCAGCATGGCCATGCTGGCGCCGTAGAGGACGAGTCCGGCGACGAGCTGGATCGAACGGCGGGTGGTGTCTTGGGAGATGCCGACGGGACGGAGATCTAGTTTCGGTGCCACGCTTACACCATCGGGCGTAAGTGGCTGCCTTGACCATGACCAATCTGGAACAATTGGCCTTATGGAACCGCTGATCCCGCTGACTGGACGCGTTTCGGGACCGAAATTGGCCGTTTTGCTGGGGAACTGGCGGCAGAGTGGTTCTCGACACGGTGCGGTGGATCTCGCGGCCGCTGTCGAGTTGCTGGTCCTCGACGGCAGGCTCCCGCTCGGCACCAGGCTCCCGGCCGAACGGGAGCTCGCCGACGCGCTGGAGGTCAGCCGCACGCTGATCGGCGCCGCGCTGGACAAACTGCGGGCCGACGGTCTGGTCGCCAGCCGTCGCGGAGCCGGTTCCTGGATCGCGTCGCCCGGCGGGCGTGGCCGGGACCCGATCCTGCCGACCGGCGAGGACCTCATCGACCTGGCACAGGCCTGCCCGCCTGCCATCCCCGGCCTGGTGTCCGCCGTGGACGCCGCGCGCAAGTCGCTCGTGGATCACCTCGGCGAGAGCGGCTATCACGTACGCGGCCTGCGGATCCTGCGTGAGCGGATCGCCCGCCGCTACACCGAACGCGGGCTGCCGACGAACGCCGATCAGGTAATGGTCACCAACGGCGCGCATCACGCGTTCGTGCAGGTCCTGCGCATGCTGGCCGGGCCCGGCGACCGGGTGCTGGTCGAGCAGCCGACGTATCCGAACTCGCTGGAGGCCATCGGCGCCGCGCACGCCATCCCGGTCCCGGTGCCGCTGGATCCGGTCACCGGGTGGGACATCGTCGGGATCGAGGCCGCGCTGCGGCAGTCCGCGCCGAGACTCGCGTACTTCGTCGCGGACTTCCAGAACCCGACCGGCCTGCGCCTGGACGCCGTCGGCCGGGAGCGGCTCGCGGCCGTGCTGAGCCGCGCGCGTACCCCGGCGATCATCGACGAGACGCTGGTCGAGCTGGACCTGGAAGGCGATCCGGCCGACGGGCCGCCGCCGCTGGGCGCGTTCACCGGCGATCTCGGCATCACGATCGGCTCCGCGGCCAAGTCGCATTGGGCGGGGCTGCGGCTCGGCTGGATCCGCGCTGCCGAGGACGTCATCGGCAGGCTGATCGCGGCCCGGTTCGCCGTCGACCTGGGGTCGCCGGTCTTCGAGCAACTCGTCCTCGCCGAACTGCTCGACGACGGCGGGGTCGCGCTGGCGCATCGCCGTCAGGAGACGCTGGCCCTGCGCGACGCGCTGACCGGGGCGCTGAACTGGTACTGCCCGGACTGGACGTTCACCGTGCCGCCCGGCGGGCTCTCGCTGTGGTGCCGTCTGCCGGAGCCGATGAGCACGCGGCTGGCCGTCGCGGCGGCGGGGCACGGGGTGCAGGTGGCGCCGGGCTCGCGGTTCGGTGTGCACGGTGGGCTGGAGCGCTGGCTGCGGCTGCCGTACGCGCTTCCGGCCGAACGGCTTTTCGAGGCCGTGCGACGGCTGGGCGCGGCCGCCGCTTCGGTGGCCGCGACACCCGCGACGGTCGCCCCGGTGGCCGTCCAGGTCACCTGACCCCGCAATTCGTCACCTGGTCGCGGTGGGGACCACCGCGACCAGGTGACGAATTGCGGGCTGGGCCGGAAACGGAAATAGCCGGTGCGCCGGCGGGGCGGCCGATGCTCCAGGGAGGGCATCGGCGCCGCACGACCAGCGCACCGGCTATCCGGCCCGCCCCGAGGTCGAAACCCCGGGACGGGCACCGCGGCGGTTACCCGGCACAGCCCCTCGACGTGCCGGGTAACCGCCCGCGGTTCAGGCGGACTTCGAGCTTGGCCGGCTCCTGCTCGGCGCGGTGAGCAGAAGCCCCCGAGGTCCACCCGGTGCTGGTCCCGGCGCCGCAGAGGCAACGCGGCGCCGGGGCCGGGATCCGAACCGGCCGGGCGCGGTCGGCCGTTCGGAAAGACAAAGGGGGATGCCTGAAAGAGGGCAGGCGAAAGCGGCTCGTGCCGGAGAAATTCAGCAGACGTCGAAAACCGAAGTTGATCTTGGTTTGGACGTGGTTCTCCCCGGCGACCCGGTCAGGTCAGTCGGGGGAGGTGGCGGGAAGGGCGGCTTCCCGGCCGGTGCGCTCGCCTTCGTGGTCGCAGCCTGCTCCGAGGAGTTTCAGCTGCGTGGCGGGGATGCCCGCGTCGAGCACGGCGAGCGGCCCGCGGCCGCCGCCGGTGTTGTCGTGCCCTGGCTGAGCGGTCGTCGTGGGGGCGATCGGGGCCACCGGGGTGTTCGGCAGGCCACCGCCGCCGCCGCCCGAGCCGCCGCCGTCGGGGGACGCGTGCGTGTCGGATGCGACGGGTGCGGCCGGAGCGGGCCGGGGGGTGGCCTTGACCCGGACCGGCAGGGTGACGCGGTGGTCCTGGGTTGCCGTCACCGGAACGGGCGCCTTAGCGGGAGCGGACGGACTCGGTGCCGGAGTGCTCGGCGTGGGCGCGACCACCGTGGTGGGCTGGGCCGGGACGGCGATGGTGACCGAGCCACTCGCCGACTCACCGGGGTCGCCGCCGAAACCGGGGTCGAGCATGTCGCCGGTGTCCGGCAGGATCACCGGACCACCCCCGACGCAGCACGGACTCGGCATGAGGATCGGCGCGAGGACCTGGTCACCGATGCCACCGATCCCACTGATGCCACCGACGACCCCGCTGACGGTTTCGACGACGCCGCCGACCGTGTTCGTGACGACGTCCAGCACTCCGCCGATGAGGCCGCCCAGCAAACCGTTGGCCGCTTGAGGCTTCGCGGTCTTCACCGCGGGCTCCGGAGAAGCGGTCTTCTCGACGGAACTCGCGCTGGAAACTACCGCGTCCTCGACAGCGAACTCAGTGGACTCAGGGGTCTCAGGGGCCTCCGGCTCCTCGTCCACGACGGGAGCGGGCCCCTCTGGAGAGGATCCAGCCTGCGGGGTTTCGGTGGTCTCGGCGGGTTTCGTGGTTTCGGTCTCCGTGGAGTCCGAAGTGGACTCCTGGGGAGTAGTCGTTTTCCCGGATTCGGCTTCGTCCGAAGGCTGGACCACGGAGGTCTCCGGCGCCACGGGAGTCTGCTCGTCGGCCGAAGCCGGTGCGCTCAGGACGACGCCGAGGATCCAGCCGGAGAGCGCGAGCCCGCCCGCGAAGAGGATCCGCGCGCCGGTTTTCGGTGCCCTGAGGCCGCGACGGTGCACGACTGCCGGACCATTCACAGCACTCACCACCGTCCGCGCCTGAAACCCACGTTCTCCACGTGAGTTCGATCTTGCTTGGGGTCTCTTCCGGTCAGGTCGCAGGTCCCCCGGGGCTGCACCAGTTTTAGCACCGGAGGGGAGTGTTTCACCTCAGCCGCCGTCGATCCAGCCCGTTAGGCGGAACGACGCAACCGGCTCCGGTGCCTGGAGTACCGAAGTCGATCACTCTCGGTACGTGCGGGGCGGCCATCCGGGGCCGGGTGGAACTACTCAAATCCTCGGTGACCTGATGTTTTCAAGCTTTGAGCGGGATCCTCGCTGCGGTGCGTGCCGTCGAAGTCGCGTTCGGTGATCGGCGCGGCGGACGCAAGCCGCCGGGAGAGGAGATTCCGGGATGTGGGACGTGAACGCGGTGTCAGCGGTGGTGCTCAAGGCGCTGAAGACTTATCGCTTGAGCGAAGCCGACGCCAGGGACGTCTGTCAGGACGCCTGGCTGGAACTGCTTCGCGCTCCTGGCGCGCTACGTGACGAAGCGAAGCTCGGAGCCTGGCTGGCGACCACCGCGCGGCGCCGCGCGCTCCGGATGATCACCAGGAACAGGCGCGAAACACCGCGCCCGCTCACCGACGCGGAGACGACCCCGGAGACGGAGGTCATCCGGGCCGAACGCGACCGCGCGCTCTGGGCGGCGGTCGATCGCCTGCCGGACGCGCATCGGCGGCTGGTCCGCCTGCTCGCCCACCGGCCGGAACTGTCCTACGCCCAGATCGCCGGGGAGCTGGGCATCAGTCCGGCCAGTGTGGGCAGGCTGCGGAGGCGGTGCCTCGACCGGCTCAAACGGACGCTCGAGAAGGGCGGCTGGGCGTGAACATCGGAGGAGTCAGCGGAGTGTGCGCAATCGGGTGACCGCTTCGTCGATGACCTCGTTGCGTTTGCAGAACGCGAAACGCAGCAGGTGTTTCCACTCTTCCGGGTGATCGGTGAACACCTTCACGGGCACGGCCGCCACGCCCACCCGTTCGGGGAGCTCCCAGGCCAGTTCGGCGGCGTCGTCGAAGCCGAGCGGACGGACGTCGACGCAGACGAAATACGTTCCGGCGGTCGGCCGGACCGCGAACCCCGCGTCGGTGAGGCCTGCCGCGAGTCTGTCCCGCTTGTCCTGGAGGCTCGTGCGCAGGTCTTCGGCCCACGGCAGCTCGTGGTCCAGCGCGTGGGCCACGGCGGGCTGGAACGGGCCGCCCGAGACGAAGGTGATGAACTGCTTCGCCGCCTTCACCGCCGCGACCAGCTCGGGGCTCGCGCAGACCCAGCCGATCTTCCAGCCGGTGCAGTTGAACGTCTTGCCCGCGCTGGAGATCGAGACGGTCCGTTCGCGCATGCCGGGCAGGGTCGCCAGCGGCAGGTGCACGGCGTCGTCGAAGACCAGGTGCTCGTACACCTCGTCGGTGATCGCGATCAGATCGTGTGTCACGCAGAGCGCGGCGACGGCTTCCAGTTCGGCGCGCGTGAATACCGTGCCGGTCGGATTGTGCGGTGAATTGAGCAGGATCGCCCTGGTCCGGGCGGTCACCGCGGCGCGCAGGCCCTCGATGTCCAGCGCGAACCGGCCGTCGCGTTCCACCAGCCCGACGACACGCCGCTCCGCGCCCGCCATGGCGACCGCGGCCGCGTACGAGTCGTAGTACGGCTCGATGACGATGACCTCGTCACCCGCCTGGGTCAGCGCGATCAACGACGCCGCGATGGCCTCGGTGGCGCCGGTGGTGACCAGGATCTCCGTGTCGGGGTCGTACGCGGTGCCGTACCGCAGCCGGTGCCGCGCGATCGCCGCGCGCAGCTCGGGCCGCCCGGGGCCCGGCGGATACTGGTTCGCGCCGCCGAACAGCGCGTTCTTGGCGGCTTCGAGCATTCCGGCCGGCCCGTCGGTGTCGGGAAAACCCTGGCCGAGGTTGACGGCTTCGTGGCGGACGGCCAGTGCCGTCATCTCCGCGAAGATGGTCGAGGTGAAGGGCTGGAGGCGGGGTACGAGGACAGGTTCGCGCACGATCAGCCATCCTCACGGACAATGGCGGTGTGGAGCAACTGACGCCCGCCAAGGTGACCCCAGCCGATCCGCCCGGTGGAACCGCCGCCGAGGAGGAGAAGCGCCGCGGCCTGCGCAAGATGAAGATGGTCGCGCTGTCGTTCCTGCTCGGCGCGACGGTGATCTTCCTGCTGACCAGCTGGGCCGAGGCCGCGGGCTGGCCGGGCTGGGTCGGCTACGTCCGCGCGGCCGCCGAAGCCGGGATGGTCGGCGCGCTCGCCGACTGGTTCGCGGTGACGGCGCTGTTCCGGCATCCGCTGCGGATCAAGATCCCGCACACCGCGATCATCCCGAACAAGAAGGACGCGCTGGGCTCCAGTCTCGGCGACTTCGTCGGCTCGAACTTCCTGTCCGAGTCCGTGATCCGCGAGAAACTGAACCGGGTCGAGGTCTCGAAGCGACTCGGCGGCTGGCTCTCGCAGCCCGCCAACGCGGAGCGGGTGACGTCCGAACTGGCCACCGTGGTGCGGGCCGCGGTCAAGGTGCTCCGCGACGAAGACGTCCAGGCGATCATGGAACAGGCCGTGGTCAAGCGGATCGTGGACAGGCCATGGGGTCCGCCGCTCGGCAAGATCCTCGAAGGCGTGTTCGCCGACGGGGCGCATCACAAGCTGGTGGACCTGATGTGCGACCGCGGCTACGAGTGGGTGCGGGACAACCACTCGACGATGCTGCGTGTGGTTTCGGACCGGGCGCCGAGCTGGTCGCCGAAGTTCGTCGACGAGATGCTGGCGGACAAGGTCTACGGCGAGGTGCTGTCCTTCGTCTGGGCGGTGAAGACCGACGTCAACCACCCCATGCGGCTGGCGCTGGACAAGTTCCTCGGTGAATTCGCCCTCGACCTGCAGACCAACCCCGAAGTGATGGCGCGCGCCGAACAGGTCAAATCCCAGATGCTGGGGCACGACGAGGTGCAGAAGCTGATCGGCTCGGCGTGGGCGACGGCGAAGGAGATGCTGCTCAACGCCGCCGAGGACCCGTCGAGCGAGCTGCGGCGCCGGGTGCGCACCGGCCTCGAAGCCCTCGGCGGGCGGCTGGTCTCCGACGACCACATCCGGTCCAAAGTGGACACCTGGGTGGAGGGTGCGGCGGCCTACCTGGTCACCCACTACTCGCAGGAGATCACCACGATCATCACCGACACCGTGGAGCGCTGGGACGCCGAGGAGACCTCGCGCAAGATCGAGCTCCAGGTGGGGCGGGATCTGCAGTTCATCAGGATCAACGGCACGGTGGTCGGCGCGCTCGCCGGACTCGTCATCTACGCGGTCGCGCAGCTGCTCTTCTGAGGTTTTCGAACGGCGGCGCGTATACCACACTCTGGAGCCCTCACCGCGAGTTGTCCACAGGAAGTGGAGTCATCCCCAGGGTTATCCACAGCTTTTCACGTCTTTGGCCTAACGGTGTGCACAACCCCTGGGGGTAGCTCTGGGGTGGGTGACCCCAGAGGTTGTGGTCGCGGGGGTGCGCGGCGACACGCGAGCCCCGGTAGGCGGCCGTAACTCGCGTGCGTCCAGCCGTAACTCACGTGATTGGAGGCGTAACTCGCCCGACCACGCGAGTTACGCCCTCAATCACGCGAGTTACGCGTATCTCACCCCCGCAAGTAGTTGACTAGTCGCGCGAAGTGGTTCAGGTGGAGACGTCCGCCGTCCGGGCCCGCCAGGCCCGCGCCTTCTCCCGGTTTCCGCAGGCCCGCATCGAGCACCACGTCCTCGACCGGTTGCGTGATTCGTCGTAGAACGCCCACAGGCAGTCGTCGGCCGGGCAGATCTTGAGCCGGATCCATTCGCCGAGCACGGCCAGCCGGATCGACGCCGCCACCACGGCTTCGGTGACCGTTTCCGCGACGAGGAGTGGGCCTTCCGGGCCGAGGACGACTTCCGCCGGCGCGCGCAGACCGGGCCGGGGCAGTCTCGGATCGCCGATCGCGGCGCGCAGCGCGTCCCGAGTTTCGCGTGCGACCGCGGGGGTATCCGCTCGCAACCGGTGATCCCTCGCCCAGCGTTGCCAGGTCTCCAGATCGTCCAGGAGGTCGGTGCCGCGTTCGACGTTCACCGTGTTCAGAAACTCGACCACCAGGGAAGCGTCGGTGTTCACCTCGCCCAGTGTACGGGCGAGACCTGTTGTCATCGGCTCCGATAACCCGCATACTCGGTTCACTGGTTACTCGATCATTCTGGAGGCTGAACCATGGGTGCGGTACCGACCTTCGGCGCGGTGGCCCTTGACTGCCCGGACCCGGTCGCGCTGGCGGAGTTCTACCGCGAGCTGCTCGGCTGGGAGCCCGCCGAAGTCACCGAAGACGGCCATTGGGTGACACTGCGGAATCCGGAGGGCGGCGCGCGGCTCTCCTTCCAGCGTGTGCCGGACTACCGGCCGCCGGAGTGGCCGTCCGCGGAGAACCCTCAGCAGGCGCACGTCGACCTCGACGTCACCGACATGGAAGCCGCGCACGAGCGCGCGCTGAAGATCGGCGCGAAGCTGCTCGACGACTCTCCGGAGACCTTTCGGGTGTACGCGGATCCGGTCGGACACCCGTTTTGTCTGTGCGCCTGCTGACCTCGGACCCGAAAAATGCGTAATCTCTGATACGTGATTTGTCCGAAGTGCCAGAACGCCATGAAGACCGTCGACAAGAACGGTGT
>Ga0196958_10000606_pt1 | contig 11724 bp, 9 predicted proteins | sample S1v_10metaG_FD_148654 | JGI IMG/M metagenome (GOLD analysis project Ga0196958, IMG submission 148654) | Soil microbial communities from Anza Borrego desert, Southern California, United States - S1+v_10 | ecosystem: Environmental > Terrestrial > Soil > Desert | place: USA: California | collected...
GTGTGACGGCGAGGTGGTCTCGGTCAGCCCGTAGATGTTGTGGATGTAGGTGCCGAACTGGTCGGCGAAGGCCTTCACCGTCGACGGCGGGATCGGCGCGCCACCGGAGAAGATCTTCGACAGCGACGCCATGTCCTCCTTCGTCGCGCCCTCGGTGTTCATCAGGGCGATGAACACGGTGATCGACCCGGCGGTGAACGTCGGGCGGTGCTCGCGGATCGCGTCGAGCAGCACGTTCGGCTCGAAGCGGTAGGCCAGTACCAGCGGCATCGGCACGAGCAGGCACACCGCCATGTGCGCGACGACGCCGGTGATGTGGAACAGCGGCGCCACCCCGAGTACCGAGTCCTCGGGCGTCAGACCCACCCAGTCCCGGTAGGTCTGCGCGTTGAACACCACGTTGCGGTGGGTGTTCATCGCGCCCTTGGGCGGGCCCGTCGTGCCCGAGGTGTAGCCGAGGAACGCGACGTCGTCGGGACCGAGCTCCACCGGCTCGGGCGTGCGGTCGCCGACCGACGCGAGCACCTCGGAGAGGTCCTCGGTGCCCTCGTGGCGCACGCGCTCGACGTCGGCGAACAGCCGCGGGTCGTGGCGCGTCTGGTACTCCAGCGGCGAGGTGGTCCACGCGATGCGCACCGACGGGATCGTCGGCACCACCTCGTGCGCCACCTGCCCGAACAGGTCCTCCTCGGCGAGCAGCGCGGTGGCCTCGCAGTCCGAGAGCAGCGTCGTGAGCTCGCGGGTGCGGCTCATCGGGTTGATCGAGACGACGATGCCGCCGGCCTTCCACGTGCCGATCACCGCGATGAGCACCTGCGGGACGTTCTGCAGGAACGTCGCCAGGCGGTGGCCGCGCTCGAAGCCGCGGTCGGCGAGCGCCACCGCGAACCGGTCGGAGAGCCGGTCGAGCTCGGCGAGCGTGATCGTGCCGTCGAAGTAGCGGACGATGTCGGTCTCCGGGGCCCGGCGCAGCGCGTCGGCGAACATGGCCAGACCGCTGCGGAACTCGGGCTCGATGTCGTGGGCCTGGCCCTCGGGGTAGCGCGCCAGCCAGGGCCGCTCGTCGTAGACGCCCATCAGCGGATCACCACGGGGTTGACGGGGGCGCCGGTGGCCTCGTGGATCTTCAGCGGCGCGGCGGTGTAGAGGAAGTGCCAGCGACCGTCCGCGGCGCACGCGTCGGCGAGGTCGTCGAGCCAGATGATCTCGGCGAGGCTGACCCCCAGGTTGCGCAGCAGCGCGGCGTGCAGGGGCAGCGCCACCCCGGTCTCCGGGTCGTAGGTGACCTCGTTGGCGATGGTGTCGGTGACGAGGTTGGGGATCTCCTTGGCCTGGAACCACTCGACGAGCTCGCGGGAGTAGGTCAGGCCGGGCTCGACGAACCCGTCGAAGAACTCGTCGTGCGAGACCGCGTAGAAGTACTTCAGGAAGCCCGTGCGGATGCACAGGATGTCGCGGTTCGTGATCTCCACGCCCTGCGCGGACGCGGCCTCCTGGAGATCCTCGTGGGTGAACGTCTCGCCCTTGTCCAGCCAGTCCTTGCCGCGGTGGCGGGCCATGTCGATGAGCACGCCGCGCCCGACGACGCCGCGCTGCGCGATCGGCAGGATCGACGCCCAACTCATGCCGCCGCCGTTGGTGGTGTCGGCGCTGACCCCGTTCCAGAGGGTGTCGTCGTACCAGGCGTGGCCCAACGCGTCGTACTGCGACGAGCCCTGCAGGAAGATCTCGGCCTTGTCGTCCGACGCGCGGATGCCGCCGGGGAACGACGGGCCGACGCCGCCGGGGGCGAAGGCGTCCTGGTCCCAGACCATCTCGCGCTTGATGCCCTGGCGACCGGGGAAGACCGGGTCGCCGTGGGGGTGCCCCATCGGGCACTGCAGGGTGAACACCTGGCCGCTGCGCACGCTGGCCACGCCGCGGAGCACCTGGTCGGCGTCGAGGTGGTTCAGCGCACCGACCTCGTCGTCCGACCCCCACCGGCCCCAGTTCGTCGGGGTGTCCTCGCCCAGCAGTTCCCGCATCGACGGGGCGTCGCCCATGAGCTCCTCCTCGAGATCCGTGTGACCCCGACCACGGTGCCCGCCGACCCCGACGGGCGACAAGACCGTCGCCGCCGCCCGTCGACGATGGTCGGGGTGCGCCCGCATGCGGCCGACCGTCGAGCTCGCGCCGGCCCGCGGCGTCCCGCCCCGGGGCCTGGCTCCCGCGGGCGCGGCGTGGTCGGATCAACACGTGCCCCCGACGCATGAGGTGATCAACCAGGCGCCCGACCTCGTCGGCCACGACGTGGCCGCCGACCCGCCGCTGCTCGAGGCGCTCGAGCGCGAGGGGGCGGGCTGGGCGCGCGACGAGCTGCACGCCGTCGGGCGGCTGGCCGGCTCGGCGCGCGCGCAGGAGTGGGCGGACGCGGCGCACCGCCACGAGCCCCGACTGCGCACGCACGACCGCGTCGGGCACCGCGTCGACGAGGTCGACTACGACCCCGGCTACCACGAGCTGACCCGCGTCGCCGTCGAGCACGGCTTCGCCGGCGCGCCGTGGGCCGACGACCGGCCCGGCGCCCACGTCGCCCGCGCGGCGGGCTTCCTCACGTGGTCGCAGCTCGAGGCCGGGCACGGCTGCCCGATCTCGATGACCTACGCCGTGCTGCCCGCGCTGCGCGCCGCACCGGAGCTGCTCGCGACGTACGGGCCGGGGCTCACCAGCCGCGTCCACGACCCCGGCCTGCGCGTCCCGTCGACCAAGCGCGGGCTGCTCGCGGGCATGGGCATGACCGAGAAGCAGGGCGGCTCCGACGTCCGCGCCAACACCACGGTCGCCCGGCCCGACGGCGACACCTACCGGCTCACCGGGCACAAGTGGTTCACCAGCGCCCCGATGTGCGACCTGTTCCTCGTCCTCGCCCAGGTCCCCGGGACGCGCAGCGGAGCAGAGCCGGACCCTCGCGGCGGCGGACTGACCTGCTTCCTCGTGCCGCGGGTGCTGCCCGACGGGGAGCGCAACACGTTCCGCATCCAGCGGCTCAAGGACAAGCTGGGCAACCGCTCGAACGCCTCGTCGGAGCCGGAGTTCGAGGACACCGTCGCCTGGCGTGTGGGCGACGAGGGCCGCGGCGTGCGGACGATCATCGAGATGGTGGCGTGCACGCGCCTGGACAACGCGCTGGGTTCGGCGGCGGGGATGCGGGCGGCGGTGTCGCGGGCCGCGCACCACGCCCGCCACCGCGCCGCCTTCGGCCGCACGCTGATCGAGCAGCCCCTGATGCGCGAGGTGCTCGCCGACCTGGCCTGCGAGTCCGAGGCCGCGGTGACGCTCGCGATGCGCCTGGCCGGGGCGCAGGACCGGTCCGGGCACGACCAGCACGAGGCCGCGTTCCGGCGCATCGGGGTGACGCTGGGCAAGTACTGGATCTGCAAGCGCCAGACGGCGGTGGTCGGCGAGGCGCTGGAGTGCCTCGGCGGCAACGGCTACGTCGAGGAGTCGGGGATGCCGCGGCTGTTCCGCGAGTCGCCGCTGAACTCGATCTGGGAGGGCTCGGGCAACGTCAACGCCCTGGACCTGCTGCGCGTGCTCGCCCGCGAGCCCGCCGCGCTGGAGGCCTACCGCGACGAGGTGCTCGGCGTCGACGACCGGGTGGACGCCGGGTTCAAGGACGTGGAGGCCGAGCTCGCCGCGCCCGAGGAGCGCGGCGCGCGCCGCCTGGCCGAGCGCATGGCGGTGCTGCTGACCGGCGCCCTGCTGGTGCGCCACGCCCCGTCGGCGGTGGCCGACGCCTACGTCGGCTCGCGCGTGGCCGGCGACCACGGCCACGCGTTCGGCACCCTCCCCCGCGGCAGCGACGTCGACGCCCTGCTCGACCGCCTGCCCGACACGACCCCGATCGACCCCACCGCGAGCGGAGCCGCCTGATGGATCTCATGCCGGGGGTGCGCGCCGGCGAGGTCGACGGCCGCATCCGCACGCACTACCTCGAGTCCGGGCCGGCCGACGGCGAGCCGGTGGTGCTCGTCCACGGCAACCTCTCGACGAGCCGGTTCTTCGAGCACCTCATGCCCGGGGCTCCCGAGCGCTGGCGCATCCTCGCACCGGACATGCGCTGCTTCGGGCGCTCCGCGCCGGCCCCGATCGACGCGACGCGCGGGCTGGGCGACTGGGCCGACGACATCGTCGGCTTCCTCGACGCGCTGGGCATCGACCGTCCCGCGCACCTCGTGGGCTGGTCGACGGGGGGCGCGGCGGTCGCGCTGGTGGCCCGCGCGCGGCGGGTCGCGTCGCTGACGTTCCTCGACCCGGTCTCGCCCTACGGCTTCGGGGGCGTGTTCCGTGACGGGACGCCGTGCTGGCCGGACCACGCCGGGTCCGGGGCGGGGGTCGCGAACCCGGAGTTCGTGCGGCGCCTGCGCGAGGGCGACCGTTCGGAGGACGACCCGCTCTCCCCGCGCAACGTCATGAACGCGACGTACTGGCGCGCCGGGCACCGCGAGCCGCGCGACCGCGAGGACGTGCTCGTCGACGAGATCCTGCTGACCACGATCTCCGAGGACGGCTACCCCGGCGACGCGGTGCCCTCGCAGAACTGGCCCGGCGCCGCGCCGGGGACGCGCGGGCTGCTCAACGCGCTGTCGCCCAAGTACTGCGACTGGTCGTGGCTGCCGACGCTGACCGACAAGCCGCCGGTGCTCTGGACCCACGGCGGGCAGGACGTCGTGGTCGCCGACGGCTCGGCGCTCGAGCTCGGGACCCTGGGGGCCGGCGGCGTCGTCCCCGACTGGCCGGGCGCCGACGTGTTCCCGCCCCAGCCGATGGTCAGCCAGATCCGCGACGTGCTCGAGGCCTACCGCGCGGCGGGCGGGCGCGCGGAGATCGAGGAGTTCCCGGAGTCCGGGCACGGCCCGCACGTCGACGCCGCCGACCACTGGGCGGCGACGTACTGGGCGTTCCTGGAGTCCGTGCGCTGACGCCGCACGGTGTCCGGTGTGTGGGCACGCGCCGCACGGGTACGGGCCCGGCATGAGCATCTCCCTCGAGCAGGCGCAGAGCATCGTGTCCGCCGCGCTCGCGCACGCCCGCGCGCAGGGCCTCAAGCCGCTCACCGTCGCGGTGCTCGACCCCGGCGGCGCGCTGGTGGCGCTCGGGCGCGAGGACGGGTCGGGGTTCCTGCGCCCGGATGTGGCCACGGCCAAGGCCTACGGCGTGCTCGGGCTGGGCATGGACAGCCGGGCCATCGCCGCGCGTGCCGCGGACTCGGCGGAGTTCTTCACCTCGGTCGCCGCGCTCGCGGGCGGCAAGGTGTTCTCGGTGCCCGGCGGGGTGTTCATCCACGACGACGCCGGCACGCTGCTCGGCGCGGCGGGGGCCAGCGGCGACGCCTCGACCGCCGACGAGGAGGCCGTCGTCGCGGGCATCCGCGCCGCCGGCCTCACCCCGCGCACCGGCGCCGAGTAGTACGTGCGCGATCTTCTGTGCGATACCCCGGGAGATCACGCACGTAGACCGTTCGCCGCAGCACCCGTGGCGCCGTCCGGCCGCTTCTCGTCCGGGTCCGGGCGCGCCGGGCCTCGAGCGGGCACAGTGCCCCCGACCGGGTGACGGAGGTGACGGAGGTGGCGGGCGTGACGGGCGGAGGCGGCGGACTGCACCGCGGGCGCGTCACGGGCCGCCCCGGTGGCGCGCACTGGTGGGGCGGCACCGGTCCCTCGGGCGGCGGGACCCACGCCGCGCCCGACGGCGGTCACCGCGGGGTCGTCGCGCTGGTCGCGCTGCTCGCCGTGCTGGTCGCGGGCGGGGCGGCCGCCGCGCTCGTCCTCACCGGCGAGGACCCCACCCCGCCGGCCGCCGCGGCGCCCCCGCCCGCGAGCCCGGCGAGCCCCCCGAGCCCGGCGAGCCCCCCGGGCCCGGCGCCCGCGAGCCCCGCGCCCGCCCCGACCGCCGCCCCGACCGCCGACCCCGCCGTGCTCCAGCGGACCCTCGACGAGGTCACCGCCGCCACGCCCGTGCGCTTCGACGCGAACGAGTCCACCCCGACGTCCGAGGGCGCCGCGGCCGTCGACCGTCTGGCGGCCGCGCTGCGCGCGAGCCCCGGCCCGCGGGTCACCGTCGAGGGCCACTCCGCGCGCGTGGGTGAGGGCGGGCGGCGTGGCGCCCGGCTCTCCGAGGAGCGCGCCGCGGAGATCGCCCGCCGCCTGCAGGCCGCGGGCGTCCCCGCCGACCGCCTCCGGGTCGTCGGCGTCGGGCCGGCCCGGCCGCTCGCCACGCGCGAGGAGAGCCGCCGGGTCGAGCTGCGCGTCGGCTGACGCGTCAGCTGATCAGCCCCGCCCGCCGCCGGTAGTCGTCCACGAACCGCAGCAGGTCCTCGCCGCGCGGACGGCGCCCGGCCACGACGTCGCAGGTCCCGGTCTTCGTGTCCATGATGTGGACGTTCGGGTCCAGCGAGATGCCGATGATCTCGTTGGCCGCGTCGCCGGTGACCAGCCCGTTCGGCCCCCAGTGCCAGGGCAGCCCGACCTGGTGGATGGTCTCGCCGGCGATGCGCAGCGGCTTCATCCGCTCGGTGACCGCCACCCGCGCCTCGATGGCGCTGCGCGCGGTGACGATCGTGGCCCACCCGTTGTGCTCCAGGCCCCGCTCGGCGGCCAGCGCCGGCGACACCTCGACGAACATCTCCGGCGCCAGCTCCGCGAGGTACCCCGTCCACCGGCTCATCCCACCCGCCGTGTGGTGCTCGGCGATGCGGAAGGTGGTGAACGCGTACGGGAACACCTCGGAACCCGGCTGGTGGTCCGACGGGTTGTAGAGGTTGTCCGGCCGCTCGAAGCGCTGCCGCGCCGGGTTGGACCGCGTCTCGGGGTGCAGCGCGTTGCGGGTCGGGGCCTCCTCCGGCTCGTAGTGCACCGGCATCGGGCCGTCGGCCAGTCCCGTCGGGACGTACAGCCACACGCGGCCGTCGGCCTGCATGATGAACGGCTCGTTCCCGGCGATCGCGTCCTGCGCCTCGGCGCCCTCGGGCGGGCGGTAGGACGGGGGCTTCTCGGCCTCGAAGTCCGGCACGTCGTGGCCGGTCCAGCGACCCTGCTCCTCGTCCCACCAGACGTAGGCCTTGCGCTCGCTCCACGGCCGACCCTCGGGGTCGGCCGACGCGCGGTTGTAGAGCACGCGCCGGTTCATCGGCCAGGCCCAGCCCCACTCGAGGGCCGCGATGCTCTCCCCGCCGCCGGGCTCGCGCCGCGCCGCCTGGTTGATCCCGTCGGCGTAGACCCCGGAGTAGATCCAGCAGCCGCACGCGGTGGAGCCGTCGTCCTTGAGGGCGGTGTAGCCGGAGACCGGGTCGCCGTTCGCGTCGACCCCGCTGATCTCCTTGAGGATCTCGTGGGCGTCCGGGTCCCCGTGCACGCCCTCGGTGGGGTAGTCCCACGTCAGGTGGTGGAGCGCGGTGTCGCGGGCCAGGTCGGAGTCGGCCAGCCGCGCCTTGATCCGCCGGCCCAGCTCCCACGCGAACCACAGGTCGCTGCGGCAGTCGCCCGGGGGCTCGACGGCCTTGTGCCGCCACTGCAGCAGCCGCTGGGTGTTGGTGAACGACCCGGCCTTCTCGATGTGCGTCGCGGCCGGGAGCAGGAACACCTCGGTGTCGATGTCCTCGGTGCGCATCTCGCCGGTCTCGATCTCCGGACCGTTCTTCCAGAACGTGGCCGTCTCGATCTCCTGCAGGTCGCGCACCACGAGCCACTTCAGCGCGGCGAGGCCCTGGCGCTGCTGCTTCGAGTTGGTCGTGCCGACGGCCGGGTTCTCGCCGAGCACGAAGTAGCCCTCGCACTCGCCGTCGATCATCTTCAGGACCGTGGTGAACGTCGAGTGGTCCCCCGAGATGCGCGGCATCCAGTCGAAGCCGTAGTCGTTCTCCCGCGTCGCCGCGTCGCCGAACCACGCCTTGAGCAGGCTGACCACGTAGGCGGGCATGTTGCCCCAGAACCCCTTGGTGGCCGCGTCCGCCGCCAGGTACTCGGCGAGGTGCATCTCCTTGTGCGCGTTGGGCATCGGGATGTAGCCCGGCAGCAGGTCGTAGAGCGTCGGGATGTCGGTCGAGCCCTGGATCGTGGCGTGCCCGCGCAGCGCCATGATCCCGCCGCCGGGCCGGCCGACGTTGCCGAGCAGGCCCTGCAGGATCGAGGCGGCGCGGATGTACTGCACGCCCACCGTGTGCTGGGTCCAGCCCACCGAGTAGACCCACATCGTCGTGCGCTCGCGCCCGGAGTTCGCGCAGATCGCCTCGGCGACCTCGCGGAACTGCGCGGGGCTCATCCCGCAGACCTGCGAGACCATCTCCGGGGTGTAGCGGGCGAAGTGCCGCCGCAGCACCTGGTAGACGCAGCGCGGGTGCTGGAGCGTGTCGTCCCGCTCGGGCTCCCCGCGGAACGTCGCCCCGCCCGAGCCCGCGCCCTCCGACTGGCCGAGCAGGTGGGCGACGCGCTGGGGTTCGTCGGTGTCGGCCACGCGTGACCAGTCGTCGCGGTTGCCGGACGCGGCGGCCACCTCGGCGCCCTCGTACTGCCAGGTCGACGTGTCGTACGACCGGGTCTCCGGGTCCCAGCCGGAGAACAGCCCGTCGTCGTCACCCGCGTCGACGAAGTCCTCGCGCACCAGCATCGGCGCGTTGGTGTAGGCGACGACGTACTCGCGGAAGTCGCGCTCGTTCTCGAGCACGTGGTGGATCAGGCCGCCGAGGAAGGCGATGTCGGTGCCGGGCCGGATCGGGACGTGGGTGTCGGCGACCGCGGTGGTCCGCGTGAACCGCGGGTCCACGTGGATGATCTTCGCGCCGCGCGCCTTGGCCTCCATCACCCACTGGAAGCCGACCGGGTGCGCCTCGGCCATGTTCGAGCCCTCGAGGACGACGCAGTCGGCCTGCGCGATGTCCTGCTGGGTGTTGGTGGCGCCGCCGCGCCCGAAGCTGGTCCCCAGACCGGGGACGGTGGAGCTGTGTCAAATGCGCGCCTGGTTCTCCACCTGGACGGCGCCGAGCGCGGTGTAGAGCTTCTTGAGGAGGTAGTTCTCCTCGTTGTCCAGCGTGGCACCGCCGAGGTGCGCGAGGCCGAGGGTCCGGTTCAGCACGCGGCCCTCGTCGTCGGTGTCCTGCCAGGTGCGGGCGCGGGTGTCGACGACCCGGTCGGCGATCATGTCCATCGCCGTGTCGAGGTCGAGATCCTCCCAGTCCGTGCCGCCGGGCCGCCGGTAGCGCACGTGCGTCACCCGGGACGGGGACGTCACCAGCGAGAGGCTCGACGAGCCGCGCGGGCAGAGCCGGCCGCGGCTGATCGGCGAGTCCGGGTCGCCCTCGATGTGGGTCACCCGGCCCTCGCGGCTGTAGACGCGCTGTCCGCAGCCGACGGCGCAGAACGGGCACACCGATCGCGTCACGGTGTCGGCCTCGGCGGTGCGGGCGCGCCATTCGGACGGGGACTCGACGGCGGCGCCGCGACCGAGGGGGTCGGACCCGGTCAGCTGGCGGACCAGTGGCCAGGACCGGACGAGGTCGGCCGCACGGCGGGACAGGGTCACGGCAGGCGCCTCCGGGGACGTCCGTGGTGGCGGGCGCCGGCTGGGTGGTGAACCGGGTGGGAGCACCGTGTCACCGCTCCCCGGCGCCCGCAAACGCAGCGCGCGCGGCGCACCAGGTTTGTCGCGCGCCCGATTCACCCACCTTGTCCGGCAGGTCGACGAGCGACACCGACTTCCGTGGAGGACCGATGAGCCAGGACACGAGCAACCAGGCCGAGGGCACCGACAGCAGCGACGAGCAGGACCCCGACGCCGGCCACGAGGGCCAGTCCATCACCCTCACGCTCGGGAACCAGGAGATCGTGCTGCGGCAGCGCTTCGAGCTGCTGAGCATCCTCAACGAGATCGGCATCTTCCTGTTCTTCACCATCGGCAGCATCGCCTTCTACTGGCACGAGCTGTTCAACCTGGGCGTGACGCTGTTCGTCATCGGCAGCGTGCAGCTCGGTATCCGGCCGCTGATCCGGTTCTTCCGGCGCGTGCAGCTGCGCAAGCTCACGAAGGGCATGCCGCACGAGGTCGCGCGAGACTTCTGACGCCTGGTTGGGCCGTCGCCGGCGTCGGGTACGCCGCCGACGACCCGGGCCGGGCGACCGGCCCGGAGGACATGTCCGACCACCTGTGGAGGTAGCCATGGCCACCGGAGAGACCGGTTTCGACGACGTCACCTACGACCTCGTCTCCGTGCAGTACCACGCGCTCAAGGCCGGCCACGACTACGGCCAGTACGTCCGCGACGCGGAGAACGCCGGCCTGCAGGACGTCGCCGACTTCTTCCGCAAGGTGATGAGCGAGGACTCCGAGCGGGCGCACCAGTGCCACCAGTTCCTCGCCCAGCTCACGGCGAAGACCTCGGGCTGATCCCCGTGTGCGTGATCTCCTGGGCCACCGCTCAGGAGATCACGCACACGGCGTTCAGCGGCGGGGCGTCTCGTCGTCGAGCTCGTGGTGGCGGGCGGCCGCGCGGCGGTCGAGAGCCGTCAGGGCCCGCTGCCACCACGGCTGCTCGGGCAGCGTGTGCCCCGGCTGCGGCGGGTCGTCCCCCGGCGCCGGCAGCACCCGGTCCACCAGGGCCAGCGCCCGCTGCGTCAGCCCCGGCGCGAGGCCGTGGACGCGCAGGCCCACCTTCGCCGCCGGCGTGAGCACGACCTCCGGGCGACCGGCGAGCCCCCCGGACACGATGCGGCGTGCGGCGGCCCCGGCGTCCATCGACAGCAGCGGCAGCGACGCCAGCGCCGTGAACCACTTCAGCTCCGCCTCGCGGTCCCCGCCGACCAGCGCGTTGCGGGTCGACCCGGTGCGCATGAGCCCGGGGACGACCGTCGTGACGCTGATCCCGTGGCGCCCGGCCTCGGTGCGCAGCGCCTCGGCGAACCCGACGGTCGCGAACTTGGCGGCGGTGTAGGGCAGCAGCCGCGGCGTCGGGATCTTCCCGCCGATCGAGGTGACCACCACGACGCGCCCGCCGCCGTGGCGGCGCATCACCCCCACCGCGGCGAGCACGGGGTACACCGCGCTCCAGAAGATCGCGCCGTGGGCGTCCTCGAGGTCCTTCGCGTCCAGCGCCGGCAGCGGCGCGACCTGGATGATCCCGGCGTTGGCGACCACCACGTCGAGCCGCCCGAAGTGCCGGTCGGCCGCGTCGACGACCGACTCCGCCGCGGGCCGCGACGACAGGTCCGCGGGCAGCGTGAGCACCGACGCGCCCGTCGCCTCGAGGTCGCCGCGCGCCGCCTCCAGGCCCTCCGCGGAGCGGGCGACCACGGCCAGGTCGTGGCCGCGGCGGCCGAGCTCCTGCGCGATGAGGAAGCCCAGGCCCCGGCTCGCGCCGAGGACCAGCGCGACGGGGCGTTCCCGTCCCGCGGGATCGGGGGCACGCTGGGGCGCATGAGCACCCAGGAGATCGACGTCGTCGTCCTCGGCGCCGGACCGGCCGGCGAGAACGTCGCCGACCGCGTCGTCCGCGCCGGGCTGAGCGTCGCCGTCGTGGAGTCGGACCGTGCCGGGGGTGAGTGCTCCTACTGGGCGTGCATCCCCAGCAAGGCCCTGTTGCGCCCCGTCGAGCTGCGGGCCGCGGCCGAGCGGATGCCCGGGGTGCGGCAGGTCGTCGACGGCCCCGTCGACGTCGACGCCGTCCTCGCGCGGCGTGACGAGTTCGTGCACCACTTC
>Ga0196958_10000607_pt1 | contig 11699 bp, 10 predicted proteins | sample S1v_10metaG_FD_148654 | JGI IMG/M metagenome (GOLD analysis project Ga0196958, IMG submission 148654) | Soil microbial communities from Anza Borrego desert, Southern California, United States - S1+v_10 | ecosystem: Environmental > Terrestrial > Soil > Desert | place: USA: California | collected...
TTTGGGGCGTTGGGGGGCGGTGGTGAGGGAAGCGCGAGGTCCGGCCAGCAGTCTTCGTACGAGACGGTTCAGGAAGGCTCGGCCGCCGGAGTGACTTCGACCATTCACGGCCCGGGCGAGACGCTGCCGCCGATCACCGGCACGAACGCCGATACGACGACCGCTTTCACGCTCGATCCGAACGTCGCCAGCGCCGGTGCGCCCGCGGCACAGCAGTCCGGCGTCGTGGCCGGCACGCTGCCGCCGCAGACGCCCGTCTATTCGCCGTCCGCCACTCCGGCGCCTTCGTCTTCGCCGCAGCAACCGCGACAGGCGTACGTCCCGCAGCAGCAACAGCCGCGCGCCGTGCCGCGCCAGCCCGAGCGCTCGCAGCCGCAGCCGCAGCCCGCGCAGCCGCCGATGTACTCGTCGCAGCCATTGCAACCGCAGCAGCAACCGCAGCAGCAGCCTCAGCAAACCGAGCCGGCGCAGCCGTCGGAACCGCAGCAGGGCCCGACTGACACGACGGCCACCCAGCCCCAGCCGCCGCAGACGAACACGGCACCCCCGCCGGCGGCGGAGAAGCCGAAACAGGAGAAGCCGCAGCAGGACAAGCCGCAGCAGGAAGAGCAGCAGCCCGCGGAGGAGGAGGGGGCGGAGGAAGAGCCGCCGCCTCCGCCGCCCGGGATGTAGAAGCGGGCGGGAGTTAGAAGCGAACGCAGAACGCAGAACTTAGAACGAAGAAAGGGACCGGCCGGGTTTCTTCGTTCTTCGTTCTACGTTGTGCATTCTGCATTCTGCATTCTGCATTCACGGTTCCCTCCTCCCCCAACTCTCCTGCAATTTCTCGCTTAGAATGCGCCCCCATGTCACGGGTGACCTTCCAGTCACTGATTCTCAAACTGCAGAACTTCTGGGCCGAGCGCGGGTGTGTCGTCGAGACGCCGCTCGATCTAGAAGTGGGTGCGGGGACGATGCATCCGGCCACGTTTCTACGCGTTCTCGGCCCCGAGCCGTGGAACGTGGCGTACGTGCAGCCTTCCCGCCGTCCCGCAGACGGCAGGTACGGCGATAACCCCTTCCGGCTCGGCAAGCATTACCAGTTTCAGGTCATCCTGAAACCGTCGCCGCTCGAGGTGCAGGACCTTTATCTCGATTCGCTCCGCGCCATCGGCCTCGACCTCTCCAAACACGACATCCGCTTCGAGGAAGACAACTGGGAATCTCCCACCCTCGGCGCCTGGGGCGTCGGCTGGCAGATCCTCCTCGACGGCATGGAGATCACGCAGTTCACCTACTTTCAGCAGGCCGGCGGCATCGACCTCGCGCCGGTCTCCGCGGAGATCACGTACGGCCTCGAACGCCTGACGATGTTCCTCGCCAAAGAGTCGTCGGTGTACGACATCGACTGGACTTCCGGCGTCGGCTACGGCGCGGCGCGCAAACAGGACGAGTACGAGTTCTCGAAGTACTACTTCGAAACCGCCGACGTCGACCTGCACTGGAAACTCTTCGACGCGTACGAAGGGGAAGCGCGCCGCTGCCTCGAGGCAAAGCTCGTCCTCCCCGCATACGACTGGACCCTCAAGTGCTCGCACGTGTTCAACACCCTCGACGCCCGCGGCGCCGTTTCGGTGACCGAGCGCGTGGGCGTCATCAAGCGCGTACGCGACCTCGCCGTACGTTGCGCCGAGGGGTACCTCGCCGCGCGCGAAGAGCTCGGCTTCCCGCTTCTACAAGAGGGCCAAGGGCCAAGGGCCGAGGGCTGAGGGCGGCCCTCTGCCTCGGCCCTCTAAACCGCCATGAGTGAATATTTTTTCGAGCTCCTGACCGAAGAGATCCCCGCGTCGATGCACTGGGCGGCGGTCGACAAGTTGCGCACGCAACTCGAGGAGCTGGCACACACGCTTGGAGCCGAAGACCCGGCTCGTTCCGTCGACGTGGACACCACGTCGCGCCGCATTCACTTCGTGATGAAACGCCTGCCGCTCCGCAAGCCGGACAGCGAGCAGGAAGTGAAGGGACCGCCGAAGAAATCGGCGTACGGCACCGACGGCGCGCCCACACCGGCGCTGCACGGCTTCCTCAAAAAGCAGAACGCCACCATCGACGACGTCATCGATTCGTCCGACGAATACATCCGCATCCGCCGGATGGTGAAAGGACGCGACATCAGCGAACTGCTGCAGGAGCGCGTCCCCGCGATCATCGAGGGCATTCGCTGGCCGAAGATGATGCGCGTTGGCAAAGGGGAGTACGCATACATCCGTCCCGTGCATTCGGTGATCTCGCTCTTCGACGAGCAGCACCTGCCCATTCGCATCTTCGGCATCGATTCCGGAACGGCGACGGTCGGCCATCGCACGCTCGGGCCGAAGAAAGTCGCAGTCACGTCGTATCTCGACTACCGGCAGCAGCTCGAGCTCGCGCACGTCATCATCGAGAGCGAACGCCGCGCGCACGTGATGGCGCAGCGCGCCCTCGTCCTCTCCAAAGAAGTCGGCGGCGTACCGACCGAAGACGCTTCCATCGTGGCGCAGTGGAAGTACCTCACCGAATATCCCGGACTCGTGCGCGCGGAGTTCCGCCGCGAGTACCTCGCGCTGCCGGAAGAAGTCCTCGTCACGGTGATGCGCGTGCATCAGAAACAGCTCCCGATCCGCAGCAGCGACGGGCGTCTGACGAACTTCTTCCTGGCCGTCCTCGACAACGCCGGCGACCCGGAAGGACACGCCGCGTACGGCAACTCGTTCGTCACGAACGCGCGTTTCGCCGACGCGCAGTTCTTCTACGAGACCGATCGCCGCAGGAAGCTCGAAGAACGGCTCGAACAGCTCTCGCACCTGCAATTCCAGGAAAAGCTCGGCCACTACCTCGACAAGACGCAGCGCATCGAGCGCATCGCGGCGGAGATCTGCCGCGCAGCCGGCGTCGACGCCACGGACGTAGCCGTCGCGGCGCGGCTCTGCAAGACCGATCTCGTCACCGAGATGGTCAAGGAGTTCACCGACCTGCAGGGCCGCGTCGGCGGCATCTACGCGCGCGAGGAAGGCCTGCCCGACAACGTATGGCAGGCCGTCTACGACCACTACCAGCCGGTCAGCCTCGACGACGCGCTGCCGCGCAACGTCACCGGCGCGGTCGTTTCCCTGGCGGATCGCATCGACACGCTCACCGGCTTCTTCGCCATCGGCGCGAAGCCCACCGGCTCGAAGGATCCGTTCGGACTGCGCCGTGCCGCGCAGGGCGTCGTGCAGATCCTGCTCAATCGCGACCGGCGCGAGATCAGGATTGGCATCGACAAGCTGATCGACATCGCCACGACGGACGCGAACGTGAAGGCGGACCTCCTCGCCTTCTTCGCCGAGCGCGTGCGCACGATCCTCGAAGCGTCGGCGTGGCAGTTCGCGTACGACGAGATCGCCGCGGCGATGGAAGCGGGATGGGCGTCGTCGCTGACCGATCTCGTCGATCGCATTCACGCCGTCAAAGCGATTCGCGACGAATCGAACTTCCTCTCCGTGCTCGACTCCGCGAAGCGCATCGCCAACATCACCGCCGGCCACACGTCGACGCGCGTCGACGCAGCGAAGCTCGAGCACGCGACGGAAAAACGTCTCGCCGCGCTCACCGACGTCGTCACCGCGCAGATCGACGAGATGATCAGCGAGCGCCAGTACCGTCAGGCGCTCGAGTCGTTCGCGGGGATGGCGCCGGAGCTCGAGACGTTCTTCAAGGACGTCATGGTCATGGTGGACGACGAAGCGGTGCGCACGAACCGCATGTCGCTGCTGCGCAGAGTGGGCGGCGCGGTGATGAAGATCGCCGACGTCACGAAGATCGTCGTCGACCGGCGCGATTACCGGCCGTGAGAATCCGGGCAGCGGCGTTGGTGTGCCTCGCGCTCGCGTGCAATCGCGCGCCGGAGCCGCCCGCAACCGCGACGGTCGCGGACCCGCCGCTGCATGCCGCGCCCGCGCCGCCGAGCGCAAACGTCGACGACGACAATCTCCTCAACATCGCGTACGGCGCCGCGCTCGTCTCACGCACCGCGGAGAACACGCTCGAAGGTTCGGCCGTGCACGGCATCGACGGCATCGGGCCCACGAACTGGGCCTCGCCTCCGGGCGATCCGAATCAGACGCTCGTCTACTCGTTCGCCGCACCATCGCGCGTCGAACAGCTCGGCATCTGGACCGGCACTCCCGAGGCGAACGTGCCGGACGCAGTGCGTTTCGAAGCGTCGATGGATGCGAAGAGCTGGCGCGAAGTGCACGTGCTCGTTCCCACCGGAAGCACCACCGCGAACGTGACGCCGTTCGAAGCGCGTTACCTCCGCATCACCACGCGCGACGCGAAGGACTACCAGGCCACGGTCGGCTCGTTCCAGGCCATCGGCCGCGAGCTCGCACCGCCGTCGTTCCCATCGCTGGAAGGCTGCTGGACGATCAATTTCGAGCAGGCGCGGTTCACGCAGCGCGGCGCGCGCATCACCGGCACGATCGGCGACACGCTCGTCGACGGCGGCACCGACGGACGCGTCGCACGACTGATGTGGAAGCGCGGGGCGACGTGGGGGTACGCGGTGGCCACCGTCACGCCGGACGGGAGAAACCTCAGCGCAACCACATTTCATGAAGAGCCGCGGGTGCAATACGTAGGGGCGGCGTGGATCGGATCGCGATGCGAGCCGTCAGGCGCCGGGCGTCCGGAAGTGGACGCCCAGGCGGAACGTCCCGAAAGCCCGACACTCGACGCCCTGAAACGACACGCTCTCTTCGGCCTGGCGTTCGACCCGAACGACCAACTCCTCATCGAGCCGAGCGCCGCCACCCTCGACGAGCTCGCCGCGCTGAAAACCCGCTTCCGTCTCGTCGCCCATGAATTCGCGTACGCCACTCCCGAGGAGAACAAACGCCGCGCGGACGCGCGCCTCGCATCGCTCCGCGCGGCCCTTCTCGCGCGAGGCGTGGACCTGGCACGAATCGAGTTTGTAGCGAGCGGGAGCCAGCGGCCGGACACGGAGGCGGCGTATGCCGTCGAGCGTCTGCTGTGGAGCCGAATCGACCTCGAGTTTTCTGGGACATAATCGCGCCGCCATGACGAGTGCACAGGAAAAGTACGTTTACTACTTCGGCGATGGACACGCCGAGGGCAACGCGAAGATGAAAGAAGTCCTCGGCGGCAAAGGCGCAGGCCTCGCCGAGATGACCAACATCGGCGTGCCCGTGCCCCCCGGCTTCACCATCTCCACCGCCGTCTGCACGTACTTTTACGATCACGGCAAAACGTATCCGCCCGAGCTGCAGGACACCGTCGCCGCGAACCTCGCGAAAGTCGAGGAATCCGTCGGACGCAAGTTCGGCGATCGCGAGAAACCGCTCCTCGTCTCCGTGCGCTCCGGCGCGCGCGCGTCGATGCCCGGGATGATGGACACGATCCTCAATCTCGGCCTCAACGACGAGACCGTGCAGGGGCTCGCGAAGTCGTCGGGCGACGAACGCTTCGCGCTCGACTCCTATCGCCGATTCATCCAGATGTACTCCGACGTCGTGCTCGAGATCGATCGCGAGCACTTTGAGCACGAGCTCTTCGCGCTGCGCGATCGCGCCGGCGTGAAGACCGACGCGGAGATCCCCGCGGACGCGTTGCGCGAGCTCGTCGCCACGTACAAGAAAATCGTCAGCGAGAAGCTCGGCCAGGAGTTCCCGCAGGACGTCCAGGCGCAGTTGTGGGGCGCCATCGGTGCGGTATTCAACTCGTGGAACAACCAGCGCGCGATCACCTACCGCAAGCTCAACCAGATCCCCGACGACTGGGGCACCGCGGTCAACGTGCAGTCGATGGTCTTCGGCAACATGGGCGACGACTGCGCGACCGGCGTCGCGTTCACGCGCAATCCGTCGACGGGCGAGAAGAAGTTCTTCGGCGAGTACCTGCCGAACGCGCAGGGTGAGGACGTCGTCGCGGGCATCCGCACGCCGCTGCCGATCTCGAAAGCGCAGGTCGTCGGCGATGAAAGATCGCTCGAAGAGACGCTGCCCGACGTCTACGAACAACTCGTCGACGTCTACAGGAAACTCGAAGCGCATTACCGCGACATGCAGGACATCGAGTTCACGATCCAGTCGCGGAAGCTGTACCTGCTGCAGACGCGCACTGGCAAGCGCACCGGCTTCGCGGCGGTGAAGATCGCCTGCGACATGGTCGACGAGAACCTCATCTCGCACACCGAGGCGGTGGAGCGCGTCGAGGCGAACCAGATCGTGCAGATGCTCGCGCCGGTTTTCGACGCGAACGAAAAAGCGAAAGTACTCAAAGGCGGCCGTCTCCTCGGAAAGGGACTGCCTGCCGGTCCCGGCGCGGCGACAGGACGCGTGGCGTTCAGCGCCGAGCGCGCGGTGCAGATGGCTGCCGAAGGTCCTGTGATTCTCGTGCGTGTCGAGACGTCGCCTGAAGACATCGCCGGCATGCACAGCGCGGCCGGCATTCTGACGACACGCGGCGGACTCACGTCGCACGCGGCCGTCGTCGCGCGCGGCATGGGACGTCCGTGCATCGTCGGCGCGGGCGCGCTCAAAGTCGATTACGCGAAGGGCGAGCTGCGCAGCGAAGGACACGAGCCGATCGAGGAAGGAGACTGGCTCTCCATCGACGGCACCACCGGCGAAGTCCTCGGCGGGAAGCTCGCCACGCGGCCGTCGGAAGTCGTGCAGGTGCTCATCGAAAACTCGATGAAACCGGAGGATTCGGAGACGTATCGCAACTTCGATCGCCTGCTGCAGTGGGCGGACGAGATCCGCACGCTCGGCATCCGGACGAATGCGGACACGCCGAATGACGCGCGCGTCGCGCGCCTGTTCGGCGCGCAGGGCATCGGCCTGTGCCGCACCGAGCACATGTTCTTCGCCGAGGAGCGCATCCTGCGCGTGCGCGAGATGATCCTCGCGCGCAACGAGAAGGGACGCCGCAAGGCGCTCGACGAGCTGCTGCCGTTCCAGAAAGGCGACTTCGAAGGGATCTTCCGCGAGCTCGCCGGGATGCCCGTCACCGTGCGCCTGCTCGACCCGCCGCTGCACGAGTTCCTGCCGCAGACCGAGACGCAGATTTCTTCGGTTGCGCGTGAGATGAACTGGGGCTTCGTCGAGTTGCGCAACAAAGTCGCGCAACTGCACGAGCAGAATCCGATGCTCGGCCATCGCGGCTGCCGCCTCGGTATCACCTATCCCGAGATCTACGAGATGCAGGTGCGCGCGATCTTCCAGGCCGCGTGTGACGTGAAGAAGGAAGGACTGGACGTCCATCCCGAGATCATGATTCCGCTCGTCGGCACGGTGAAGGAACTGCAGATCACCACCGAAATGACGCATCGCATCGCGAAAGAGACGATGGAAGAGCGCGGCGTGACGATCGACTACCTCGTCGGCACGATGATCGAGATCCCGCGTGCGGCGCTCATCGCGGACAAGCTCGGCGACGTCGCGCAGTTCTTCTCGTTCGGCACGAACGACCTCACGCAGATGACGTTCGGCTACTCGCGCGACGACGCGGGCACGTTCCTCCCCGAATACGTCGACAAGAAGATCCTGCCGAAGGATCCGTTCGAGTCGATCGATCAGGAAGGCGTGGGACAGCTCGTGCGCCTCGGCACGGAGCGCGGACGCAGCGCGAACGAGAAGCTGAAAGTCGGCGTGTGCGGCGAGCACGGTGGCGACCCTGATTCGATCCGCTTCTTCCGCTCGTGCGGGCTCAACTACGTTTCGTGTTCGCCGTATCGCGTACCGGTCGCGCGACTGGCGGCGGCGCAGGCGGAGCTCGAGCACAAAGCGTACGAAGGGTAGTGTCAGAAACGTAACCGCGTTTCGTGCAACCTGCGAAGGCAACCTTCGTAATCGGCTGACCATGAAACGCTCTCTTACCGTTCTCACTGTCTTCCTGCTTCTGCTCTCGGTCGCCTGCGCCACGGCGCCGACCGGCACGCCCACCACGACCGGCACGATCACGGCCGTCGAAGGTTCGACGCTCACGATCAAAACGTCGACCGGCGAAACGTCGACGGTCACCATCGGCAGCGCGACCAAACTCGTCGGCTTCAACGGCGTCGACGCGTATCCGAACGACTTCACCGTCGGCCGCCGCGTCAACGTCTGGCTCAGCGAAGGTTCGACGACCGCCGCGCGTCTCGACCTCACGCAGTAGCACGCGAGTGGGGACGGTTGTACGGCCGTCCCTGTTCACCATCCTGTCACCGAACGGACCCAACCTCCGCCCACCTCAATCGTTCTACAGAACAGCGCCGCGAAAGCGGCAAACCAACACGTAAACGGAGAATGGAAAAATGAAGCGCAGCCTTGTCGTTCTCACCACGCTCGTCGTCATGCTCGCTCTTGCCGCCTGCTCCACGGTCACCGCGCCGGGAACGGCCGGTGTCGTCACGAAGGTCGAAGGAAACGCCGTCACCATCGCCAGCTCGGGCACGGAGACGACCTACACCGTCGGCAGCTCTACCAACGTCTACGCGCCGGATGGCGTCAGCACGCAGCGCTCGTATCTGACTGCAGGCCAGCGCGTGCTCGTGTGGGCCAACGGCACGAACGCGGTGCGGATCAACGTCCAGCCGTAAGATCGCCCCGTACCCGCGCCCTCTCCCCGCCAGCGCGCGGGGGGAGGGAGAGCCCTATTGGGCCTCTTCTTTCTTTTCTTTCCAGCGGTGGTAGAGCCAGAAGCCGACCGCGATGGCGACGATGATGAAGAGGCCGTACTTTTCGATGTGCTCCACGCGGCCGAGGAGCGTTTCGATCGCGCGGCCGAAGTAGTAGCCGAGCGCCGTGATGGCCGCGGCCCAGATCGCGCAGCTCAGTGCCTCGTAGAAGAGGAACTTCACGAGCCCGATCTTCGACATCCCGATGATCACCGCGCAGGTGATGCGCAGTCCGTAGATCCACTGCGTGAGAATGATCGCGGCGACGCCGTAGCGCTCGAACACGCGCATCCCTTTGCCGAAGTGCCGCTTCATGCTCGGGAACTTGTCGAGCAGCCGCACACCGTGCGCACGTCCCAGCCAGAACCAGAAGAGATGGCCGACGTACGCGCCGAGAAACGCGACGAGCGTCACGAGCCAGATGTCGAGATAGCCGCGGGACGCAAAGAATCCTGCCGCGACCAGGATCGCCTCTCCCTCGAGGAACGTGCCGAGAAACACGGCAAAATATCCGAACTGCTCGAGAAGCGATTCGGCTGACATCAGTTGAGTCCGTGTGCAAGATTCGGGGCGCACGGGAAATTGGCGCGCACCGGATGCACATTAGAGGTTGACGGAGGCGACGGATGAAACGCTGGATGATGACCGCGGCGGCCGCGATGCTCGCTCTTCCCCTGATCGCGGAAGAGCCGAAGAAGACCGAGACGACGCCCGCTCCGACCACGACTACGGCCGCTCCCGACTCCGCGCTCGTCGCCGCCGCGAAGCGCGCGAACCGCAAAGGAAAAAAGTCCGCCACGCCCGTCATCACGAACGAGACCCTGAAGAGCAGCAAGGGTCACGTCACGACGACCACGAACCAGCGCTCGCTGAACATGCCGCCGCCCGCGGGCCCGAGCTGGGAAGAGCAGCAGAACGCGAAGCGCGCGGAGGAGAAGCGGATCGAGGCGGCCAGGGCCGCGCAGGCGAAGGCGGAAGCCGCGGAGAAGCAGCGCAAGCTCGCCGCCGCGGCGGCGCAGGCGGAGGAAGGGTTGTACGAAAACCCCGAGGACGACCCTGCCACGGCCGAAGCGGCGGCGGATGACGCGGCCGGCCAGAAGCCTCCGCAACGGTAGCAGCGCGGCACCGCTAATTGCGGTGCACTCCTTCCCGTTCCAGCGTTCGCAGAATTTTCTCGAGCAGCACCCACACCTGGTCGAGGCGCTGCTCGAGCCGCGTCAGGCGGCCGTCGAGATCGCCTGTCTCCATCTCCGCGACGATGTCCCAGAAGATCGGATCGTTCGGACTGTTGCGTTTCTCGCGCTGCCGTCCGACCATCGTGCTGTCGCCGTCGAGCTCTTCCGGATAGCAGCGCACGACCATCGTCGCGATCGAGCTCTCCGGCGCGATGAGCGGCGTGACGGTCATCCCGGCCGCTTTCTCGAGTCTGTCGAGAACTTCGAGATCAGTCGGATCGACCATGGCCACTTCGAGGCGGTCCTCTTCGATGCGCACGGGCACGGCTTTACATTCGACGGCTACCGCGCGAGGCAGTTTGCGGAGCACTTTCCTCGGGATGTCGATGTGGAGCAGGCTGATGCAGGGGACGTCGATCTGTTTGGAGAGGAAGGCGGCCAGGACGTTCTCGTCGATGAACTTGAGATCGACGAGCGTGGAGCCGAAGCGTTTGCCGGACTGCGCCTGCTCGGCCAGCGCAATCTGCATCTGAACCTCGTCGATGAGGTTCGCCGCGATCAGCATCTCGCCGAGGTTCTGCCGGTGCATGCCCGCGACATCTTACAGCGGACCCTCACGCTACCCTCTCCCCGCGCACGGGGAGAGGGTGAGTTGTTGGTCAGGCGTGACGTTGATGGTTGCGCCAGGCGCGATAGCCGGCGATGAGACCGAGGATCGTCGCGACACGGCCGAGGCCGATCATTCGTGCCGTGCCGCGCGCGGAGCGCTGGCCGACACGGAAGACGAGAAGCTGTTTCAACAGGTTCCACATAAGTCCTCCAATGAGGGTGGATAGTGCAACCGGGTTGCCAGAGTTAAGTCGTTGACGTGCGGAAACTTAGCGCGGCAAAAAAGCCGTATCCGCTGACGAAGAGGGAGAGAAACGGGAGCGCGCCGTAGTGGCCTTCGAAAGCGAACGCGATCATCGCGCCGAGGAAAAACATCGCGAGCAGCGATTCGAGCAGGGCTTCGGTTCTCACGCGTCCGGAGCTCTTCGCTCGAGCCCCCGGACGCCTCACGCCCGACGATCCGGTCTTCGGCGTCCTCTTGAACTCCCCGCCCCGTTCGAACGCCCCCTCCACCACCGCCACGGCATTCCGCACCGACATCCCTACACCCACGGGGAGAACCGCCAGTAACTCCCTCCATCGAGGTGCAGGTCTGCCTGCCCATCTCTGCCCCTCGCGATAGAAAAGGAGCACCGAGCCGCTCGACGCGGCGAAGAGCGCAAAATCGATGGCGAACGTCCACAGAATGCCGTGCCGGTAACGCACGAGGAGCGCGGGGACGATCAGCATGGCAAGGATCACGCTGAGGAGATACGCGCTGTTGTTCGTCAGGTGGAACACGGCCTCGCGTTTCACTTCGCGCGTGTGTCCGCTGCGGACGATCTCGCCGAGGAGCTTGCGCGCGGTCTGGATCGAGCCTTTGGCCCAGCGATGCTGCTGGTCCTGAAAGCCGCTCAGCGCCGCGGGCAACTCCGCGGGCACTTCGACGTCGTTGACGAAGACGAACTCCCATCCCGCGAGCTGCGCGCGATACGACAGGTCGAGATCCTCGGTCAGCGTCGACGACGACCACCCGCCCGCTTCCTCGATCGCGCGCCGCCGCCACACGCCCGCGGTGCCGTTGAAGTTGAAGAAACGGCCGCCGAGGTTGCGCGCCGCCGATTCGACGGCGAAGTGCGCGTCGAGGAAAAGCGCCTGCACGCGCGTGAGCAGCGATTCGTCGCGATTGAGATGCGTCCAGCGCGCCTGCACCATCCCCACGCGCGCGTCCGCAAAATACGGAACCATCTTCGCGA
>Ga0196958_10000608_pt1 | contig 11697 bp, 9 predicted proteins | sample S1v_10metaG_FD_148654 | JGI IMG/M metagenome (GOLD analysis project Ga0196958, IMG submission 148654) | Soil microbial communities from Anza Borrego desert, Southern California, United States - S1+v_10 | ecosystem: Environmental > Terrestrial > Soil > Desert | place: USA: California | collected...
CCGGTGTCACCTCGGACCCTCCTCGCAACCTCTACATCGCGGCGCTCGTCGCCCTCGCGGGGCTCCTCCTCGCCGGTGGCCTCTACCAGATCAGGGAGCGAACCTCATGAGACGACAGACGGCTCGGGTGCTGATGTACCACGGTGTCGACAGGGTGCCCACCGAACGCGATCCGCACGGGATGTTCATTCCTCCCTCGGACTTCAAGGCCCAGATCGAGCAGCTGCTCGAGGGAGGGTTCGTGCCGGTCTCGGAGGACAGGTACGTCGACTCGCTGTCCGGCGGACCGCTGCCGAAGAAGGCGGTCCTGATCACCTTCGACGACGGCTACGTCGGCGTCGGTGAGCACGCGGCGCCGGTTCTCGAGTCGTTCGGACTTCCCAGCGCGCTCTACGTGCCGGCCGGTCTGATCGGCGGGAGCTCGTCCTGGCTGGAGCCCCGGCACCGGCATCCGTTGATGTCCGCCGACGAGCTGCGGGCCGTGAGCGCGCAGGGCATGTCGGTGGGCGCCCACGGGTTCGACCACAGCGACCTGCGGACGCTGTCCGGCACCGACGTACGACGACACACCGTCGAGACCCGCGAGATCCTGCAGGAGGTGCTCGGCCGGGAGGTGCGCTCGTTCGCGTTCCCCTACGGCCACCAGGACGCGCGCGTCCGGGCGGCCGTGCGCGAGGCCGGCTACCGAGCCGCCTTCGCCGTCCACGAGTCCGTCGACGAGTTCGCCATCCAGCGCGTGGACGTGAACGCCGTCGACACCCTGCGGACCTTCCGCGTGAAGCTCAGCCGGATCTACCCGGCCGCACGGCGTGCGTCGGACCGGTTCCCCGCCGCTCGTCGTCTCGCGCACGACCTCCTCGGGCGTGCCCGCCGCGACGACGGTGGCGCGGCGACGTTGGCAGGTGCGCGATGACGTCGGTCCTCCGTCGTGCGGCGGTCGTGATCATCGCCGTGTTCGCCGGCGTCTGGGTGCTCGGATCCACGACGCCCCCCAAGATCGACGCCCACCCTGGTCCGGGCGACCCGTTCACGACGCCCGAGCCGGATCCGCAACAGCCGGACCGCGGCGGCAAGGCGCGACCCGGGACGCCCGGTGACGACCGTGGGCTGGGGTTCCAGCTGTCCGCCCACCACAGGAGCCAGGCGAACCGCGCGCACGCGGTGATGGAACGGCTCTCGGAGTCCGGCGCCGGGTGGGTCCGCGTCGACGTGGGATGGGCGACCCTGCAGCCGAACGGCCCCGGGGCCTTCGACCGCTGGTACGTCGACCTCATCGACGACGTCATCGCCGGCGCGCGGGAACAGGACCTCAAGGTCATCTTCGCGCTGTGGCTGACGCCGTCGTGGGCCTCGGAGAGTGGCAGTCCCTACGCACCCCCGACCGACGAGGCGACGTACGCCAGGGCCATCGGGAAGGCGGCCAGCCGCTGGGGCGAGGACGTCGCCGCCTGGGAGGTGTGGAACGAGCCGAACTTCACCACGTTCTTCGAGGGCGCCGACCCCGCCGTCTACACCCGGCTGCTGTGCGACGCCTATCCGGCCGTCAAGCAGCACGACGAGTCACCCGTGCTCTTCGGCGGCCTGATGTACAACGACGACGCCTGGCTCACCGCGGCCTACGAGGCAGGTGCAGGGGATTGCTTCGACGCGCTCGCGACCCATCCGTACGTCGGTCCCAGCGACGCCTCGCCCGACACGCCGGCTGTGGGCGCGGTCTGGCGGCTCACCCACACCCCCGCCATGCGAGGCGTCATGGACGAGTGGGGTGACACCGAGAAGCGGATCTGGATCACCGAGCTCGGCTGGTCGTCGGGACCGGACAGCGAGGGCAACCCGTGGGACCGTCCGGTGACCCCCCGCCGTCAGGCGAGGTACCTCGGCCAGGCGGTCGACCTGGTCAGAAACCGCTACCCCTACGTCGGACCGATCATCTGGTACCGCGACCTCGACGGTCGCACCGACTCCTACCAGGACGGCTTCGGCCTCCTGCATCCCGACCTCACCCCGAAGCCCGCCCTGGCGGCGTTCGAGGCGGCGGTCAAGGGCCGACCATGACGCTCGAGCTGACCCGGGTGGCTCCGGCGGTACCCCTCGCCGAGGAGCCTCCGTCCCGTGCGCCGGAGCCGACGGCGCCGGTCACCGGCGCCGGTTGGCTCGCGGTCGGCGCGGTGGTGTCGAAGGCGTCGCAGACGCTGGTGCTGCTGGTCTTCGCAGCCGTCCTCGCGCCGGAGGCGTTCGGTGTGATCACCCTCGCGGCCGTGGTGCTCAACGTCGTGACGGCGGTGGCCGACCTCGGCACGACCACCGCGCTGGTCCACTTCCGGGGCGACGCCGAGCGCGCGGCTCGGACCGCGGTGACCCTCGCCCTGGCCACCTCGCTCGTACTGGTGGGAGTGGTCTGGTTCACGTCCCCCTGGCTCGCACGACAGCTGCAGGTGGGATCGCTGGGCACGGACATGCTCCGCGGCGTCGTCCTGTGCGTACCGCTCGCCGCGGTCGCGGGCGTGAGTGCAGAGCTCCTCCGCCGTGCGCTCGAGTTCCGGCGGCGGGTGATCCCGGACATCTTCGGCAACGCCCTCGGTGCGGCGGTCACCGTGGCCGCCCTCGCCTGGGGGCAGGGGGCCTACTCGCTCGTGTACGGACAGCTCGCCCAGGCGTTCGTCGTGCTCCTGATGTTCTGGTCGCTGCGTCCACCGGTCCGGCCGGGCTGGTCCTCCCGGGACGCCTCCACGCTCGTCTCCTACGGCTCGAGCCTCGCCGGCGGCAGCCTGCTGACGCTGATCATGCTCAACGTCGACTACATCGTGATCGCCCAGCGGCTCGGGGCGCACGACGTCGGCGTCTACTCGATGGCCTTCCGGATCGCGTACATGCCCTACCTGCTGATCGCCATGGTCATCGGCGGCGCGGTCTTCGCCCACCTGTGCCGGATGCGAGGTACGGCGGTCGGACGCGCGACCGTCGACGCGGCGGTCCTCCTGCACGCCCTGGTGGTCCCGGCCTACGTCGCGATCCTCGTGCTCGCCCCCCAGCTGCAGCTCCTCGGGGACGAGTGGGCTCCGGCCGTGCCGGCGCTCCGCTGGCTGGCGGCGTACGGGCTCGTCCTCAGCGCCCTCGAGCTGCTGATGGTCTCGCTGAAGTCGGTCGGCCGGACGACCGACCTCCTCGGCCTCACCGCGCTGCACCTCGGGATCCTGCTCGTGCTGCTGCTCCTCTACGTCGACCGGGGGGTCGAGGCCGCGGCCGTCGTCCAGCTCGTCGCCGGCGTGATCACGTTGCTCGCGGCCGGCGCCGTGGTGGCCCGCCGGGTGCCCGGCACCGACTGGGCCGCGTTGACGCGCCGGCTGCTGCCCGTCGGAGGGGCCGCGGTCGCCTGCGCAGGTGCTGCCCTCGCACTCCAACAGGCGCTTCCGTGGACCCAGGTGTCGGTCGTGGGCCTCGGTCTCGTGGGTTCGTGCGCACTCGTCGTCTACCTCGTCTCCCTGCACTACCTGGATCGCCACGACCACACCGGGCTCGCGTTCGGGCGGCGTCTCGGCGCGAACGCTCCCACCGCGTCCACCGCCCAGGACCCGCGTCCGTCCACCGGAGGGAGGGCGTCGATGCGTCGGCTGAGCGGCATGGTGGGCCTGTACGGCGGCCTCGCGGTGGTCGCCCTCGCGGCCGGAGGCTTCTCCGTGGTGGCACCGCTGTACGTGCTGGTCGCCCTTGCTGCGGCGGCCGCTGTCGTCGCCGGTGCCTACCGGGTCGAGTGGGTCGCGCTGGCCTACGTGGTGGCCGAGCCGTTCGGCGACCTGCTGCAGAAGGAGGTGCACCCGGATGCGATCAAGGCGTTGGGTGCCTTCCTGTTCGTCTCGTGGCTGTTGCGGCTGTTGCAGGAGCCCCGCACGAGCGGGCTGAACCACCCGGGCGTCTACGCCGTCGGCGCCTTGGTCACGGTGGTGCTCGCGTCCTTCGTCGCCCACGGGGCCGATCCGGCGATCGGCCTCGACCACACGGTCAGCTACGCGTCCTACGCGCTGGTGGTGGTCGTCCTGGTCGACACGGTGCGGCGCGGCCGTCCGGATCCCCACGTCTTCGTCCGTCGGCTCGCCCTGGCGTTCGTCCTGTCCTGCACCGCTGCCGGCGCGGTCGCCGTCCTCGAGTTCCTCGCCCACGGGGATCGTGCCTCGGGTCCGCTGTCCGACCCCAACGACCTCGCGTTCTTCATGGTCGCGGCCGTGGCGCTCGCGCTGACCCTACGGCGTCGGTCGGTGGTGGTGACCGCCGCCGTGGCCGCTTGTGCCGCGGTGCTCGTGCTCGCGACCTTCGCCACGCTGTCACGAGGCGCCCTGCTGGGTCTGGCGGCCGTCGGGGTCAGCGCGGTCGCGCTGGGCGCGATCCGCGTGTCCCGCGCGCTGGCGGTCGGCGCGGTCGCGGCCGTGGCCATCGCCACACTGTGGATCACCCACGCGGACGTCGTCGGGCAGAGCATCGCCGACAAGCAGGACGTCGCGGCGACCAACGTGGACCTGCGCGTCACCACTGCCACGATGGCCGCGGAGATGACCGCCGACAGCCCGGTGCTGGGCCAGGGGCCCGGGGGGTTCGCGGCCGCCCGACCGGGGTTCGTGCCCGCAGACGTGGCCGACGTGCAGCAGACCGTGGCCCACCAGATGTACCTCGACGTGAGCGCCGAGCTGGGCCTGCTGGGTCTGGCCGCCTTCCTCGCGTTCCTCTGGTACGGGGTCCGTGGGGCCTTCCGCGCGCGGCGCTCGCCGGATCGTCGGCAGGTCGCCGACGGGGTGCTGGTCGGGCTCGCAGGCACGCTGGTGGCGGCGTGCTTCCTCAGTGAGCAGTTCTTCCTCCCGATCTGGCTCCTCGGCGCTCTCGGCATCGCGCTGGACCTGGTGCCGTCGCCACGGGCCGGGGGGTCGTGACCATGCGCGTGCTCCAGCTCCTCACCCAGGCGCGCGGCGGACCGGTCGACCACGCGGTCGAGGTCGCCGTCGAGCTCGCCCGTCTCGGCCATGAGAGTCACCTCGTGAGCCCGAACGGTGCCCATCTGGCCCGCGCTGCGGCGGCCGGGGTGCGGACCCACGTCGCCGAGGTCCGGGCCAAGACGGACCTCGCCGGGGCACGGGTGGTCGCCGACGTCCTCGCCCGGGTCCGACCCGACGTCATCCACCTGCAGGACCGGCGCGCAGGCCTGGTCGGCCGGCTGCTCGCCGCCCGCCACCGGATCCCTTCCGCTTACACGCTGCACGGGGTGCCCGACGAGCTCGCCGTCCTCGTGCCCGGGAACCTCGAGATCGCTCGGTCCGGGCGGCGGGACCGGTTCGGCTACCTGGTGCTCGAGCGACTGCTCGCGACTGCCCCGCGCTCTGCCGTGGTCACCCCGTGCGAGGCCTTGGCGACGTACGCCCGGGACCAGGTCGGTGTTCCCGGCGACCGCGTCCACACCGTCGTGAACGGCGTGGCGCCGGCGTGGCTGGAGACCACCGGCCCAGGGGTCCGCTCCCAAGGCTCCGCCGACCCCCGCTCGGGCGACGCCGAGCGCCCCGTACGGGTGACCTGGCTCGGCCTGATGCAGCCGGTGAAGCGGGTGCCCGACCTCGTGCGCGCCGCCTCGCGGGTCCCCGGCATCGAGGTCGAGCTCGTCGGTGACGGCCCCGAGCGCCGGACGATCGAGGAGGTCGTCGCCGGGACGGGCACCGGCGACCGGTTCCACCTCACCGGATACCAGGCGGATCCGTCGCCCAGCCTGCGCCGATCGGACATCTTCGTGCTCCCGTCCGCCGCCGAGGCCTGCCCGATGGCGCTCCTCCAGGCGATGGCGTGCGGGGTGCCAGTCATCGCGTCCCGCGTGGGCGGCGTCCCCGAGATCGTCCGCGACGGAGTCGACGGGCTGCTGGTCGACCCGGGGGACGAGGACCAGCTCGTCGACGCGTTGGTCGCGCTCGCGGGCGACCAGGCGCTGCGGCTCAGCCTCGGCGCGGCCGGCCGGTCGCGGGTCGCCGAGCAGTTCGGCATCGACCGCAGTGCGCAGGCGCTCCTCGCGATCTACGAACGGCTCGTCGCATGAGGGTGCTGACGGTGATTCCCGAGCTCGGCGTCGGCGGCGCCGAGGTGGTCGCAGTGACGATCGCGACCGCGGCCGCTGCCCGCGGGCTCGATGTCGTCGTCGCGAGCGGACCCGGATACCGGATCGACCGGCTCCGCGAGGCTGGAGTGCCGCACGTGCCGGTTCCGTTGGTGGGTCGCAGTCCGAGCGGCCTCGTGCGGGCGTTGACCCGCCTGCGGGCGCTACCGCGACCCGATGTCGTGCACGCCCACAACCCGAAGGCGACGTTGCTCGCCCGGCTGGCCTTCGGGAACCGGGTCCCGATCCTCACCACCCTGCACGGCGTCGCCGACGAGCACCGCCGTTCCGCCACCGGCATCCTGCGGTGGGCGAGCAGCCGTGTGGTGGTGGTGTCCCCGCACCTGGGCGGACAGCTCGAGCGGGACGGCTACCCGGCTGCCAGGATCGACGTCGTGGCGAACGGGGTCAACCCGCTGCCGGCGTACCCCCGCGACCGCGCTCGCGCCGAGCTGGGCCTGTCGGCGGGCGCGGTGGTCGGGCTCTGTCTCGCCCGGATGGTCGACCAGAAGCGGCACGACATCCTCGTCGACGCGTGGCCCGCTGTCGCCGACCGCGCCGTCCTCCTCCTCGCCGGGGACGGGCCCAACCGGGCACAGGTGGTGGACGCCGTGGCGCGCCACGGACTGACCGACAGCGTCCGGCACCTGGGAGAGCGGTCCGACGTGGCCCGCCTGGTCGCCGCCAGCGACTTCCTGGTCCTCCCGACGGACTGGGAGGGCCTCCCGGTGTCCGTGCTGGAGGCGCTTGCTGCCGGCCTGCCCGTCGTCGCCTCCCGCGTCGGCGGACTCGTCGAGCACTTCGCCGACGCGGTCCGGTTCGTCGAACCGGGCTCGGTCCCCGCGATGGCCGAGGCGCTCGAGCACGTCGTCACCGAACCGTGGCTGCGAGCCGACCTCGCGGAACGAGGCCGCCGACTGGCCGCCGAGCGGTTCGGGTCGGGGTCCATGGTCGGTTGCTACCTCGAGATCTACGCGCGGCTCGCCGGAGCCGCTAGCGGCCACCTCACACGAGCGGGAGATCCTCGATGAGCCTGTGGAACGGCGACCGGCCCTCGAAGTGGCCGATCTACACCGGGGTCGGCCTGATCGTCCTGGCCTTCGTCACCGGTCTTCTCCTCCTCACCGGCGAGGACCCGGGGGAGGGCGCTGCTACCCGCACCTCGACCGCGTCGTCGGTCGGGCCGGACGGCAGCGACGACCGCGAGGGACGTCCATTGCTCGAGGTCGTGTCCTGGGGCCGGGCGAGCGGCCAGCTGGCGGTCGTCGTGCGCAACACCTCCCCGAGCTACATCCAGCACGCGCGGATCAGGATCTCGGCGTACGACGAGGACGATCGCATGGTGCTGTCGACGGCCGGGACGGTCACCGACGTGTGCTGCACGGTCGTGGGCCTCCCGCGAGGTGAGGAGTACGGCGTCTTCGCCGAGATGCCTGCCGCCGCATCCGATCCGGCGGCGGTGGAGGTGGCCGTCGTCTCCGCCGAGACCCGCCGGGCGGCCGCCGCCGACACCCGCGTCGCGGTCGGCGGCCTCGGCCTCCAGCGCTACGACGACGACACGGTCGCGACCGCGACCCTCACCGCGCGCCGCCCGGTCTCCGGCTACGTCGTGGCCCAGGCGATCCTCGTCGACCGGCGCGGTGACACGGCGCAGGTGATCTCGGGGCGCTACTACTGCTTCGAGCCCGGGCGCCCTCGGCAGGTCCGGCTCCGACTGTTCCACGAGGTCCCCCCGGACCTGCGGCTGGACCGCGTCGTCGCGTACCCTCTCCCGCCCGGCGTGCCGCCCTACGTCCGGAGGGACTGCCGATGACCACAGGCGGCTGCGGGTCTGCCACGTCCAGCCCCGGACGGAGGCCGCTCACGGAGCCCCTGCGCAGCTTCCTCGGCGACCCGGACCTGGTCGTCTTCGAGGCCACGGGCCCGGACGACGTGCGCCGCGTACGGCGCGAGGTGGAGGGCAGGCGGTGGGCGGAGAGTCACGGGATCCCCACGGCGGAGGTCGTCGCCAAGGATCCTCACGACCGGTGGCTGGTGAGTCGCCGCGTGGACGACGTCCCGGGCGAGTCGCCGGCGTACGTCGAAGCAGCTCTGGAGGTGTCCGAACGGATCCAGTCCCTGCCCCACCCGCGGTTCGCCACCCCGGCAGCGACCTGGCGAGCCCGGCGCAGGAGCGTCCCGTTGCGGCTCGCGCGGATGTTGCGGTACGGGATCGAGCCGCGAGCCTTCGCCGCGGCGCGGAACGAGTTCGTCCAGCTGCCGAGCGATACCACCGCCCACAACGACTTCCACCGGGACAACGTGCTCAACACGAGCGCGCTCGGCCACGTCACGGTCATCGACTGGGAGATGGCATCGGTGGGCCCGCGCCACCACGACGCGGTGATGCTGATCGTCGACATCGGTGACGCCTCGCTCGCACACGCGACCTGGCGGACGTTGGTCGACGCGGTCGCCCCGGGCGAGCGAGCCTCGCTCGCGACGCAGCTGCGGTGGTTGGCGCTGCGTACGTACGCCAGCGACGTCGCCGTCCCGCCCCGGGAACGGGAGCGCGAGAAGTGCGAGCAGCGCCGGACGCGGTGGAAGGAGGCGCAGCAGTGGGCGGACGAGCTTGCCGGTCCCGCGCGGGAGCACCGTTGACGGAAGCCGCGGCAGCGCTCGGATCAGGGGAGCGGCGCGCGTGCACTAGGGCTACTGGAGGCCCCCATGACTGAGAGATCCGTTCCTGTGGCGGAGCGATGCGTGTCGAGCGTCGCCGTCGGCGACGAGGCGACTGCTGAGCTCGAAGAGCTCGCGGAGTACGTCGACGGGCACAGCGTCGCGTTCTGCACGTCGTCCGCGTGGCTCCGTGCCGCGGCCCGGCACCTGCCGGCGCGGCCGGTCCTGATCACGGTCCGTTCCGGTGGAGCACCGGTCGCACTGGCAGCCCTCGGCGTGAGCCACCACCGCAGAGCGCGTCGGATCGAGCTGCTGGGCGGCGACCTCAACGACTACGGCCGGTTCTACTACGACGACGACCGCGCAGCCGCCGCTCTGGCGGAGACCGTCGCCTCGTGGGTCCTCGAAGGTGGGCGTTGGTCCCTGAGCCTGGGCCAGCTGTCGCCCGACGACGCCGTCGGCCGCCGGCTCGCTGCACGGCTGCCGGGAGCCACGGTCGAGCCCGGTGCGCCGATACCGCAGATCGTCGGGATCGGGGCCGACTACCGCGTCAGCCGCAACCGGCGGAAGAAGCTGCAGAACGCGACCAACCGGATCGAGAACGACGGGCGGACCTGGGAGAAGGTGGTCGTCGACGACCCGGCGGGACTCGAGCGATGGCTTCCCACCCTGGTCGAGGTCCGCCGGCGTCGCGACCACGCCTCCGGCCGACGCAGCCACCTCGACGACCCAGCCGTGCTCGCCTTCTACGAGACCGTCGTCCGTGGCGCCGTCGAGCGTGGCCGCGCCGCGATCGACCTCTTCCTCGTGGACGGGCAGGTCGCCGGGTTCGTGGTCACGATGTTCGACGGCGACACGCACCGTCTCTACGACGGGCGGGTCGCCGAGGAGTGGCAGTACTACCGGGGCGGCATGGTGTGCGACCTGATGGCCGTGCTCCGCGCCGCCGAGGCACCCGGCGTGTCCACCTTCGACTGGCTTCGCGGCAAGACCGACGCGAAGTTCGGCAACCACGAGATCCACCGGGTCGGGCTCCGTGCCGCGTCCCACGCCTCGATCACGGCTCTGGACGAGTGGGAGGGCGCGCTCCGCCGCGGCATCAAGGCGACGGTGCCCGACGCCCTGGTCCGCAGGATCGTCGCGCGATGATCGAGACCGCCGAACGGTCCGAGACGCTCCGCCGCGCCGGCGCGGCGATCCTCTCGCTCGCGGTCTCGGAGCTGCTCGGCAAGGTCGCGACCTTCCTGATGTTCCTCGCGCTGGCGCGCCTGCTCCACGTCGTCGAGTTCGGCGTGCTCTCCTTCGGGTTGAGCCTGGGCCTGTTGCTGGCGGTGGTGTCGTCGCTCGGCCTCGACGCGCGGGTGGTCCAGCTCGGGAGCTCGCGGCCCGACCTGCTCGACCGGTGCTACGGCGCCCTGGTCGCCATCCGGGCGCTGCTCGGCGCGGCGATCGTCGGCGTGACCGCCGTCGTGCTGTTCACCACCACGGACACACCCGAGGCCACGGCCATCCTCCTGCTCGTGGCCAGCGGCGTGCTCGACACCGTGTCCGACGCGTCGCGCGCGGCCTGCGGTGCCCGGCAGCGCCAGCATCTCTCCGCGCTCGTGCTCGTCGTGCAGCGGTTCGCCGCGCTCGCGCTCTCCGTCGGCCTGGTGCTGGGGACGCGGAGCGCCGGGTACGCGGCGTTCGGGTACTTCCTCGCCACCTGCGTCGGCGCGATCGGCATGTACGTCGCCGCACGCCGCGCGGGCGCCCGGCCGAGGTTCCGCGGCAGCCGCCCGGAGGCTCGGCTGGTCCTCGAGGCGACCCCCGTGCTCGGCCTCGGAGCCATCGCCTCGATGGCCGTGTTCCGGATCGACGCCGCGCTGATCGGTCTCCTGCTCGGCACGGCGGCCGTCGGCGTCTACGGCGCCGGCTACCGGATCTTCGAGTCGGTCCTCTTCGTCAGCTGGACCCTGTCCCGCGTCTACATGCCGGCCATCGCGAGCCGGCCGGACGAGGCGCACGTCCGCGCCTGGACCCGGCGCGGGCTCGTGATGGTCGCCGCGGTCTACCTCCCGTACGGCGTCGTCATGGCGCTGCGCGGGGACGACCTGATCGGTGCGCTCTTCGGCCCCGAGTACGTCCACGGGGGCGTGATGCTCGGGCTGGCGGCAGCGCCGCTGCTGTTCGGGGTCATGCACCTCGGTGCGTCGGTGCTCCTCGCCCTGCGACCGGACCCGGTCGTCCTCCTCGCGAGCGTGGCCGCCCTGGTCCTGAACGTCTCGATGAACGTCGTGCTGCTCCCGGTGTGGGGGATCACGGCGGCAGCCGTCGCCACGTGCTGCGCCTTCCTCCTCCAGTCGGTGATCCTGATGGCTGCACTGACCCGGATCGCCCGCGGCATCCTGCCGGGCAAGGCCCTCGCCGCCGTCGTTCTCGCCTCTGCCTGCGCGGGTGCCGTGGCCGAGGGGATCGGCAACCTCGCACTGGCGGTGCCCGGCAGCGCGATCGTCTTCCTGCTGGTCTGGGTCGGGACCAGCCGCCTGCTCGATCCCGACGGGTTCGCCGACGTCCGCTCGATGGTGTTCCGAGCGCCGGCCACGAGCCCGGCCGAGGTGCTCGCGCCGGAACCGCCGGTCAGCTGCGCGGCTGCGACGGGTTCGTCGGCACGCCGTGGGACGGCGGGTTGACCGGAGGGCCCTCCGTCGAAGGGGAGGCCGGCGAGCCACCGGGCTCGCCCAGCGGGGCCTCGGGCGTCTCGGCCGTCGGGTCACCGCCACTCGGCGGGGCGCCCCGCTCGAGGGCCTCCAACCGTCGCTCGAGGACCTGGACGACAGGTAGCCGGTCGCCGTGCGTCCTCTCGTAGGCGAGGAGTGCCGAGACCTGGTCCGCGTCGAGACTGCGGATCCGCGACTCGACCGAGCCGATCGGCAGGT
>Ga0196958_10000609_pt1 | contig 11688 bp, 14 predicted proteins | sample S1v_10metaG_FD_148654 | JGI IMG/M metagenome (GOLD analysis project Ga0196958, IMG submission 148654) | Soil microbial communities from Anza Borrego desert, Southern California, United States - S1+v_10 | ecosystem: Environmental > Terrestrial > Soil > Desert | place: USA: California | collected...
GCGCGCCGCCTCCAATCTAACGCACGTCGTATCGACAACGGTACGAACGACGACAGAGGAGAACACGATGACCACACACATCACCGGAACCCGCGAAGAATGGCTGGCGGCGCGCATCGCGCTGCTGCAGGAGGAGAAGGAGCTCACGCGTCGCAGCGACGAGCTGGCGCGGCGGCGTCAGGCGCTGCCGTGGGTACGCATCGAGAAGCAGTACGAATTCGACACCGAAGAAGGACGCGCGTCGCTGGCCGATCTCTTTCGCGGACGCTCGCAGCTTCTCGTCTACCACTTCATGTTCGGCCCCGACTTCACGGCCGGATGTCCTTCCTGCTCCTCGATCGCCGACGGCTTCAACGCCTTCACGGTTCATCTCGCGAATCACGACGTGACGCTGGTTGCCGTGTCGCGAGCATCGCTCGCAAAGCTGCAGGCGTACAAGCAGCGGATGGGCTGGACGTTTCCGTGGGCCTCCTCGCTGGGTCGCGATTTCAATTACGACTTCAACGTCTCGCTGACCGAGGAGCAGCAGCGCGAAGGCGTCGAGTACAACTACCGGCGCGAGGCGGCGTGGACGCTGCGCGGCGACGCGATGACGAGCGGCGGCGAAGGTCCGGTCGCGCAGCTCGCGGCGTCGACCGGGACGGACGTCGGCGCGTACACGCGCGAGCGGCCGGGCATGAGCGCGTTCGTGCTCCAAGACGGCGTCGTTCATCACACCTATTCGACGTATGCGCGCGGGCTCGACGCGCTCTGGGGCGTGTACCAGTGGCTCGACCGCGCGCCGCTCGGTCGCAATGAAACTGGCGTCTGGTGGCGTCGCCGTGATGAATACGGCAGCGTCGAGGCGCACTGCTGCGCGGCCTCCGCGTAATCGTCAGGAGAGAGTCATGATTTTCGAACGAGCTTCCGATCGATCGTTCCTCGGTGCATCGGCATTTCTGTTCATCGTCAGCGCCGCCACGACCATCGTCTGGTGCGGATCAATGTCGGCGCACGGCGGGATGTCGATGCCCGGCGGCTGGTCGATGTCGATGGCGTGGATGCGCATGCCGGGACAGAGCTGGACCGCCGCCGCGGCGTCGTTCCTCGGCATGTGGCTGGTGATGATGCTGGCCATGATGCTGCCGGCACTCGTGCCCGCACTGTGGCGCGATCGGCAGGCCGTCCGCAGCAGAGGCACGTCGCACCTCGGAGCACGCACGGCGCTGATCGGCGTCGCGTATTTCCTCGTGTGGATGCTGTTCGGAATCGCGCTCTTTCCGTTGGGAATGGCGCTGGCGACGGTCGCGATGCAGCGGCCGTCGCTGGCGCGCGCCGTCCCGATGATCGCTGGTGTGGTGGTGCTCATCGCCGGCGCACTGCAATTCAGCGCGTGGAAAACGCGTCAACTGTCGTGCTGCCGCGAATGGCCGCGCGACGGTTCATCCCGCGCCGACACGCGCAGCGCGTGGCGTCACGGTCTGCGTCTCGGTCTCCACTGTGTCGGTTGCAGCGCCGGCATGACCGCGATCCTGCTCGTCCTCGGCGTCATGGATCTGCGCGTCATGGCCGCCGTCACCGCCGCAATGACGCTCGAACGCCTTGCGCCGTCGGGCGAGCGCGTCGCACGAGCGATCGGTGTGCTGGCGATCGGCGTGGGGCTGTTTCTGATCGCGCGTGCAACCGTCTTCCACTCGCTTCTCTGAACGCGCGCCGCCGCCTCGAGATCGAGCCGTCGTTCTATGACCCGTCGGCCACCTTTGACTCCGCAGTATTTCCAGGTGGCGACGATTGTGGGCGGTGAACCGTACCGCTATGAACGGAAGCGGAGTGGTAACGCTACCAAGCGACGCGGAGCAAGCTGCCCGACTTCTTCAGGAAAGCGTCGAGGATCACCCCCGCCGCGCCGCTTCGATGGCGGCGACGTCGATTTTATGCATCGTCATCATCGCTTCGAATGCGCGCCTGGACTCGTCGCCTCCGGCCGCGAGCGCGTCGGTGAGGGCGCGCGGGGTGATCTGCCAGGAGAGGCCCCAGCGATCTTTGCACCAGCCGCAGGCACTTTCCTGGCCGCCGTTGTTGACGATGGCGTTCCAGTAGCGATCGGTCTCTTCCTGATCGTCGGTCGCAATCTGGAACGAGAAGGCTTCACTGTGCTTGAACGCCGGGCCGCCGTTGAGGCCGAGGCAGGGAATGCCGAGGACCGTGAACTCCACGGTCAGGACGTCGCCCTTCTTCCCGCTCGGGAAATCGCTCGGAGCTTTGTGGACCGCGGTCACTTCACTATCAGGAAAGGTCGCGGCGTAGAACTGCGCGGCATCGAGCGCGTCTTTGTCGAACCAGAGGCAGATCGTATTTTTGGGCGTCATGTTCGTGTGCTCCCTCGTCATTTGCTGCGGCGAACCGTTGATCGGGCGCGGAGTGTAGCAGCGGAGACGGCTCGCCCTGCGGCGAGCCGTCTCTTCGTGACGCGGCTACTGCCCCGGGAGGGGTGCCAGCGGCTGGAGGATGCTGGCGCGGTTCCCCTCGGTGTCGAGGAAGGAGACGTACTGGCCGACGCCCGGGATCTCCATCGGCTCGGTGAGGAGCCTGCCGCCGGCGGCGGTGATCTTCTGCATCGCCTCGCGGACGTCCATCACCGCGATCACGACGGAGGGAGCCTGGGCGACGGGATCGGACGGCTTTTCGTGAAAGCCGCCGTTGATGGCGCCGGGGTGGATTGCCATCCGGTCCGGCCCCGTCTCGGTGGTCCTCACGATCACATAGTTCCACATGTCAGGTCCGAGCGCGTGCGTTTCCCATCCGAACGCAGTCTCGTAGAACTTCGTCATCCGGTCCCGGTTTTCATACGCCATTTCAAAGTGAACCACGCTATCCATTGGTACTTTCCTCCTGCGTTACAGTCATTGAATTTCCGTCATTGACGACCCGCGGAGTGATCGCGCAGTCCCGTCAGGGATGCCTGGGCGAGCACGTGACCGCGGATGATCGCGCGCAGCTTGCGCCAGGTCATCGGCGTGCCAGCGTCGTTGATCGTGGGGGGATCGAGCGCGTAAACCGTGAAGCGGTAACGGTGGGGCGCACCTTCCGGTGGGCAGGGGCCGCCGTAGCGGCGGCGGAGAAAGTCGTTCCAGGCGTGCGCGCATCCGCCCAGCAGCGCGGCGAGCACGAGGAGCGTAGCGTTGCGTGGAACGTTCATAGGCCATTTGTAGCATCGGCCAGTGAGCTCGGAGCGGACCGCTTTGTGCCCGGCCACCGGACCACTTCGACGCGGTCGTGGTCGAGCCGATTGCGCAAAGTGGCACCGTCGTGGCGACCGCTCGCCCGGTACCGTACGGCCGCACAGGAGACTCGCGGATGAACGTGAACAAGACGTCGCTGTGTGTGCTGTTCGCGTGGGCAGTCGTAAGCGGGACGGCGACAGCGGCCGAGGGGGTACAGATGCCGGATAGCAGCGGGATCATTGCCGTGCATGGGACGGAGCACGATTTCGATTTCCTGGCCGGGAGCTGGAGCGTGCGCAGCCGGCGGCTCGTTCGTCCGCTCAGCGGCTCCAGGGAATGGATCGAATTCGAGGGGACGAACGTTTCGCGCCCTGTCTGGAACGGCGCGGCCAATGTCGACGAGTTCCAGGCGAACGCACCGGCCGGGCCGCTCGAGGGGATGACCATCCGCCTGTTCGATCCACAATCGCGCCAGTGGCGCATCTACTGGGCTAATGGCGCCAAGGCGGCCATCGACGTTTCGCCCATGACCGGCGGCTTCGAAAAGGGCCACGGCGAGTTTTACGGCCACGAAGTGTTCCACGAGAAGCCGATCGTGGTGCGATTTTTATGGACGGTGCATTCTCCCGACGCCGCGCGATGGGAGCAGGCTTTCTCCGCGGATGAAGGACAGACGTGGGAGACCAACTGGACCTGGGATCTCATCCGGATGAAGGACCCACAACACGCCGTTCCACAGCCGGAACGGGCCAGAGACGTCCCGAACGTGTACAAGGTCCTGGAACTGCGACGCTACACATTGAAGCCGGGAAGGAGATCCGGGTTCGCCGAGTACTTTGATACCTTTTTTCCGGAGGCGATGCAGCAACTCGGCGCGATCGCGGCGGGCGGCTTCCTCAATCGGGAAAATCCTTTGATGTTCACCTGGATTCGCGCTTATCACGACATGGACGAGCGGGCGCGCTTCAATGCGGAGTTTTATTACGGACCGGTGTGGAAAGAGCACAAGAGCGCGGCCAACAGCATGATGGACGACAGTGACAACGTCCTGCTGCTTCGCCCGGTCAGCGACGCGCATGCGCTGCTCGTGCTGCCGGCCGTCAACCCTCTCGCGGAGCCGCATGGTGCAACGGGCGTGGTCCTGTCGCTGCTCTTTCCGGTAAAGCCGGAGCGCATGGACGCGTTCGTCGCCGACGCGGAAAAGGCGCTCGCTCGTTATCCGGCCGAAATTCGCGAGATCGGGATGTTCGTGACGCTGAACGAGCGCAACAACTTTCCGCAGCACCCCGTCCGCAGCGACGGGCCGTTCGTCTGCTGGTTCGGCTTGGCGAAGGACGATGCCGCCCTCGAGCGGGCGAGAACCATGACGAAGGAGGTCCTGGAATCGCTCACCGCGACAGGAGCGCTTCGTGGAGCGCCCGAGGTGATGACTCTCGATCCGAGCCGACGCTCGCGTTTGCGGTGGCTGCCGGAGTGAAGTGGCCCTGCCGGTTGCAGAGAAGTGGTTGTGCCGGACGGCCGCGTCCGAGATCACAATCTCGTGGAACTCGGAGGCCACAATGAACGAAACGAGCAACTCGATGCGAATCTGCGGCGGCGTGCTGGCGGCGTGGCTGGCGGTCAGCACGGTGACGATCGTGTCCGCACAGACGGCGCCGCAATCAACGACCGCCGCACCAGCCGTCGTAACTCCACGCGACGGCCAGCACGATTTTGATTTCGAGATCGGGACCTGGCGCACGCAATTGCGGCGGCGCCTGAAGCCGCTCACCGGCTCCAATGAATGGATCGAGATGGAAGGGACGACCACCGTGCGGAAGGTGTGGAACGGCCGCGCGAATCTCGTCGAGCTCGTGGCCGACGGCGCCGGCCGGCACTTCGAGGGGCTCAGCCTCCGCCTCTATCACCCGGAGGCGCGGCAATGGAGCCTGCACTTCTCCAATGCTGCCGATGGTGAACTGGCCGAACCGACGATCGGCGAGTTTCGCAATGGTCGCGGCGAGTTCTATAGTCAGGAGCTGTACAACGGCCGCACGATCCTGGTCCGGTTCGTCATCTCGGACATCAAGGCGGACTCGGTCCGTTTCGAACAGGCGTTCTCCGACGATTACGGCAAGACGTGGGAAGTGAACTGGATCGCCACCGACACGCGCATTCCCGAACCGGCCGCTGCGAAGCCATAGGAATCGTTATGAATCAGCGGCCGGACCCCTCCCACTACTCCCCTGCTTTCGAGCGCTACATCTCGCTCGTGCAGGAGCACGACATCCTGCCGGTGCTGGAGGCGCAGACGAGCGAGTTGCAAACTCTCCTCGCCGTACCCGCGGAGCGCGAGACGTTCCGCTATGAACCGTCCAAATGGACGTTGCGTCAGGTAGCCGGTCACATCGCCGACGCGGAGCGGATCTTCGGCTATCGGGCCATGGCCATCGCGCGGGGCGAGAACGCGTCGCTGCCGGGTTTCGACGAACAGATCTACGTCGAGAACGCCAACTTCAATGCCGTCCCCTTGCCCGCGCTGCTCGATGAATTCCACGCATTGAGAACCGCGAACGTGCTGATGTTTCGCGGTCTTCGGGCCGACGATTGGGCACGACGCGGGCTCGCTGATGGGAGGCCGGTGACGCCGCACGCCATCGCCTACGTTCTGGCGGGACACGCACGCCATCACATGCGCGTATTGCGCGAACGCTACCTGTCCCGCCGGTGAGTCCGCCGGCCCGAGCGCCGCATGCCAAACAGCACACGCGATCGCGAGACGCGCGGTTCAGGCGACCGGCGTGCGGTCCGGCTCTGCCAACCAATGCTGCCGGCCGTGCCGGCCGCCGGAGGCCTTTCGTCGTCCCCCCGTGCTGGCAGAGCGAATCCGGTTTGCTTAGACTCCGCGCTCGATGCATGGCGTGATGCAACGGGGCCGGCCGTGAAGCGAACGCGCGGTTACACGCTCGCCGCCATCACGCTCGATCCTGCTTCACCAATGCCGCTGAATCGCCAGCTTTATGAGGCGGTCCGGCGCGCGATCCTGACGAAGCAGCTCCACGCCGGCAGCCGCCTCCCGTCGACGCGCAGCCTCGCCGTCGATCTCGAGGTCTCGCGCAACACCGTCCTCCTCGCCTTCGAGCAGCTCCTCGGCGAGGGCTATCTCGAGACCAGGAGCGGTTCCGGGACGTTCGTCGCGAACAGCGTTCCGGACGAGCTGCTGCGCACCGGCACGCGCCGCGGTGGGCCGGCCGCCGCGGCGACGGGACGCCGCCCGGTTGCGCGACGGGCGCGCGCGCTGCCGGCGACGGTGATGACCACGAGCGACAAGCGCCGGGCGTTCGAGCCGGCGCTGCCGGCGCTCGACCTCTTTCCCATCCAGCTCTGGACGAGGCTCATCGCCAAACAATGGTCGAGGAATGGGCCGGAACTGCTCGATTCGCTCGCGTACGGTGACGCCGCGGGTCACGCGCGGCTGCGCACGGCCATCGCGCAGTATGTGGGCGCGGCACGCGGCGTGGCGTGCGAGGCGTCGCAGGTCATCGTCACGAATGGCCTCCAGCACAGTCTGGAGATGATCTGCCGCGTGCTGCTCGAGCCGGGAGAGAGTGTCTGGTTCGAGGAGCCGGGGTATCCGGCCGCGCGCTCGGCACTCGCGGCGGCCGGTGCGCAGGTGGTGCTCGTGCCGGTGGATGCGAAGGGGCTCGACGTCACGGCCGGGCTCGCGAAATCCGCGACGCCGCGCCTGATCTACGTCACGCCCTCCCATCAATTTCCCCTCGGCGTCACGATGCCGGTCGCGCGCCGGCTGCAATTGCTCGACGCGGCGCGGCGCGGCGACGCCTGGATTCTCGAGGACGATTACGACGGCGACTATCGCCATCGCACCGCGCCGGTGCCGGCCATCCACGGACTCGACACCGATGGCCGCGTGATCTATCTCGGGAGCTTCAGCAAGTCGCTCTTCCCGGCGTTGCGGCTCGGCTACCTCATCGTGCCGCCGGCGGTGGTGGAGACGTTCATGCGCGCGCGGGCGCTCGCCGGCCGGACATTACCGGCGATCGACCAGCTCGTGGTGGCGGATTTCATCGAGCTGGGTCACTTCGAACGGCACATCCGCCGCATGCGCGCCGCCTATCGGGAGCGGCAGGAGGCGCTGGTCCAGAGCGCCGCAAAGCATCTCGCCGGCCTGGCGGTCGTCGAGCCGACGGACGCGGGGATGCATTCGCTGGCGTGGCTGGAAAAGATCGACGACGCCGCGGCGTCGCGCGAGGCGGCCGAGGAGAATCTCGAGGCGGCGCCGCTGTCGGCGTTCTGCGGCGAGGTGAAATTGCCGGACGCGCTCGTCCTCGGATACGGCGCGGTCACGCCGCGGCAGATCCGCGTGGCCACCGAGGCGCTGGGGCGGGCGCTGGAACGTGCGCGCAAGCGGCGCGCGCGCTTTTGAGCGAGTGGCTCCGGCGATCCTCCGGAAGTGGACCGCACGAAGATTTCCGGGAGATGGCACACTCGAACGGCAGCACGGAATCACTCGCAAGGAGCAGCAATGTCGAAGATAGTCGCAATCATGTCCATGTCGCTCGACGGCTTCGTTGCCGACGCCAACGACGGCGTGGCCGAAGTGTTCGACTGGTACTTCAACTCGGGCGACGTCGCATTCGCCACCGGAGGATCGGACCCCATGACGTTCCGGGTCTCCGCCCCGAGCGCCGAGCACCTGCGCGGTCTCTGGTCGGGACTCGGGGCCGTACTCACCGGCCGGCGCACGTTCGACGTCGCGGAAGGTTGGGGCGGAAATCACGCATGGGGCCCGGCATTCGTATTGACGCACGACATTCCCGCGGGATGGCCGCGCCCCGATTCGACCGTGCACTTCGTGACGGACGGCATTGAAAGCGCCGTGAACCAGGCCAAAGCCGCCGCCGCCGGCAAATCCGTCGGACTGCACGGCGCCGACACCATCCAGCAATTCCTCAATGCCGGGCTTCTCGACGAAATCCACGTCGACGTCGCGGCAGTTCTTCTCGGCTCCGGAGTGCGACTCTTCGACCGCCTCGCCGGCACGCCGCTCGTCCTTGGCAATCCGACGGTAATCGCGGGCGCCGGCGTGACACACCTGCGCTACCCGGTCCGCAAGACGTAAGGAGGCTCCTTTGAAGAATGCCGTCATTGTGGGATTGACGTGGATGGTGTTCATCGGCTGCGCGATGAATGCGGCCGACTCCGGCACCGGCATCCGTGCCGCCAGATCGTCGCAAACAGTCGTCGCGCGTGAATGGAAAGGAAGGGTCGCACCGGTGCGCGCGGACGCGTATTACGCGTATCTGCTCGAAGGCGTGAAGAAGATGAGCGCGATCGCGGGATATCGCGGAGTGGAAGTGATGCGCCGCGACGAGCAGTCCGCGGTCGAGTTCACCGTCATCTCTTATTGGGAAACGCGCGAGGCCATCAAGGCCTATGCCGGTGAAGACATCGAAAAGCCGCGTCACCTGCCGATCGACAAGGAGATGCTGCTCGAGCTGCCCACGCGCGTGCTGCATTACGACGTCACTTACACGGATCTCGAGCGGGTGCGCCTGCATGATTGACGCGCTGCGAAATCGCCGCTTCGCGCGCATCATCCTCTGTTGGGCCGTCATGCTCCTCCCCTTCCCCGTGGGGGCACAGGCGACGGCAGAGGCTCCGCAGCCGCTCGTCATCGGCGAAACGTTCCGGATGCATTCCGCGATTCTGAACGAAGAGCGGCGGATCAACGTCTATGCGCCGCCGGCGTATGCATCGTCGCCGGACCTCCGGCTGCCGGTTCTTTACATGCCGGACGGCGGCGTGGCGGAGGATTTCCTTCACGTGGCCGGTCTCGTTCAGGTGTTGACGGGGAATGGCACCATGCGGCCGTTTCTCCTGGTCGGTATTGAGAACACGGAACGCCGTCGCGATCTCACCGGGCCCACGGAGATTGAGGAAGACAAGAAGATTGCCGTACGCGTCGGCGGCTCGGCGAACTTTCGTGCGTTCATTCGTGACGAGCTGATTCCCGCCATTGAGAAACGCTATCGCACGACAAAAGAGCGGGCCATTGTCGGCGAATCGCTGGCCGGTCTGTTCATTGTGGAAACGCTGCTCCTCGAGCCGGCGCTGTTCGATACCTACATCGCCTTCGATCCCAGTCTCTGGTGGAACGGCGAGAAACTCGTGAAGCAGGCCGGAAGCGCGGCCGCCGTCCATACCGGAACGCCGAAGCGGCTTTACCTCGCCACGAGCAGCGAGGGGAGCATCGTGGCCGGACGCCGGCTCACGAAATCACTCTCCCGGCGCGATCCGCGGAAGTTGCGCGTGTGGTCGCACCCCATGCCGGAAGAAAAACACGCAACCATCTACCACCCCGCGGCGCTCCGCGCATTCCGGCTGCTGTTTCCTCCCGAACCGCGTCCCTGACGTCTGCATCACCACAAAGGAAATCATGATGAAAGCTGTAAGCAGCCGAACGACCGTGAAGCGCCTGCCGAAGCGCGGAAACTACGACCCTGCCGTCATTCACGCCATCCTCGACGAAGGATTGGTCTGTCACGTCGGCTTCGTCGTCGATGGCGCGCCGTTCGTCATCCCGATGGTCTATGCGCGCGACGGCGAGCGCCTCATCCTGCACGGCTCGAACGCCAGCCGCCTGATGCGCATCGGTGCGACGGAAGTGGAGTTGTGCGTCACCGTCACCCTTCTCGACGGCCTCGTGCTGGCGCGTTCGGCGTTCAATCACTCGATGAACTATCGTTCGGCGGTCGTCTTCGGACGCGCCACTGCCATTACGGACACGGCAGAGAAGCGGCTCGCACTCGACCGCATCGTCGAGCACGTCGCCCGCGGACGGACAGCCGAGGCGCGGGCTGCGAACGACCGAGAGCTCGGCGCGACCACCGTCCTCTCCATGCCCCTCGCCGAGGCATCGGCGAAGATCCGAACCGGAGGCGTGGGCGACGACGAAGAGGACTACACCCTCCCCGTCTGGGCCGGCGTCCTGCCTCTGCGCGTCGTCGCCGACCTTCCCATTGCGGACGAGCGACTGGCGGAGGGCGTCAGCGTTCCCGAGTACGTCCGCGACTACAGGCGGCCGGGAGGGAAACGTCTTTCGCTGCATGAGGCGACGGCTTCGACGGAGGCATGAGCGTGTTGTGAACCCGGACGCTCCGCTTCTCCAGCCCCTCTCCCCGTCTGGACGTGCGCCGCGGGCGAGGCGCGTCAGTGCGCCGCACGTCCGGTCGGCCACCGTTCCAACTCTGCGCGCGAAGGCATCGCGCTTTGTGCGCCGAGGCCGCGCGTCGCCAACGCCGCGGCGGCGGAGGCGAATGCCGCGGCCTCGCGCAAGGAGCGTCCCTCCACCATCGCAACAGCCAGGGCCCCGGCCATGGTGTCGCCCGCGCCGGTGAGGTCGACCGCCGGGACGTCGTGAAGCGGCAGGAACACCTCTTCGTCTTTTGACGCGAAGAGATTGCCGTCCGCGCCGGCCTCGATCGCCACCAGCTCCACGCCCATCGTCATCAGCTCCGCTGCGGCGGCTCGTGCCGACGCGAGATCGTGCACCGGAATCCCGGTGAGTGCCGCGGCCTCGGAGGCGTTGGCTTTGACTGCCGTCGCGGCGCGAACGATCTCGCGAGGAAGCGGCCGTATGGGCGAGGCGTCGAGGATCAGCCGTCCGCCGCTGGCACGGACGATGGCGGCGACACGCTGCACCGCGTCGAGCGGGATCTCGAGCTGGACGAGGACCACGCGCGCCGCGGCGAGGATCGGCGACGCCGCGTCGATCGCTTCTGCATCGAGCCGCGCATTCGCGCCGGGGAACACCACCACCTGCTTCTCGCCGTCCGCTCCGCGCTGCAGGACGACGGTGCCGGTGGCCGTCGTGCGATCGCGTGCGACGTGTTCCACCGCCACCCCTTCCGACGCAAGACGCGACAACGCGGAACGCCCCGCATCATCGTCACCCACGCAACCCACCAACGCCACGCGTCCGCCGAGTCGCGACGCGGCGACGGCCTGATTGGCGCCCTTGCCGCCGAGGCCGTGGTAGAGCTCCGTGGCGGTCACGCACGTGCCGGCCGCGGGCAGTTTCGGCAGCCGCAGGATCAGGTCGGTGACGATGCCGCCCACGCTCACGATGTCGTACACGCCCGGCATCGTAGCGCCCTGCCGGCGCATCATCGGGGTGGCGCTATAATTCACCGAGCTTCAGCGGCCAAGAAAAACCAACATGAGAATCGAATCGCGTCGGTGGACTCCCGGCGGCGGATGGGATCGCGTACCCGGCGAGCTGCCGGGCGCGCAACTGGTGCTGGTCTTTGCCAGCACGTCCGCGTGCGCCCGGGCGGAACTCTTCGAGACGATGTCGGCGGCGTGGCCGCTCGCGGAGATCGTCGGCTGCTCGACCGCGGGGGAGATCTTCGACACGCAGGTCTCGGATGACACGCTCTCCGTCGCCGCCATCGAATTCCGCGACACGGTCGTCGCCTGCTCC
>Ga0196958_10000610_pt1 | contig 11684 bp, 24 predicted proteins | sample S1v_10metaG_FD_148654 | JGI IMG/M metagenome (GOLD analysis project Ga0196958, IMG submission 148654) | Soil microbial communities from Anza Borrego desert, Southern California, United States - S1+v_10 | ecosystem: Environmental > Terrestrial > Soil > Desert | place: USA: California | collected...
CAATCTGTCGCGAAGTATTCAGTAACCTGGAGCGATAAGTAAAACTCAAGTGTACATGGCTGCCAATTATAAATGCGGCCCTCAACCTGACCGACTTCTCCCAGGCCATACACGCGCCACATGTTGGCCCAATAATTATTAATTATGATCAGCTCGCCTTTATCGTTTACGGCGTAATCTCCTAATTCATGATCATATTGATACCCTTGGCGCTTATACCTTAATATCTCGCTTCTTTCCTCTTTACTCAAGAACTCATTATCTCGGAAGGTCAATTTGATAAAGTCGCAATCATCACGGGTCATTACCTCCGTATGAAACCAGAATTTCTTATTTGGGTTAAAATCAATGAATATCTGCTTCGCCCTGGATGTAAGCTCCCGGTAAGTATCGAACTTGATTTTATTGGCTTCGTTTACAAAAATGATATCAGACCTAAGCCCTTTACCGATATCCTCCTTATCCAGGCCAATGAACTTAATGAATGAGCCGTTTTTAAATCGGTACATAGTGCCGTCAACCCACCTAGCTCGCTCGAATATCCCGAACGCCGTCATGATGTTTACGAAGTCTTTAATGACGGTGATCCGCATCTTCGATAATTCAGCGGAGGCAATAAATATTTCTTTGTTTGGGACGCTGGATGCATGATTGCAAAGAAGCTGCAGAATGGAATAAGTCTTTCCGGCTCCCTGCCCTCCTTGTATGCCTTTTATTCTTTTCCTTAAGGCAGATATTTTACGAAGTGCTGTTGTCGGCTGGAGCATCGTGTATATCTGATAAAGGATCAAAGCTCATCAATGGAACATTAGTTACTTCAGTCTGGACCTTATCGGCTAAACCTAACTCCCTGGCGATAAGGTTTGAATTTAAGAGGTCGGCAGCAGCTCCCTCGAACTTCTGTGAAAAGATAATATCTTTTATCCGTGTTGTGATGTTGCGGTAAGCTTCGTTATCATCATATCGTTCAAAGGTTGATCGGTCAATCTGCGCAAAAATACAAAACGCTCTTTGCGTCATAGCCCGCATTTTACTGACGTTCATACTTAACCCGGATCCGAAAACCTTTTGCTCTTTTAGGGGATTCTTTTCAACCCATTCAAAGTAATCGCAGGCCTTTGCCCAGAGTTCCTCAGGCGTATAAACGGCATCATTGCCAACGCCCCATCCTTTAGCTAATTTCCAGTATGTATTTCCTCTTGGTGCAGCCATGGTTCAAATATACAAATTAATACTTTTAATACATTTGTATTATTTTTGCTCACAAAAAATCCTTTTTAATCTTTTCTCTGTATAATTGGATTATGGCGATCACCTGCATTTTGTTCCAGTGCATGGTTGCGTTTCTCCACTGATCCAGTTCTTCAACTTTTTCAATCCCGATCTTTTTGATGAGGTTTTCCCTGTACGGAATGAGGTGACCAGCCATAAAGCCGTTGCATTTCCGGCACTGGCCATGAACATTGTTTTCATTGTATCTTAGGTAGGAATGGTTACCCCGGGAATAGTAATGCCCGGCATCCATTTGGCTTAACGATTTAGGGGTGTTACAGCTTATACAAACGAAGTAACCGTCTTTAGCGTCCCTTTTCCTTATCCAGGCATTGAACGCGTCCTGTGCGATCTCTTTAAGCTGCTCCAGCGATTTATCGAATAAGCTTGATACCCGCTTTGTAGGTTTGATTGTAACCGTTTTAACGGGCGCGGCAGGCGTTTCGTCTTCCCGCGCCTCTTTTCGCTTAGCGCATATCTCAGCCCGGTGTTTGGTGTAATGGATTTTGCAACGTCCCGCAGTAAGGTAAGTATTTCTTTGGCAGTCAATACAGGGACCTACTATTGGTTTTATGGTTGAGTTACGCATAGTTCTTGGCCAGTTAAAGCAAAGTGAAGGTTTTGGAGTTGGTGAACGTGTTTAATACCATAATCCCGCGTAAATCCAGAGCCTTTTGTTTGATATCTTAAGCTCCATTCGTCGCCATCGAACATATAGGCCAATTCATCCACACTATTGACGCTAATTCTATTGTTTTCGAATCCTAACTTCAATAACCATTCTTCGGTTAATGGAATTGGGCGTAGCTCACTATAACTACATATTACTTTTATAGGCCCCGAAACAACAGCTTTGCTATTTAACTCAACAACTGTTTCTATTCTATCGCTTCCGTTTGCTATATCGTTTCTGTAAACCAGATTGCCTATTCTTAGTTCATTTGCATTCATATTGTCTGTGTTATGGTAAAATATAAGTGTAGCCTTTAATTTGGCAAGCCTTTACTTCTTCATCGTCTCGCAGTAGAAATCCATTTGTATAAACTTTTGGCCTGAACAACGGATGATAGTGTCCTTTAGGTATTTTTTCTCCCACCATTATAAATGTCTCCCGGTATTTAAGGCATCCAATTCCGCACACAAGGTGCTTGGCTATCCCTTTCATGCCTGAAATCGACTCGTAGTCCTCTTTATTCGCAAAAACTAGAAACGGAACCTCTGGAGGTTTTGACGCCGCTATCTGACTTACAATTGCCTTTATGGATTCGTAATCAATATTCATTTTATCTACTTAGTTAAATTTTAGCGTTTCCGCTGGATGAGCACTTTTCATTTCAGTTAAAAACATCGGTTACTTTCGTTTGTTATTCCCTATACAAAATACGAAATATCCCCGACATTACCATGAACAAAATCACCTTTACCTCAGTATACGGAGACGAAACCAGAACGGTTGTTATCGGCAGCCCTTACGGCGGTGGCGGTTCGTTTCAAATCATGGAAACGCTCCCTGGTTTTGAGGGCATGTTCTGTATCGGTGACGTTATCCATACAATGTATGGTTGGAGGGTTTACTCAAACTTCAATAATTCGTACCCAAAATCTCCGGCTGAGTTGGAAAAGGATATTAAGTTCAGTCGTCGGGACTTTACTACCGATGACAAGGACGCTATTCTTGACCGGTTGATTGAGGCGGGGTTGATTGAGGGCGATCTGACTTAATCAGCCTCAAATTATCCAAATTGTTCCAGTAAAAAGAAACTGAATATCTAGCACCAATGTAAATCCTTCTTATTTGCCCGCTTGGTCCAAAATCAACCTTTCTCAATTTACCTGCGCGCCAATAAGAATATTTCTCCCTTATTTCCTCTGGCAATTGATATTTGTCTTTAAGCTCCAATCCGACAGGGCAAAAACTGTCGTTTATCCTGCATAGCCTCTCCCATTCCTCCGTTTTTTCGTATTCCTCGGCCGCTTTTTTGAAATCAAAGCTTTTGTATTCAAACTTACCTCCTGACAAATGGTGGTTTAAAACGTCAATTAAGTTCATCTTTATTTAGTGTTAAGGGTGTTAATGTTTCTCAATCTGAATAGCAGTATGTATTTTCTATTATTTTTACTCTTGACTATCCAAAGTGCTGAATAAGCTTTTCTAAGCGTATTCGTTTCTATGACGACCCTGTCAACATGATATTTGTACCAATTTGTAGCTTTTACCCAAATCCTAGCCATAGCAATTATAACGACCAAGCAGTATAGAATGAAACACGCAAGCCCGATGATGATAGCCCAAAATGTAACAACACCTGTGTAGTGATATATTTTATCCATTTTCTTGTTTTTTTAAGTACAACTGTTCCCTCAGGTTTGAACCCGAGGGAGGTAAGGAGGGAATTGAATGATGTTTTAGCGGTATCAAATCCTAATACTTCATTTTTAATGCCATTCTTATTTGTTATTTTACCGCCATTTTCAAAATCAGTAAACACTTTAGTACTACCGACTGACTCTAATTCCGGTACGATCATAATGCAATTTTCCTCACTCATCTCACTGGCTAAACCTAGTAGTTGCCAGTTGCCTTGGGGTAAATCATAATCATATTTATCGTCCCCACTCATAAATAATAAGCTATTACAGGCATCGGTAATAATATTGTGGACCTCTTCCAGCACCTCAACAAAAAGCAGCTCCTGTCCTGTATGAATGGTGTAGTGATGTTGTTTCATCTGTGTTTGCTTAGAAATTTATCCCTAATCTTAACCGCGTCAGCGTAAGAACCTCGCCACGGGAACATTGATCCGTCTACATAAAGTGGCTGCCAACTAGATAGCCACCCTCGTTTTACTTCAACTTCATATGTGCCGATATTCCGGCCGTATACTACTCTTGCTTTCATCTTTCAGTTTCTTTTAGGGTTTGTTCGGCTATTCGCCTTAAGTACTCAGAATCTTTAGCTAATTGAGCAGCAACGTATCCATTTAAACTTTCTCCTTCTTTCAATCTTGCTCTCATAAATTTGATAGGGGAAGCTATTTCCTCCAAAGCCTCCCTGTACGACTTGTTTTGGGCTTCCAGCTTAACTATTTTCGGTTTGTCACCCATGAATTCGTAAACAGTCAACCTTTCTTGTAGATTGCAGTTGACAGCCTCCAATTCAGATATGCGGGATTGATCGGTATCTATGTACTTCTTACCGTCTCTAAGTTCTAAAGCTGCACTATATAGTCTTTCTCCCCATGTCCTTATTATTTCGGGTTCAGGTGACTTTTCTTTAAGGAACTCACCAATATGTAATATTCTGCCTATTAAAGTTGAATACCAATGACTGGAACCGACTGGAGAATTGGTGCTACTCTCCCCAGATTGAGGGGCATTGTCCTGAGGGTTGGTTTGGTTGTTTTGTGGCTCTGATTTATCCGACAAAGAAGCCGGTCGCCACATTACACCTAATTGAGTATCTATCTTTTCAATTTCTCCGGTTGCCTCTGCAATAATCATTGCGTCTTTTTTAAAAGTAAAGCCATTGCTAAAGTCTATAAATAATGAGATCCATTCCCAATCCTGGCCGAGCGCTTCGTAAGCTAATTTTATTTCTTGCTTATCCATTGTTATCCTCTCCTTTAATTTTGTAGATCAATCTTTTCAGCGATATATTCGTTTAGAACTTCCTGTTTTTGCTCTTCTGTAACATTGTTCCTGAAATTGTCTGTATGTTCTATTTCTTGAAACAACAGCTTTCTAATGATATTTTTAAGCTCATAGATATAACCCTTCAATTCTTCATCAGTGTAAGTTTTCATTTGGTTGTTTCTTTAGGGGGTTCTTTCCGGACTTTACTACTGTAATTCCGTCTACTTTGTACATTTTGGCATGCATTTCTATAGCATCCTTATGGGTTAATATTGGTGTTTTATGAATTACTCGCGCCATACTTTTAATCTAATGGTGGTAAATCTTCGACAATTGGTTTGTAGTGAGAAATAAAGCCGCCTTCCCAGTCTTTAATCACTTCTGATAACGGATAAGGAAATTCACTGATGCTTTTCGTTTTCTTATCTTTAAAGAACACTTTGTACCTCTTGTCGTGATCTTTCGGTAAATCAGCTTCACTATGGATCTTCACCCACTCCGGCTGCATTTGGGAGATAGCCCAGTTAGCATACTCCTGCATTAGACCGAATAACGAAACATTATCCTGTTCAGCTACAACCATTGCTATATGTCCTGATCCGTATTCATCTGTAAAATATTCTTGTGGTGTTTTCATTGTTCCTCCTTTTAACTTGCGTAAACGTGCCAAACCAAACCATTACTCATGACCACTGTGTCTACGAAGTAGAATGAGTAATCACCAATAGGGAAATCAACATCGTGTCCTGTGCCAGAAATTCTAATTGTTTTATCCTTATTGCTGCATCTTGTATCAACTAAAGCCCAAATGCATAATTTTCCGTTTTGCTCTTTAGCTGAAATTACTAGTGCTCCGATTGGCATGGATACAACTTGAGAGTCGGTTATTTCTAATTCGTATTTAAAAATCTTGTTGTTCATATCTCTTTATTTATTTTGTTAATTAGTTCCTCTGATAGGGAGAGGATGGACTGTTTGTCAACGTATACCAGTCCAAAATCCTGCTCTACAAGCGCCTCCGCCCTCTCAGCCGCCAACTGTAAAGCCTCTTTGACTTTTTCCTGGGCGTAAAGCTTCATAGCTTCAATGATGTATGGTTTTGGGCCATTATTAATATCAAAGGGCATTTCCCCCTTCATTTTTTGGTATATTTCCTCTGCTGTTTTCATATTTTAAGGCTGTTAGGTAGGGTTAGGGGTTTGTTCATGGTGTAGGGGTTAACGTTCTACCTCAGTAAAAGCCTCGCAAGTTTCTTCGCAACCTAATTGGTACAGTAAATCATGGTTTGCACCATCTTCTAATAAGCTTTTATCATTTAGCAATTCTTTTATTTCTTCAATTGACATAGCCATTATTTCAGGATATTGTTCAATTATATCGTCTATAGTCCTGTCATCCCGGAAGAAGTTATAAGGCATTCCTTCGCCAGTTCTCCCTGCTTTATGCATGCTGTATTTAGTCTGCATTTCACGGATCCATTCTATTCCTTTAGGATTGGTCTTTGCCTGGTACAATAATTTAAGGTCTGATTTCTTCCAACACGCCTCACAATTTCCATCCGCATCAACATCTATCTTCAAATCAAATGGCTGTCTGTTCCAGAAATAAGCTACGTCTACTTTTTTGATCCGCCACTCCCACAAAGGCCAACGCTGATTTAACTTCACTAGGTTTTCAGGGTTTGTGCGCTTAGGTTCGTCAGCTCTAAAACCTAATATCGTTTTGTAGTCCCTCCAATTTCCCCATCCTATGTAAGACATGAAACTCCTTATAGACACCTGTTTCATTTCTCTTGTACAATGCGGGAAATTGATATTAGGTATGCCATATTTGATTATAACATCCTCGAAAATCTCCCCGTTGCGTTTAGCGGTTTCAAAACTTACTACCTTATGTTTAGTGCCCTTGTTTTTCCTGAAATCTATTTGCGCCTCAACCCATGTTATTTTGATCCCCCAAAATATTTCTATATCCCGAATAAATTCAAGGCAGGATTCTTTCTCTCGGCTTGTATTAGCGAACACAAAAGCATATTCAGAATTGTCATTAACATATTTTGTGTGTACATAAAAACCGCCAATAACCACGTCAACAGGCGTTAACTTTTCAGTATCAACCAATAACTTTGCAAGCATAGCTGATGATCTGCCACCACTTACTGAAACTAAATATCTTTTCTTCCTCATAATTCCTATTGTTTCTTACCACCCAAAGCCCAATCCGATTAGGAGTTGAGCTATTGAGCAGATGAAAAAATTACCTTTCGGCTACCACCAAAACCGGAGACTGTTTCAACCCCGGTTATTGATGTGCTTGGTGCTTGGTTACTCTTCGTTGCTCCACCCATTTAAAGCGTCAATTGCATTTTCCAGATCATCGAGACAGCTTTCTAAATCTTGGGTTCTCATTTCAAAAGCCTCACCTTTTTCGCTTTCCTGCCATTTTTCAGACATTCCGTCGAATTTTTCTGTACGCTTTTCTTGAAGCTGCCTACCTCTATCTAAAGAGGCTTGTAATGATGATGTGCTAAATGAGTTCATATTTAATTTTACGTTAAGTCTTGTACCACCAAAACCTCAAGCCTGTTAAGCGTTGAGGTAAGCCCGGTAGTGAGCAGGTAGGGGTGTTAAATCAGAGCGAAAGAATAATCTAAATCCAGATTGAATAAAAAGGTTATTTCGCTGCCGATTAAAGCGCCATCCCTCCATACGGGAACTACATTTCTCACAACTAAATTCATTTCAAACAACTGTTGAAACACGGTGAAATGATTATTTGAGTTGTTCGGCTTGACGTATTCATCCTGTTCATATAAAGACAGGATCGACATGATATAATCTACATCAAGATCTTTCTTTTCTAATGCGTCCTTTAGTTTCATCGTGGTGATTATTTATCTAAGCTTTATTGCTTTTCCGTAGTACAAATATACTACGTACTATTAAAACATTTGTCATTGAATTGCAATCTATAGTATAATTATACTACGTGTTATTTTTATTCTATATTTGCATTATGAATTTGAAAGAACTTCTATCAAAACATAAGATCTTAAAGCAGTCTGAGCTTGCGAGAAAGATGTACGAAGGAAAGGCTACACCGACCACCAGACTAGCAAATAAGCTGTCAGGTGTCAACTACCAACGTATCTTGCCGGAAGATGATAAGGAGGCTTTCAAAGTACTTAAAGAACTGTCCGATGATATTATCAAGTATGGCGATACCCTTCCTAAGGAATAACTCATATCACCTGACTGAATAGGGATTGTTGCAAATTGTGATAATGCGTTTCCTCGTTGGTCCAAATACCCTCAATTGATCTTTTTAACGAACCGTTGCAAACACCTATCGGGACCAATGGTATCCAGTCGGCTTTCATGTTTTCACAAACTATCACCTGCCCGGTCCGGACCATACACCATTCACGTAATGAAGCGAAATCAATTTTTAAGCTGCTCATAGGATATACATATCCTCCATGCTGATAAGGTGGGTCTATAAACCATGTTGCATTCCGGTTTTTTATATCTTCATAGGTGCCTAATTGTATTTCCCAGTGCTTGATTTTAAATAAACTTGCCGCTACTCTTTTAAGGTTGTACGATACGTGGTTTGGCCTGTCAATGGTTTTTCTCTTTGTAGGCTTGTTCCTCGGCGAATGATCACCGCATCCAGAAATGAAGCTGTAGAACAATCGTTGTGCGTTGCAATCAAAAGCAAAGTCATTGAAGCTGCTCCCTATCGGCAATCTTTTAGGCAACGAGAGAATATCTTTTTCAGAGCAGCTTTGCAGCCATTTCCAAATGTCTATCACAACAGGGTATTTATCCACTAGCAAAACATCCCTGTCAAAATATTTCAACGCATACCTTGCGGATCCGGCAAACGGTTCAATAATTAAATCGTGCTTTGGCTTTGGGTATAAATCAACCAGGTTTGTTTTTGCTCCGTAGTAACTCCACATAATTCTATCGTTTAACCCCAAATCCAAATAGCTGCCAACACAATTACAATAACCATAATCACAATGGTAGCGGCACACCCTCCTGGGCCTGGTGTTTGATCTTCTGGTTTGGTTGTCATGGTTTATATTCTGTTATTTCGTTTATACTCTGCTAACTTCTTTGAAAAAATGTGTGCTGGCATAGGTATTAATTGGCATGCCTGGGTGTGTCTGATATCGTGCTTAATCGTGAGCCGGAAAACCTGATCTTCTCTGGACCTATGATTGTCAATCTCGGTTCCGTTTATCTCCGCGTCGACTATCTCGTACATTGCTGCCATTCCTCCGTTTTTATCAATCAAATCTTTGATCTTGGAAAGCAACTGTTTTCCTCCGGGTGTCCATAGTAATTTCTGGTCATGCATGTTTTACGATTAAGGCGGAGAGACTGACTAGGTACTTTTACACTCCGCCTGGGTTAAAAATTGGGTTAATTATCTTTTACGTTTCGAAGGAAAACAGCGCTGGTATTACCTCTTACGACTTCAATTCGGCTTTTACTGATAGGTGAACCGTTTACCATTTTATCCGCCAAACACACCTCAAACTTTCCAAATGATTCAGGACCTATCAACTCATAAGTTTTCCGGTCTGATGCTTTTTGCTTGTAGAACCTATCACCTGGGATAAGCTTTTCTACTGTGGTTACTTCACCTCTTTTCATTTTTTCCACTTTTTAGCCTTTTGGCGCTCCCTGACTTTTTGCCTCCTGATCTCATGAAACTTTTTAAGGGCCTCTACGCACTCATCTAAGCAGCAAATGAGATACGGATCATTAATTCCATTTTCGTAAGCTAGTGACCTGCATTCGATGTAATCCTGGATACTCATTGCCTTACCTGGTGCGCCATGCAGGGATATTATTTTTATTCCACCTTCCTGGCCGTATTTTTCATGGATATCATTGAAATCCTGAATAAAGCCCTCAATCACAAGTTCAGCCTCGGTTTTGACCCGCTCCTTCACCGGAAGGACTTTCTTTGTGGCTATGGTATGAATAGCTTCTTTCACATAGTCAGGCATTGGAACCGGGGTGTTGTCGCGACCCGCAATTAACTTCTGGTCGGGTTGATCTGCCGCTAAAGAAATTTTACCCTGCTCAACAAGCGTTTTCTCTGTGGCCCTGTTGCGCTCGATCTCGGATTGATACTCATACTCGTACTGGGTTAACCATTCAAAAATTATCTGACCGTCCAGCCTATCATACTGCTTTCCGTAAAATCCTTTTTTAGCTTTAGTGAAGCAAGCAATGAAAAAATCGATCTTGTACACACTAAAATCCTCCAGGATCAAATCAATGGTTTGCATGATCTGAGGGCCGCTAATGGTTTTCCCTACGTTCAGGAAGTCGGCAGTATCAGCGATCAGAATTGATAAAATCGCTTTAACATAACCGTCGTTACCGTCCTGATCGATGGTGTAAGCCAGCGAACGATTAGAACTCCGGAATACATCCATTGGGTTTTTAGGCCGAACGCTGCTTAAGAAAGATCGATGCTGCCGCAACAAGATCTGCTCTTGACTGGATTGCTGTTGCTGTGCTGGTAATTGTGAGCCCATTTTTTGATTTTAAGTATTTCTGATAATTTTCGTCTGTGTTTTCAAAAGCCACCCCTTGGTATCCTCCCTCTATCGCCCGCTCGACAAGCGCCTGCGCAAATGGTTCGTCGTAACTCATCAGCTTTTTGAGGCTGGCATTTACGGCTGATTGCTCTTTTGTCTTCCATTTTTTGGATTGGATCAAGACAAGCCATTTCTTTTTGAACTCGTCACTAAATTCGCAGCTGTTTTCATGAAAACTGACCCTGGCCCTTTCTTTATATTTTTCTATTTCATTTATATCTTTATTTTCATTTTCATTTTCATTTCTATATAGCTTAAGCATTTGCTTAAGCACTTGCTCAGATTTCGCTTGCTCAATCTGCTCGTCTGAATAGGAAAATAAATCTGATTTTAAAGACTCGATGTACTTTTTAGTATAACCAGGGATGTTTTTAGCTAATTTTATGACCACTCCGATATTTCCTGACCGCTGACGTTTGTCTTTAAACTCCTCCCGGCTCTTTAAAATATTTGCTGCTTTTTTGTTCTCTAAAAGCCCGGATTCTTCGTTAAGCTCAAACTTTTGCATAAGCACTTGCTTGAGCACTTGCTGAAACACTTGGTACTCAGAAAATTTAACACCTGCTAACACAGCTAAACTTTCCTCGTCGTTAGGCAGACCGCCCTTATCTGCTTGGTGTAAAATAAGCCTCAAGTACCACCCTACTGCGTTTGCATCCATGCCTGCTGTAGCCGTAAGAAAGTCGTTTATGTAAATTAAAAATGCCGGGTCCTTAGCCATACGTATCTATCTTAAAATGGTGGAAAGTCTTCTGATTCTTCAGCTGCGCGCTGCGCTTGATATATAGGATCATTTAACCCTTGATCAGCCTGAACGTAGGCAACAGGATTTGAGGCTTTCTGAGGCGCGCTGTTTTGAGAAAAATCAATAGTAGCCAGGGTTACATTAACCATGTACCCAATACTATTATCTTTCTTGCTAACATACTGCCTGCTATTGATAAAAACCTCCGTTTTCACCTTTGATCCAATATGTCGAGAATGAATATTCCACTTATCAATTTTATCCCCCATTATGGTAATCTTCCAGAAATCATCCGGCCCTTTTTGCTCTCCAAACTCGTCTCTGTAGCCGGGAACCCTTAAAAGTATTTCTTGCTTAGCTGTATTATTGTTCCCAACGAAGTGAACGTTTCCGACTTCCTCAATGAAG
>Ga0196958_10000611_pt1 | contig 11683 bp, 6 predicted proteins | sample S1v_10metaG_FD_148654 | JGI IMG/M metagenome (GOLD analysis project Ga0196958, IMG submission 148654) | Soil microbial communities from Anza Borrego desert, Southern California, United States - S1+v_10 | ecosystem: Environmental > Terrestrial > Soil > Desert | place: USA: California | collected...
CGCGCGGCCGCCAAAGACGTCGGCACGTTGCCGGAGCTCGCGACTTTCGCGCAAGGCATGGAGCTGCTGACGCGGCTCGCGAGCACGCTCTCCGGTGGCAAACAGGCGACGCGCCCGCTGGTCCGGACGACCGCGCCCCAACCGTTTTACGCGGACGCGCTCTTCGAAGAATCGAAGAGCGGCAGCCCCGCCACCGCCGCCGAAGCCGCGGCGCTCATCAACTATCAAACCGTCGATCGCCTCGGCCTCGCCGATCCGCTGCGTGCACGCGGACTGGCGCTCGTCGCCCTCGCGCGTGCGGAAGGCACGGGTACGGACGATCTCTCGATCATGATGGCGACGTCCCTCGGCTACGACAGCGAAGGGGGAACGCCGCAACGGCTCTCCGCCGCCGCACAGCAATGGATTGCGCTGCGCAATCGCCTGCACACCACGCGTTACGAAGGGCGCCTCGCGCTCATGACCGACGCTCCCGCGCGCGCGCTGCCGCTGTTCCTCGGCCGGCTCGAAATGCACGAGAACGTGAACGCGGGCACGGCCATGGCGGAGCTCATCGCGGCCGAGGTGGCGGGCGACTCGAAGACCACGCTGCAGACGGCGTATGCGCTGGCGCAGAAGGACGATCACGATCCGAAAAAGTCGTTGTCGATCTTCGAGAACGCGCTGCCGCAGCGCACGCAGGCGCTGGCCTCGCGCGCGTTCCCCGCGGACGTCATCCGCTCGTACTACGAGGCGATGTTCCACTCCGCGCATCACTCCGTTTTTCACACGTTCGTCGACTCCTACGGAAGCCGCGAGCGCGCGGAGCGCTTCGTCAGTGCGCTCGCCGATGCGCAGACGCCGGTGGCCACGCAGGTGCACGAGTTCCTCCGCCTCGCGAACGCAGCCAGGTACGAGCGCGGAGGCACCACGACCGCGCAGCAGGCGATGCAGCAGGTCCCGCTGCTCGGCGGCGCCGCCCGCGCCTGGCTCCTCGGCGAGTTCGTCGGCTCGGTCGGCACCGATCGCAACGTGCGCCGCGCCGCGTTCAACCTCTTCCCCACGCTCGATACGCGGCCCGCGGAGTTGTACGAAGCGGGCATGCTCGCGCATCGCGCTCTCTTCGATCCGGCGCGCCGCGAAAAGTACATCGGCGCCGCGCTGCAACGCTCGCCGAACGTCGCGAGCTCGGGGGCGATGGCGTGGTACTACGCACTCAAAGGTGATGCGGCGGGCCTGCGCGCGCTCGCATCGTCGAAGAACGCGACGCCGTTCCAGCGCGCTTCCGCGCTGTCGGAGCTCGCGAAGCTGCCCGATGCCGATCCGCGTGCGATCACCGCGGCGTTCGAAGCGCTGCTGAACGAATCGGGATACGGTTCGGTGTATCCCGTCTTCGCGGGGTACGCGAACGCGCAGCGCGACTGGAAGACGAAAGAACGCTTCGCGCGGCAGTGGCTGGCGAAGAACGCGCAGGGCGCCAATCCCATCGAAGTCGCCTACTACGCCGCGAGCCTCGGCGACGCGCTCGAACAGCAGGGCCGCTACGAAGAAGCGTGGAAAGTCGTCGAGCCGCACGTCGGTGTTTACAGTGCAAACATCGTCTCGACCGCGCTGTCGGTGCTGGAGCGCCGCGGACAGATGGACGTGGCCACCGCGTTCGGCAAGCAGTACATCGAGCGCTATCCCGGTGCGAGCTCGCGCGCCGACGTGGCCATGGTGTACTGGCGCCGCAAACAGTTCGACGACGCGGCGGAGCTCTTCGACCGCTCGCATCGTCTCGATTCGTACGGGCTGCGCCGCGACGTGCCGGAGGCGTTCGTGACGACGTTCCGCACGGCGCCCGCCGATGCCGTGCCCGCGCTCGACGCGCTCGCGCGCAAAAGCGGGGAACCGTGGCTCGCGCACGACGTCATCCGCACGGCGCGCGAGAAGAAAGAGTACGAGCTCGCCGCGACGCTGGCGGAAAAGCAGACCGACATCTGGAACGTCATCGAGGGATGGCGTGCGATGCGTGCGTGGAAGGATCTCGCAGCGGCGAATGCGTGGCTGCAACCGCGCGTGCCGGACTCGCAGGGCATGGGCTTCGTCGCGGCGGCGTATCAGGCGGAGCTGCCGGAGCTCGTGCTGGCGTACGCGACGCCGCGGCAGGACTCGATCAAGAACATCGAGATGCTGACGTTCATCGCGGCCGCGCTCACGGAGTTACGCGTGCCTGCCAATGATCCGCGGCGCCTGCTGCTCGTCGAGCAGGTGCGCGCGCACGGCGAGCAGCCGAAGTCGCTCCTCCCCGTCGCGCAGTATCTCCTCGGCATGATGGACGAGGCGGCGTTCCTGCGCTGGCCGTACGAGCCGGCGGGGCGTTCGACGGCCGCGTACTTTGTCGGACTGAAGGCAGACGTCGAAGGCAATCGCGCGAAAGCGCTGTCGTGGATGCTCGCGGCGAATCAGGGCGCCGACGACAATCCGCCGGTCGTGTGGGCGGGCGCGAAGCTCGCGCGCTGGCTCGACGAGAGAAAAGCGTCGATGGCCGGCACGGCCTGAGCGCGGCACTCGACGATTGCGAGATGTCCGCAGCCTTCGAGCGCGACGAGGCGCGCGTGCGGCAGCTCGCGCTGCATCATCTTCGCAACCGTGAACGGCACGATGCGGTCGCGTGTGCCCCACACGAGCAGCACCGGCATCGTCACGCGCTGCAGTCTGCCGTCGAGGAGGTCGTCCCGCGTCGTGAGCATCGAGCGCATGGAGCGGATGGTGATCCACGAATGCTTCTGCGATCGGCGGAGGATGTCTCTCAGGACGAACGTCGGGATGCGATCGGCGTTGTCGGTCTGTAATCGCAGGCTGGCGCGCAGCTCGTCGAGGTTGCGCGCGGAGAAGGATCGCTCGTTCAGCGTCGTCTCGAACTGCAGTCCGGCGCTGGAGACGAGGACGAGCCGGCGCACGCGCTCGGGCTGTTCGGCGGCGAGCTTGAGCGCGACCCAGCCGCCCATCGAGATGCCCAGCACGTCCGCGTTCCGCACGCGCACCGCGTCCATGAAGCCACGCACCATCTCGCTCTGCATGCGCACGGTGTAGGTCGCGTTTTCCGGTTTGTCGGAGTGACCGTAGCCGAGGAGATCAGGGGCGAGGACGCGGTGCCTGCGCATCAGGCCGCGGTAGAGCAACGCCGCGTCGGCAGCGCTCGAGGCCACGCCGTGCACCATCAGCAGCGGCGGCCCTTCCCCACCCTCGTAGTAATGGATCCGATGCCCGCCCACCTGCACGGACTTGCCCCGCATGCCGATGGCGTAGAGGTAGACGTCGGTCGCCGTGCCGACGATCGTCATCGGACGCCAGTAGACGAACGCGGCGATCGCGAGCAGCACGACCGCGACGAGGACGCGGCGCATCAGAGCTCCGCGAGCGACGCGCGAATGTCGTCGAGCATCATGTCCACGCGGTCGCGGTGCGTGCGGTGGGAGACGATGGCGATGCGGATCACGAAGCTGCCGCCGAGGACCGCGGGCGTGAGCATCACGCGCTTCTTCGCGTTGATCCGGTCGAGCAGCGCGCGATTGCGCTCGTTGCCGCCGCTGGTGCGGAAAGCGAGGATCGTCAGGTGCGGCGCGGCGACGATCTCCAGTCCCATGTTGCGCAGCTCGTCGGTGACGTACGCGGCGAGATCGAGCTTTTCGTCGAGCTGCTCGCGGAACGGCGCGATGCCGAACATCTTCAGCGGCAGCCACACGCGCAGGCCGCGGAAATCGCGCGAGAGCTCGGGCGAGATCTCGCAAAAGTCGACCAGCTCGTCTTCCTGCTGCATGTCCGGGAGGTAGTCCGCGTGCGATGAGTGCGCGCGCCGCAGTGTGCGCGCATCGCGGACGACGAGCGCACCGGTGCCGAACGGGAGGAAGAGCGTTTTGTGCGGATCGAGGATCACGGAGTCCGCCTGCTCGATGCCGCGCAGCGTGGCGCGTCCACGCTCGGTCAGCATGAACAGAGCGCCGTACGCGCCGTCGACGTGAAACCACAACTGCTGTTCGCGGGCGATGCGTGCGAGCGCGTCGAGATCGTCGACCGCACCGGTGTTCGTCGTGCCGGCGCTGCCGGCGATGAGGAAGGGCGTGAAGCCGTTCTCACGGTCGCGCGCGATCGCTGCTTCGAGTGCGTCGATGCGGATGCGGAAGTCGTCGTCGGCCGGCAGCTCGCGCACGTTCGCGTGCGGAAAGCCGGCGAGGTTCGCCGCTTTCTGGAAGGAGTGATGAATCTGCGTGGAGCAGTAGAGCGTGCCGCGCAGGAAGTCGTCGGGCAGCTTCGTCTTGCGCGCGGCGACGATGGCGGTGAAGTTCGCCAGCGACGCGCCGGACGTCAGCACGCCGCCGGAGCCTTTGGGCATGCCGAGGATTTCGCAGAACCAGCGGACGACATTCGTTTCGAGCTGCACGAGCGCCGGCGCCGCGGCGCACACACCGACGTAGCGATTGACCGCGTTCGCGATCAGATCGGCGACGGCGGAGTGAAAGAGTCCGCCGCCCGGCACGTACGCGAGATACCCCGGACCGGCCGCGGTGAACGAGCGCGGGATGGCGTCCGTGAAGAGGAACTCGAGCAGCGACTCGTACGACTCGCCGCGCTGCGGCAGCGGCTCGATGAGCGTGCGCGCGTACTCCGTCGCCCCTTCGACGTTCATCGCCGGCTGCGTGGGCAGCGATTCGATGTGCGCGACGATGTGGCGCATCGCCTCGTCGACGAGCGCGCGCATTTCGGTGGCGTTGGGTTCGAGGGGGTAGTTCATGCGGTGGTCAGTGGTCGGTCATCCGTGATCCGGGCGTGGTGGTGTCGCGGGAAGGCGCGGACAACCGACAACCGGCAACGGCATTACCAGATGTCACACCGCTCCTTCTCACTTCTCGCCATCTTCGCGGTTGCCGGACAGTTCCACGCGTCGGCGAACTCGGGCATGTTCGAGACGGTGAGGTTGATGCGCGCGGGGCCGGGGGCGTGCGGATCGGTCAGGGCGCGGCGGCGGCCTTCTTCGGCGGCCATGTTCTGCGCCCACACCTGGGCGAAGCCGAGGAAGAAACGCTGTTCGGGCGAGTAGCCGTCGAGGGTTGCGCGCTCTTTGCCTTCGAGTGATTTCTGGTACGCCCTGAGCGCGATCGTGGCGCCGCCGAGATCGGCGATCGCTTCGCCGGTGACGAGGTCGCCCTGCAGGTTGAGGCCTTCTTCGACGCGCCACGCTCCGTACTGCTCCGCGATGCATTCGGCGCGGGCGTGAAAGTTCTCGAGGTCTTTCGCGCTCCACCAGTTCCGCAGGTTCCCCTCGGGGTCGAACTTCGCCCCCTGGTCGTCGAAGCCGTGCGTCATCTCGTGGCCGATGACCATACCGATCGCGCCGTAGTTGTACGCGTCGTCGGCGTGCGGATCGTAGAACGGCGGCTGCAGGATGCCGGCGGGAAACGTGATGTTGTTGCGCGTCGGGCTGTAGCTCGCGTTGACCGTCGACGGCGTGAAGCTCCCCCACTCGTTCGGATCATCGGGCTTGCCGACGCGGCCCGCGGCGCGGCGGACGTTGAACGCGCGCGAAGCGAAGACGTTCGCGGCGAACGAGTCGCGTGCGACGTTGAGCGTCGCGTAGTCGATCCACTTGTCGGGGTAGCCGATGCGGCGGCGGAACGCCTCGAGCTTCGCGAGCGCGGTCTGCTTCGTTTCGGCGCCCATCCATTCGAGCGTGGGGATGTCTTCGCGCAGCGCGGCGACGAGATGGTCGATCAGTTCGTTCATCTTCGCCTTCGCTTCGGGAGTGAAGGCGCGCTTGACGTACTCCTGGCCGAGGACCTCGCCGAGGTGCTGGTCGGCGGCGCGGACGCAGCGCTGCCAGCGGGGCTGGATTTCCTTCGTCCCGGAGAGCGTGGTCTGGCGGAACGCAAAGTCCTGGTTCACGAACGGCGTCGAGAGAAACGGCGCGGCGCTGTCGAGCACGTTCCAGCGCAGGTATGCCTTCCACGATTCGAGCGGAGCTTCGTCGAGGAGGCGGTTCGCCTCGCGGAGGAACTCGGGTTGTGCGACGTTGAGCGATCGCAAGCCGGAGAGATCGACGGCGGCGAAGAGCGCGGGCCAGTCGAAGAGCGGCGCGTACGACTGCAGCTCGGAGACGGGCGTCATGTGGTACGTGTTCTCGGGCTTGCGCTGGTCGGCTCTGGCCATCGAAGCGCGGGCGAGCTCGGTTTCGAGCGACATCACGCGCTCGGCGTCGGTGGCCGCTTTCGCGGGGGCGACGCCGGCGAGCTCGAACATGCGCGTGAGGTGGTTCACGTACTCGCGGCGGATGGTCTTGAACTTGTCGTCGTCGCGCAGGTAGTACTCGCGATCGGGGAGTCCGAGCCCGGCCTGGTTCACTGCGGCGATGATCCGGGTGGAGCTCTTGAAGTCGTTCTGGGCGGAGAAGCGGAAGACCGGCGTGACGCCGCGCTGGAGCTGCCGGTGGATTTCCGCGACGACGGCCGCGCGATTGGTGATGGCGTCGATGCGGGCGAGGTCTTCGCGGATCGGGGCGAGGCCCTGCGCTTCGATCGCCTGCTCGTTCATGCACGAGCTCCAGAAGTCGCCGAGCTTCTGCGTGTTGCTGCCTGGTTCCGCGTTGGTATCGCGGGCGGCGCTTTCGAGGATGTTGCGGAGCGTCTCGCGATTGCGCTCGGCGACTTCTTCGAAGCGGCCGTAACGCGAGTAGACCGCGGGCAGCGGATGGGCCTTGCGCCAGCCGCCGGTGGCGTATTGATAAAAGTCGTCGCACGGACTGACGCCGCGGTCGACGCTCGTCACCTCGAACCCGTGCGCGCCGAGCATCGGACGCGGCGGTGGCGGCGCGAGCACGACGGGCGGGCGGGTGGTGGTGCAGGCGGCGGCGAATGCGAACGCGAAGAGCGCGAGCTTCTTCATGGCGGCGAATCGTACCAAGGGTGGACGGGGGAAGCGTGGCGGTGAGTTTGTTGTCGGGTGTCGGGGATTTCGTGTCGGTGATTTGTTGTCGGTTATCAGTTGTCGGTTGTCTGCGAGGGGGCGCGGCTCGCGACGTTCTCGCGGGCGCGATCCGTCGCAGACGAGCGACAACTGACAGCGGGAGCATCGCTCCGCGTGCCCAACACAGGACTGGCGACGCGTTGTCCGTGATCCGTTGCCAGTTGTCCGCGAGGGATCACGGCTCGCAACGTTCGTCCTCACCGCGACCCGTCGCAGACAACCGATAACCGACCACCGACAACGACCGCGCTACCCCCCGCCATCAAACGCCAGCACCAGCTCGAACAACCGCAACAACTCCTCGAACCGATCGCGCGGCTTCCGCATCACGGGCGCGTCGAACGGCACCATGTCGGGCTCCGCGTCGGTCATGAAGATGATGGGGACGGGGGGGCGGGCGTGCCGGATTTCGCCGGCGATGTCTAGCGCACGTAGATCGGGCAGGTCTAGATCGAGGAGGAGCACGTCGGGACGGAGTCTACGTACGGTGGGAACGGCCTGGAAATCGGGGGCAATGAGGGAGCAATCGAGCTCCATCAAACGGAAGAACGTGTGCAGCATTTCCGCAGCCTCGCGGTCGCCTTCTACGATGGCGACACGCCGAGTTGTGAACAGCTCCAGCCCGGGGCTATGCTCTAGCGGCTGCAATGGCTGCTACTGATCCTCCCCTTCGAGGTCGAAGAGATCGGAAGCGCGGACGCTTTCGCCCGAGAGCCGCCGGCATGCGGCCGCGATCGCGGCAATACAGCGCCGCGTCGGCTCCATCCGCCCCATCCTTATCCGCAAAAGGTGCTGGCGGCTGTAACCCGACTCCCGTGCGAGGTGCGCCGGCTTGATCCCCCGGCTCTTCAGAAATGTTTCGAGACGTGTCGGCATGTGCAGTATTCTGCATATTAAAGATGTGCAGGATGGATGTCAATCCGCAACTGCATTTTTCGACAGGGAGGGCGCACTATTCTGCGCAACTCCCGCTCCCGCCTGAACTTGTCCTCCTGAGTCCCTTTCTTTCCCCACTTTGCGCTAACTGCATCCGGCGCACTTCCACAGGGGGTGGAAAAGTGTCTTCGCGTCACTCCGTGTGCGAGAGTGTCCGTGCATGAGATGGTCGTTGCCCCAGAGCGAGTGGTGAGCTTCCGCACTCTCGCCTCTCTCTGAACCGTCTCGACCCGTTGCAGTGAATGTGTTGCGGATTACTCAGACACTTAGTAACCTAAAAGTTCCTTATGCTCGGTGACACTGTTCGCGAAGCCCGCATCCGAAAAGGATTGACGCAGCAGCGTCTGGCGAAGCTCGCCGGCGTGAGCCGCCGTCACCTGGCCGCCCTCGAGAAGGGGGCGAACGTCTCGGTCAACATCCTCCAGCGCGTCGCGCAGGTTCTGGAGCTGGCGGAGATCCAGATCGGCGACCTCTCGCTCCGCTCGAGCGACCACGAACGCGGCGTCAACATGCCGCTGCTCACCGAGAAGATCCGCGAGGCGCGAGCCGAAGCGGAGCGCGCGCAGGAGATCCTGGCCCGCGCGGAGGATCTGCTGCAGGCGAATGCCGGCGGCAACAGCAGCGGCGCCCTGGGTGTGCTCTCCACGTTTCCACGCATGCCGGTGCGCCGCATCGAGGCGCCGCACGGCGTCAACACCGACGCGGTGCGCGAGCGCCCCGACTGGCACGAGCTCCAGACTTCCGGCGAGATCCGTCATGGCTCGCCCATCGATGAGGGCGCACGCGAGACGGTGGCCATCCCGAAATCGCTCGTCGAAAAAGGGGAGATCGTCTTCCGCGCCCGCGGCGACAACATGCGCGATCAAGGCATCGAAGACGGTGACCTGCTGATCGTCGAGCTGCGCCCCCGCGGCCGCGCGGCCACGGGCGAGCTGGTGATCGGCCGCATCGGCCGCCACGTCTTCGTCGGCCGCTGGTGGCAGAAGCACGGGCAGAAGGCGCTCATGTCGAACGGCCTCTCCGAAGTGACGATCGGAAGATCGACGCGGTCGCTCAAGGTGATGGCGGCGATCAATCAGATCGTGAGGCCGTGACGGCTCGCCCGGCCCGCCCACCCACGGGGCAAGGATGAGGGATGAAGGATGAAGGATGAGCGGCCTCCCGAGCGTGTTCCGATCTCGCGATAACGCTCGCCGCGTCACCGCCCCGCCCCCCGCCCACGGGGGCAAGGATGAGGGATGAAGGATGAAGGATGAGCGGTCTCGCGAGCGTGTTCCGATCTCGCGACAACGCTCGCCGCGTCACCGCCCGGCCCACCTACGGGCGCAAGGAGGAAGGATGAGGGATGAAGGATGAGCGGTCTCGCGAGCGTGTTCCAAATCTCGCGACGGCGCTCGCCCTTCATCCTTCCGCCTTCATCCTTGCTCCGCGCCCCCGCCCCCCCCGTGCGACGCGCGCGCAATCACGACACACGTCCATCCTTCATCGTGAGACCGTGACGCGTCCCCGCCCGCCCCGCCCAAGGCGGCAAGGATGAGCGGTCTCGCGAGCGTGTTCCGATCTCGCGACAACGCTCGCCCTTCATCCTTCCGCCTTCATCCTTGCTCCGTCCCCCCCGTGCGACGCACGCGCATTTGCGACACCGTCCATCCCTCATCCCTCATCCCTCCCCCATCGCCCCCGTGACGCGCACGCGAACGCGACACCCACGCATCCACGACACGCGTCGCGATCGCCCCCGTCGTATCATCCATGGATGCGTCTGCTTTCCGTAATCGCGCTCTTCCTTGCTTTCTCCACCAACCTCATCGCGCAGCCGGTTGACACGAAGGCGGTCGATCGGGTCATGCAGTCGTTGATCAAGTCGTGGAACGTGCCGGGGGCCGCCGTGGCGGTCGTAAAGAACGACCGCGTGGTTTACGTGAGCGGCTACGGAACGAAAGAAGTGGGCGGCACGGATCCGGTCACGCCGGACACGCTCTTCCAGATCGCATCCACCTCGAAGGCGTTCACCTCCACCGCATTGGCCATGCTCGCGGGCGAGAAGAAGCTCGCGTTCGACGATCCCGTGAAAACGTACGTCCCCTACTTTCGCCTCAGCGACATGTGTGCGGACGCGCAGGTGACGATCCGCGACATCGTCTCGCATCGCACGGGCGCCGCGCGCCGCGATGAGCTGTGGGACAACACGCCGCTCACGCGCGAGGACGTCATCCGCGCCATCGGGCAGATCGACATGGCTCGCCCGTTCCGCAGCGGCTACGGCTATCACAACATCATGTTCATCGCTGCGGGCGAAGTGGTCGCGAACGCGTCCGGCGTGCCGTGGGACGACTTCGTGCGCGACCGCATCTTCGTGCCGCTGAACATGACGCGCACGGTCACGTCCGACGAAGCGTGGAACGCGTCGACCGATCGCGCGACCGGCTATCGCTTCGACGCGAAGACGAATCGCATCTGGCCGCAGCCGCCCATCGAGACGAAGACCCTCGGCGCCGGCGGCGCGATCAAGTCGTCCGCGCGCGACATGGCCAACTGGATCCGCTTCCAGCTCGCGAACGGCGCGTTCGAGCTCCGCCAGCTCATCGACCCGGCCATGCTCGAGGAGACCAGACAGCCGCACACCGTCATCCGCATCGAGAGCTCGACGCGCGACTCCCATCCGGAGACCAACGTGATGTCGTACGCGATGGGCTGGGTGGTGCAGGACTATCGTGGCGAGCAGGTGATCTCGCACTCGGGCGCACTGAACGGCTTCCGCACGCAGGTCGTGCTTCTCCCCCGCCGCGGGATCGGTTTCGTCATCCTCACCAACCTCGGACGAGGCACCGCACTCGTGGCCGCGCGCTACTCCCTCATCGATCTCCTGTCGACGAAGACGGGCCGCGACTGGAACGCGTACTACCAGATGATCGAGGCGAAGGAGACGGCGAAGGAGCAGAAGGAACGCGAAGAGCGCCTGGCGAAACGCATCCCCGACACCACCCCGACGCACGCGCTCGACAAGTACGCAGGCGAGTACGAGAACGCGGCATACGGCACGGCGAAGATCACCAGCGTGGGCGGAGAGCTCGTGTTCGCGTGGAGCCGCATGACCATCCCGCTCACACACGTGCACTACGACGTGTTCCACGCCGAGTCCGAGGCCGACTGGGTCGACGAGGACGTGACGTTCGAGCTGAGTCCGGAACGCGAGATCAGGGCGCTGCGGGTGTTCGGGGAGACGTTTCAGCGGCGTACGCCACCATCGCGTCAATGATGCGATTCGCGACGCTGCTCTCCCCGATGTGGTGATTCGCGACCGCGCAGAAGTAGCGATAGCTGCCGTCCGGCATGGCGATGATGCCGCTCAGCGCGTTCACGCCGTTGATCGTGCCCGTCTTGCCGCGGAACCGCGCTTCGAGCGGGATCAGACGGCGGCGCAGCGTGCCCTCGTTGTTCGGTTGCGCGAGGATGGGCCACCACGTCGCACGGCGTGACGGATCGTTCATCCAGCGGAGAATCCGGATCGTGGCTTCCGGCGTGACGAAATCGTCCGGCGAGAGTCCCGAGCCGTCGGCGAACTGAAACGCGTTCGCGTCGATGCGAGTCTCGCGCAGGAGGAACGCGCGTTCCATCGCAAACGCAGTGTCGTACGAACCGTCGCCGATGCGCTTGAGGAGCATCTCGGCGTAAAGGTTGTGACTGTTCTTGAGCACCGCGTGCAGCAGGTGCGCGATGAACGGCGACGGCAATGCGAGCAGGCGCTCGCCCCACGCCCGCCGCTCCG
>Ga0196958_10000612_pt1 | contig 11680 bp, 14 predicted proteins | sample S1v_10metaG_FD_148654 | JGI IMG/M metagenome (GOLD analysis project Ga0196958, IMG submission 148654) | Soil microbial communities from Anza Borrego desert, Southern California, United States - S1+v_10 | ecosystem: Environmental > Terrestrial > Soil > Desert | place: USA: California | collected...
TGGCAGGTGCGGATGATGCGGTCCAGAGCCGGCGGCGCTGCGGGCTGGCTCTCCATGATCGAAGGGGGCTGCGTCGTGAGAATCGCGGCGATGAGACTGGCCTTCGACCGCGCCGGAAAGGCGGGGCGGCCGGTGGCCATCTCGTAGAGCACCGCGCCGGCGGCAAAGATGTCGGTTCGCGCGTTGACGTCGCGCCCTTCGAGTTGCTCGGGCGCCATGTACTGGAAGGTCCCGAGGATCGTTCCTTCCTCGGTGAGCGGTTTCTTCTCCGTCGTCGACACCGACGGCGAGATCGGAGTGCCGACGTCGGCTTCCTTCGCCAGTCCGAAGTCGAGCAGCTTCGCGCCGCCGCGCGTGAGCATGATGTTGCCCGGCTTGAGATCGCGATGAACGATCCCCGCCCTGTGGGCACGCTCGAGTGCATCCGCGATCTCGATGCCGTAGCGGAGAACCTGATCGATCGCGAGCGGACCTCTCTCGAGCCGCTCCGCCAGCGTCTCTCCCTCGAGGTACTCCATGACGAGGTAGTCGATGCCGTCCTCGCTTCCGACGTCGTAGAGCGTGCAGATGTGCGGATGCGCAAACTGCGAGATCGTTTTCGCCTCGCGCTCGAAGCGGAGCTTCACTTCCGCATTGCGGGCGAACTCCGACGGGAGCACCTTGACGGCGACACTCCGGTCGAGCCGGGTATCGCGCGCCTTGAAAACCTCGCCCATCCCGCCTCCGCCGATGCGCGAGACGATCTCGTACGGACCAAGACGGTTACCAGGGCCGAGCATGCGTTCGGAATTGCGCATTATGCCGGATGGCACCGTGCCTGACGGCGCTCACGCCTCAAAGGCGGCGCGCACGCTCCAGCGCCCGCCCCAGCGCCTCGGTGGCCACGCGGATCTGCCGCGGCGTGACCGCGCCGTATCCGAGGACGAGCGCGTCCGGCAACTTCACCTCGCCGCAGAACGCCGACAGCGCCGCGGCCTCGAGATTCTCCGCGGCCGCCTCACGCGAGGCCGCGACGTCGTCGATCGCCTCCAGCCACGCCAGCGAATGCATCCCCGCGTCCGTCGGCTCGACGACGGCCAGGCCGGCGAGATGCTTCGCCGCGCTCTCGACCAGCGCCTCCTGCCGCTCGCGATACGCGGCACGCATCCGCCGGATGTGCCGCTCGAAGTGACCGAGCTCGATGAAGTCCGCCACTACGAGCTGGTCCACCGCTGACAGAGTCCGGCCGGCGAGCGCCCGCGCGCGCAGGAACGTCTCCGCGACCGACGGCGGCACGATGACGTAGCCGAGCCGCAACGCCGGAAACAGCGATTTGCTGAACGAGCCGAGATAGATGACCCGCCCATCGCTATCCATCCCCTGGATCGCCGGCACCGGCGCGGTGCGATGGCGATACTCGCCGTCGTAGTCGTCCTCGACAATCCAGGCGTCGCTGCGCCGCGCCGCTTCGAGCAGTTGTATCCGCCGCGCTACCGACATCATCATGCCGAGGGGAAACTGATGCGACGGCGTGACGTAGATCAGGCGCGGCGTCGGCGATTTCGCGAGTCCCGCGGCGACGTCGATCCCCTCCGCGTCCACCGGCACGAGCACGACCTGCGCAACGGTCGCCGCAAGCGCGGCGCGCCCGGGCGGATACGCGGGATCCTCGAACCAGATGCTCTCTCCCGGCTCGACCAGCGCGCGGCAGATCATCTCGAGACTGTGCTGGAGGCCGTTCGTGACGAAGACCTGCGCCGCCTCGCACGCCACGCCGCGCGCCGCGCCGACGTACTGCGCGATGGCGGCGCGCAGCCGCACGTGACCGGCCGCGTCGCCGTACCCGAGCGAATCGAGCAGCTCCGGCCCGTTCCGCGACCATTGCCTGGCGATGAGCCTCGTCCAGAGCTGGATGGGAAAGAGGTCGAGCGCCGGCAGCGCCGGCTCGAACGCGCGGCGCTTGTCGGCCGTGGTCATCACGGTCTGCGGAAGCGTGCGACGAGCTGCTGCGCACCGGCACGCGCCGTGGGCTTCCGGCTGCGCCGCCGACACGCCGTCCGATCGCGAGGCGGGGGGAACTTGGTGTCGCCGAGCTCGAACTGCACTTTGTCCGGCGTGAGTCCGAGAAACTCCGCGGCGATCATGGTCATGACCGTATAGGTGCCGGGGCCGATGTCGCTGGTCGCGCTGGCGACGTGCGCGGTGCCGTCGGCGCGGTAGGTGATCTTCGCGCTCGCCGGCGCCTGGAATGCGCCCCAGACGCCCGTGGCCGTGCCCCAGCCGACGAGCAGGCGGCCGTCGCGCATGGAGCGCGGCTCGTACTTGCGTTGGCTCCAGCCGAATTTCTCCGCGCCGAGGCGCGGCAGAGCCGACGCTGGCGGTGGTCAGCGACCCGCCCTGCGCCGGCGAGCGGGAGCGGCCCTCGCCGTCACCGCGCGGCTTCTCTCGTTCGCCAACCGCGATCCGAACTCTCCGTTCCGCGGCGTGATCATCGACGACGTCGAAATGCTCGACGGCCGTCTGCGCCACAAGAGCGATCCTGCGCGCTCGCTCAGCATCGCCGACATCATGCGCCGCCACGACCTGACCGAGATCACCGAAACCCACGAGTCGCGTCCCTCGCCCGAACGTGCGAAATACGCGAGCCTTGCCCACGGCGCGCAGTTCGTCGAGGTCAAAGTCGATCCCGATCTCGGCCACGTGCGCGTCACCCGCGCCATCGAAGTCACGGCCTGCGGAAAGATCCTCAATCCCAAAGCCTCGCACAGCCAGGAAATCGGCGGCGTCGTCTGGCGCATCGGCATGGCGTTGCAGGAAGCAACGGAGATCGATCACCGCTTCGGTCGCATCATGAACCCCGACCTGCAGCACTACCACGTCCCCGTCAACGCCGACATCCACGCCATCGAGACGCTGTTCGTCGAGGAGGAGGACCGGATCATCAACCCCCTCGGCGTCAAGGGCATGGGGGAGCTGGGGATGGTGGGCATTCCCGCGGCCATCGCGAATGCGGTGTTTCATGCGACGGGGAAGCGGGTGAGGGATCTGCCGATTACGCCGGAGAAGGTGTTGTAGAAGGGGGTCGCACTCGCGGCGAGGGCGACCGCCTTTTGCGCCAGCTACTGACACCGCGGCTCAAAAGTACGACGCGAGCCCGAAAGCCTGAAGCTTGTTCGCCAGCTTCCGATCGAACGTCGCCACGACGTCGTAGCGGTTCGTCGTTGCGAGCGCAATCACGACCGCGTCCGTGAGGCCGGATAGGCGATCCGGCCAGATCTTGAGAATTCGCTTCCACGGGCAATCGTCGACGATCTGCATTCCGGGGAACGCGGCCACGGCATCCACCACAGTTGCGAGCTGGCGCGGCGCCAGTTTGTATTGGCTCTGCAGGACGTACACGATCTCGAAGACGACGGACTGAGGGATGACTCCGCCGATCTTCCCCTCTTCAGCAGCAGCGAGCAGCTCGAGCGCCACGTCCTGCTGCGCCTTGTTTCGCTCGACGAAGAAGGACACGAAGACGTTGGCGTCAACGACTACGGTGCGCACGTCAGACGCGGCCTCGCGTCTTGCGTGCTTCGGCAACCGCCGTGAGCGCGTCCGGGCCTTCCTTGATGAAGCCCTGCAGCTCGTAGAGCGCAGGGCGATCCGTCGTGATCGCGACCTTGCCGCCGCGGACTTCCCAGCGCAGCTTCGCGCCCGGCTCCAGGTCGAGCGCTTCGCGCACTTCCTTCGGTACGGTCGTCTGCCCCTTGCTGGTCATGGTCGAGACGGGCATCGTCAGCTCTCCTTACGTATCGTACCGCATGTAAGGAGCGCGAGGCGCATTCGTCATCGTTCAAGAACTGCTCGCCGCCGAAGCAACTAAGCGCGATGCGCGCGCCGCGACCTTCGGGTTGGCGGCGGGGGATCGGCGTGCTTCGGATGAACGAATTGTACTTCGCGGGTAGGGCGACGGCCGCGTTCGAGCGTCGCGACCGCTGCCGACGCATTGTCGGGACGAATGCCCCGGCGCTCGCCGTCACCGCGCGGCCTCTCTCGTTCGCCAACCGCGATCCGAATTCGCCGTTCCGCGGCGTGATCATCGACGACGTCGAAATGCTTGACGGCCGTCTGCGCCACAAGAGCGATCCCGGCCGCTCGCTCAGCATCGCCGACATCATGCGCCGCCACGACCTGACCGAGATCACCGAAACTCACGAGGCCCGCCCCTCGCCCGAACGTCAGAAGTACGCCAGCCTCGCCCACGGCGCACAGTTCGTCGAGGTCAAAATCGATCCCGACCTCGGCTACGTCCGCGTCACCCGCGCCATCGAAGTCACCGCCTGCGGCAAGATCCTCAATTCCAAAGCCTCACACAGCCAGGAAATCGGCGGCGTCGTCTGGGGCATCGGCATGGCCCTGCAGGAAGCCACCGAGATCGACCACCGCTTCGGCCGCATCATCAATCCCGACCTCCAGCACTATCACGTCCCCGTCAACGCCGGCATCCACGCCATCGAGACGCTGTTCGTCGAGGAGGAGCACCGCATCATCAACCCCCTCGGCGTGAAGGGTATGGGCGAGCTGGGCATGGTGGGGATCCCCGCGGCGATCGCGAATGCGGTGTTTCATGCGACGGGGAAACGGATTCGGGAGTTGCCGATTACGGTGGAGAAGGTTTTGTGAGGGGGAGGCGAAGCGTTCAACCGGCGCCGTCCAGACGCGCACAGCGGGAGTGCAAATGCCGCGCTGCGGAGAACGCCGTCAACGGTGACGGGCACGTGGCCGCTGGCGCAGATCGGCGCAGGCAGCTCGATAGAATCACACCCTGCCGTCTGGTGCGATGGGGCCGCACGCCAGAGGTCCTGGATCACAATTCCGACTCTCCTGAATCGGTGACATACGGCGAGCATGCGTGCGCCCTCACGCGGCGCGAGGGATCAACTGCTTCGACGCAGTTTCACGTCGGTACGGCTGCGCGCGTGGCAACTTTCTTCTTGCTTCCAGGAACGTTGGGGTAGGGAAAATTGCTCTAGCGTCACTCCCATGGAACAGATGGGTCCTAAAATTCGAGACTGGCTGCGCGCTATGAACGGCGCGGATGCGCGACGCATTGTTCTCCGCAATCTCGCCTTCGATATCGTGAATCAGCGGGTCGACAGAAGTATCCTCAGGGCCTTCTTCGAGTACATCGAAGAGTATTGGCCGCTTACCAAGCCGCGACCTTCGGCGGAAGTGATGGTGAAGCGTTTCGCCCGAACCGAGCCGCCCCGGCGCGTATGTTGCGGCGTTCCGCGGCCGCAGGATGTCGCGTATTGCTCGCGCGTCATGGACGCGCGAGCACTTTTCCATTTCCACATCTGGCCGGAGAGTGCTGGCACCACGATCGAGTATGAGGTCTCTACCGACGAGATCGAGAGAATCACGTTGTTTGGCGTGGGACCGGCGGCCCGCGGAGAGTTGCGGTCGGAGCTACCGATGGCTTGGGTCACTCAAACCGACGAAGTGACCAAGCTTCGCGAAGAGTACGGAGCAATCAAGAACTCCGACGATGCGTTCGCTACCATGCTTCGCGACGCGTTGGGCCTCTACCACCTCATTCGCAACGAGGAACTGGTGGAGGTCGTCTATCCTGAGAACCGAACACAGGGGTTCAGACTCGCGCCACCGACGTTCCTTGAAGGCCTCGATCTGGTGTTTCAATCGGCCGACGGCGGCGGCGGATGGGGACGGACGCTGCCGCTCGCAGGCGACGTTAGCCTACCTGAGGCGGTGCATGAGCCGATTCCGTTTGGCGGCACGTTCACCGTGAGGATGGTAGGGCGACCGTACGCGACGAGGGTGAATTTTGATTGGGGAATCGTGGCTGGCACCGCAGATCTCCTTCCTGAACTCGAGAGACTCATCGATGACATTCTCGAACGAGACGAATAATCAGTTTTTCGAAGCGGGCGATGAATCAACATTCGCTGAGTGGCTGCTGGCTGGCGCAGTCAGCGGCGACTACGCTCCCGTCGAGTTTTTAACGGAGCCCTCCATCCCCTCGCAGATTCAACACGCCGTCGCCGAGCAGCCGGTCCTGGTGCAACTCGCGTTCAAGCGAGCGGTCGCCACGGCCGTTTCCGACTGGATGTATGGGTTCCATCCACTCGCAGCGCTCCGTCTTCTAGCTCTCGTGGCAGCGTATCTGCGCATCACGGATCTCGTGCCGCATTTCGCTTACATCGCGCGATCACGGCTAATTCCTGATATTCGCCGCAAACGCCAGGACATTAGCGATCTATCCGAGACGGTCGGCGTTCTGCTCGCGGTGATCACGGGCTTCGCACCTAACCCAAAAGCAATCGTCGCGGCAGAAGCCCTCTACTATGACGACTTGGTGCCGAGCCGCTACCTAGCGATCCTTCTCAACGCGCTCTGCCGCGCGAAACCCGAAGAATATCCGCACTATCTTCCGCGGCTGCTGCGCAAAATCGAGGAGAACAGGACTGTCTTTCACGTTCCCATGATCCTCGATCGATTGGTGCAGACGATCACACCATCGGTTTTCGCCGACCACTTCTACAAACTTGAGCTCGACCTCAAGCCCCTACTCGCGAAGCTATTCGATGAGCACCCGAACACACGCGTCCGGCTTATTGCGAACCAGGACACCTACAGCCTCATCACAACCTTCACCGGGAATATGCCGTCGGTCTGGGAGTGCAAGCTGCCGGGCAAGAACATCACTCAGGCCGAAATGTCAGCAGTGTACGATCCACTCTTCGAGAGCACGGGCACGGACGACGTTCTCAACGAACTCAAAGCGCTGATGAGCATGGGCACTCTCCAGCCCCTTATGGGGGCGCCATGAGCCGCGACATCGCTCTGGAGACGCTTCGTCGTCATGTCAGCGCGTGCAGGCTGCTCGATCGCGACATAACCTCGGTCCTCGCGCACCTCCAGCATCCCCGCCGGCACCGCACCAGCTACGCGGTTGATTTCTCGGAGATCTACTCGCTACTGTTTCCTGAAAAGACGGCCGATGAGATGCGCGTCTTCGACGACGATGACCCGAATGTCGAGCGCCTCGTACAGTTTGACGCTCTGCAGGCGATCTTCTTCGACAAGGTTGCGCCTCCGATACTGCTGGCCCCGTACGCGCTCGAGTTCCGCTCGCTCATCAGCCGTATCCGCGCCGGGCTGCTCGACGACACGGTCGTGCAGGCACAAAAGGCTGTGCGGCAGATTGAGAGCGCGATGGCGCTGCCAGAAGTCCAGGAGCTCACCACACTCATTCAGCAGGACCTGAACAGTCCTGCTGACGATCAGGAGATGGAGGCGCAGATCCATCGCGCTTGGGAGGTTTTCCAGACACACGCCAGCGCGATCCTGCTTCTGACGCAGGACAATTCCCTTGAACCGTTGCGCCGGGTCATGCATCTCATCGAGAGCGGCCGCTTCGTTGATGCGCCGCGTCTTTCAAATGCGGAGATCAAGCCGGACGAATGGGTGCGCGACCGCTGGTTCGGCAAGCTCCTTTCTGTGCGAGGACGCGAGAAGGCCGGAGCGAGTTACGTGGATGCCACCGCGATGGCCATGCTTCATGCGATGAACCGGGAACTCGGCGAGAGCGAGGGATCGCGGATCGTGATCACGTCCCGCAGCAGCGCGATGCACTCGGTCTTCGAGGCCGAGTACCGTGATGGGTTGTGGAACGATGCCGGAGGTTATGTCCTCCGTCATCCTCGTACGTTTGCGGCGCTCTATCGGCGATTTGCGAACGAGGAGGAACTGCGCGTCGACCTCACCTTGCGGCAACTGGCACACCAGGACTTCTTACGCGCCGCGGAACCACGAGTCCGACACGATGAGCCGCTTGCGCCAGATGAGGCGGACTTCTTCCTCGCGAGGATCTCGGCTATTCGCGCGGCGTGGCACCAAACCGAGACGCTGGCGTCGACTGGCCTGATCGAGACGGCCCAGCTAACGCGGACGAAAGTTCAGACAAAACGAGAGCAGCTCGTCCTCGCGCTCAAGATCTTGATGAACCGGGAGGCGTTCGAAGAGCTTGTCTCCCGCCGTGTCTCGGAATTGCTTGTCGGCATCGAGCGCCAACACGACCGCCTCAACTTTGCGCTGCAGACCGGCACGGGCGACACGACTGACGACGCGACTCTGAAGGTTCAGCCGCACACGTACGATGACAAGGTGGTCCTCCGCAGTACGCGCTATTGGCTTCCGTACACGCTCCAGTTCACGTCCGAGGAGTTGAAGTCATGGGCGGATTCGCTGAGCAGCAGTTGCGAAGTCACGTGGGACAAAGCGGGGCTCGTCTTAGACAAAGGCCTGCGCAACGACGCCGATTACGAGCGCCTGCTTGCGATGGCCTATCTGTTGGCTAATCTCGACAAATGGTCCGCTGCTGAACAGTTCTGCGAACGCGCCATTCTGCAGCCTCAGATTCACCTGCCGCGGAACGAAGGGCACTACTTCATCGCGGTCTGCATGCGCATGCATCAGGAATCGCCTGAGCGTTACCACGAAGCGCTCGTGCACCTTGACATCGCTCAGAATACGAAACGCGCGTGGCGCAAGGAACCGGGGTACGAAGATCCCCGCTATCTGACGGAGAGGGGGACACAGATCTACCACTGGAACATTGACGCGTCGCGGCACAGCCAAGAACACTGGAAGAATCGAAGACCGCCGCGGATGGTGGAAGCTCGGAAATCTTGGGAAAAAGCGCTCAGCCTCGTCCGGAACGACCGCGGTCTTACGGCACAATTGCACAACAATCTCTGCTTCTACTACAGCGAGATCGGCCCATTTGAGGAGCAGAAGGTGCGCTACCATCTTAACCAACTCGTTTTCACGCAGACAGAGATGCAACCGGACTCGAGCAAGTGGAACCCGCTTGTCCTCGACACCGTCGCAATGGCGCGCCTTCGTCTTCATGCCATCCGTCCCGATATTGAGCGGCTGCGCCAAGTCGCGGCGCACCTTCGCAACGCAATGATCCATACCGATCTTCTGCCTAAGCAGCGCCAGACGCTTGAGGACAACCTCGAGAAGATCGAAAAGGCACTTGACCAAGGCCACGGCCGGACGGCGGCAGCTAACCCGGCCTGATCACTCACAACGGGTCAGCGCAGGCCGAGGTGTTGATGCGGAACCGACCCGACCCGACCGCCGTGTGTTTGCACACGCCGGATAAGTTGCTGAGAGGGAGGCCTCCAACTAGGACTTAGTTTGCTACGATGCTGCCATGGCAGCACGCCCGTCATGGATCAACCGAGCGGGGCGCGGCGTTAAGCGTCATCCTTGGCGGTTTCTGATCGCGGTTGGCGTGGCGCTTGCGGCGCTCTGGGGACCAACGGAGCCGATCGCCGCGACGTATCCGACGCTTACGAAGCCGACTCTGTTATTCGTCCTGCTGGCTTTGGCGATCACGATCGCCGCTGCGCGGGTGGCGGCGGCCGTTGATATCGGCCTACGATGGGGCTCAACTCGTATCCGTATCTCGGTGGGAGATCTGTTCGACCACCCGGGCCCGATTGCCGTGCCGGCGGATGATCTGTTCTTGGTCGCTCATTCCAAGCTTGTCACGACGCGATCACTGATCGGGCAATTAGGACACCGGACCTATGGCGGCAACGTCAGCCTGTTAGCACAACGCCTGGCGGCGGCGCTGAAGGGCGTCCGCGGGGATCGCGAGAATGCTGCGCCAGTCGGCAACAGCGTACGGTATCCGGTTGGAACCACCGTGGTTTTGGAAGAGCCTTCCAAGAAGGTGTTCGTGACAGCCTTTTGTTCGGTGGACCTAAGTACACAAACCGGCACCGCTACTACGCAGGACGTTCTTGTCGCTCTGAACAGCCTGTGGGGAACTATTGGGCAGCATCGTAGTGGTGAGCCGGTCGCCGTGCCGCTCTTTGGCAGCGGGCAGTCAGGTTGTGGACTTTCCCCATCCGCGCTTCTTCATCTGCAACTGTTGTCATTGGCCGCTTACACGCGCGAGCATGTGCTTCCGGACCCGATTCACATCGTTTTGCCGCCGAGCATGTTGACGGAGATCAACTTGGCCGCTATGCGCGAAGTATGGAGCGATGGTGGAATGAATCAATAGCAACGTAAGCCATAGCTCCGCGCTGACAGGTCGCTGAGTCATGCGCGGTCCTGTAACGAGCGTCAACTGATGCTCTGATGCAGCAACAGATCCAAGCCGGAGCCCGGCATCAAGCCCGACAGCTTTTGATACGTCTCCAGCGCCTGCACTTCCGTCATGCTCGCGATTAGATCCACCACCAGACGCGTACGCGAGCTGTCACCGTCGAGCTCTTCCGCGCGCAAGGAGCTGATCGCGAGTTGACAGCGGAAACACATTTGGTTCCTTCTCTTCCGCTGCCTCGCGGAACGTGTCGAACAGCCACCGAATCAGTCGTTTCTGTCCCCACTGCTGAGTCGCCAGCGCGGGGTTACGGATGACGTACACCCAGGCGAGCTCTTTGAGCAGATTCACTTCCTGCTCGATCTCGGGGTCGATCGTGACGGCGCGGGGCTCGGTCGTCGTCGGCTGCCGCAGCTTGATGGCATCGACGTAACGGCCGATCAGCGCGGACGTGAACGCACGCAGCACCGCGCGCTGCCGCCGCGCCCGAGTCAGGTCTGCCGAGAACCGGTGGCCCTCGTTTTTCGATCGAGGACGCCGACGAGATCAGTGACGTTGCAGTCGAGTGCGTCAGCGAGGCGCGCGACGGTGGTGAGTGTCGGCACCTTGATGCCGCGCTCCAAGTCGCTGATGTTCGAGGCACTCGTTCCAACGCGGTCGGCGATCTCCGGCTGAGTCAAACCACGCTCGATGCGCAACTCTCTCAGTCGGGCGCCGAAAAGCGGCCCTTCGTTGCCGAGTTTCGGCTGCTCCGACGACGGCTTCTCTTGACTTTTCGTCGTTCGCGACATATGCTTTTGCATACGCTCAGGAGGTCACGTAATGAACGAAATCACCCGCAACCGCATCCGCCACATCTTCCTCTCGCCCCGCCCCAACGTTCCGCTCATGCCGGCGGCGGACCTGCTCGGGATGACGCTCAAGGAACTGAAACGGGAGATCGACAGCGGGGCGATTGTAGCGGTTTCGACGAGGCTCGGGCAGCGGGTGACGCGGGAGGAGTTGATGGCGGCGGCGATGCGGGTGTGGGAGCAGTCGGCGATCGAGGAGGCCCTTGGCGAGGATGCGGCGGCGGTGTTGCCGGAGGCGATTCGGCTGGTCGAGTTGCGGGCGCGCGTGCCGCGGTATCAGCGCGACATGCTGCGCTATCTGGCGGAGCGGGATCGGACGACGGTGGATGAGGTATTGACGCGCGAGCTCGAGGACGTCGCGTGTGCGCACGCCGAGGAGCTGGCGGCGGCCGTGCCGGGGTTCGACATGGCGATGGTCTGGCCGGAGAGCGCGGCTGACGGTGCGCGGTGATGAGCGCGGTCCACAACTGACGGCTAAGCAGAATGCTCTGGCGTCGCCAACGGATCGGAAACGACCGGGGGCCTCCGGCGGCCGGGCCGCGGGCCCGGACCCGCTGGTTGGCCTAGCCTCCGCGACACAGCGTCACGAACTTGGAAGGCAATGTCGCGGAGGCTAGGCCAACCAATGGGGTCTGGGGCCCATGGCCCCAGCCGCCGGAGGGTGTGCCCGGCATGGGCGACTACTAGGAGGTGAGAGTCCTCTACGGACCTTGGTGAC
>Ga0196958_10000613_pt1 | contig 11680 bp, 7 predicted proteins | sample S1v_10metaG_FD_148654 | JGI IMG/M metagenome (GOLD analysis project Ga0196958, IMG submission 148654) | Soil microbial communities from Anza Borrego desert, Southern California, United States - S1+v_10 | ecosystem: Environmental > Terrestrial > Soil > Desert | place: USA: California | collected...
CCACCAGCGACGCCCCCGAGAAGGTCACCCTGCTCATGTGCGGGGTCAGTCTCCGGACGCCGGTCACCTTCGCCTCGATGTAGCTCATTAGGCGAGGCTACCTAAAAGAGAGCATCGAGACCGGCGTCGTCGCCGGGATCACGCTGCCACCGGTATTTTCGCAGGTCGACGCGCTGGCCGTCGGCCAGGACGCCCTCCGCGCGCAGCTTTTCCAGCTGCTCGTGGAGCAGATGTGGAGCGGGGGTCCCGTCGGCCCGCAGAATGCGGTGCCAAGGCAGGTCCTGGCCGTCCTCGCCGAGGATCCGCCCGATCAGCCTGGGGGACGGAGCTCCCGAAACCGACGCTATATCCCCATAAGTCGCGACCGAGCCGGCGGGCACGCTCGCGATGACCTCGCGCACCCGCTCGTGCAGTTCGTCATCCATGGGACCACTTTGCCGTGCCGCTGCGAAGTTGTGTCGGCGGGGCGTGGTTCCATCGTGGGCGTGAACGGGCGGCGAACAGCGGCAGGAACCGACGCGCGGCTGGTCCGCACGCCGGTCACCGGCACGCCCACGTTCCAGTGGGATTCCGGCGCCCGGCGCCTGCTGGCCGCCCCGGACGGCTTCCGCCGGGTCCTCGGCGGCCCTGGCACGGGCAAGACGGCGTTGCTGGCGTCGGCGGCTTCGCGGCGTATCGCGGAGGGAGTGGATCCGGAGAGTGTGCTGATCCTGACCACCTCTCGCAAGGCGGCCGAAGTCCTGCGCGCCGACATCACCCATCGGCTCACCACCGATCCGGAAGAGGATCCGCTGCCGCGCACGATCCGCGAGCCGCTCGTGCGCACGGTGCACTCGTACGCGTACGCGCTGTTGCGGATGGAGGCGCAGGCCGACGAACTCCCGCCGCCCCGCCTGCTGGCCGGAGCGGAGCAGGACGTCGTCGTCCGCGACCTGCTCGCCGGCGACATCGAAGCGGGCGCGCTCGACTGGCCCGAACGGCTGCGGCCCGCGCTGAACGTGCCCGGTTTCGCCGAGGAACTGCGAGACCTTCTGCTCCGTGCCGCCGAACGCGGGCTCGGTCCGGAGGACCTGGTCGAACTCGGCAGGCGGCGCGGCCGCGACGAATGGATCGCGGCGGGACGCTTCTGGAGCCAGTACGAAGAGGTCACGCTGCTCCAGGGCGCGGGCGGCAACGCGCTCGGTGTCGCGAGCGCGCCCGCGCTGGACGCGGCGGAGCTCGTCACGTCCGCGCTGCTCGCGCTGGAGGACGATCCCGAACTGCGCGAACGCGAGCAGCGCCGCGTCCGGCACCTGTTCGTCGACGACGCCCAGCATCTCGACCCGTTGCAGACCCAGCTCATCCGTCTCATCGGGCACGCCGCCGACGAATTCGTCGTCGCGGGCGACCCCGATCAGTCCGTGTTCTCCTTCCGTGGCGCGGATCCGCGGCTGTTCGTCGACGCGGACGAGGACGGTGAACGCACGGTCCTGCTGACCACCGCGCACCGGCTCGCCCCGGTGATCCGCACGGCCGTCACGAAACTAGGCTCCGTGCTGCCCGGCTCGTCGCCGCAGCGCAAACTCGTCGACGCGCCGGACGCCGAGGGCGGCGCGGTCCGCGTCCGCCTGATGCCGACCCCGGCCGCCGAGGCGAGCTGGATCGCCGATCAGCTCCGCCGCGCACATCTCGTCGACGGCGTGCCGTGGTCGGAGATGGCGGTGCTCGTCCGGTCGCCCGCCCGCACTTTTCTCGTCCTGCAACGCGCGTTGCGGGCAGCCGGGGTGCCGATCGGTTCGGCCACCGAGGAACTGCCGCTCGCGAAGCAGCCCGCCGTCCGTCCTCTGCTGGCGATGCTGCGGCTCGCCGCGGATCCGGACCTGCTCGACGTCGACCTCGCGGAGATGCTGTTGTCCTCGCCGCTGGGCGGCGCGGATCCGCTCGCCCTGCGGCGGCTGCGTCGCGGCTTGCGCAGGCTGGAACTCGCCGGAGGCGGACAGCGGTCCAGCGACGAACTGCTGGTGGAAGCCTTACGTACCAACGATGTCCTCACCGGTCTCGCCGAGGTGGAGTCGCTGCCGATGCGCCGGGTCGGCGGCCTGCTGCACGCCGCGCACCAGGCGGTGGTGCGCGGCGACGGCGTCGAGCAGGTGCTGTGGGATCTGTGGCAGGCCAGTGGTCTGGAGCAGCGCCTCCTTCGGTTGGTCGATCGCGGCGGTTCGCTCGGCTCGCAGGCGGACCGGGATCTCGACGCGATCGTCGCCCTCTTCGACGCGGCCGGTCGCTATGTCGACAGATTGCCGAAGGCGAGTGTCGCCTCGTTCGCGGATTACCTGTCCTCGCAGAACATCGCGGGGGGCACCTTGGCGCCCGCGGCCATGAAGAGCGAAGGCGTCTCGCTGCTGACAGCGCACGCGGCGGCCGGTCGCGAATGGACGGTCGTGTCCGTCGCCGGTGTCCAGGAGGGCAGCTGGCCGGATCTGCGGTTGCGCGGTTCCGTGCTCGGGGTGGAGCGGCTGGTCGACCTCATGTCCGGCGTCGACGACGAGAAGGTGTCCGCCACCGCGCCGATCCTCGCCGAAGAGCGGCGGCTGTTCTACCTCGCCGCGAGCCGCGCGCGAAAGACGCTGCTGGTCAGCGCGGTCGCGGGGGAGGACGAGCAGCCCTCGCGGTTCATCGACGACCTCGAGGAGAACGGCGCGGACGACGGCGGCCTCGATTCGCGGATGAAGCCGGCCGGACGTTCGCTGGTGCTCGCTGAACTCGTCGGGGAACTGCGCGAGGTGGTCTGCGATGAATCGAGCGAGCCGGAAAGGCGGCAGCGGGCGGCGCGTCAGCTCGCCAAACTGGCCGCGGCCGGGGTGCCGGGCGCACATCCGGGGACCTGGTACGGCCTGCTGGAACCCTCCACCGGCGAACCCGTGCACGGGCCGGGCGACCTCATCCGCATCTCCCCGTCCACAGTGGAGGTTCTGGTCAAATGCCCGTTGCGGTGGCTGATCGAGCGCCACGGCGGCAGCGACCCGGCGCAACTCGCCGCCGTCACGGGCACCCTGGTGCACGGCCTCGCGCAGGCCGTCGCTGGTGGCAGCAGCGACGAACAGATCCGCGCCGCCCTCGACGAAGCGTGGGTGCGGGTCGACGCGGGAGCCCCGTGGTTTTCGCGCCGCGAGCGCTCGCGGGTCGAGCAGATGTTGCGCAATTTCATCTCCTGGCTGGAATCCAGCCGTAGGGAGCTGATCGAAGCCGGGGTCGAGCAGGACATCGAGGTCGAACTGCCGGTCGGCGACAGCGACACCGATGGCGTTCGTGTGCTCCTGCGGGGCCGCGTCGACCGCGTGGAGATGGACAAGGACGGCCGCCCGGTCGTCATCGACATCAAGACCGGCAAGGTCCCGATCTCCGCCGCCGACGCCGAACAGCATCCGCAGCTCGCCGCGTACCAGCTCGCCGTGCTGCTCGGCGCGATCGAGGGCGGTTCGAAACCCGGTGGCGCGCGGCTGGTCTACGTCGCGAAATCCAACAACAAGACCGGATCCACCCAGCGTGAGCAGGCGCCGCTGGACTCCGACGGCGGGAAACAGTGGCTCGAACTGGTGCGTTCGGCGGCCGGATCCGCCGCGGGCCCGGAGTACGGTGTCACCGAGAACCCGGACTGTGATCGGTGTCCGGCAAGGGGTTGCTGTCCGCTGCGGCCCGAGGGCAGGCAGGTGACCGGGCCTTGATTTCCGCACTCCAGCGCCGTCAGGTCGAACCCGGTGAGATCGCCCGCGCGCTCGGCCTGCACAGCCCGACCGACGAGCAGGCCGAGGTCATCGCCGCGCCCATCGAACCGTCGCTGGTGGTCGCCGGGGCGGGCGCGGGCAAGACCGAGACGATGGCCGCGCGCGTGGTGTGGCTGGTGGCCAACAGCATCGTGCCGCCGGAACGCGTCCTCGGCCTGACCTTCACCCGCAAGGCCGCCCGCCAGCTCGGCGAACGCGTCCGCACCCGGCTGCGCCGCCTCGTCGGATCGGGGCTGCTCGACAGGATCGACCCGACCGGCGACCTGCGCATGACGGTGACGGCGGGGGAGCCGACGGTGCTCACCTATCACGCCTACGCCGGGCGACTGCTGTCCGAACACGGCCTGCGGCTGCCGGTCCAGCCCGGAGTCCGGCTGCTTTCGGAGACGTCTTCGTGGCAGTTCTCGCATCGTGTGGTGTCCACTTGGGACAACGACCTCGACACCGACCGCGTGCCCTCCACGGTGACGGCGCAGTTGCTGGCGCTGGCCGGGGAACTCGGTGAGCATCTGGTGGAAACCGAACGGCTCGCGGAGTACACGTCGTGGCTGTGCGAGGTCATCGAGAACGCGCCGCGGGCGAAGGGGCAGCGTGCGGCGCTGCCGCAGAAACTGGCCGAGGTCATGACGGCACAACGGTTCCGGCTCGCACTCCTGCCGTTGGTCGAGGCGTATCACGCGCGCAAGCGCGCCGAGGGCGCGCTCGATTTCGCCGACCAGATGTCCTTGGCCGCGCAGCTCGCCAGCAGTCATCCGGCGGTGGTCGCGGGTGAGCGGGAGCGCTACGGTGCCGTCCTGCTCGACGAGTACCAGGACACCGGACACGCCCAGCGGATCCTGCTGCGGTCGCTGTTCGGCGGTGTCGAGCATCCGCCGATGCCGGTGACGGCGGTGGGTGACCCGGCGCAGGCCATCTACGGCTGGCGCGGGGCGAGCGCGGCGAACCTGCCCCGGTTCACCACGGACTTCCCCCGCGACAACGGAGAACGGCTCGTCCCGGCCCTGGATTTCGGGTTGCTGACCAGTTTCCGCAACCCGCCCGAGGTGCTGGAACTCGCGAACGCCATCTCGGAACCGTTGCGGGAACGCGGTCTCGGTGTCGCGCGGCTGCGTGCGCTGGAGGGCGCGGGACCGGCCGACATCGCCGCCGCGTTGCTGCCGGACGTCCGCGCCGAACGCGAGTGGGTGGCCGACGCGGTGGCGAAGCGCTGGTTCGAAACCGTGGAGGAGACCGGGAAGCCGCCGACGGCGGCGGTTCTGGTGCGCCGCCGCGCCGACATGGCTCCGATCGCGGCGGAGATGCGGGCACGCGGGCTTCCGGTGGAGGTCGTCGGCCTCGGTGGTCTCCTCGACGAACCCGAGGTCGCGGACCTGGTCAGCACGTTGCGAGTGCTCGCCGACCCACTCGCGGGCAGTGCCGCCGCCCGGTTGCTGACCGGGGCGCGCTGGCGGATCGCGGCGGCCGACCTGGCCGCGTTGTGGCGCCGCGCGGGGGAACTGTCTTCGCCGGTGCCGCCTTCGGGGAAGTCCGAGGCGGACGAACCGGTACTGGTGACCGAACGGGTCGAACAGGCGGGGCTCGCCGACGCGATCGACGATCCCGGGACACCGGACCGGTATTCGTCCGAGGGGTACCGGCGGATCCGGAAGATCGGCGCCGAGCTTTCGGCGTTGCGGCGGCGGCTCGACCAGTCGCTGCCCGAACTGGTCGCCGACGTGGAACGCACCATGTTGCTCGACGTCGAATCGCTGGCCCGTCCGGGGCCCGCCGGGCGGGCGCATCTGGACGCTTTCGCCGACGTCGTCACGGATTTCGCCGAGACGTCGCCGACGGCCACTCTTTTGTCCTTTGTGGACTACCTCAACACCGCCGCGCACGCGGAGGACGGGCTCACTCCCGGTGAGGTGGAGGTCCTTCCGGATCGGGTCCAGGTGCTGACCGTGCATTCGGCCAAGGGGCTGGAATGGCGCATCGTCGCGATCCCGCATCTGGTGAAGGAGGTCTTTCCCGGACGGCGGCGTTCGTCGTCGTGGCTGCGGACGTCGACCTCGTTGCCCGCCGCGCTGCGCGGGGACTCGGAGGACCTGCCAAAACTGCGGATCCCCGAAGGCTCGGATCGCAAAGAAGTGCAGGAAGCCTTGGAGCTGCACGAAGAAGGCTTCGTCGCGCGGGAGGCGGACGAGGAGCGGCGGCTCTGCTACGTCGCGCTGACCCGCTCCGAGCACACGATGCTGATTTCCGGCCATTGGTGGAACGAGACCAGCGCGCGGCCGAAGGGACCATCGGAGTTCCTGTTCGAAATCGGCGAGGTGATGCGGGCGAACTCGGTCGGCCGGATCGAGCACTGGGCCGACGAGCCCGAGGCCGACGGAGACAACCCGCTGGTCGCCGACTCTCGCCGGTCGCGATGGCCGGTCGATCCGCTGTGGCCGCGGCGCGAAGGCGTCACCAACGGCGTCGATCTGGTGCTCGGGGCGATGGAAGACACGGAAAACGCCGAAAACGCCGAAGAAGAGGAAGAGGACGACCCGGACGGCTGGATCTCCGACACCAAGGTGCTGCTGGAGGAGCGTGCGCGAGCGCGGGACCGGGTGCAGCAGGTCGTCCTGCCGCCGCATCTTTCGGTGAGCCAGCTGGTCGAGCTGTCGGCCGACCCCGCCAAGCTGGCCAACCGGCTGCGGCGACCGCTTCCCGTGCGTCCGAACACCTACGCGCGCCGGGGGACGGCGTTCCACGGCTGGCTGGAGCAGCGGTTCGGCGGCGAACAACTGCTGGAGATCGACGACCTGCCCGGCGCGGCGGACGTCGACGAGGCCCCCGATTCCGAGCTGGAGACGTTGCAGACGGCGTTCGAGAAGAGCGAGTGGGCGCATCGGGTGCCGCACGCCGTCGAGGTCCCGTTTTCGGCGGACGTCGTGGGCGTGACGGTGCGCGGGCGGATGGACGCCGTGTTCGCCGACGCCGACGGCGGGTGGACCGTCGTCGACTGGAAGACCGGCGCGGTGCCGGAGAAGGACCGGCTCGCGCCGCTGGCCGTGCAGCTGGCGGCGTACCGGCTGGCGTGGGCGGCACTCAAGAAGGTGCCGGTCGAGAAGGTGCGGGCGGCGTTCCACTACGTGAAACACGACAAGACCGTCCGCCCGGCCGATCTGCTGGACGCCGAAGGCTTGCGACAGCTACTGCGGAGCATCCCGACGATCTAGCAATTCGTCATCTACTTGCGGGGAGTCAGGCGCGGTCGCGCACCTTCAGCGCCCAGGTCACCAGCGGAATCTGGAGCGGGACGCGGGCCCAGAAAGCCGCCCGCCAGTGTTTCGGTGCCTTTCGGCGGTCGGCGTCGACAGCCATCTTCACGTTCCCCGGCAGGACGATGACGAACAGCAGCGCGGCCGCGAGCCCGCCGAGCCGTCGTGTCTTCGGCGCGGCGATCGCGGCGGCGACGCCCAGCTCGGCCACGCCGGAGCCGTAGGTCCACGCACGGGGGGAGCCCGGGAGCTGCTTCGGGATGATGGCGTCGAAGGGCTTCGGCTGGACGAAGTGCAGCACACCGACCGCGCCGAGCACGCCGACGAGGAAATACGCGGGCCGCTGGGACGGCCTGGAATCCGAAGACATGCCTTGAGCTTCGCATACCGCGCTCAACGCGCGGATCTTCGGCTATCCTCCCGACCGTGAGTGTCGCGGACCAGGCCGGAGCCTGTGCATGAAGGTCCTCAAGCGTTTCCCGGTCCGGCTGAGCGACCGCCCGGACCACGAGCTCGTCGGCGTGATCCGGATGCCGGAGCTGACGGTCAGCCCGCTGCGGGCCATCTCCAAGCGGATCATCGGCGCGCTGCTGGCCCTGCTCGCGACCGTCCTGATCGTCTACCTCGACCGGGACGGCTACCGCGACGCCAACGGCGACGGGCTGACCTTCCTCGACAGCCTCTATTACGCGACCGTGTCGCTGTCGACGACGGGGTACGGTGACATCGCACCCGCGACGCCGTCCGCGCGGCTGGTGAACGTCCTGGTGATCACCCCGCTGCGGGTGCTTTTCCTCATCGTCCTGGTCGGTACCACCCTCGAAGTGCTCACCGAGCGCTCCCGTCAGGCTTTCAAGATCCAAAAGTGGAGGACGAAGGTGCGTGACCACACGGTCGTCGTCGGATTCGGCACGAAGGGCCGGTCGGCGGTCAACGCGCTGCTCGGGGACGAGAACGTCGAACCCGACCACATCGTCGTCGTCGACACCGACCAGCAGGCCCTCGAAGCGGCCACCTCGCTCGGCCTGGTGACCGTGCACGGTTCGGCCACCCGCGCCGACGTGCTGCGGGTCGCCGGTGTCCAGCGGGCCAAGGCCGTCGTCGTCGCCCCGAACCGGGACGACACCGCGGTGCTGGTCACGCTGACCGCGCGGGAGCTGGCGCCGAAGGCCCACATCGTGGCGTCGGTACGGGAGGCGGAGAACGTCCACCTGCTCAAGCAGTCGGGCGCGAACCAGGTCGTGGTGTCGAGCGAGACCGCCGGCCGCCTGCTCGGCATGGCGACGTCGACGCCGCTGGTGGTCGACATGGTCGAGGACCTGCTGACCCCCGAGTCCGGTCTCGCGATCGCCGAGCGCCCGGTGGAGCCGTCCGAAGAGGGCGGCTCGCCGCGGCATCTGCCGGACATCGTGCTGGGCGTCGTCCGCGACGGCGTCCTGTACCGCGTGGACGCCCCGCAGGCGGACGCGATCGAGCCGGGCGACAAGCTGCTGTACATCCGGAAGGTCACCTCGGCGGAGACGATCGAGCGGTAGCGGGGGACCTTTGCTCTCGCCCTGCTGGACAAGAGGGCTCCTCTGTTCTGCCGGTGGTGTCGCCTCCCGGGGCTCCTGGGCTTTGCCACCGGGTTCTGGGAGCATGGCGTTCGTGCGCAAGCGATCGGACCCCGCCAGAGGGCTCACCCCGGGGTGGAACTCCCTGGCCGTGGCGGCCGGTGCCGGCCTGCTGGTGATCGTCCTGGCCTGGTTCGCCGGGCCGGGGCTGTTCGGCATCACGAACGAGCCCCGCGGGACCACCGTGCAGGCGAAGGTCGTCGAGCCCGCGCCCTGCACGGGCGGCGGCGCGACCGAGAAGGTCGAGTTCGACTTCGGCGGCAACCCGATGGAGGGTTCGCTCAACGGCTGCGGGCACGGCAAGGGCGAACGCCTCGAGGTCGTCGTCCCGGACGGGGCTTCGGGAGACGGCGTCTCGGTGCACGCGGCCGACGCGACAGCGGGAGCCAGCGACGGGCGGCGGCCGGTCGGGATGGCGCTGCTGGTGTTCAGCTGCTTCGCCGGCGGGATGTACGTCTACCTGGTGGTGCGGGGGCCGCGGCGGCTCGCGGCGGCCTGACCCGCGGTCTCGCGCCGAAGCTCGCTTAGCCCGGCACGAAGGCGGAACTCGCGTGTTTGAGGCCGGAACTCGCGTGTTCGAAGGCGGAACTCGCGCCCCGCGTGTCATTCGCCCTCAATCACGCGTGATACGGCTCCAATCACGCGTGATACGGCTTCAGACACGCGTGGTACGGCTTCAGGCGCGGGTGTGACGCTGCGCGGAGGCCTTCGCGACCTCGCGAGCCGGTTGACCGGCCGGACCGGGCAAGCGGGAATCGCCGACGGCGCCGCCGTCCGGCGGCGGGCGGCACCCCCACCACCCGCGAAAGTCAGGAAACGGCGCTCGCCGGGGCCGAGAAGGTGTTGCAATCGGCGATCCGGTTGTTGCTGGCGCCCGCCCGCCACCAGGACGCGTAATGCGCGTTCGTCCCGTGGTCTTGGCTGCGCGAGGTGTTGTCGCCCCGGGTCTCCTGGTCGTTCCAGGCCTTGTTGTACATGTCGCGGCTGACCGTGCCGCCCTGGTCGACGTGCGCGCCGAGGAACATCCCGGAGAAGCACTGCGCCTGGAGTTCCTTGCGCCGAGACATCTCCAGCCCGGCGGGGCTGTTCTGGCCCGCTTCGTAGATCTTCTGCCAGGCCGCGTCCATCAGCCCGGCGACCTCCTGCACGTGATGGCCGTACTCGTGCGCGAAAAGGGCGAGGTAGACGCCGGGGTTGTTGCCGTACTGATCGGTCTGCAAACCGCGGAACGGCACGTAGAGGTTGTTCTCGCAGTAGTACGCCGCCGTCGCGATGCCCACCTGGATCGTGCCGCATTCGGTCTCGAAGCTGGACCCGGTCGGGAAGTGCAGCGCGGGCGGGGTGAATGGCAGGTCGTAGGCGTCGAGGAACGGGCCCCACGCGTGGTCGAGACATTTGCCCGCCGCGGTGAAGAACGCCTCGGCGGCCTGCTGGCTGCTCTGCCACTGCGGCACCGTGCAGACCCGGTTCTGCAAGCCCGCGTTGGGATCCTGCAGGATCGGGTGGTCGCCGAGCTTGAGGACCTTCCGCGGCCCGCTCGACGACGGCGGCGCCTTGGACGGCGATGAGGGGAACGGGTTGGTCGAGGACGACGGCGACGAAGACCCGCTCGGCGGCAACGCGGCAGGCGAAGTCGGGTTCGGCAGGGTCGAATAGCCCGCGTTCGCCACGTGATCGGTGCCGTCACGATTGAGTGAAATGATCGCGACCAGGCCGAGGACCAGTACGGCGACCGCGCCGAGGCAGATGCCGACGATCGCGCCCACGGACCGCCGACGCGGCGGCGGGAACCGGTGTGGCGCGCCGTGCCACTGGGCAGGGGGCTGGCCGGGCACCGGCGGTGGCTGGACGGCGCCGCGTGGCGGCCACTGGCCGTGGGGCGGTTGCGTCATCAAGTCGGTCCCGGTGGTTCTAGGGGCGAACCGGGGGTACCCGGCCCGATGTTCAGCATAACGAGCTAACGGCGCCCCTTCCCACAGTTCGACTGCAGAGGGTATCCGGCGTGAGCCGAGTGGTCACCCGTCAGTGTCGTCACCCCAGCTCTGGCCGGGTGTCGGGGCCTCTGGAAGAGTGGGCGTACGCAACGTGAACGGGTAAGGGGCTGTCGCATGACGGAGACCGGCGGACCGTCCGGGCCGGAAGGTACCGAGACGCCGAAGCCGCAGGCGGGGAAACCGACACAGTCGCAGGCGGGGAAACCGACACAGTCGCAGGCGGGGGAACCGACGCAGTCGCGGGCGGAGGAACCGCCACAGTCGCAGGCAGGGGATCCGGCACCGCCGCAGGCGGACACGCCGATCCCGCCGCAGGCGGAAGCGTCGCCGCCGGCGCCGGAGCAGCAGTGGCAGTCCCCGTCCGGGAGCACGCCGCCTCCGCTGCCGTCGTATCAGCCCCCGCAGCAGCAGTACCCGAATTGGAAGGTCGGCCTCGGCAGGCCCGGCGTCATCCCGCTGCGCCCGCTGAACCTGACCGACATCCTCGACGGCGCGGTCACGACCATGCGCCGGTACTGGCGGATGGTCTTCGGGGCCGCCGCCGTGACCGCCGTCCTGACCGCGGCCATCGACCTGATCGGGCTCCTGCTGGTCGACACGACCGAGGATCTCGAGCGGCTCCGCGATCTCGGTCCGGCGGCCACCGATCAGGAACTGCTGAACCAGACGCTGGACATGCTCGGCGGGACTTTGGCCGCGAGTCTCGTCAGCCTCGTCGCCACGATGGTCGGGACCACGCTGCTCACCGGGTTCCTGACCGTCTTGATGGGCAAGGCCGCGCTGGGCAAGCCGATCGTCTTCAAGGAGGCGGTGAAGGAGGCGGCGGGACGGCTGCTGCCGCTGCTCGGGCTGACCGTGCTCTACACGCTGGCGATCATGGTCGCGGCGATCTTCTGTTTCGTGCCCGCGATCATCCCCTTCACCTTCTGGGCGCTGGCCAGTCCGGCGCTGCTGCTGGAGCGCGGCACCGTACGAGAGGCGTTCCGCCGGTCGGCGAAGCTGGTCTCGGGGATGTTCTGGCGGATTTTCGGGATCCTGCTGCTGGCCGCCGTGATCTCGGCGTT
>Ga0196958_10000614_pt1 | contig 11669 bp, 8 predicted proteins | sample S1v_10metaG_FD_148654 | JGI IMG/M metagenome (GOLD analysis project Ga0196958, IMG submission 148654) | Soil microbial communities from Anza Borrego desert, Southern California, United States - S1+v_10 | ecosystem: Environmental > Terrestrial > Soil > Desert | place: USA: California | collected...
CGAGGCGATGCTCGTCCTCGGCGCGGCGTGCGCGATCGCGGGACGGCGGGTGCGCAATCCCATCGCCGGCGCGGTCGCCGCGATCTTCGTCATGACGTGGGCCGAGAAGCGTCTCGACCTCGGCGTTCTCGCCGCGTTGCTGATGGCGCTCGCGGCGATCCTCCTGCTCCTGCGCACGTGGCAGCGGCCGACCACCGAGTGGCTCCTCATCGCCATCGCCATCGTGCTGCCCGTCGCCGGCTGGTTTCACGCCGACGCGATCTGGCGCAACGTCACCATCCTTCTCTATGCAGCGTTCGCGGCGATCGCGTTCGCCCTGGCGATGCGCAAACGCCATCACGCGTTCTTCTTCGCAGCGCTGATCGCCTGCGCCATCGCGGCGTTCGAGCTTGCGCGCACGGTCGCCGGGCCGGAGGAATTGAAGATCGCCGTCGCCGGCGCGGCACTTCTCGGCCTGGCCTTCGTCGCCACGCGCATCCTCAAAGACAAAACCAGCGGTTTCGTTTCCACCAGGACGCGCTACCACGACACTCTCGAGACCCTCGTCACGATCACCGCCGCGCCTTCGCCGGCCCCTTCCGCGCCGCAACCGGCGAGTGGCGGAAATTTCGGTGGCGCCGGCGCGAGCGGCAATCTCTGAGGTGTAGAGGCGCCACGCTCGGTCAAGCGTCAGCAGGTAAATTGTTCCACGTGCCACATTGTGTGTGCACCTCCTCCCGCACCCCCCACATCTTGTGTCCCTCGTCGTCGAACGCCGCTTTTCCGCAGTCCGCCCATTCCGCCTGCTTTTCGCCCTTTTCAGGCCCGAAAATCATACGAAAATCCTGCTGAAAATCCCGACGTCGAACGCGACGAAAAAGTGTGCGTAAATCATGCGTATTTCCTGTGGAGAACCGCGCGATTTGCTGAGGATTTCCGCGAATCCGGCCTGTTGAAAACCCTGTGGAATTCCTAAGGGAAACTCGCGGATAAGCAGTGGAAGGGAGGCGGAAAAGCAACCCTCCGACTGTGGCAGCCCCTGCCATGTAACTCATTGAGGATGGACTATTTACCCACGATATGGTGTTTTTGATTTCGTGCACCACAAGATATTGTGGTTGCCTCTTGACTTCAACAGGGTCGGGGCGTAGCTTGTGCGACATCAATTCAACAAGCGATGTGAGGGAGGACTGATGAAGGATTTGAAGCACGCGACACGTCCTGTAAACCACTCGCCCGTCCGCTCGGTTTCGCTGCAGATTCGCGATTACCAGGTGACGGTCAAAGTGAAGTCGTCCGTGCCTCAGACCCCTTCCACACGCACAGTCCGTCCGCACTATCGCTGAAGCTTGACGCCATCCGTGAAACAGACGCGGATCGGCCGTGTAGGGGGAGCGAGCATCGAATCGCCGTTCCCGAGGAAGGGAGAGTTAGGCCATGACTTCCATTGATATTTCGGTGCGTTCCCGCACCGCCCCTTCGCGCGCGAAGGGTGGGAAGAAAGAAACGAAGACCGGCGGCATCGCCATCGATCGCTATTTCACACGCCCCGGCGTCGACGTGTTCGACACCTGCGAGTGGGAGCTCCGCAACGCGGCCATCTCCAATGAGAGCGGCGGCGTCGTGTTCGAGCAGAAGGACGTCGAGATGCCGAAGTTCTGGTCGCAGATGGCCACGAACGTCGTCGTCTCCAAATACTTCCGCGGCCATCTCGGCACTGCGGAGCGCGAGACGTCCGTCCGCCAGCTCATCGGCCGCGTCGTCCGCACCATCACGCAGTGGGGCCGCGAGGGTGGTTACTTCGCGACCGAAGGGGACGGCGACACGTTCCGCGACGAGCTGACGCACATCCTTCTCTATCAGATGGCTTCCTTCAATTCGCCGGTGTGGTTCAACGTCGGCATCGAAGAGAAGCCGCAGTGCTCCGCATGCTTCATCAACTCCGTCCAGGACACGATGGACTCGATCCTCGGGCTGGCCAAGACCGAGGGCATGCTCTTCAAGTACGGCTCGGGCACCGGCTCGAACCTCTCCAACATCCGCTCGAGCAAAGAGCTCCTCGCCGGCGGCGGCACCGCTTCCGGTCCGGTGTCCTTCATGCGCGGCTACGACGCCTTCGCGGGCGTCATCAAGTCCGGCGGCAAGACCCGCCGCGCCGCGAAGATGGTCATCCTCAATGCCGACCATCCGGACGTCGTCGACTTCATCGAGTCCAAAGAGACCGAAGAGCGCAAGGCCTGGGCCCTCATTGAAGCCGGCTACGACGGCGCCTTCAATGCACCGGGCGGCGCGTACGACTCCGTGCATTTCCAGAACGCCAATCACTCCGTGCGCGTGACCGACGAGTTCATGCGCTCTTATGAGAAGGACAGCGACTGGCAGACGCGCGCCGTCACCGACCGCAATCGCGTCATGGGCACCTACAAAGCCCGCGCGATCATGCGGCGCATGGCCGAATCGGCGTGGGTCTGCGGCGATCCGGGCATGCAGTTCGACACCACCGTCAACGACTGGCATCCGTGCCCGAACACGGCCCGCATCAATGCGTCCAATCCGTGCTCGGAGTACATGTTCCTCGACGACTCCGCGTGCAATCTCGCCTCACTGAACCTCATGAAGTTCTACAGTGAGGCCAACGGCTTCGACGTCGAGTCGTACCGCTCGGCGCTGCGCACTGTCATCACGGCGCAGGAAATCGTCGTCGATTTCGCGTCCTATCCCACTCCCGCCATCGAGAAGAATTCGCACGCCTATCGCCCCCTCGGCATCGGCTACGCGAACCTCGGCGCGCTGCTCATGGCCCGCGGCGTTCCTTATGACAGCGAAGAAGGACGTCATTACGCGGCCGCCATCACGTCGATCCTCTCCGGCGAGTCTTATGCGCAATCCTCGCGCATTGCGGAGAAGCTCGGACCGTTCGCCGGCTACGAGATCAACCGCGAGCCGTTCCTGCGCGTGATCGACAAGCACCGCCGCAGCGCCTACCGCCTCGACGTGCGCTCGCTGCCGGCCGATCTCGCCGACGCCGCCTGCAAGGTGTGGGACGAGGCCTACGCCCTCGGCCAGGTCAACGGCTATCGCAATGCGCAGATCTCCGTCCTCGCGCCGACCGGCACGATCGCGTTCATGATGGATTGCGACACGACGGGCATCGAGCCGGACATCGCGCTCGTGAAGTACAAGAAGCTCGTCGGCGGCGGCATGCTGAAGATCGTCAACAATACCGTTCCCACGGCATTGAAGCGCCTCGGCTACGACGTCAAGCAGGTCAAGGAAATCGTCGAATACATCAACGAGAACGACACCATCGAAGGCGCGCCGTACCTCATCGAGCCGCACTATGCGGTGTTCGACTGTGCGTTCAAGCCCGCCAACGGCACCCGCTCGATCCATTACATGGGTCACCTCAAGATGATGGGCGCGGTGCAGCCGTTCATCAGCGGCGCGATCTCCAAGACCATCAACATGCCGAACAGTGCGACGGTCGAAGAGATCGAGCAGGCGTATTACGAAGCCTGGAAGCTCGGCCTCAAGGCGGTGGCGGTTTATCGCGACGGCTGCAAGCGCTCGCAGCCTCTCTCCACCGGCAAGGAAAAGCAGCAGCTCGAGCAGCTCGGCATTGCGCCGAGCGCCGTGCGCCGCAAGCTCCCCGACGAGCGCGAGTCGATCACGCACAAGTTCTCGATCGGCGGCCACGAGGGCTACATCACCGTCGGCAAATATGAGGACGGCAGCCCGGGCGAAATCTTCATCACCATGGCCAAGGAAGGCTCGACCATCTCCGGCCTCATGGACAGCTTCGCCACCATGACCTCGCTGTCCCTGCAGCACGGCGTGCCGCTGCAGCTCCTGGTCGACAAGTTCACGCACACGCGCTTCGAGCCCTCGGGTTTCACCAAAAACCCTGAGATCCCGATGGCCAAGTCCATCATGGACTACATCTTCAAGTGGCTGGCGATCAAGTTCCTCAGCCGCGAATCGCAGACCGAAGCCGGCGTGATCCTGCGCGACACCGACGTCCCGCCGCCTCCGTCGTCGTCGCCGCGCTCGTCCAACGTGACGACCCCCAACGCCTCCGACTACTCCTTCATCGAGAAGGTCAGCACCGCCACGCCCGCCCCCGCGGTGGTCGCCGACGCGACCAAAGTCGTCGGCTTCGTCATGCCCGCCAAAAACGCGGACGGCGTCAACCCCGGCGCCAAACACGGCACCTTCCTCTACCAGCAGGACGCGCCGAGCTGCTCCGACTGCGGCGAGATCATGGTCCGCAACGGCGCCTGCTACAAATGCCTCAATTGCGGCAGCACCAGCGGTTGCTCGTGATCGAAAGAATCATACTTGGTACGATTCAGGCGGCCTTCTGGCCGCCTGAATACTTTTGGCGCACATATGACGGTCGTGAATGATCAGCAGCTCAGGAAGTTCGTCAACGTTCTCCGGGGAGGTCGTCCGACGCGGAAGCGAATTGCTAAAGCTCGAAGCTCCTTAGCGCCGAGCGCAATGCTGTCGGCGGTTCGCTGGCTCGACGCCAATCCTTTTTATCGCTCCTTCGTTCTTGAAGGTCTCTTTCCTCGAACTCCAGCCGAGTTGTTTCAACAATCACCGCTCGATTCGGACAGCAGCGATGCCGAATTAGCGTGGTATTCCGCATACTTAGTTCACTACGGCGAGAAGCTTCGTGAGTACGTCAGACGCGCGCGTGAGGTGCAGCGCCACGTCCTGCTTTCCCAGTTCGGCACGGCTCGGACACTTGTCGACGAAATTATTCGGCAGACGGGCTTCTCCCTCTGGTCATGCGAGATGTTGCTCGCGTTGGCCGAATACGATGGCGGGTCAAAGAAACGTCAGGACACGCTGGCCGGCTTGAAGCGTCACGGCTGCGAGCCTCTTGCCCTTTTCATGTTCGATATAGCAAGCCTGCGCGTGGACGCCGCGTGGGCGCCCTCGGTGTTCGATTCTGCAGTTCGCGATGTAGTGAAATCCGTGAAGGATGATGACTTTGGGGCATACATCAACATTCACACGCGGGCACGGTACAGGGCTACGCCGAGGGCGGTCCTTCGGACGCTCAGGTGGGAGGCGACCGCCTCGCTTGTCGACTTATACGAAGCTTTCGTTGCGTATGCCTGTTCTGTCGCGGCCAATGAGAGGACGACGGCGCCGAGCGTCCTTCAGTCAGCCGTAAAGCGGCTATTCACTGTGACGAACGACCAACGTCTCGCTAGCGTGCTATCGCTTGTCGGCACTCCGAAGTCCGATGAGGAAAGACCGCAAACGTTGTCGGTCACTCTGAACAGTCTGTTAGCTCGTGGTGAGACGCCGGATCGAATCGATGAACGTGCTGCCGCCGGGGACTTGGACTCACTCGATTTGATCGCCCGCCTCCTCGCGCGTACGCCGACTGCTTATCAGATTTTTCCGCAGTCCGGCCTGATGTTGCGTGTGATCACAGGCTTTGCAGCGATTATGTCCATGCATCCGGACAGCCGCTCGATGCAAAGAGTCTTAGAGAAATTGGCCAGCGACTGGCGCGCTCTGCCACTGGCTGTATGGATAGAAGGAATCCTTGACCGTGAACTATCAGACAATCCTTTGGCGTCTTCAGTATCCTCGCGATTAAGTGCATGCTGTGGCAGTCCCGTTGATCCCTTGAGGGTACGGGACGTCGCGCTGTCGGCTCTTCCCGCAATGCGAGACAGTATCTTCCATCACTTCGGCGACGGCCCGTGGATCTGCGACAACTTAGCTGAAGCTGCCGATCCGCGAAGGTGCGACGCCGAGCGCATGCTCGCTATACTGGCGGTTGCCGATGATGCTGCCGGCGCGCTCGCGGCCACAAATGCCCTGAGTGCGTCAGGTGGGTATTACAAGGCACGCGCGTTGCGCTTGCATGTGCGTCGACTTCACGACCGCGATCAGCAATTCGAAGCCGCGCGCTACATAGCGCGGATGTGGTTTGAAGACCCCGCAGCTCGCGAGGTGTTGCCCGTTGAGGCAGTTGCCAGTAGGGTTCTCAGGGCAACCCAAGGGGAGTGCGCCGAGATATCACGGGTAGTTACGCTCGATCTCGCCGCGCGACACACGGCGGAGCCGTTCTCAACGTTTCGCGCCGTCGCGCTCGAGCAATTCCTAAGGGCGTGGAGTGTTCATCGCCCATCCGACTTGTTGGTCCTTAAAGACTCGTTCCCTCAGCCAGAGCTCATTTATTTGCTGCGATATGTGTGCGTTGAGCACGTGTTCGATGGCACGACACTTTTCACGAATTCCCGTGAAGTCATTGATGAGCGTCTGTCTATTGTCAAGGCGCTCATGGAACTCGATGCTGCCGGAGCGGCCGATTATCAAGCCGAAGCAAAAGAGTTGCTTCGGCGCATCGCAGTGCGCAAACGCCGCCGACAGCTTGAGCAGAGCAAGATTTATCTCGAACTCGATAGCATCCGCGCTTCTTCAGCGAAACGTGTTCGGGATCATTTTGTAAGACTACGCACCATATTTCAAACAGGTTTAGATCGCCTGATCATGCTCGTGCGAGAAGGATATGGTGTCGCAGAGAACGATGTCGGCCGTCCAGTCGCCGCCGTTATGGTCGGTGTTGAAGAGACACTGCGCATGATCATAGAGGCGGTAAGGGATGAATTCGTTGCGAGCACCGATCACGGACTTGACGGTTATGTGAGTCTGCGGATCCGCCACGGCACACTAACGAATGAACTTCGTGCTCCGCTTGAGGTACAGCATCTCATTACCACGCGTGACGAGGGTGGTTCGTATGAGGAAAATACGTTCTGGAAAGAACGATTAGATCCGCAGTCGATAGTGGAAGTTGACGCCGCGCTGGCAGATTTTAGCGGATGCATGAATGCCGTTATCTCGGAGCTTAAAAAGGATTGGCTCCAGGTCAAACGCATCCCCGGCGACGGTGGCATGTTCGACTTCGTCGTTGATGACGCGACCGTCCGGCGGATTCGCGAACAAGTAGATGGCGAAACGCAACTGGATGAGATGATCGCGGTGATCGTTCAGGAGCTGTTCCGGATACTAGAAACATCATTGAGCAACATTCGCAGGCGTATTCGCGACGATGCGAAGGTACGGGTTATGCGAGCGTTTGATACGCTGGATACACGCATCAGTACGCTTCACGACCCGACACTGATCGACTTGCGGGGTGCGATCAGCGTTGCCCGCACCGATGTTCAGCGAACGTTTGACCGCGTGGCGGAGTGGTTTCGTGTTTCCGAGAGCGCACCATCTGAGCCGTTCACGATCGACGAGGCCGTTTCGATTGCCATTGAAGTCTTGCATCTGAGTCAATCCCTCGACGTGATGACAGAGAATGCGCCTGACGTGCTTCTGCGGGGTGACAGGTTTAACGCGTTTGTCGACATCTTCATCATCGTGTTTCAAAACATAGCCGCTCACTCGAAGTTCGAGCGGCCGTCCGCGGTGGTCAAGTTTGAGTCAGGCATCGATAGGTTGCGTATACGAGTGTCAAACCCGGTAGCGAAACATGTACCAACCAAAGTAGTCCGGAAGAAGGTTAGCGATATTCAAGAGCGACTGACTAGATCATTGCATAAAGCCGACGTTGCGCGCGAGGGCGGCACGGGTTTCTATAAGATCTCAAATATCTTTTCGCATCACCTGCGTATAGCGACTCCTGTGCTGGACTTTGGATTTGAGGAATCGACGTTCTTTGTAGACATGCAGTTCCCGTGGGAGGTTTGTACACATGAAAGTGCTGATCGTGGATGATGACGATCATAAGCGCCTCCAGATAGGCGGTTCGGTGCGTGCCGCTATGCCCACAGCAGTAATCGTCGAAGCACGTTCTTATCAGAGCGGCTTAAGAGCTCTGCTGGCGGCTGCTTACGATCTAGTAGTTCTCGACATGACGATGCCGAGTTATGACGTGACGACCGAGGACGACGGCGGTCGAACACAAGCGTATGCGGGCCGCGAAATATTGAAGCAGATGGACGCACGAGGCATTAGTGCTCCCGTGATCGTAGTTACACAATTTGAACGCTTCGGTGGGGCTGACGGTCTCTCTCTCGAGGAGCTTCATGTGCAGTTATTACGAGACCATGCGAGCTCCTACAAGGGCGCGGTTTTCTTCGACGCTGCGTCGCCGCTGTGGCGTGCTGCGCTTGTCAACCGGCTAGCGTCCCTTGGGATGATTCGTTAATGCGCGTTCTCGTCGTGGAGGATCAGCAGCCCAAGAGCGCGAGGATCTGCACAGCGCTTACTGAATCGGGCGTTGCTGCGGACGATATCGTTGTCGTTATGGATGCGGCGTCTGCCAAGCGCGAGTTGCGAAAGACATTTTTCGAACTTGCCGTGATTGATGTAGCGATACCGTCGCATGTGGATGGCCAAGTACAGCGCGATGGTGGGCTGCGTCTCGTGGACGAGCTACTTCGCGAAGATGGATATCATCAACCGCTTCACGTCTTTGGGCTCACAGCGTTTCCTGACTTGGCGGGGGCGGCCGAGTCAGTACCTCGAAGTGTATTCTCGGTGCAGATATTTGATGAGACCGCGTCTGAGTGGAAGCGCGCACTTGCCATTCGGGTGCGACAAGTCGCATCCGCGCGGCGCGAGCTTGCCGGTGGGAATCAAGAACGGGTGCGACTGGGCATCGTCTGCGCGTTAGACGCGCCGGAGCTTTCAAGCGTACTGGCACTGCCGTGGAACTGGCAGGAGATTATTCTCCCATCGGACCCGACGATTTATTACAAAGGCCATTTCGATGCCGGCCGTGATCGGCATCCGGTGGTCGCCGCGTCGTGTGCGCGTATGGGCCTTACCGCTGCGGCGGTCGCCACCACCAAGATAATTAATGCCTTTAAACCGGAATATTTAGCAATGGTCGGTATCGCTGCGGGCGTTCCTTCGCGCGTAGCGCTTGGGGATGTGATTGTTGCTGACCCTGTGTGGGACTGGGGTAGTGGCAAGTGGACAGCTCGCGAAGACGTTCTAACATTTGCGCCTGCTCCGCATCAAGTCGATCTTGAGGCGATGATTCGCAACCGCTTTAGACGTTTAGCGTCGGACACCGTCGCTCTCGCCAGGATCAAGGCAGGATTCCAAGGTCCTAAGCCGCCAACTGAGTTGCGGATACGTGTCGGCCCGCTCGCATCAGGCGCAGCCGTGTTAGCTGATGGCGAGACGATCACTAGAATTCTGGAACAGCATCGATACCTGCTCGGCGTGGATATGGAAGCCTACGGCGTGATGGCGGCGGCAGCAGAGAGCGCGATGCCGCGGCCGAACGCGTTTGTTGTGAAAGGGGTAGTCGATTTCGCCGATGGGAAGAAGGATGATTCGGTTCAGGATTACGCAGCGCATTGCAGTGCGCATGTGCTGCGCACGTTCGTAGAAGAGTTCTTTGTTGCAATGCCCGTGGGGACGCCTTTGTAAACAGGCTGCTCCTCGTCATGGCGTGGAGCGGTCGTCACAGAGGCACGGCGCCTCTTGGCGCCTCTTTGATCGCGACAGAGAGGGCGCGGGGACTGTCGATCTGTGGCGTGTCATCTCGCGGGCGAGGATCTGTCTGAAAGATCGAGTCGGTGCCGTGGCCGAGGTTGGCGGGGTAGGCTTTCGGCTTCCACGGTATCTTCGGGTGCCCACGGCGTGGACACGCCAGCGCACACAGCAGTACCGGTAATGTAATCTTCAGCGCACGCGCGAGCGCGCGTCGTTCCAGGCAGCCTCCGTCCAGCGGTTCGGGTTGAAGACCCACACGCGGTTCGCGCGCGGGAGACGCGGCAGCGGTTCGTCGAGGGAGATGCCAGCGCTCGCGCGGCAGCGCGGGTCGGGGAATGCGCTCAGCGTCGCGAGCCGTGCGTGGATGGCGCGTTCGTCACGGCCCATGCGGAACAGCATCGGCACCGCCTCGTCGATGGGGAGGCCGTCCATCCAGCGGTCGTCGAGGCACCACGACGCCAGTGCGGTGATCGAAAGGCGCACGGGGAGCTCGCTCCGCACAGCATGAAGGAGCGCGCGGTAGAACTTGCGCTCGGACGTCAATGCGTCGAAGTCGAGCTGCAGTTCTTCCGCATTGCGGTAGAGGCGGCGGATCGATGTGACGGTGTCCCGCACCTGCGCGGCGCTGAGCGACGGGCGTCGCGTTTCGATGCGGACGACGGCGATGCGATGCACGTCATCCGCGAGCAGCAGCGGATTGCGTCGCGGCTCGACGAGCACGCGCTCCCCTTCGAGCGTGATGATGCCGGCGTACCATGCGACCGTTGCGCGGTCGCCCAGGAAGCGGAGGTCTTCGCGCCGCTCCCAGGCCCACGGGATCACGGTGGGGGCCGGACGCGCGGGGGCGGCCGCGAGCCACAGCAGCGCCGCGAGGTGGGCGAGTTTCAAGGTGCCGGGATTGTAGCTGTCCTCACGAGAGCGTCAGGCGACCGCGATCACCGTTCGCAGGTGCGTGCTGCCGCGTTCGAGCTCGTCGAGCACGCCGTTCACCGCATCGACTTCCAGCGGCACGGTGCGCGTGATCGCGCGCGAGATGTCCACCTTGCCCGTGCGCGCGAGCTCCACCAGCTCGACGAGCTCCGCCCGCGTGTGATCGGAGCAGCCGATGATGCGGCGCTCGCGCACGAGGAGGTCCGTGAAGGGATTGAAGGTGAACGAGCGCAGATTGATCGCGACGATCATCATTCGTCCGCCCGGCGAGAGCGAGCGTAGTCCGCCATGCGCGACCTGCTCGTTGCCGGTGAACTCGAGCACCACGTCGACGCCTTTGCCGTCGGTGGCGCCCAGGATGGCTTTGTGGACGGGAGTCTCTCGCGCGTCGAGAGGCGTCGCGCCGAAGCTCGCCGCGAGCTGCAGTTTCTCCGGCACGACGTCGACCGCGTACACCTGCGACGCACCGAGCGCGCGAGCGAGCTGCGAAGCGGAAACGCCGAGACCGCCGAAGCCGAGGACGGCCACCGAGTCGCCTTCCTGAATGCTGCCGAGGCGCAGCGCGTGGTAGGCCGTGGCGGTGGAGCACATCATGATCGCGGCGACGTCGAAGCTGACCTCGTCCGGAATCGGGATGGCGTTGAACGCGGGAACGACGATGCGTTGCGCGTAGCCGCCATCGCGCTCCTTGCCGAGCATTCCGCCGTCGGGGCAGAACTGCTCGCCGTGGCGCTGGCAGCGATGGCACTGGCCGCAGCTCGTGAGGTAATGCAGCGCGACGCGCTGGCCTTCGCGCAGATCGCTGACGCCCGCTCCGACCGCGGAGACGACGCCGGCGATCTCGTGGCCGAGCGTCACCGGCAGGTTCGTCTGACCGGTGCCGGCGCGATAGTGCGCGTCGGTGTGGCAGATGCCGGCACGATGGACGTCGACGACGATCTCGCCCGCGCCCGGTGTCGGATCGGGAAGGTCGGCGGACTGCAGTGGCTGAGCAGGTGCGGTCAGTCGAATCGCATGCATGCGCACATGCTATGCGCGTCGCGCGCCTAGCGAGAGAGCACGCGCGCGAGCGTCACGTCGAGCGATTCGAGCCGCTGCTGCAGCGCGGCGATCTGTTTGAGCGCGAGGTCGAGCTTCTGTTCCAAGCGCGCCATCGGATCTTCCGGTTCCGGCACCGGCATCAGCACGACGGTCCCGAACTCCTCCTGCACGTCGAAGCGCTGCGTGCGAAGCTGGAGCACAGTCTGGTCTCCATACGAGAACGGATCGTC
>Ga0196958_10000615_pt1 | contig 11661 bp, 8 predicted proteins | sample S1v_10metaG_FD_148654 | JGI IMG/M metagenome (GOLD analysis project Ga0196958, IMG submission 148654) | Soil microbial communities from Anza Borrego desert, Southern California, United States - S1+v_10 | ecosystem: Environmental > Terrestrial > Soil > Desert | place: USA: California | collected...
TCCGATGTGTGTCGGGTCTGCACCGCGCCGTGCGGGCGCGGCTTGGTCGGCGACGGACACTGCGACGCTGCTGGACGGGCTCCGGCGCGGTGTGGGGCTGGAAGTGCTGGCGGGCACGTTGCAGCGCACGCCTGGTGCGCTCCAGGCACGGTGCAAGGTGTTGCTGCCGCCGCATCTTCGTCCGGCGTTGCGCACTGATGCCGAGGCGGTGTTGCGCCGGCAACTGGCGGCCGACCCGGATTTCGCTGCCGCTTCGAGTCCGAACCGGGCATCGGTTCGGCGGGGGAGTTCTGTCCGCACCGCCTCGGTGCCACCCGTGTCGTTGAGTGGTGAACAGCGGCGGATGATCGACGCGGTGCGGTCGGGGCAAGACGTGATCGTCGACGCGACGGTGGGATCGGGTAAGACCACGGCGATTCAGGCGCTGTGCACCGAAGTGGGCCGGGACCGGCGGGTGCTGTACCTGACCTACAGCAAGCTGTTGAAAGCCGATGCGCAACGCCGGGTGAGACACGCGAAAGTGCAGAACTACCACGGCATCGTGTATCCCTCGCTGATCAAAGCGGGCATCAAATGCGGTCTTGATGAATCCATCCGACGGTTCAACGCGGCGTTCCCCAGCCTCTCGGCCCAGTTCCCCGCGTTCGACCTGCTCGTGGTCGATGAGTACCAGGACATCAACGAGGAATACGCGCAGCTGCTGCGCAACATCAAGTCGTTGAACCCGTCCATGCAGACCGTGCTGGTCGGTGACCTGGCTCAAAAGGTGCATTCGAACACCACGCTGGACGTACAGCGGTTCACCCGAGAGATCACTCGGCAGGCCGAGCTGATGCCGTTCACGCAGTCCTTCCGGGCCGGCCGGGAACTCGGCGCGCTGCTCAGCGAGGCATGGAACAAGCCGGTGGTGGGGGTCAATCCCGCGCAAACGATCCGGTACGTCTCCTATGACGAGGCACTCGACTTCATGAAAGCGAAGAACCCCGGCGACCTGCTGTGCCTGGGCAGGCGCAACGGCCAGATGGCCGAGGCGTTGAATCACCTGGAACGCGATCATGGTGAGGTCTTCAACAAGGAAACCGTCTACGCCTCCATCCGCGACAGCGACACCGCCGTGACCTACGGCGACGACACCGCGGTGTTCACGACGTTCGACTCCAGCAAGGGGCTGGAACGACCCGTGAGCGTGGTGTTCGACTACGACGAGGCCATGTGGGACATGCGCTGCAGTTTCCCGAACGTGGACTTGGCCGTCATGCGCAACGTGTTCCTGGTCGCGGCCTCCCGCGGAAAACACGAAGTCGTCTTCGTGCGATCAGGACATGCTCAGCGGCAATCCAGAAGCATCGGCTTCATCCCCGTGCAACGGTTCACGCAACTGGCGGCCGACGAACAACCCGAATACGACAAACCGATGCTGGCATCGGACTGCTTCGACTTCACCTACGCGGAAAACCTCCAGGCCTGCGTCGACCTGCTCGACAGGCGACGCCTCGACGACGGCACGGGCGAAGAGATCAACATCGACCGCGTCGACGGGCTGATCGACCTCTCTCCCGTGGTGGGGCACTATCAGGAAGCAGTCTTCTTCGACAGGTACAACCCCACCCTCGAGGTGATACTGAACCCCAAGCCGATCGCGAAGCGGCTACGCGGCAAGCTGACCGACGACCCCTGGCACAACTCGCTACTGCTGACCGCCGTCGACACAGACCAAATGCGCTACGCGGAACAGGTCACCCGAAAAGTCAGCGGCGATGTTCGCGACGCACTGACCAGACGACTGGCGACACAGCTTCCCCGCGACTGCGCGGCACAGGTACCGATGGACCTCTCAGGCACGGCTGTCGCAGCACCGGCGGCGACACCGATCACGTTCGTGGGCGTCGCCGACGCCGTGCACGACGGCCAGGTCTTCGAGCTCAAGTTCGTCTCCGAACTCGACCGCGCCATGTTCCTCCAGCTAGCGCTCTACCTCGTGATGAGCGGCCACCGATCGGGTGTGCTGTGGAATACCCGCACCGACGAACGCTGGGAAGTACAAGTGCCAGACCGCGAAAGGTTCATGCACGCCGTCATCCTGTGCGTCACCAAACAGCGATACCGCGCGTTCCAGGCAACACCGCGACAACCGGAACAGGGCGGCCGGTTCGGCAGGACAGGGGGTGGCTTGTTCAGCCGCTGGCGACGGGGCGGAGAGCGTTTCGGCTGAAGCGCGGCGGCTGACGGCGACTGGGTACCGCCCGGGAGGTAGCTGCGTGGCCGTTCGCAGTGGAGTTCGGCGCTCGGCCAGTCGAACGATCACCGGCGCCGAGGAACTATTCGACCGCAACGCTTTCGCCGACGACCGCGCTGACGAGCCCGGTGACTTCGCCTGGACACCTTCTCTGGACCGATCAGAAGCCATCGCGGTGGTCGGGATTGTCCGCACCGCCGTGACCACTCTCCGGTTCGATCGCGCCACCAGGAATTCGATCACCGAAATCACCGTGCCCGGAATGGGGGAACGGTTCGGCCCTCGGTACGACGTGCGCGGGATGGCCGTCCCGCCCCTCTCCTGACTCAACCTGGTGGCGTCGGACGAGCGTAGTGAGGTCGCCGTCCTCCGGTAGCTCCAGCGCGGCCGGCTCAGCCGGTACGACGAAACATCCCGTAGGACGTCTTGACATGCAGCCTCGCGGCTGCCTAACTGAACATGCAGCCGCGAGGCTGCATGTAAGGGAGAGGTATGGACGAGGTCTTCAAAGCCCTGGCGGACGCGAGCAGGCGCCGGTTGCTCGACGACCTGAACGCGCGCAACGGGCAGACCCTGCGCGAGCTGTGCGCGGGGCTGGACATGGCGCGGCAGTCGGTCAGCAAGCATCTGGCCGTACTGGAAGCGGCCAACCTGGTGACCACGGTCCGCCGCGGCCGCGAGAAGTTGCATTTCGTGAACGCGGAGCCGATCAACGCGATCGCCGAGCGCTGGATCGACCGGTACCACCAGGGCCGGGTCGACGCGCTCGCCGACCTCAAGAAGGCATTGGAGCAGCAACCCATGAGCACCGACGTATTCGTGTACACCAGCTACATCAGGACGACGCCGGAGCGGCTCTGGCAGGCGCTCACCGACCCGGCCTTCACCAAACGGTACTGGGGCTGTGAGTTCACCTCGGACTGGAAGCCGGGGTCGACGATGGCCTGGGAGCAGCACGGCGTGCAGCTGGAAGACCCCGAGCAGGTCATCCTCGAATCCGACCCGTACCGGCGGCTGTCCTACACGTGGCACACCTTCACCCCGGAGTTCGCCAAGTCGGTGGGGCTCGACGACGACGTGTCGGCGAAGCTCCAGGCCGAGTCGCGGTCGAAGGTCGCGTTCGACCTCGAACCCGTCGGCGACACGGTGAAGCTGACCGTCGTGCACGACGGTTTCGACCAGGGCAGCACCGTGCTGGACATGGTCGAGGGCGGCTGGCCGTCGATCCTGTCGAGCCTCAAGACGCTGCTCGAGACCGGTGCGCCGCTGCCTGAACCCGCGTAACCCGTTCGACGGACACTGCCGGGATCGGGCACGATGCGCGGCGTGCCCCTGGAGATCGCCTGTGACGAGTCCGGATCCGAGGGCGAGAAACTGATCGGCGGGCAGACTGATGTTTTCGCGCACGCGGGAGTCCGGCTGAGTCCCGAAGAGGCCGCGGACTGCCTGGCCGAACTGCGGCGCAGGATCCGCTCGCCGGCGGTCGAGTACAAGGCCAACCACCTTCTCCGCAGGAAGCACCGGCGGGTGCTCGAATGGTTCCTCGGTCCGCTCGGCCCGGTCCACGGGCGTGCGCACGTGTACCTCGTAAACAAGAAGCTGCTGCTGGTGAACGAACTGCGCGCACTCGTCGGCCCCGGGGTCCGGCCGGACGACGAACTCCTCGCCGCGTTCAACGACGTGCTGCGGACCAGGAACCGCCGGGATCCGGCGGCGGGATCGTTCTTCGCGATGGTCGGGGACACCGCGGAACTGCGGGCGAAGGTCGCCGAGGCGCGTGCCGCCAAGCCCCTCGATCCGCTGGTGCCCGCGATCCTTCGCGCCGTCGAGTACTGGAGCGCGGGCGGGGAACAGGTCTTCCTCGTCCACGACGAACAACCGTCGCTCACGGGCGAACGGCTCGCCAGGATCGAGTCGAGCCCGGGTTCGGCCGGGGTGGAGTTCGTGGATTCGCGGACGGATCCGCGGGTGCAGGCCGCCGATTTCCTGGTCGGCGTCGCCCGCCGGATCGCCGAGGACGAATTGCACGGCAACGGTGACGAGGTATTGAGCGGATTGCTCGCGCCGTATGTCGATTCGGCGTCCATCTGGGACTGATTCACTCCATGGCACATCGAATCGCTCGGGTGGCCGTTGCCCGGTGCCGCGCGGGCTGGAAACGTCGGGGTATGTCCGACACCCGCGGGAGGCAGTCGCCGATGCAGGCTTTCACCTTGCCCGAGTTCTACGTGCCGCATCCGGCCAGGATGAATCCGCACGTCGAAGCGGCGCGAACGCACAGCATGGCCTGGGCCAGGCGCATGGGCATGCTCGATTCACCGGCGCCGTCCGGTGACGTCGTCTGGACGGAGCAGGCGCTCGCGAAAATGGATTACGCGCTGCTCTGCGCGCACACCCATCCGGACTGTGACGGGCCGTCCCTCGATCTGGTCACGGACTGGTACGTCTGGGTGTTCTTCTTCGATGACGATTTCCTCGCGCAATTCAAGTACACCCGGAACACCGAGGGTGCGAAAGCGTATTTGGACCGGCTGGAACTGTTCATGACCGGGCCGGGGGAAACCTCTCCGGAACCGGGGAATCCCGCCGAAGCCGGGCTCAAAGACCTCTGGGCACGCACCATTCCCTCGATGTCGGAGGCCTGGCGACGGCGCTTCGTCACCAGTACGCACAACCTGATGGTGGAATCGCTCTGGGAACTGGACAACATCGACCGCGGCCGGATCGCGAACCCGATCGAGTACGTCCAGATGCGCCGTCGCGTCGGCGGGGCGCCGTGGTCGGCGAACCTGATCGAGTACGCCGTCGGCGCCGAAGTGCCGGACAGGATCGCGGCGACCAGGCCGATGGAGGTGCTGCGCGACACGTTCGCCGACGCCGTCCACCTGCGCAACGATCTCTTCTCTTACCAACGAGAAGTACGCGAGGAAGGGGAGAACTCCAACGCCGTCCTCGTCTTCGAGAAGTTCCTCGACCGCCCGACGCAGGAGGCCGCCGAACTCACCAACGACCTGCTGACCTCGCGGCTGCAGCAGTTCGAGAACACCGCGCTCGTCGAAGTGCCCGCGCTGCTGGCCGAACACGACGTCTCGCTGGCCGAACAGATCGCGGTCGGACGGTACGTCAAAGGCCTGCAGGACTGGCAGTCCGGCGGTCACGAATGGCACGCGCGGTCGAGCCGGTACATGAACGAGGGGCCGGTGTCCGGCACCAACGGGCCGAGCGGGCTCGGCACCGGATCGCTGCGGCTCTCGCCGAACCGGCTGGGGCTGGTCCAGCGGATGCGGCAGCAGGCGCCTCCGCCGTTCGCGAAGGTGGGGCATCTGCCGCTGCCGGAATTCCGCATGCCGTATCCCGTGCGCACCAGCCCGCACCTCGCCGCCGCCCGCGAGTACGCGCCGGATTGGGCTCGGGCGATGGGGATGTTCGAGGACGGCGGGATCTGGGACGAGCGCCGGATGCGCGGCATCGACCTGCCGCATTGTGCCGCGATGATCCACGCGGACGCGGATCTCGAACAGCTCAAGCTGTCGTCGGACTGGCTGACCTGGGGCACTTACGGCGACGACTACTTTCCGCTGGTGTTCGGGGTGAGAAGGGATCCCGTCGCCGCGAAACTGTGCGATGACCGCCTTTCCCTCTTCATGCCGCTCGACGGCGAGCCGGTACCGAAGCCGTCGAACCCGGTCGAACGCGGCCTCGCGGACCTGTGGAACCGCACCGCCGGGCCACTGACCCCGTCCGCGCGGGCGGAGTTCCGGCAGGCGGTCGAGAGGATGACCGCGAGCTGGGTCTGGGAGGTGGCGAACCAGGCGCAGAACCGTGTCCCCGATCCGGTCGACTACGTGGAGATGCGGCGGCGGACGTTCGGATCGGATCTGACGAAGAGCCTCGCCCGGCTCCAGCTCGGCGAGGTCGTGCCGCCGGAGATCTACCAGAACCGGGTGCTGTTCGAACTCGACACCGCCGCCCAGGACTATGCGACGTTCACCAACGATCTCTTCTCCTATCAGAAGGAGATCGAATACGAGGGCGAGGTGCACAATCTCGTCTACGTCGTCGAGCGCTTCCTGGAAATCGACCGCATCGAGGCCCGCGACGTCGCGGCCCGGCTGATGAACGCGCGGATGGACCAGTTCGAGCAGCTCGCCGACGAGGATCTGCCGCGGATGTGCGACGACCTCGGACTCGACGACGACGTCCGCGCGATGCTGACCAGGTATGCGGACAATTTGAAGGACTGGATGGCCGGAATCCTGGAATGGCACCGGAAATGCGTGCGGTACACGCCGGAGGAGCTGGAGCGCCTCCGCGTTCCCGAGCCGCCGAAGTTCTCGCTCAAGCCGACCGGGATCGGTATGTCGGCCTGGCGGATCGGGAGCGGGACACGCTGAGGCGTCGCCCCACTGTCACATAGCTAAGTTGATCTGCGCTTTCTTGTCGGTGAGCGACAGCTTGCGCACCTCGACTCATGGTGTCCGTTATGGACTGTTGCCGGTGTGGTGTCCGGGGTGTCGGGACAGGGGGTCGTGAGTGGCGATTCGTGTTCTATTGAAGGGTAAGGAAAACGTGGCGTACTGAAGTCGGAGGCAGACGCGGCGAAATCGCCGAAGGGGCTAGTGTGGCTTCAACAGTCCACAAGGGACGTCACGGCCCCAGTGCCCCCGCTTATGCCGCCGCCGTGGTTCTGTCTCGCTGAGGTACATGAAGGCCCCCTTCCTTGCGCTAGGCGCAAGGAAGGGGGCCTTCATGTACCTCAGTCCGCCCCAGGTGCACCGGCGCAGCCGACGAAACCCGACCCTCACCCCTGCCGAAGTATGTGGCGAAGTCCCTTGTGGATGGTCGTGGGCCGCCGGATCCCTGTGGCGATCACGCCATTCAAGGCTTCGGCGTCCGGACACGTTCGCCTACCTGCTCAAGAACCCTCTTTGCCACTCACGACCCCGCGGGCGACCGTGCAAACGCCTGAATCGTGCGCTTGCGACTCTAGGCGCTGCTCAACGCCACTTGCCGCTTACGGCACGAGCTAGAACGCGGTCAGGACGATCCGCGCCGTGCGCGGGTCGCCGTCGTGCACCAGCGACTCGAAGTGCCCGACGTCGTCGAAGGCGAATCCGTACGCCTTCCCGTCGACCATCTGCTCGTGCACGATCCGCGAATAGTGGTCGGTCACGGGCTGCTTGTAGAACCGGCCCGCGTCGTAGGTCGGTTGCGTGTGCAGAAAGCCGAGGGTCGAACGGTGCAGCGCCGCGCACAGCGTCCGCGCGATCGGGCCGACGACCTGGTCGTTCGGCGCGTGCAGCCGCCCGTCACAGTCGAAGACGTCGCGGGTGCTCGGCTTGCCGAACGACGCCACCGTCGCGCCCGAGGTGTCGGTGAATCGCAGGACGTCGTCACCGCCGGTCCGGCCGGTGAACTTCTTGCCGGGTTCGGCCTCGAACGGGACCACGGTCAGCGGGGTCGACCTGTAGGTGTTCCAGGCGCTGGTGACGTAACCGTCGAGGTAGGTCCCGCTGAATTTGCCGGTGCCGAGCCCCTTGCCCGGCGCGAGGACGCGCAGCCGGTTGTACGCCAGGTTCGAGAAACCGGACTGTCCTCGGACGGCGTCGAAGATCGCCTCGCGGCCACCCGCCTTGAGCCGTCCGGTCTCCTTGTTCGTACCGGCCCCGTTGGTGAGCCCGACGGCGTGCGGCACGCTGAACATGTCGACCTGCGAGCTGTTGATGAACAGCCCGCCGTTGTCGTAGGTGAATTCGCTCCAGTCGAACAGGATGTCGCGGTTCGGGTCACCGTCGGCCCACGGTGCCGGCTGTACCAGCCCGTCCGGGGTCAGGAAGAACTTGATCCTCTGCCCGAACGAGAAGTAGACGCGGCCCGAGAGCATCCGCGGGATCCGCAGCGTGGTCGAGCCGCCGTTACCGGGGCCCGCGATCGCGACGTCCGGCGCGGGGCTCGGCGGATTCGCCCCCGGCGGCCACGGGCTGAAGGCGCCGGCGGCGTTGACGTAGCCGAGTTTGCCGGTCTCGAGGTTCGTGCCGAGCACGTAGAGGTGGACCGCGTCGGAGCGGTCCGAATTGTTGGTGACGGTCAACGGCAGCGGATCGGGGCCGTCGGCGACCGCGGTGGGTGCCGAAAGCGCCGAAACTCCGGTGACCAGGGGCAGGGCGACCGCCAACGCGGTCAAGACTCGCCGGATCTTCTCATGGATGCGCACAGTTCACTCCTCGGCGGAATCCCGCCGCGGAACGCGAACGCGCCGCGGCGGTGCTTGCGGATGTCGGCCGGGGGCGCGTTCCCGGCCTGGGGGTGACCTTGGCGAGGGGTCTCAGCACGGGAAGTTACGTCGCCGGGCCCGGAGATGTCCAGACCACGGGTGGGAATCTGTCCGGTTCTGCCCAGGGGTGGACACTTTGTCGCGGACTTTCGTCGATTGAGGTGGCCGGTCCGCTCGGCTACCGTTGTCCGCGTTCCGCCCTGGACCCCGGCGGCCGGATTTCTCATCCGTGGGGAGCGGGACGTGAACGACGATGTTGCGATGCGAAGAACCGGCGGCGGTGAGACGTGGATCTCCCCCGCCGGCTGGGACGACCTCGCCGAGGCGGTGGCGGCCGGCGAGCCGCAGGGCATGGACAGCCTCATGGTCGCCGTCGACGCGTGGGCGCGAAGGTACACCGAGACCCGCCTCGGTGGCCGCGATCTGACCTGTCTCGAACCGGCTGACGTGGCGCAGGAGATCTGCCTCGCGGTCTTCGTCGCGATCCCCGGGCACGGCCTGCGCGGCGGTTCCTTCCTGTTCCTTCTCCGCGCCATCGCGGCGAACAAGGTCGCCGACGCCTTCCGGAAGGCGTCGCGGAGCAAGCAGGTGCTGACCGGTGAACTCCCCGAACGTCCGGCGGTGGCCGCCGACGAACCGGAGCAGCGCGCGCTGCGGACCGACCTCGGGGTCCGGCTCGGCAGGCTGATGCGGATGCTGCCCGTCTCCCACCGGGAAGTGCTGGGGATGCGGGTGATCGGCGAATTGACGTCGAACGAGACCGCCGCGGCGCTCGGGACGACGTCGTCGCGGGTGCGGGTGACCAAACACCGGGCGATCAGCAGGCTGCGCGCCTGCGCTCAGCGCCGCGACGTCTTGAGCTGAATACGGACCAACAGCCGGAGAAAGGGATTCCCCCGTTTGGCCCGGGTCTCGAGAATGCGAACGCACATGGCCCCTCCAGAGCTCGCTGTCGAGCGCCGTTCGCCGAGGGCCAGGACGAGCGGTCTCGCGTTCCACCCTAGGGGGGAACCGGGGGACCGGTACCGGCTGAACGGACGATTATCGCCGTCCGGGCCGCCCGTTCGGCCCTTCGGACTACGGCATTGGTGCCGGAGAAGTCGTTGAGGTAGCGGCAAAGGGACGAGAACATGGGAGAGTGAGGTCTGGCGGGGCGAATCGTCCGCGCCGTTCGCCCCGGCCCCGGCGGGTTCGTTCGATTCCGGGCGATGCCGGGAGGCGCAATGGGGTTTCACCGGCATGATCGCGCCGCGCTGGTCTGGGCGAAGATGCGTTTCCTCGCCGCGGAAACCGATTCGGCGGTTTCCGTGGAACACGCCTGTGTCGTTTGCGGAACCGTCCTCCATGCGGCCGGTGTCGGGCTCTCCCTCGCTGTCGGCGCAGGTTTCGCCGAGCCATTCTTCGCCACCGACGAACGCAGCCGCGAATTGGAAGATCTGCAGTTCACCTTGGGCGAAGGCCCGGCATGGGAAGTGGTGCACGGCGGTATGCTCCTCGTCGTAACCGATGTGACCAGTTCGGAGACGTCACTCCGATGGCCGATGTTCGCGCCCGAAGCGATCGACAGAGGGGTGAAATCGATCATCGCGGTGCCGATTCAGGCCGGTGCGATCAACTTGGGTGTCGTCGACTGTTATCGCGAACTCGCCGGATTCCCGTCGAGGGAAGGACAGGCGGAGGCACTCGTTTGCGCCGACGCGGTGCTCGCCCTCGCCGTCGCCGAGGTCGGCAGCGGTGGGCCCGGCCTGGCCGACGTGATCGATCGCGCGTTGACCGGCCACCACGACCGGGTGCACCAGGCCGCCGGCATGGTGTCGGTCCAGCTCGACGTCGGGCTGGTGGACGCGCTCGCCCGCTTGCGTGCCCACGCCTACGCCCATGACCGGAAACTGGACGAGGTCGCCATGGACGTGGTGCGGCGCCGGATCACCTTCCGGTCCGGGTCGCGACGGACGTGTGCCTAAGGAGATATCAGAGACGATGACCGACCTCGCGGCGGGCTTGCGCGAAACCTTCGTGCAGTTGGCGGACACCCTGGTCGACGATTTCGACCTCATCGAGTTCCTCGACCTGCTCGCGCTCAGATGTGTCGAACTGCTCGGCGTCTGCACCGCCGGATTACTGCTCGCCGACGCGCAGGGCACGCTCACCATGGTGGCCGCGTCCGACGAGCAGACCCGCATGCTCGAACTGTTCCAGTTGCGGAATTCCGAAGGGCCGTGCCTGGACTGCTACCGGCACGCCGAGCCGGTGGTCTGCCCGGATCTGACGCGTGCGGGCGAAAGCTGGCCGAAGTTCTCGCGGGCGGCGGAGGACGCGGATTTCCGTTCCGTGTACGCGTTGCCGATGCGCCGCCGCGACGAGGTGATCGGCGCGCTGAACCTTTTCGGCACCCGCCCCGCTTCGCTCGACGACGCCGGATTGGGGCTGGGACAGGCACTCGCGGACATCGCCACGATCGGCATCCTGCACCATCGTCTGTTGCAACGGCAGGAAACGATCACCGCCCAGCTGCAAACGGCGTTGAACAGCCGGGTGATCATCGAACAGGCGAAAGGCGTGCTCGCCGAACGGCTCCGGGTTTCGGTGGACGACGCGTTCGGCGTATTGCGCGCCTACGCGCGGAGCAACAACCGCAAGATTCATTCCGTCGCGACCGGGATCATCGACCGCACGGTGGAAATCCCGCGCTGAACGATACCGATTCGGCGCTTGTCCGCCCGCCGGTGATATCTAGACTGGATGGGTGTTCTCCCTGGAGCAGCTGGTGAGTTTCGTCGCGGTGGCCGAGGAACTGCACTACGGCCGGGCGGCGGAGCGGCTCTCGATGACCCAGCCGCCGTTGAGCAGGCGGATCCAGTTGCTGGAGCGCGAACTGGGGGTCGAGCTTTTCGACCGTACGCACCGCATGGTCCGGCTGACACCCGCCGGACGGGTTTTTCTCGTCGAGGCAAGGAAGATACTGCGTTCGGCGCAGGAGGCGGCGCTGTATGCCCGCCGCGCGAAGAAAGGTGAAGCCGGCGTCGTCACGCTCGGTTTCACCGCCACCGCGGCCTATTCGTATCTCGACCGCGTCATCGCCGCGGCGAACGCCGAAGTGCCCGGCGTCGATCTCGTGCTGCGGGAAATGGCGACGGCGGCACAGATGGAG